>ERZ856578.982-NODE-982-length-56898-cov-7.833776_pt1 | contig 56898 bp, 52 predicted proteins | sample MGYA00514384_ERZ856578 | MGnify/ENA primary metagenome ERZ856578 (study PRJEB29103, sample SAMN06111958) | human gut metagenome | biome: human gut; feature: ankylosing spondylitis patient; material: healthy_person | host: Homo sapiens | place: China:Hangzhou...
GCAAGAATACCAAGGCATAACAAAAACCCCTTAAGGGGTAGCCCGAGAAAGCAATGCAATCGGCAAATCTTTTCGGGCCCCTTAAGGGGCTTTGTCCGCATAAAGCCCTTATAGGGCTTACTCAAGCCTCCGGCTTAGCCGGAGGTTTTGACTTTCAGGTGGGCCACACGGCCTGCCGCAGCGCCGTGAGGTCATGGGTGCGGAAGAGAAAATACAGTGAGCACACCGCGTCGGCGGTAAAGGCCATGAGGCACAGCCATGTGATGCCCGCCGGAATCCGGCGCTCCAGCAGTTCAAGCAGCGGAGCGACACGGGTCACCGCCGGGACAGTCAGCAGTCCCCAACTTAAAGAGAAGGGAAGGCAGACCCGGCCCCGGAGATTGCCAGGGAGGCCGGTATAATCCCAGAAGCGGACGCCTAAGAAAGTTTCGCCCCACCAGTGATAGGCATATTCCACCGCCGTTGTCACCACCGTACCGGAGAGGTACAGCCGCCAGCCGGATAGAAGGGGCGGCGGCAGCGTTAGCACCGCCGTGAGGCCGAGGCCGTATACCGGGCAGAGGGGCTCCAGCAAAAGGCAGCGCCGCCGCTGAAAGGGCGAGCGGGTCAGCGCGGCAAAGATTCGCTCCAGCAGCCAGCCCAAAAGGCTGAAAAACCAAAAGCTCCAAAAAAAATCTGCCATCTATCGCCCTCCTGTGCTGTGATTTTTTCAGTATGAGCAACGCGGCGGGAGTCTATGCGCCTTGCATGGGGCGCTGATTTGTGATACACTCGAAAAAACGAGAGGGGGCAGAGCAGTGGCGGATACTTGGGAAGCGCTGAGGGCGGAATGTGCCGCCTGCCGGGGCTGCGCGCTGGCGGACACCCGGACGAACGTAGTCTTCGGCGATGGAAGCGAAACGGCGGAGATCATGCTCATCGGCGAGGGACCCGGCCAGCACGAGGATGAGCAGGGCGTGCCCTTTGTAGGCAGGGCGGGACAGCTTTTGGACGATATGCTGGAGATCATCCATCTGGACCGGACAAAGGTCTACATTGCCAACGTGGTCAAGTGCCGCCCGCCTCAGAACCGGGACCCGCTGAACGTGGAGCAGGACGCCTGCATCGGCTATCTGCGGCGGCAGGCGGCGCTGGTGCAGCCGAAGATCATCGTGTGCCTCGGGCGCATTGCGGCAAAGGTCATCATCAAGGAGGACTTTAAGATCACGCAGGAGCACGGACAGTGGTTCCAGCGGGGCGGCGTGCAGATGACTGCCATTTACCATCCGGCGGCGCTGCTGCGGGATGAGAGCAAGCGGCCGGACACGTTTCTGGATTTAAAGAGCATTCAGGCCAAGGTTCGGGAGCTGTGTGAGTATACAGAGTGCTGAAAAACGGAAGCATCGACATTGTCGATGCTTCCGTTTTGCTCGTGGCTTTAGAATGGAGAGGCAATCAAGGGTAATGTAAAAATCGGAGAACTGCAAAAGCAGCCCTCCAATTTTTATTTGATTAAGAGTGACAGACCTCAGACCCGCTTCCAGGAGGTACCATCCTTAGTGTCGGTGATCTCAATGCCCTGTGCCTTCAGCTCGTCCCGGATACGGTCGGCTTCGGCAAAGTTTTTGGCCTTTTTGGCCTCATAGCGCTGCAGCACCAGCGCGTCAATGGCGGGGTCGCCCTCGCCGGTGACGGTGTAGCCGCCCTCAGCCTTGGCGCTCTGGGCCTTGGCGTTGGCCTCCCGGACAGATGCCGCCTTTTTTAGCAGGGACAGGCTCAGGACGGTATCGAAGCTATCAAGAATGGCCAGCTTCGTGGCGTCATTGGTCTTGGCTTTCAGGGCGTCATACAGCGCGGTAACGCCCATGGAGGTGTTCAGATCGTTGCCCACCTGCTGAATGAATTTGTCCTTGTACTCCTGAAGCACGGCGCTGTCCACGCTGCCATCCGCCGGGTCCAGAGCGGCGATCTTCGCGATGAGCTTGCTGTACGCCGCAGCAGCGTTATCCAGATTTTCCCAAGAGAACACCAGCGCCTTGCGGTAGTGGCTCTGGAGGCAGAAGAAGCGGTAGGCCAGCGGGTCATAACCCTTATTCTCCAGCAAAGAGACTGTGAGAAATTCGCCCTTGGACTTGCTCATTTTGCCGTGGCTGGTATTCAGGTGGGCCACGTGGAACCACTGGGGGCACCAGGGATGGCCCAGATAGCTTTCAGACTGGGCGATTTCATTGGTGTGGTGGGGGAAAGCGTTGTCGATGCCGCCGCAGTGAAGGTCAAGGTATTCGCCGTTATACTTCATGGAGATGCCGGAGCACTCAATGTGCCAGCCGGGATAGCCCACGCCCCACGGGGAGTCCCACTTCAGGGCCTGGTCCTCGAACTTGGACTTGGTGAACCAGAGGACGAAATCGTTTTTGTTCTTTTTGTTGGTGTCCTCCTCCACGCCCTCACGGACGCCGACAGCCAAGTCCTCCTCATTGTGGTCATTGAACACATAGTAGCGCTTGAGCTTGCTGGTGTCGAAGTACACGTTGCCGCCGGCAAGGTAGGCGTAGCCGGTGTCCAGCAGCTTGGTGATGATCTTGATATAGTCATCAATAAGGCCGGTAGCGGGCTGCACGGTGTCCGGCCGCTTGATGTTCAGCTTGCGGCAGTCGTCAAAGAAGGCGTCGGTGTAGTATTTGGCTACCTCCATGACGGTCTTGTGCTCCCGGTGGGCGCCCTTGAGCATTTTATCCTCGCCCTCGTCAGCGTCGGAGGTCAGATGGCCTACATCCGTGATGTTCATGACGCGGTTGACGCTGTAGCCGGTGTAGCGCAGGAATTTTTCCAGCACATCCTCCATGATGTAGCTGCGGAGGTTGCCGATATGGGCGAAGTGATACACCGTGGGGCCGCAGGTGTACATTTCCACGTGGCCGGGGGTGTGGGTGGTAAATTCAGCCTTTTTGTGGGTAGCGGAGTTGTAGAGATACATAAATATCCATCCTTTCAGCAATTTCGGACACAGGACGCGAAAACGCCTCCCGTGCCGCTTCGGCACGAGAGGCGATCAAAAACCGCGGTTCCACTCTCATTTTTCACTCAAAGGCCCGTAACGTGGGCTGGCCGGAGGGCATCTAAAATCCCCCGCGCTCCCGGACGCACGTTCCCATGCTCCGCCGCAGGCACGCTTTCAGCCGGTGACGCGCCCTCTCTGACCCTTGGATGCACGGTACTCTTTCCGTTCAACACGCTATTTGCACCTTGTAGAATAGCAGAAAGCGGCGGTACTGTCAAGTCCCTTTCTCACAGGCCCAGCAGGGCAGTGGCAAAGCGGAAATAGATGAGCAGGGAGAGGGCATCCACAATGGTGGTGATGAAGGGGGAGGCCATCACGGCGGGGTCAAAGCCCAGCTTTTTCGCCAGCAGCGGCAGCATACAGCCCACGATCTTGGCGGCGAATACCGTGCAGATCAGCGTCAGGCAGATGACAGCGGCCACGGCGACGGTGATGGGATTGTGGAACACCAGCCGGTCCAGCAGCATGAGCTTGACAAAGTTGGCGGCGGCCAGCGCTGTGCCGCACAGCAGCGCCACCCGGCACTCCTTCCAGACAACCTGAAGAAGATCGGAAAACTCAATATCGCCCAGCGAAATGCCGCGGATGACAGTGACGCTGGCCTGCGAGCCGCAGTTGCCGCCGGTGTCCATCAGCATGGGGATATAGGCGGTGAGAATGGTAAAGGCGCTGAGAGCGTCCTCAAAGCTGGAGATGATCTGGCCGGTGAACGTGGCGGAGATCATCAAAAGCAGAAGCCACGGGATGCGGGATTTAAAGGTCTCAAAGGCACTGGTGCGAAGATAGGGCTTGTCCGTAGGCAGCATAGCCGCCATCTTCTCCATGTCCTCCGTGGTCTCTTCCTGCAAAACGTCAATGGCGTCATCCACGGTGACAATACCCACGAGGCGGTTTTCAGTATCCACCACGGGGAGGGCCAGAAAGTCATATTTACTCAGGGCGCGGGCGGTCTCCTCCTGATCGTCCAGCGTCTGAACGCAGACGAAGTTCCGCTCCATGATGTCCCCAATGACATCGTCCTCCTCCGCCAGCAGCAACGTGCGGATGGAGAGAACGCCGATGAGATGGCGCCCATCGTCAATGACATAGCAGACGTTGATGGTCTCCTTGTCCGGGCCAGTGCGGCGGATGCGCTTCAGGGCGTCCTCCACCGTCATGGTGGCCTTCAAATCCACATACTCCGTGGTCATGATGGAGCCGGTGGAATCCTCGGGGTACTTGAGAATTTCGTTGATGCTCTTTCTTATATCCGGGTCGGAGTGCTTCAGGATACGCTTGACTACGTTGGCGGGCATTTCCTCCACGATGTCCACGGTATCGTCCAGATACAGCTCGTCCAGAACCTCCTTCAGCTCCGTGTTGGAAAAGCCGCGAATCAAAAGCTCCTGCTGGTCGCTCTCCAACTCCACGAACACCTCGGCGGCCTGCTCCTTCGGCAGCAGGCGGAACAGCAGAGGCAGCGTCTTCTCGTCATCCAGATCGTCCGCCAGAATGGCAATGTCCGCAGGCTCCATGGGGAGCAGGAGGTCCCGCAGCTCCGTATATCGTTTTCGGTTCACCAGATCCTCAATCTTTTCCACCAGTTCCCCGCGATTTTCCAACTCAAACATAGCGTGACCTCCTTTCCGGGCGCCGCCCGGTATTTCCGCTCAATGGCGGATGGGAAAATAAAAGACTCCGCCGCCCGGTCCCGGTACGGTGAAGTCCTGCCCTTGGATGCCCCTCGCTCTGCGGAGCGGGCATCCCACCGTTCAAGCTTTAGCTTCACAGGGCGGTGAAATCGCGTTAGATGATACCTTGAAGTTCGATATCGCCTGTTCAAACCCTCTCATGATGTCTCCATCACTCTGCGGCAGCGATCCATATCCCTGTGGTAGCCTTACCTACCGGAACTATGCGGTTGTCATTTCCTACTTGATTATAGTATGCCAAAAAAATGGCAATGTCAACCCATGGCGGCGGATTTTGCAAAGTTTTGACCATTTGATGCAAAGAGGGCAAGAATGGCGGCGGGACGCGCTTTTTCTGCGCGTCCCGCCGGGAATCAGTTCAAGCTGTTTTCACTTTGTCGGAACAGCTTTTGCACCCGCTCCGCCGTGTCCGGGTGACGGGCAAGGGAGGGGTCATGGGCCAGCAGCTCCTCAGCGGCGGTCTGGGCCTCGGTCAAAAGGCGGGTATCGCAGCCGATGTCTGCCACCCGCAGCCCCGGCAGGCCGTGCTGCCGAAGGCCGAAGAAGTCGCCGGGGCCGCGGAGCCGCAGGTCCTCCTCGGCAATTTTGAAGCCGTCGGCGGTTTTCGTCATGGCGCGGAGCCGCTGACGGGTCTCGTCATTTTTGTTGTCGGACACCAGCACGCAGTAGGACTGGTGCTGCCCCCGGCCCACCCGGCCCCGAAGCTGGTGGAGCTGGCTGAGGCCGAAGCGCTCCGCGTTTTCCACCACCATCAGACTGGCGTTGGGAACGTCCACGCCCACTTCAATGACGGTGGTGGACACCAAAATATTCGTTTCTCCTGCGGCAAAGGCGGACATTACAGTGTCTTTTTCCCTGGACTTCATTTTGCCGTGGACATAGGCAACCCTTAAATCCGGGAAAATTTCGGATTGCAGCTTTTGGGCGTATTCCGTCACAGCCTTGCGCTCATCGGGGAGATCATCATTTTCGGATACCATGGGGCAGACGATATACACCTGCCGCCCGGCCTCCACCTGCTTGCGGATAAAGGCGTACAGTCTGGGATAATAGGCGGAGGTAACGGCGTAGGTCTCAATGGGCTTGCGGCCCGGGGGGAGCTGGTCAATAACGGAAACATCCAGATCACCGTAGAGAATCAGTGCCAGCGTCCGGGGGATGGGCGTGGCGGACATGACCAGCGTGTGGGGGTGCTCGCCCTTTTCTGCCAGCGCTGTCCGTTGGGCCACGCCGAAGCGGTGCTGCTCGTCCGTTACCACAAGGCCGAGGTTGGCATAGGCCACGCCGCCGGAGATGAGGGCGTGGGTGCCGATGGCAAAGTCCAGCTCGCCGGAGGCAAGCTGTGCCGTAACGGAACGCTTTGTTTTGGCGGGAGTGGAGCCGGTAAGCAGGGCGCAGCGAAGCCCTAACTGCTCCAGCAGTGGGGCAAGACCCCGATAGTGCTGCTCCGCCAAAAGCTCTGTAGGGGCCATCAGCGCTGCCTGACGTCCGTTTTTCACACAGAAATAGACGCAGGCGGCGGCCACCATGGTCTTGCCGGAGCCGACATCCCCCTGACAGAGCCGGTTCATGGGCTTCCCGGCGGTCATGTCGGCAATGGCCTCGTCCACGCAGCGGCGCTGGGCACCTGTCAGGATAAAGGGGAGGGCATCATAAAACGGCGCCATATCCACAGGGCGGAACGGCTCCACGGACACGGTTTCCCGCCGGAATCGCAGCAGCTTCAGCCCAATGGCGAAGAAGAATAGCTCCTCAAAGGCCAGCCGCCGTCGGGCGATGTCCAGCGCCTCGGGAGATTCCGGGAAGTGGATATTCTCATAGGCATAGTTTACCCGACAGAGGCCGTGGGTCTGCCGCACGGAGTCCGGCAGGCAGTCCGGCAGAATGTCGGCGCATTCGTCCAAGCCCTGCCGGATGGCCCGGGACAGCAAAAGCTGGCTCACTCCGGCAGTGAGGGGGTAGACCGGCACGATGCGGCCGGTGAACTCCTGGCGGCCCTCCGGCTCCACCACGGGGCCGGCCATGGTCTTCCGCAGGAGGGAACCCTCGGCCCGGCCGTAGAAAATGTAGGTTTCGCCCACCCGGAGCTGGTTTTTCAGCCATGACTGATTGAAAAAGGTGACGTCCAGCGCGCCGGTATCGTCCACAGCCCGGACCTTGACTAAGTCCATGCCCTTTCGAATGTGGGATACCTTTGGCTCCGAGGCGATCATGGCGGCAACGCAGGCGGTCTCGCCGGGAATGAGACTGCTGATGGGCCTTGTCTCCCGGCGGTCTTCATAGCGGCGGGGGAACCAGCCGATAAGGTCACCCAGCGTGAAAATGCCCAGCTTTCCCAGCGCCTTGGCCTTGGCCTCGCCGATGCCCTTGATATAGCGCACATCGGTATTCAGGTCCGCCATGCTGCCGCCCCCTTTCAGGCAAAATAGAACAAGGCTATTATAAACGGCTGTGGGAGATTTGAAAAGGGAATCCTGCCGAAAAATGGAAAGGAACGAAAAATCCGGCCCTGCCAAAATCGGCGGGGCCGGGGAATTTGGGAAACGGCATCTGCGTTTTGATTGTTACAGCGCGGTGTTCACATAGTCCACAAAGCGGTAGGTCAGGCCATTTTCCGTGACCGGCGCTTCAGTGCGCTCCACTGTCCACTCCGGCAGAGCATCTAAATTTGGAAAAAACGTATCGGCGTTTTCAGCGGCGGCGTCCACGCGGGTGACGCAGGCGCGGCGGCACCGGCCCAGCAGAGCGGTGTAAATACTGCCGCCGCCGATGAGCCAGACGTCCTCTCCGTCCCCAGCCAGCCGCAGCGCGTCCTCCGGTGTGTGGACGATCTCACAGCCCTCCCGGGAAAAGTCCGGGTCACGGGTGATGACGATGTTCCGCCGCTTGGGTAAGGGTCTGCCGCCGGGGAAGGAATCCAGGGTCTTGCGGCCCATGATGACGGTGCCGCCGGTGGTCAGCGCGCGAAAATGCTTCATGTCCCCCGGTAAGGAGAACAGCAGATCACCGCTCCGGCCAATGGCCCACTGTTTATCTGTGACAACGATGGCGTTCATGGTACGGCTCCTTAAATGGCAATGGGAATTTTATCCTCGAAGGGGGCGGGGGTGTAGCCCTCCATCGTAAAGCTGTTCCGGGTGAAGGCATAGAAATCCGTCACGGAGGGGTCTATGGCGAACTTCGGCGCGGGGGCGGGGGTCTGGGTCAGCATCTTCTCCACGATGGGCATATGGCGGTCGTAAATATGGGCGTCGGCGATGACGTGGATTAGCTCGCCGGGCACAAGTCCGCTGACCTGAGCCATCATGTACACCAGCACGGCGTACTGCACCACGTTCCAGTTGTTGGCGGCCAGCATATCCTGGCTGCGCTGGTTCAAAATGGCGTTGAGGACATTGCCGGAGACGTTGAAGGTCATGGAGTAGGCGCAGGGGTAGAGGTTCATCTCGTGGAGGTCGGCAAAGTTATAGATATTCGTGAGGATGCGGCGGCTGGCAGGATTGTGCTTCAAGTCGTAGAGCACCCGGTCCACCTGATCCATATCCCCCTCGGGATAGTGGTGCTTGACGGCCAGCTGATAGCCGTAAGCCTTGCCGATGGAGCCGGTTTCATCCGCCCACTGGTCCCAGATCCGGGCGTTGAGGTCATGGACGTTGTTGGACTTTTTCTGCCAGATCCACAGCAGCTCGTCCACAGCTGTTTTCCAGTAGGTCCGGCGGAGGGTCAGAATAGGAAACTCCTTTTGCAAATCATACCGGTTGACGATGCCGAATTTTTTGATGGTGTGGGCGGGCGTGCCGTCCTCCCAGTGCGGGCGGACGTTCTGGTCGGTGTCCCAGACGCCGTGGTCCAGAATCTCCCGGATGTTTTGAATGAATACGGTATCCGCGTAGCTCATGTGACAGCTCCTTCGACAGTTTTTCTTTATCATAGCAGAAGCGGAGCGCTTCGGCAATCCAAAATTTCACTGTGAATTTCAGCATATTTTATAGCAATTTTCGGATGAAAACAGAAAATTCACCTTGAAAACGCGCAAAAAGTGCGGTAGCATAGAGAAAAAGGGAGGTGGTTTTGTGCTGGACCGCAGCGAGGTAGGCAAGCGGGGCTACTTGGACCGGGATTTCCGGCTGGTGCACCTGAAGGATTCTTTAGCGCCGCGCATCGACTATCACTACCATGAGTTTGACAAGCTGGTATTTTTCCTCGGCGGCAGGGTGACCTATGTGGTGGAGGGCGTGACGTATTTCCTCCGGCCGTGGGACATCCTGCTAATTCAGCATAACCTCATCCACCGGCCCATCATCGATGCCTCAGAGCCCTATGAGCGGGTGGTGCTGTGGCTGGGACGGGACTGGCTGGCGCGCCGCAGCGACCCCGGCGAGCCGTTGGACGCCTGTCTTGACCACAGCCGGGAAGCGGGCTTCCATCTGTTGCGGACAGCAGAGGAGCGCCGGCTGGGCTATGCACGGGCCATCGGCCATCTGGAGGATTCCCTGCGCTCCGAGGAATTCGGCGCCCGTCGTATGGCGGATACCCTGTGCCAGCAGATTCTCATCCATGTGAACCGGGACCTGCTGCGGGCCAATACGGCCCAATCGGAAACGGACAGCTACCGGGTGGACCCCAAAATGGAGGAGGTTCTGCGCTATATCGCCTCCCATCTGGAGGAGGATCTATCGGTGGACGCGCTGGCGGGACGGTTCTTTATGAGCCGGTACTACCTGATGCATCGCTTCAAGGAGGTGACGGGCTCTACCGTCCACCAGTACACGGTACAAAAGCGCCTGCTTCGGGCGGGAGAGCTGATTCGCGAGGGCGTGCCGGTGATGAAGGCGGCGGAGCAGGCGGGCTTCCCGGAATATTCCTCGTTTCTGCGGGCGTTCCAGAGCACGTTCCACACCAGCCCCCGGAGCTTTAAGTAAAATAGCGCCCTGCCGAAAGGCGGGGCGCTGCTTTGCTGTCAAAAGAGAGACCGCAGCGGTGGTACCGATGCGGTCTCTTTTTTGATTTATGCAAGGAAGCCCTTGAGGATGCACTCCTCGGCCTCCTCCGGGGTCAGGCCCAGCGTTTCCAGCTTCAAAAGCTGGTCTCCGGCAATTTTGCCGATGGCGGCCTCGTGGACCAGTTGTGCCTCTGTGCTGTTGGCTACGATGGCGGGAATGGACTGGATATGGGCCTCGTCCATGATAATGGAGTCGCACTGAACATGGCCGAAGCAGGCGCTGTTGCCCACCATTTTTGGATAGAAGGTCTGGCGGGAGGTGTTTTTGGCAACGGAACGGGAAATGACCCGGCCCTTGGAATTTTCACCGTCAAGAACGATTTCCATATCGCTTTCGGCCACCTGATCACCATGGGTCATGAGCCGCTCCGTGACCACCGCTTCGGCATTTTTGCCGCAGACGATCTTTGTTTCCCGCTTTGTGGAGTCGATGCCGCGAATCTGCACGGTCTCCATTTGAATGGAGGCGCCCTCCTCCAGATAGACTACCGTTTGGGGATTCATGATGCGGCCGCCGGTGCCGTCGCCCTCGCCGTAGTGCTTCTCCGTGTACTTTACATGGGAATTTTTGCCGACATAGAAGGTGTGCAGACCGTCATGGCGGCTGGCCTCGGCGCCGCAGTTGTGGATACCGCAGCCCGCTACAATGTCTACATCGCAGTCCTCACCGATGTAGAAGTCATTATAGACCATTTCCTGAATGCCGGGCTTTGTGATGATGACGGGAATGTGGCACTGCTCGCCCTTGGTCCCGTCCTTGATGCGGATGTCAATGCCGCTTTTGCCATCGGTCTTTCCAGTGATCTCAATGTGCTCCGTGGACTGGCGGCCATCGCAGCCGGAGTCCTTGCGGATGTTGAAGGCCCCTATGGGCTTGCCGACAAGATCGGCGATTTTTTCCAAAAGCTCCCGATCTACCTGAGATTCCATCATAAGGCGTGTACCTCCTTGTTCAGTACCGGGCAGCCGCCCAGCGTATCGGACAGAATTTGCGGCAGGATGTCCTGCGGCAGACCCCGGTGCCGGATGGCACCGTCGCCCACAACGATGACCTCATCCGCCAGTGAAATAATACGCTCCTGATGGGAAATGATGATCATGGTGGCGCTGCCCTGACTGTGGATCTGCTCGAAGGTCTCCGTCAGCCGGGCGAAGGACCACAGGTCGATGCCTGCCTCCGGCTCGTCGAAGATCATCAGGTCGGCGTTCCGGGCCAGAATGGAGGCGATCTCAATGCGCTTGACCTCGCCGCCGGAGAGGGACACATCCACCTCGCGGTCCAGATAGTCATTGGCGCAGAGCCCCACCTTGGTGAGGTACTGGCAGCATTTGTCCTTGGAGAGCTTTTCATCGCCGGAGGCGATGGTCAGAAGGTCCCGGACCGTCAGCCCCTTGAAGCGGGGAGGCTGCTGAAAGCCGTAGCTGATGCCAAGCTTGGCCCGTTCCGTAATAGTCATGTGGGTAACGTCCTGACCGTTCCAGATGATCTGGCCGGCCGTGGGGGTGACGAGGCCCATGATGATTTTTGCCAGCGTGGTCTTTCCGCCGCCGTTGGGGCCGGTAAAGACTACCAGACGGTGCTCGTCGATGCACAGGGAGATGTCCTTCAGAATGTCCAGCGTTCCCTCCGGCTCCTGAACGGAGTAGCTGATGTGCTTGAGTTCCAGCATGGAATATCCTCCTTTTGAAAAGGAAACTGATCGTTTATTTTCCTTTAGTATACCAAAAAATGGCGGGATTATGGGTTGCAGAAGCAACAGAAAAAGGCGAAATTCCATGAAAACCGCCTGAATATTCACCATACCATATTTGGAAAGGATTGTCAAAGGCTGCCGTGGATTTTTTGGAAAATCCGGTACTTTTTCGGCCTGTCGGCATAGGCTGGAGGGAAAAGGAGGGGAGCATATGGCACAGGTACTCCCGGAGGTTTATGATTTCAGGCAGCATGACCGGCTCTGGCGGCGGGTGCAGCCGGGGCTGGAACCTTACCCGGAGGCGGATACATCCGGAGGAAATCAAGCGCAGACATCCGACGCGGGTATGACATTGGCGCAGGAGAGCCGCCTGCCCGGAGCGGAGCAAAACCCCTGCTGCATGGGGACGGAGGCGGCGGAGCTGCTGACGGTTTTGGAGGGCTATATCGCCGATGAACTGGCGGAGCGGCGGCTGTATCTGGCACTGGCCCAGCGAGCGCCGGTCTGGGCGCGGCAGACTATGCGGGAGCTGGCGGAGGATGAGGGCGATCATGCCCGGCAGCTTATGACCGCCCGGTACCTCATTACCGGCCAATGCCGGCAGCCGGAGGCGCTGCCGCTGGAACTGGTGTCCGCCGGGGATTGGTGCGCGCTGCTGCGGCAGCGGTATCACAGCGAGGTCTGCGGCGGCATGAATTATGCCCGCACGGCGGATTCCACCCCGGACCACTGCCTTGCGGAGCTGCTGAACGGTCTCAGCGCCGCGGAATACCGCCATGCGGAGCGGATTCGGGGCTTGCTGGAGCGGTGCCTCGGGCAGCGGAAGTGCTGAAAATATAAACCGCGAAAGCCTGCGGGACAGTGACGGGGCATTGTCCTGCGGGTATTTTTGTGCTATACTGCATTGCAATATGAAAAGCAATGGAGGCACAGACCATGTACGATGAATTGACGGAAGTGGACATCCGCAAGATGCAGGAGGAAATGGACTACCGAATCCGGGAGCTGCGGCCGCAGCTCATCGAGGAGGTCCAGACCGCCCGGGCATTCGGAGACCTCAGCGAGAACTATGAATATAAATGCGCCAAGCAGGCCAAAAACCGCAACGATAGCCGCATCCGCTATCTGGAGCGGATGATTCGCACGGCGAAGGTCATCAAGGTACAGGAGCAGGCGGATGCCGTGGGCCTTTTCGACACGGTGACGATCTACAACGAAATGCTGAAAAAGGAAATGACCGTCCGCATTGTCACCACGCTGCGGCAGGACGCGCTGAAGGGCCTCATCAGCAAGGAGTCCCCGGTGGGACAGGCGCTCATGGGCCATAGGGTCGGCGACCGGGTACAGGTGGCGGTCAGTCCGGAGCTGAAGTACACCGTGGAGATTCGGAGCATCGAAAAGGGAACCGACGATGAGAGTCTGGACATCAGCAGCTATTAAGACCCGGACGCGGCAGCTATATAATTCGGATGAAAAATGGGAAAGCCTATTGAAATATGGGCAATGTTGCCGTAAAATAAAACTGGAATCCTGTTGAATTCAGAGGAGGACGCGCCATGCGTGTGATCACCGGCTCCGCTCGGGGCCGCCGCTTAAAAGAGCTGGAGGGAATGGAGACCCGCCCGACAACGGATCGAGTGAAGGAGGGACTGTTCAACGTCCTGCAATTCGATATTGAGGGGCGGCGGGTGCTGGACCTGTTCGCGGGGACGGGGCAGCTTGGAATCGAGTGTCTCAGCCGCGGAGCGGCCTCCGCTGTATTTGTGGACAAGCGACCTGACGCCGTGAAGCTGATTCGGGAAAATTTGAAGCTCTGCGACCTGACGGACCGGGCCCGCGTTGTGGCCGGGGACTCCATGGAGTTTTTGAAGTCCGTCCGGGAAAAATTTGATCTGGTGCTGCTGGACCCGCCTTATCAGGCGGAGCTTTTGGAGGCGGCCATCGCTCATATTGCGCGGCACGATCTGCTGACGCCCCACGGTATGATGGCGGCGGAGCACCCGGCGGATAAAACTCTGCCGGCGCTGTCCGCACCCTATCGCATGGGCCGGACGTACCGCTACGGCAAGATCGCCGTGACCATCTATCACCGGGACGGGGAGGCAGAGGCATGAGAATCGCAGTCTGCTCCGGCAGCTTTGACCCCATCACGCTGGGACATATGGACATTATCCGCCGCACGGCGGCCTGCTTCGATCAGGTGTATGTATGTGTCAGCCCTAACACTGAAAAGCGGGGCCAGATGTTCACGCCGAAGCAAAAGCTGAAATTGGTGGAGGCGGCGGTGGCGGAGCTGCCCAACGTCACAGCGGAGTTGTACGGCGGTTTGCTGTCGGACTACGCGGCGGAGCATAGGGCCACGGCCATTGTCCGGGGCATTCGCAGCGCCGGGGACTTTGACACGGAGTACCAGCAGGCCATGGTGAACCGGGGACTGCACCCGGGACTTGAGACACTGCTGCTGCCGGCGGACCCGGCTTATGTATATTTGAGCTCTACGGTGGCGCGGGAAATGATTCACTACCGCCAGCCGTTGGAAAAATATTTGCCGAAGGCGGTCCTGCCCCTGATTCGGGACTGGACAGAGGAAAGATAAGGAGAGTGCGTTATGGCTGAAAATGATGTCAACCGCTTGATCGATATGCTGTATGAACGGGTGGAGGACGCCAAGTCCCCGGCCCTGAAGCCTAATTTGAGCATGGTGGACCGGGACGAGATTCTGGATCTGCTGGATGAGCTGCGCAGCCAGCTTCCCGTGGAGCTGAAGCGGGCGCAGGAGCTGCTGGCCGCCCGGGAAAAATTTGTGGATGAGGCCAAGCGGGATGTAGAGCGCATGATGCGTCAGGCGGACCTGGAGGCCAAGAGCAAGATTTCCGACAGCGAGGTGCTCTATGCTGCCAAGGAAAAGGCCCGGAAGATCATCGCGGATGCCGAGGACCGCTCCCGCCAGCTCTGTCAGGTGGCCAATGAGTACGCCGAGGATGCACTGGCCCGGACAGAGGAAGCTGTACAGGCCGCTCTGACCGAGGTGAAGCAGTCCCGGTCCGCGTTCCGGGCCGCCTCCGCCGCCAAGCTCCAGGAGCAGCGGGAAAAGCTGGACGCAGAGAAGAAAAATGCGGAGCAGCCGGAGAGCTGACGCCGTATTCTAAAGGCGGACAGTGTTCGGTTGACCGTAACCGAGGCCGGCAGACAAGAAAGAGAACGGAATTTGTTGAAATTTTGTTAAAAATCACGAAAAATGTCGTGCAACATTTTTGAGACAACCAATATATAGCGCGATAAATGCAAAGGAAGGCCCATCGGCACAAGATATTGTGCCGATGGGCTTTCCTTATTTTACGTAAACCGCTGAAACGAGATGGAACGTCTGTTCTAAAATGCGCGGTTTCTCAGATTTTTGGAAAGAAATGGCTTAATTGCAAGGGTTTGCGTCGGAAAAAAATGCTTGCAATCCATTTTGGAATCGCTTATACTCAGGGTACATGGTGGGGAAAAGTGGGGGTAATGTGCACACCTGTGCCACAAAAAGCCACGATGACCCAAAAAGTAGGGAAGGAGGGCATTGGCCGTGACGAGACTCATGGGTAAGTCGAATAATACCATCGACTCCAAGGGGCGGCTGGTGATTCCCTCCAATATGCGGGAGGCGCTGGGCGATGTCTTCTACATCACCATCGGCGCTCAGCATTGCCTGACCATCTATCCCGAGGCCAAGTGGAACCAGATGTCCGAGGATATGGACGAGCTGCCCTATACCGAGGCCCGGGCGCTGACGCTGCTGTATGCCAACGCGGTGCAGTGCGAGCCGGACGGTCAGGGCCGTGTGCTGATTCCCGCCGCCCTGCGGAGCTATGCGAATTTGAAAAAATCCGCCACCATTGTAGGTATGAACGCCTTTGCCGAGATCTGGGACACCGCCACATGGACGGAGCGGGAGCGCCAGATGCTGGAGGAGGACGATATGGCCGCCGCCATGGACGCTCTGGCCCGGGCGCGGCGGAACCGGGGGTAAGGCATGGAATTTACCCATAAGCCGGTACTGCTTCAGGAATGTATCGAAGCATTGCGAATCAAGTCGGAGGGCGTTTATGTGGACGGTACGCTGGGCCGTGCCGGTCATTCGAGGGAGATCGCAAAGCGCCTCACCACCGGACGGCTCATCTGCATCGACCGGGATCAGGCCGCCATCGACGCAGCGCGGGAGCGACTCGCCCCATGGCTGGAGCGGGTGACGCTGGTCCACAGCAACTTCGACCGGGTGGGCGATATTTTGGACGAGCTGGGGATACCCGGCGCGGACGGAATGCTGTTCGACTTAGGCGTTTCCTCTCCGCAGTTGGATGATGCTTCCCGCGGCTTTTCCTATATGCATGACGCGCCGCTGGATATGCGGATGGACATTTCGGCGCCTCTGACCGCCTACGAGGTAGTAAACGGCTGGAGCTATGAGGAGCTGCGCAGAATATTGTTTGAATACGGCGAGGAGCGCTATGCCCCCGCCATTGCGAAAAAAATCGTACAGGCCCGGGAGACCGCGCCGATTGAAACCACGCTGGAGCTGGCGGAGCTGATTCGCTCCGCCATGCCCGCCGCCGCGCTGCGGGAAAAGCAGCACCCGGCCAAGCGGAGCTTTCAGGCTATCCGCATTGCGGTGAACGGCGAGCTGGACGCGCTGCCGCCCATGCTCCACGGGGCCATTGACCACCTGAACCCCGGCGGCCGTTTGGCGGTCATCACGTTCCATTCCTTAGAGGACCGAATCGTGAAGCGCACGTTTCAGGAGGCCGCAAGAGGCTGCACCTGCCCGCCGGAGTTCCCGGTGTGCGTGTGCGGCAAGAAACCGAAAATAAAGCTCGTGACCCGGAAGCCCATCGTTTCCGGCAGCGAGGAATTAGAGGGAAACAGCCGCGCCCGTAGCGCAAAGCTCCGGGTGGCGGAAAAATGCGACGGGTTTGACCTGTGAGGGACAAGCCAAAGGAAGAATTTTGATTTTGACGGAAGGGAGGGCTCTGCATGGCGTCCGCGGCAAAGGAGTACCGCTACGCGCACCGGGAGTTTAGCACGCAGGGTAATTTGGCCCGGGATCTGGACTGGGCGGTGCGGGAGCGGGAGCTGAACCATGCCGGTGAAGCCCCCCGTCACGAGGCGCAGGCAGCCCCCAAAATCCGTCGGGAGCAGGCGTTGGTCCGGGAGCGGCAGCCCGTTCCTGTATTAACGGTGGTGGAAGTCATGGCCGTGATCGCCGCGGCGGTGCTCTTGCTTTTAAGCTATGTGCAGCTGACCACGCTGGCGGCGGACACCGTGACGCTGAAAAGCCAGCTGACCACGCTTCAGGCGGAAAATGTCAGCCTGACAGCACAGCATGAGCAGATGTTCGACATGGCCACTGTAAAAGAGGTGGCCTCTGCGGCGGGAATGTCCAAGCCCAGCCGATCCCAGATCACCTATCTGGACCTTGCCAGTGAGGACAGTGCAACGGTCTACCAGACGGAGGAGCCCAGCGTTCTTAGCCGCCTTCTGACCTCCCTGCACCATGGCATCTATGCGGCGGTGGAATATTTTGACTGATCGGACAATAGGGTAAAACACAGCGGGGAGTGAGAAGCGCGCCTTCTCGCTCCCTTGTTTCCTGTTTTCCTGAAGGGCACCTGAAAGGAGATACTCAATGGCAATTCATCCCCGGAGAAAAAGCGATGCGGCCCGGCGGGCCAACCAGATCGTCCGCAGCCGGACGGTTCTGGTCATGCTGCTTTTAGGGATCATGACCTTTGCGGCGCTATTTTGGCGGCTGTATGATCTGCAGATTCGCCAGCACGCGGAGCTGCAGGAAAAGGCCATCAGCCAGCAGACCCGCAGCGCTGTGGTCAGCGCGTCCCGGGGAACCATCTATGACCGCAACCTCAATACACTGGCCATTTCCGCCACGGCGGAAACGGTGCTCGTCTCCCCGCTGGACATCGAAAAGTCCGTGGAGAGCCAGAAGGAGGAGCAGGCGAAGGCGGCGCAGAAGGCCGCGGACAAGGGGCAGGACTATACCCCGCCTGTTCTGCGGGACCAGAGCTATATTGCCCGGGGCCTGAGTCGGATTCTGGGGCTGGAGCAGGGCGCCATTGAGGAAAGAATGGAAAAGACGAACTCCCAGTACGAGATTTTGAAGAAAAAAACAGACCAGACCATTTCCGATGAGGTGCGCCGCTTCATTAACGGTGAGATCGACCCTGAGGGGAACGAGGTCCCCGAAAAGCAGCGGGTGAAGCTCCGGGGCGTCTGGCTCCAGCCGGATTCCAAGCGGTACTATCTCTACAGCTCACTGGCCTCCGGCGTGATAGGCTTTGTCAACGGCGATGGTATCGGCAGCGTGGGCCTTGAGGTAAAATATGATGATACCCTCACCGGCACGGCGGGCTATACCATCAGCGCCCGAAACGCATCGGGGTCTGAGCTCCTTTACAACTACGAGCAATATTACGATGCTGAGAACGGCCACAGCCTTGTGCTGACGCTGGATGCCAACGTGCAGCTCAGCCTTGAAAACGGGCTGGAGAATATGCTGAAAAAGTATGACGCCAAAAACGGCGGCACCGGCATCGTCATGGATGTCAATACCGGCGCCATCATCGCCATGGCGTCCTATCCCAACTATGACCTGAACGATTACAGCACGATTTTTGACGCGGCGCTGCAAAAAAAGCTGGACGCGGATTTGGAGAAGATTGACGCCAACCGCTCTACCTATGAATCTGAGAAGGCGTATGCTGATGCCCGGGCCAAGGCCATCAACAGCGCCATGCAGAGCCAGTGGCGCAATAAGTGCATCGACTCCACCTATGAGCCTGGCTCCACCTTCAAGCCCATTACGCTGGCGGCGGCGCTGGAGGAGGGCAAGGTTTCCAAAAGCTCCACGTTCTACTGCGGCGGCTACACTACAGTTCCGGGCTGGAGCGACCGTATCTGGTGCTCCAACCACAGCGGTCACGGCCAGCAGACGCTGATCGAGGCCGTGGGCCATTCCTGCAACCCGGCATTTATCAAAATGGGCCTTTCCATCGGCACAGAGACCTATTATAAATACCTGAAGTCCTTCGGACTGATGGATAAGACCGGCATCGACATGATTGGCGAGGTGAAGGGCCTGTTCGTTGACGAGGATTACTTCAACTCTCAGGTGGTGTCGCTGGCCTCCTACTCCTTCGGCCAGACCTTCAACGTGACGCCCATCGAGCTGATCCGGGCGCAGGCGGCCTGCATCAACGGCGGCTATCTCTATGAGCCCTACATTGTCGATCAGGTGCTGGATGAGGACGGCAACGTGCTCTCACAGCACGATACCACGCCGGTACGGCAGGTCATCAGCGAGGAGACCTCCGCCATTGTCCGGGAGGCGCTGGAATACGTGGTGTCCTCCGGCAGCGGCAAGAACGGACAGGTGGCGGGCTACCGCATCGGCGGCAAGACCGGTACCGCCGATAAGACCGGCACCAGAAAGACCACCCGCGAGGTGGTGGTGTCCTTCATGTGCTTTGCCCCGGCGGACGATCCCCAGTACATCATGCTTTTGACTATGGATACCCCCAGCCGGAACACCGGTACGGCTGTGTACGGCGGTACCATGGTGGCCCCTACGGCAAGCCAGATCATGGGTGAGATTCTGCCCGCCCTCGGTATTGAACCGGATTATTCCGCAGAAGAATTGTCCGGCGCTGATGCCGCCGTGCCCTACGTGGTGGGGAAGACAGCGGAGGAGGCCAAGGCGGCGCTGAAATCCGCGGGCTTCACCTATCGGACGGTAGGCAGCGGCGAGACCGTGACGGACCAGACCCCTGCCGGCGGCGCTATCGTACCTAACAACGCCTCGGTGGTGCTCTACTTGGGGGCGGAAAAGTCGGATACGCCCAGCACAGTGCCGGATGTGACCGGCAAGACGCCCACAGAGGCCAACAAGGCCCTGACCAACGCGGGGCTCATTATGAAGGTAGCCGGCGCTACCTCTGCCAGCGGGGGCAGCGTGACTGCCATTTCTCAGAACGCGGAGGCGGGGAGCCAGCTTCCGGCGGGCAGTGTGGTCACGGTCCGCTTCGGTGTCCGCACAACGGACTAATACGCGCTTTGAGCGCACCTTTTGCCAGATTTACGGCACGATTCACGGTATGCTTCCGCTAAAAAGCTGATAGAATACTTACGATGAAATCACCTTGAAACTGGAGGATATCAATATGAAACTGCGGGAACTGCTCTCCGGTGTCTCTGTGCTTGCGTGCACGGCAGATATGGAAATGGAGATCAGCGGCGTCAGCTACGATTCAAGAAGCGTGCGCCCTGGCGATCTGTTTGTGGCCATGACCGGCTTTGCGGTGGACGGACACAAATTCATTGCCGCGGCACAGGAAAAGGGCGCGGCGGCGGCGCTGTGCCAAAAGGAGCCGGGGGGGACGCTGCCGTATGTGCGGACAGAGGATTCTCGCCGCGCACTGGCAATCGTCGGGGCCAACTGGTTCGGCCATCCCGCTAAGGAAATGACCATGGTGGCCGTGACCGGCACCTGCGGCAAGACCACTACCACGTATTTGCTGAAGGCAATTTTAGAGCAGGCGGCAGGGGCCAAGGTGGGTCTTATCGGCACCAACCAGAATATGATCGGCGACGCGGCGCTTCCAACGGACCGTACCACGCCGGAATCCTTTGAGGTCCAGAAGCTGTTCCGGGAAATGGCGGACGCCGGGTGCACCCATGTGGTGATGGAGACGTCTTCTCACGCGCTGTATCTGGACCGGGTCTACGGCGTGCACTACGATGTGGGCGTGTTCACCAATCTGACGCAGGATCATCTGGATTTCCATAAGACCATGGAAAGCTACTGCGATGCCAAGGCAATTTTGTTCCGGAACTGCAGTGTCGGCGTGGTGAACGCCGACGACCCGTGGACGCCCCGGCTGCTGAAGGATGCGGCCTGTAGGGTGATGACCTACGCAGAACGGGCGGAAGCGGACCTTCGGGCGGAGCATATCGCTCTTTCCGTTGACAGAATCGCCTTTGACGCCGTGACTGAAACGGAGCGGGTGCCTGTTCGGGTGCACATCCCCGGCGGCTTTATGGTGTATAATACGCTGGATGTGCTGGGTGCGGCGCTGGCGCTGGGAATCCCACTAAAGGACAGCGCCGCCGTGCTGGCAGGCGTCCCCCACGTGCAGGGGCGGGTGGAGGTCATTCCCACGCCGGGAAAGGATTATACGATCCTCATTGACTACGCCCACACGCCGGACAGCATGGTCAACGTCCTGCGGACAGTGAAGGAGTTTGCCAAGGGCCGTACCGTAGCGGTGTTCGGCTGCGGCGGAGACCGGGACCGGACGAAGCGGCCTCTGATGGGAAAGGCTGCGGCGGACTGGTCGGATTTTGCTGTGGTTACCACCGACAATCCACGGACGGAGCAGCCGGAGGCTATTATCGAGGAGATTCTGCCGGGCTTTGCCGGCAGTGCAACGCCCTATCAGGTGGTGGTGGACCGGGTGGAGGCCATCCACTGGGCCATGGACCATGCACAGAAGGAGGACGTCATCGTTCTGTGCGGCAAGGGTCATGAGACCTATCAGGAGATCAACCATAAGAAGTACCACATGGATGAGCGGGAGATCGTGGCCGATTATCTGAAAAGCGGACATTGAGCCGCCGCAAGAAAAGAAAGAAAACAGACCGCCTGCGGGACGGTAAGAGGAGAAAGCATGAATATCAATGTCATTGCGTCGTTGGTTGGCTGTGTGCTGACCATGATTTTGGGGAAATTTGTATTAGCGGAACTGCGGAAGCTGAAGGCCGGACAGGAAATCCGGCAGGACGGTCCCACATGGCACAATTCCAAAGCGGGAACGCCCACCATGGGCGGCATCGCGTTTATTTTGGGCAGCGGCATTGCCGCCTTTGCCTGCGGCTGGCAGCAGATGGTAAACGGGGAGTTTGCCCATCTGTATGTCTATCTCTTTGCCCTGTGCTTCGGCCTCATCGGCTTTGTGGATGATTACCGCAAGGTCCGCCAGCACCAGAACGAGGGCCTGACCGCCAAGCAGAAGTTTGTTCTGCAGCTTTTGGCGGCAATTGTGTTCCTTTGCCTGATGCGCTATGAGGGCCTTTTGACCAATGACCTTTATATCCCCTTTGTCAATGTGACGGTGACGGTGAACTGGATTCTTTACCTCATTTTCGCCGCCTTCGTCATTGTGGGCTGCGTCAACGCCGTGAACCTCACGGACGGGATCGACGGTCTTGCCTCCGGCGTGACCGCTGTGGTGATGTTCTTTTTCCTGCTGGCGGCTATGCTCTGGAAAATGACCTCCCTCGGAATTTTCTCCGGTGCGCTGTTCGGCAGCCTTGTGGGCTTCTTTGCCCTGTATAACCACCACCCCGCCAAGTGCTTTATGGGCGATACCGGCAGCCTGTTTTTAGGCGGCGCTGTAGCGGCTCTGGCCTTTGCCATGGATATGCCGCTGGTGCTGATTTTAGTGGGAATCATCTACATTCTGGAAACTCTGTCCGATATTATACAGATTGGATACTTCAAGCTCACCCACGGCAAGCGCTTTTTCAAAATGGCGCCGCTGCACCACCATCTTGAGCGGTGCGGCTGGAGCGAGGTGAAGATCGTGACGGTGTTCTGCACCGTGACCGCGATTTTCTGCGCGCTGGCCTATTGGGGCATTCAGGGCCGCTATTGAGCGGACGATTTTTCAAAAACGGCTGAAAGGAGGGAAACGCAATGGCAATGGAGCAGCGGACGCGCCGCCGCCCCCTGACCCGTCAGGAACAGTTGGTCCTGCAGGAGCGCAAGCAGCTCCGCCGGGAGAAAATGGAGCAGAGCCGGGAGCTGGCAAAGGGACCCATTGACCTGCCCTTCTGCCTGCTGGTGCTGCTGCTGACCGCCATCGGCCTTGTGATTCTGCTTTCGGCCAGCTTTCCCTCCGCCTATTACGAGGCAAATCCCTCCAAGCACAATCCTATGTATTACTTTGAGCGGCAGGCGGTGTTCGCCGTGCTGGGAACAACGGTGATGTTTATTGTCAGCCGCTTCAACTATCAGCGCCTGCGGGGCGCGGGGAAGATCTTGCTGTATATTTCCCTTTTCCTGCTGGTCATCGTGCTTATTCCGGGCATCGGCCAGCTCCGCAACGGCGCCCGCCGCTGGATCGGTTTGGGCGTGCTGACATTCCAGCCCTCGGAGATCGCAAAGGTGGCCATCGTGGTCTACTTTGCCGGCAGCATTTCCCGAAAAAAGGAGCAGATGCAGACGTTCCGCTACGGCATCGTGCCCTATGCTTTCATCCTCGTTTTAACAGCGGGCCTTGTGGGTAAGGAGCCGCACCTCTCCGGCGCACTGCTGATTTTGGGCGCCGGCGCGGCTATGATGCTGGTGGGCGGCATCAACTGGCGCTGGGTCTTTGCCGCTATCGGCGCGGTGGGGGCCATGGCGTATGTGGTGCTGTTCATCGTTGGCTATAATACCTCCCGCGTTACCTACTGGCTGGACCCGTGGGCGGACGCGGGTGATAAGGGCTATCAGCTCTCTCAGAGCCTTATTACCATCGGCTCCGGGGGACTCTGGGGACTGGGCCTTGGCAAGAGCCGGCAGAAATTCCTGTTTTTGCCGGAGGAGCACAACGATTTTATTTTCGCCATTGTCTGCGAGGAGCTGGGCCTCATCGGCGCCTGCGTCATCATGCTGCTCTTCGCGGCGCTGGTGCTGCGGGGCTACTGGATCGCCCTGCACACCCGGGACCGCTTCGGTGCGCTGTTGGTGGTGGGTATCATCACCCTCATCGCCATGCAGGTGTTTTTGAATATCGCCGTGGTGACAGGTATGCTGCCGACCACCGGTATTCCGCTGCCGTTTTTCAGCTACGGCGGCACGGCACTGTGTATCCAACTGGCGGAAATGGGAATCGTACTCAGCGTTTCCCGACAGATGAAGCCGACGAAGGCGGGGTAGCGTATCCCGCCTTTTTCCGCTGAAAAAGGGACATAACCGAGAAGGGGAGCTTTATGGAAAAACAGATTCGACGGGTGATTTTTACCTGCGGCGGCACGGCGGGCCATGTGAACCCGGCCATCGCCGTGGCGCAGCTTGTGGCGGAGAAAAATCCGGGCGTAGAGATTTTGTTTGTGGGCGCGGAGCGGGGACTGGAAAAGGAGCTGGTGCCTGCGGCGGGCTATGATTTCCGCACGGTGCATATCTCCAGTTTTCACCGCTCCTTCAAGCCTGCCGAAATAAAGCATGATCTGGTGTCTCTATACAACATGGTCCGCTCTCCGGCGGAGGCCCGGGCCATTCTCCGGGACTTCCGGCCTGATGTGGTCATCGGCACCGGCGGCTATGCCAGCTATCCCATGGTAAAGGCCGCCGCCAAGGAGGGTATTCCTACGGCGGTGCATGAATCCAACGCCGTGCCGGGGCTGACCACGGAGCTGCTGGAGCCCTTTGCCGACCGCATTATGGTGGGCTTTGAAAGCTGTCGAAAGCACTACAAGCACCCGGATAAGATAGTGGTCACCGGCACACCGGTGCGGGAGGATTTTTTCACGCTGACACGGGAGGAGGCTAAGAAGCGGCTGGGCGTCAACGATGGGCGGCCCCTTATTGTTTCCTTCTGGGGGTCGCTGGGCGCGGCGGGCATGAACGCCAATATGGCAGATATGCTGGTGCTGGAGGCGGCAAAGGAGCCGTTCCACCATATCCACGGCGCGGGAAAGGCTGGATATCCCAAGGTATTGTCCGCGCTGCAGGAAAAGGGCGTTGACCCCGCGGCCCACCCGGCGCTTCAGGTGCGGGAGTACATCTATGACATGGCGCCGGTGATGCGGGCGGCGGACCTTGTGATCTGCCGTGCGGGGGCATCCACGGTCAGCGAGCTGACCGCGCTGGGAATCCCGGCGATTTTAGTGCCCTCGCCCTATGTGACCAACAACCATCAGGAGAAAAATGCCCGGGCGCTGGAGGCGGGCGGCGGCGCGGAGGTGCTGCTGGAAAAGGACGCCTCCGGGCAGGCGCTCTTTCAAAGCGCGGCAAGGCTGCTGCGGGAGGACGAGAGGCGCACGGCCATGGGCGCGGCTATGGCGGCGCTGGGCGTCCGGGACGCGGCGGCGCGCATCTACGATACGGTGCAGTCGATTTTAAAGACCTGATCAGCGCTTAAAACGTTTACATTTATACGGTTTCCTTCCCGGCATTTTCGTGCTATACTGCCGGAAAAGGAACCGAATCCCCCCGGACTCCATAGGATGATGCGGAACATCATTCTGACTTGGAGGGACGGACATGAGCCAACTTTTGGCAGCGGGCGGCAGACGCCTATCCGGGGAGGTCACAATACAGGGGGCAAAAAACAGCGTGCTGCCTATTTTAGCGGCGACGCTGCTGACAGCGGACACGGTAGTGCTGCGGCGCTGCCCCCGGTTAAAGGATGTGGAGGCGTCCATCCGCATTCTGGAGGCACTGGGCTGTACAGCCCGGTGGCAGGACGATGCACTGGTGGTGGACACTGCCGGTATGAATGGCTGCGCCATCCCGGACGCGCTGATGCGGGAAATGCGCTCCTCGGTGATTTTTTTAGGGGCCATTCTGGCCCGGTGCGGGCAGGCGGCCCTCAGCAGCCCTGGCGGCTGTGAGCTGGGGCCACGGCCCATTGACCTGCACCTCACCGGCCTGCGGGCGCTGGGCGCGGAAATCATTGACGAGGGCGGTACGCTGCGCTGTCAGGCGGAAACACTGACAGGGCGGGAGCTTGTGCTGGGCTTTCCATCGGTGGGCGCTACGGAAAACCTGATGCTGGCAGCCTGCGGCGCGGAGGGTGTCACGATTTTGACCAATGCGGCCCGGGAGCCGGAAATTGAGGACCTTCAGAATTTCCTGACCGCCTGCGGGGCGGACATTACCGGCGCCGGGACCTCTACCATCCGAATCCGGGGCAGGCGGCCCCTCCACGGCGGTACATACACCGTGATGCCTGACCGCATCGCGGCGGCGACCTACCTGTGCGCCTGTGCCTCCGCCAGTGGAGAGGTTTATCTGCGGGATGCCCGGGAAAATCATCTCTCCACGGTCACGGCAGTTCTCCGGGCGGCGGGCTGCACGGTGAATGGAGATGAAAGCGGCCTCCGCTGCCGCTGCGAAGGACGTCTGACCGCTCCGCCGCCTATCCGCACGGCCCCCTATCCCGGCTTTCCCACGGACGTGCAGGCTATCGTTATGGCGGCGCTGCTGCGGTGCCGGGGCGCGGCGGTGTTTGAAGAAAATCTGTTCAGCAGCCGCTACCGCCATGTGGATGAGCTGGCCCGGATGGGCGCGGACGTCCGCACCTACGGCCGGGTGGCGGTGGTGCTGGGAACGGAGCGGCTCCACGGCGCGGCGGTGCGGTGCACGGACCTCCGGGGCGGCGCTGCGCTGTGTGTGGCGGCGCTGGCGGCGGAGGGCGAGACCGTGATCTCGGATATCGGCCATATCGACCGGGGCTATGCGAGCATTGAGGGTGACCTGCGGGCGCTGGGGGCCGATATCCGGCGGCGGGAGACAGACGCTTAGAAACAAAGAACAAAGGAGAAACGGTATGGCAAGACGGAGAGGCTCGGCGCGGCGGCGCAGACGGGGAGGCAGTGGCTTCCTCTATAAGCTGCTGTCTGTTTTGCTGATCTGCGGCTGCCTTGTGGCCGCCATCACGCTGTTTTTCCGGGTGGATACGGTGGTTATCACCGGCGAGAAGCGCTATACGGAGGCGGAGATTCGGGAGGTCAGCGGCGTAAAGGACGGTGACAACCTGTTCCTCCTGAATAAGTATCAGGTTATCCGAAACATCGCGGAGGCGCTGCCCTATGTGGAGCTGGAGGAGACCCGGGTGCAGCGCAAGCTGCCGGATACGCTGCTGATTGAAATCAAGGAGTGCGGCGATCCCTTGGCGTGGGCACAGGACGGGACGGTCTGGCTGGTCAGCCCCGGCGGCAAGATCGTGGAGCAGCGGAACACGGTGGGGGACTATCCCACCATTGATGGCTGCCGCCTGCTGGCCCCCTCCGTGGGGACGCTCATCGCGCTGGATACGGAGAATGATACCCGGTGGCAGAGCCTTTTAGAACTGCTGGCGGCGCTGGAGGCGGCGGATAAGCTGGGGGAGGTGGACGCCATCCATATCGGGAATGCCGCGTACCTCACCATGGACTGCATGGGGCGCTTTTCTGTGGAGCTGAACTATGACGCCGATTTTGCCTATAAGCTGCGGACGCTGGACGCCATTCTGGCCAGCGGCAAGATTCAGGAAAATATGACCGGCACCTTTAATATGCGGGGCGAGGACGGAAAAACCAACTTTATCCAGAATTCCGTAAAATAAGGGCGGAGCGGGCACGGGGACCGAGAAAAAAATACGAAACAAATCCGCCGCGCCCCTTGACCTGACAGGAAAAATAGCATACAATAACTTATAATAGTGTGAACACAAAATACAGTATATAAAGGGGCGTATCCTCGCCCTTTTGTACAAAAGACAGCAGGAGGCACCGCTATGGCATTTGGATTGGAGACCGGCCCCGAGTCCGTTGTGAACATCAAGGTCATCGGCGTTGGCGGCGGCGGCAATAACGTGGTCAACCGCATGGTCCGGACCGGCACCAAGGGTGTGGAGTTCGTGGCCGTGAATACAGATAAGCAGGCGCTGAATGTTTCCAGCGCTACCTACAAAATTCAAATCGGCGAAAAGCTGACCCACGGGCAGGGCGCGGGCTCCGACCCGGAGGTGGGCCGCAAGTCCGCTGAGGAGAGCCGCAACCAGATCGCAAAGGCGCTGGAGGACACCGATATGGTGTTCATCACCGCCGGTATGGGCGGCGGCACCGGCACCGGCGGCGCGCCCATTGTGGCGGAGATCGCCAAGGAGATGGATATTCTCACGGTGGCTGTGGTCACAAAGCCCTTCGGCTTTGAGGGCCGCCGCCGGATGCAGCAGGCGGAAAGCGGCATTTCCGAGTTGAAGGACAAGGTGGATTCTCTGGTCATCATCCCCAATGAGCGGCTCAAGCACGCCACAGACCAGAAGATCACGTTTGCCAACGCCTTTGAGATTGCCGATGATGTGCTGCGGCAGGCGGTGCAGTCCATTTCCGATTTGATTCGGGATACCGGCTTTATCAATCTGGATTTTGCCGATGTTACCGCCATTATGAAAAACGCCGGCATGGCCCACATGGGCGTCGGTCGCGCGGCCGGCAAGGGCAAGGCCGAGGAGGCCGCGAAGATGGCCATTTCCAGCCCGCTGCTGGAGACCAGCATCGAGGGTGCCAAGGGTGTGCTCATCAATGTTACCGGCTCCATGGATATCGGCCTCGAAGAAGTGGAGCAGGCGGCCTCTCTGGTGCAGCAGGCTGTTCATCCCGATGCCCTCACTATCTTCGGCGCTACGTTCGACGAGACCATGGATGACGAGATTCGCGTGACCGTTATCGCCACCGGCTTTGATAAGGCACCCGAGACGGAGCTGCCCAAGATCGGCAGTTTCCAGAAGCCCACGGTGCAGCTGGAGGGGCAGGAGAAGGAGCAGGCCAAGCCCGCCGTGCCCTTTGCCCCCATTGAGCCCATTGCGCCGGAAACGGAGAAGGCCGCAGAGCCGGAGCCCGATCCCTTTGATGATATTTTCAAAATTTTCAATCGCAGGGATTAAACGCCACACTACATATTGCCAGCGTCCGCAGGAAAATTCCTGCGGACGCTTTTTTTCGCCCATAGCGGCGCGAAAGGGAAAATCTCTCTGGCGCCGCTGCCGCTTTTTGTCGGGGTTCGGTTTTTCTCAGCAGCACAAGCTACGAATACCCGCTTTGAGAACAGGCGGGAACATTACGAGCGTCCTGCGGCTGTAAAACAAAATTTTATGAAAAAAGAAGGGCTGCGGACTTCGGAGGGAGGGATGATGATTGCATGAGGAACAACCGAAAGGGCCGCTCCGATATTTCGCAGCGGCGGTCATGGCGCTGGTGCTGTGCACCACAGCGGCACTGGCGGTGGAAAACGGGGAGCGGAGCTTGATTCCCGTGGGGCACACCGTAGGTGTCAAGCTGTTTTCCCGGGGCGTTGTGGTGGTAAAGCTGCCGGAGGGCACAACGCCGGCCCGGGCCTGCGGCTTGAAAACCGGCGATGTGATCTTGGAGTGCGGCGGCGAGAGTGTGACCTCCACGGAACAGTTCCAGTCGCTCTTGCAGGAAAACGGAACGGAGGCTACAGAGCTTGCCATCAAGCGGGACGGAAGCGCTATGACGCTCTCTGTGGAGCCGGAGCGAAATGACGCGGGCGTGTGCTGTATTGGCGCGTGGATTCGCGACAGCATGGCCGGAATCGGCACCGTGACGTATTATGACCCGGAGACCCGGACCTTCGGCGCGCTGGGACACGGCATCACCGATGGGGATACCGCCGCCCTGATGCCCTTTGGCAGCGGGGCTATTCTGGCCTCCACCGTCAAGGCGGTGAAAAAGGGCGGCACCGGCAGCGCCGGGGAGCTGCGGGGAGATTTCGACCTCTCCGGTGATGTGGGAACGCTGTACGCCAACACAAGCTGCGGTATTTTCGGAACGGTCACGGCGGACTGCCCGCTGACCTGCGGTGAATGCGTCCCGGCGGTAGAGCCCAAAGCGGGACCCGCTGTGATTCGCGCCAATGTGGCAGGGGACGCGGTGGAGGAATACACCGTTGAAATCTTAAAGGTGCTGCCCGGTGCCGCTGATGGCCGGGAGATGGTGCTCTCCGTTACGGACCCGGCGCTTATCGCTGCCACCGGCGGAATTGTGCAGGGCATGAGCGGCAGCCCAATTTTGCAGGACGGGAAGTTAGTGGGCGCCGTGACCCACGTTTTGCTGTCGGATGCCACCAAGGGCTATGGTATTTCTATTGGCACGATGCTGGAGGCCGGGGAGAAAACGTAAAAAGGATTGTCCGCAGATTTATTTGAAAATTTGAAAAGCTCCTTTCAGAATTATCTGCAAAAACCGCTGTTTTATTGCATGAAAAAGCAAAAAATCCCCATGTATTTGCCGCAGCGGCAGAAGGCATATTAAAAAAGGAGGACGTCGGTTTAAAAAACCGACGCCCTCCTTGAAGAACAGAAAAAAGCGGCGCTCAGCCAATCCAGTACAGCGTCCGTCTGGAGTCAAACACCAGCCCCAGCTTGGTCTGAAGTGCTTCTGAAGCTGTGTTGCCGAGGCGGACATGGCAGTAGGGCAGAAGGCCCCGGTGGAGCTGCTGCGCGATGAGCCCGACCTCCAGTACCTCCGCAAGCCCGCGCCGCCGAAACTGTGGCAGGACCTCCAGCAGTCCCATGGTGCCCTCCTGATGGATACCGGCAAAGCCTGCCAGCGCACCGTCCACCATGCCGCCCAGCATTCCTTCTTCGATTCGCTGGCGGATGTGGCTTTCATATGCGCCGGGATTGTGATAGTTCTCCAGCACAAAATTTAAATCGGCCTCCGTCAGCGGACGGACGGAAAGGCCGGGACGGGCCTGAAGGCGCGGCGGCTCCTTGCCCGGATAGATGGCCTGTGCTGCCTCCATGGTGAACCAGTCCGGATGGGCCGATACAAGGTGATCCCGGACAGCCTTGCAATCTGACAGCACCAGACCGGTGCCGTTGAGCTCAGGGAGGTCAAGAGGGACCTCGCCGCCGGTATAGGTGATGGAAAAGCGGTCATTCCGCAGGGCGATGCCCCGGTCCTCCGCCCAGCAGAGCCGTGCACCCCGCCGGCAGAAATCTAAAAGATACCCATATCCAAAGGCGTCCCGGGATACCCAGTCCGCAACGATCTGTTCCGTTGTCATCGCATTCGCTCCCTACGTGAAAAAATCTGTTTCACTGTATCACAGATTCCATGGCTTGTCCAGAGCTTTTGCATGATTGACGCAAATTCCAAATCGTGTTAATATAAAATGAACACGGCGCTTTTTTGAAGCCGCGCCGCTAAAAAAGCAGGAGGTATCCGAAGTATGCCCTATACATATGACTATTTTCAAAAAAGCGTAGATTATCTCAAGGAAAAGGTGGATTTCACACCGGAGATCGCCATTATTCTCGGCTCCTGTCTCGGGCCGTTCGCGGAGGAGATCGAAAACCCCATCGTGGTGGATTATAAGGACATTCCCAATTTCCTTGTGTCCACAGTAGCTTCCCACGCGGGCAAGCTGATCTTCGGCACTGTCTGCGGCCGCAAGGTCGTTTGTATGTCCGGCCGCTTCCACTCCTATGAGGGCTATGATTTTGAGCAGTTGGTTATTCCCATCCGGGTATTCAAGCTGCTGGGTGTTCAGAAGACGATCATTACCAACGCCGCCGGTGCCGTGAATACCGGCTACCGTCCCGGTGATGTGATGATCATTTCCGACCACATCAAGCTGGCGGGCCACAGCCCCCTCCGCGGCCCCAATGTGGAGGAGTTTGGCCCCCGTTTCTTCGATGTGACCCGGATGTATACGCCGGAGCTGCGGAAAATTGCCGTGGCCTGCGCCGAGGGCACGGGTATCCGGGTCCACGAGGGCGTGTATATGTTCTTCACCGGCCCGCAGTTTGAAACGCCTGCCGAAATCCGCGCCGCCCGGATTCTGGGCGCGGACGCCGTGGGCATGTCCACGGTGACGGAGGCGCTTACCGCCGCTCACTGCGGAATGCCGCTGCTGGCGCTGTCCGTTATGACCAACATGGCCGCCGGTGTGCTGGACCGCCCCCTGACCACGGAGGAGGTGGACGAAACATCCAAGACCATCGCCAGCCGTTTCAGCGCGTACATGAAGAAAATCGTGGCGGCCATTTGATACGGACGGGAGGGAAACACGTGAAGCTGTTACTGAAGCATTGTGATATTCTGGCAGGTGACGGAGAAGGCTATCGCTATTTGGCGGATGCCTACCTCAGTATTGACGGAAGCGTGATCGACTATATCGGCACGGAGCCGCCAAAGGCCGCCTATGACCGGGAAAAGGACATGACCGGCAAAATGCTGGCCCCCGGTCTTATCAACTGCCATGGCCATACCGCCATGACGCTGCTACGGGGCGTTGGCAGTGACCTGCCCCTACAGGAGTGGCTGTTTGAAAAGATGATGCCCATTGAGGATCAATTTACAAAGGAGGACATCCGCATCGGCAACCGGCTGGCGCTGCTGGAGATGATCTCCACCGGCACCACCAGCTATTCCGATATGTATTTCCATACGGATACCGCCGTGGAAAACGCGGTAGAGGCGGGTATCAAAGCAAACCTTTGCCGCCCCAGCCAATGCTTTGATAAAAATGAAACCTACGAGCAGAATACTCGTGCCAAGGAGTCCATCGACCTTTTTAAGCGCTGCAACGGCATGGCGGAGGGGCGCATTCTTATTGACTTTGCCATCCATGCGGAGTACACGAATTTCCCCCATATTGTAGAGGCGTACAGCGCCGACTGCAAGGCCCTCGGCGGGCGGATGCACATTCATCTCTCCGAGACGAAGAAGGAGCACGAGGAGTGCATTGCCAAATACGGCAAGACCCCTGCGCAGTGGTTCAACGATTTGGGGACGTTTGACTCCCCTACCTTTGCCGCCCATTGTGTCTGGGTCACGGAGGAGGATATGGCGCTGATGCTGGAAAAGGGCGTCAGCCCGGTCCATAATCCCACCAGCAACATGAAGCTCGGCAGCGGCTTTGCCCCCATTCCCCGGATGCTGGAGCTGGGGCTGAACGTGGCGCTGGGTACGGACGGTGCCGCCAGCAACAACAACCTGAACATGATGGAGGAAATGCACCTTGCCGCCGTGCTCCACAACGGCTTTACCCATGACCCCACGCTGATGAAGCCCGCGCAGGTATTGAATATGGCTACCCGCAACGGTGCAAGGCTTCAGGGCCGGAACGATACCGGTGTGCTGGAGGTGGGAAAAAAGGCGGATATCATTGCCATTGACCTGAACCGCCCCCATCTCTGCCCTAATGTAGACCCTCTGGCGCTGATGACCTATTCCGCCCAGGGCAGCGATGTGGTCATGACCATGGTGGATGGCCGCATTCTCTATGAAAACGGCGAATTTTTGACGTTGGACGCCGACCGCATTCTTCACGATGCCCGGGCGTGTGTGGCGCGGCTTTATCGCTGAGAGACGGAGCCGCGGCATTGGCCTGAATGCGGTTTACGTGCCTTTTGCAAATGAGTATTCCAAGCGCTTTGAAGCATACTGTTGAAAAACCATGCCGCCGGAGGCGGCTGTGAAAAAAGCGCCGCTGTGCGGCGGAAAGGATCACAATTATGCAGAATTTTACGTTCAATATCCCCACGGTGGTTCATTTCGGCAAGGGTCAGATCAGCAAGCTGGGCGAGGAGATCGCCAGCCGTGCCAGCCGCGTGCTGGTGGTGTACGGCGGCGGCAGCGTTAAGCGCAACGGCGTGTATGACGGTGCGGTGGAGCAGATGAAAGCCCACGGCATCGAGTGGGTGGAGCTTAGCGGCGTGGAGCCCAACCCCCGCATTATCACGGTCCGCAAGGGCGTGGAGCTGTGCCGTGCCAACAAACTGGACGGTGTGCTGGCGCTGGGCGGCGGCAGCGTGATCGACTGCTCCAAGTCCATTGCCGCCGGTGCCTGCTACGATGGCGATGTGTGGGATTTCCCCTCCGGCAAGGCCGTGCCGGAAAAGGCGCTGCCGATCTTCACCGTGCTGACCATGGCGGCCACCGGCTCTGAAATGGACGGAACCGCTGTGATCTCCGATATGGAGACCAACCAGAAGCTGGCCTTTGACGCCCATGTTTGCCTGCCCGCCGTGTCCATTCTGGACCCCTCCTATACCTGCTCTCTGCCTGCCTCCCAGACAGCGGCCGGTACGGCGGACATCATGTCCCACACCTTTGAGAACTATTTTAGCCGCATTGAGGATTCCTTCCTTGCCGACAGTCTGGCAGAGGCTATCCTGAAGGCCTGCATCCACTACGGCCCCAAGGCCATCGCCCAGCCCGACGACTATGAGGCCCGGGCCAACCTGATGTGGTGCGCTCCGTGGGCCATCAATGGCTTCCTTGAGATGGGTAAGCCGGTGGCATGGAGCGTACACGCCATTGAGCATGAGCTGTCTGCCTTCTACGATATTACCCACGGTGTGGGCCTTGCAATTTTGACCCCCAACTGGATGCGCTATGTACTGAACGAAAAGACCGAGCACCGCTTTGCCGCCTACGGCGTGAATGTTTGGGGCCTTGATCCCAAGCTGCCCCGGCGGGAGCTGGCGGAGACCGCCATTGAAAAGACCCGGGCCTTCTTTACCTCCATGGGCCTGCCCTCCACTCTGCGGGAGGTGGGGATCGGCGAGGAGAAGCTGCCCCTCATGGCGAAAAAGGCCTATGGCCCCCGCTTCGACAACACCTTCGTTCCTCTGACGGAGGAGGACATTCTGAACATCCTGAAGATGAGCCTGTAGGCATATCGGCAGCAGTTCAGCGGAAAAGAATAAAAAGCCCCGCCTGCCAAAATCCGGCAGGCGGGGCTTTTTTTCCTGTGATTTATTTGTCCCGCCCGCTGCCCATAAAGGCCATAGGCAGCAGCTCTGACGCGGTCATTTCCACCACATCGGTCCCGGCGGCGTTGGCCATGATGACCTGAATATCCGGGTCAAAATCCACCAGATATTGCCGGCAGAACGCACAGGGGGATACGGGCTTGTCCGAGTCGGAGACAACGGCAATGGCCGTGAATTCCGTGTATCCCATGGACACGGCCTTGACCATGGCGGTGCGCTCGGCACAGATGCTGGAGAGGGTGGTGTGCAGCTCCACATTGCAGCCGGTGACGATCTCGCCGCTTTTTGTCAGCAGGGCGGCGCCTACATGAAAGCCGCTGAAGGCTCGGGCGTTGTGGCGGACCTCCGCCGCTTTGGCGATGAGCGTTTTTTTCAGAGCCTCGTCCATGGCGGCCTCACAGTCCGGGGAAGTAGTATCGCTTCCCCTGCTCCGCTTTTTTCCGGTCCCATTCCGTCAGAATGCGGACAGCCTCCGCACCGGCAAGACAGGCGTTGTACTCGCCCTCTGCCGTTTCGTCCCACTCGCCGGTGATGCGCTGGGCCACCACGGAAGCGCACATTCCCGCACGCTTGCCGAAAATGCGGCTGAGGGTGGTGACAGTAGCGCCCTCCATCTCAAAATTCAGCACGCCGGCCTGCCGCAGATCAGCAAAGTCTGCATCCAGATGAGAGGGGCGGTAGCCGCCGTAGCTGGTGCGGCACTGGCCGGTGTAGAAGGAGGCGCAGGTGCAGCCGGTGCCGACATGGTAGCGCAGCCCCAGATTTTCGCAGGCCTGCACCAGTGCCAGCACCACCTCATAGGACGCGGCGGCGGGATATTCGTCCCGGACATACAGGTGGGAGGTGCCATCCAGCCGGACGTTGGAATCGTTGATGATGATATCGCCGATGCGGATGCCCTCCTGAATGGCACCGGTGGTGCCGACGCGGATAAAGGTGTGAGTACCCCGGGCGGCAAGGTCTGTCAGCGTGCATTCCGCACTGGGGCCGCCGATGCCCGTGGACCACGCGCCCAGCTCTACGCCCTTGTAGGTACCCACTGCCGCCGCAGAGCGCCGGGACAGCGTATACAGCTTTGCGCCCTCGTCCCACTGCGCGGCCATTTTCTCCACCCGGTTCGGGTCGCCCGGCAGCAGCACGTATCCCGGCGCCCGCTCCGGCGCGGCCGTATCTACGTGTCCCAGCTCCGAGGCGGACAGTCCCCGGCGCGCCTGTTCGATCTGTTTGCTCACGGTGTTATCCCTCCATATTCTGCGGCTTTGCCGCGCTTCGTGTCTTCTTGTATTATTGCGGGCGGCGGGATTTTTGTCAAGCTACGGACTGAGCGCCGGTGAGATATTGTTGCTTTGTAAAAATAATAGGTTGACCTTTTGATATCTTCTGCTAAAATTATACGCAAATTGAGCGTTTTCGAAAACTAAAATTGACAAAGTATGACCTTATGGCTATAATGTTCTCATACAAAGCGGGTGACCAATGTTTATCCGTCCGCACAGCGGTATGGGGAGCAGCCCGCTTTTCTGTATGGACCGAAAATGAACGTAGGAGGAAAAACATGAAAAAGACTCTTGCAATGCTTCTGGCGCTGGCTATGTCCCTGTCCCTGCTGACGGGCTGCGGCTCCAAGAAGGACGATGCCCCTGCCGCTGACAACAGCGACGCTGCTGCCGGTGAGACCACCGGCGAGGCTAAGCCCGGCGAGGGCATGAAGATCGCGCTGGTGTGCGACAAGGTCGGCACGCAGGTGTTCCTGACCCAGATGGTAGAGGCCCTGAACGAAGCTGCCGACAAGTATGGCTTTGAGGCCACCGTGGCCGAGTGCGCCGACAGCGCTGCTTTCGAGGATAACATCCGCGCTCTGGTGGCTGAGGAATATGACCTCATCATCGGCGGCGGCTGGCAGTCCGGCGACGCCGTCAACAAGGTGGCCACCGAGTATCCCGACGCTGCCCACTATGCCCTGATCGACTCTGAGGTGGAGGCCGAGAACGTCAAGTGCATTTCCTACCGTGAGCAGGAGGGCGCTTACCTCATCGGCGCTCTGGCCGCTCTGACCACCGATGGTGAGTCCCACAAGTACGGCGCTGTCCATGTCAACGAGGGCCCCGGCTCCTGGAAGTGGCGCTATGGCTACATGGAGGGCGTGAAGTCCATCGATCCCGATGCCGAGTTCGTGTTCAACTACACCGGCTCCTACTCCGACCCCGCAAAGGCCAAGGAGCTGGCTATCCAGCAGTATGAGCAGGGCTGCGTGTTCATCAACTCCGCCGCTGCCGGCGGTGACAGCGGCACTTTCGAGGCCGCCAAGGAGAAGGGCTTCTACACCTCCGGTCAGGACGTTGACCTGACCGATCCCGAGAATCCCTACATCGTTTCCTCTCAGATCAAGGATACCTACCAGTCTGTCTGGAACCTGATCGACGAGTTCTTCAGCGGCAATTACACCGATGAGAACTCCGTCTGGGGCGTTGCCGAGGGCACCATCGGCGCCGTGTATGTGACCCATGACTCTCCCAATCCCAGAAGCGAGCGCCTGTCCGATGACGATATCGCCCAGCTCAAGCAGATCGCTGAGGATATCCGCACCGGTGCTCTGGACCTGACCAACTATCCCACCGAGGAAGAGTACTTCGCAAACTGAGCCTGATACAAGGAAGTCTGCTTGGAGGGTCCGTCCGGGCCCTCCGCGTCCCAAGGCTGATAAGAAGCAGACGGGAAGACTGATTCTTCCCGTCTGCTTTTTTCTAAAACGGCTGTAAACGTTTTGTTAAGCACCGCTGCGCGGTGCGGTCCCACGACTGTTTCGCTTCCCGGGCGGCAGATGGCTGCCGCCGGGGAAACGGAACAGGATATCATGAGGAAAGGCCAGGTGTATTCCCTTGCTGTTGGAAATGAAACACATTACCAAGGTATACGGTTCTCTTTACGCCAATGACGATGTGCATCTCACGCTGGATAAGGGTGAGATTTTGGCAGTGGTAGGAGAGAACGGTGCCGGTAAGTCCACACTGATGAAAATTCTTTACGGGCTGGAGCAGCCCACCTCCGGCGAAATTTATATCAACGGAGAACTTCAGCATTTCCGCTCTCCCCACGATGCTATCGCGAAGAAGATCGGCATGGTCCAGCAGCACTTTATGCTGCTGGAGCCCTGCACCGTGGCGGAGAATATCGTTTACGGCCGGGAGCCCCGGAAAAAGGGCCTGTTTTTCGACCGGGAGACCGCCGTACATATCACGGAGGAGCTGTGCGAGAAGTACGGCCTGCACATCGATCCGAAGCGGCTGGTGAAGGACTGCCCTGTGGGCCTGCAGCAGCGGGTGGAGATTCTGAAGGTGCTCTATCAGGACGCCGACATCATCATTTTTGATGAGCCCTCCGCTGTGCTGACGCCGCAGGAGGTCAACGAGCTGCTGGCCACCATGCGGAAGCTGGCGGTCATGGGAAAGAGCATTATCATCATCACCCATAAGCTCCATGAGGTCATGGCCGTAGCGGACCGGGTCATGGTCATGCGCCTTGGCAAGTACATTCAGGAAATGCCGAAGAGCGAGACCTCCATTGAGGAAATGTCCTTCCTGATGGTGGGGCGTCATATCGTGGAGCGCAAGGTGCTGCCGCAGGAGACCACCGGTACGGTGCTGGATGTAAAGAATCTGGTGCTGGCGGGGCCGGACAAGAAAAATATTCTGGACCATTTCAATATTCATGTGGACGCCGGCGAGATCGTTGGCATTGCCGGTGTGTCCGGCAACGGTCAGTCTGAGCTCATTCAATGCCTGACGGGTCTGCTGCAGCCCACCTCCGGTGAGATCGTGCTCCGGGGGGAGAATATGGCGGGCCGCAGTGTGGGCGATATCCGGCAGGCCGGGTGTGCCTGCATTCCGGAGGACCGCTATCTTTGGGGCTGTGCCAAGCAGGCCACGTTGACGGAGACCGCCATCATGGCCCATCAGCATAAGCTGGAGCTTTCCAGCCACGGCCTTTTGAACAGCAAGGGGGCCAAGACCTTTACGCAGAGACTTCTGGATGACTACGATGTCCGCAACAGCGGCCAGAACCAGAAGGCGGGCGAGCTTTCCGGCGGCAACATCCAAAAGCTGATCGTTGCCCGGGAGATGGAGCAGCACTCCCCGCTGCTCATTGCGGCGGAGCCTACCCGGGGCGTGGATATCGGCGCCATTGAGTTCATTCACAATAAGCTGCTGGAAAAGCGGGAAAAGGGCGATGCTGTGCTGCTGATCTCCTCTGAGTTGACGGAGATCATGTCCCTGTCCGACCGCATTTACGTGATTTACGAGGGCCGCGCCGCCGGTGAGTTCCGCAAGGCGGACGCCACGGCAGAGGCTCTGGGTATTCTGATGATGGGAGGCTCGCTCCATGAAAGCAAATGAGAACCAGAGCGCGGCCCGTAAGGCCCTGCTTCTGCGGGGCTGGGAGGCGCTGTGTCAGCCGCTGGTGGCGATTATATTCGGCCTTGTTGTGGGCGCTGTGGTCATTCTGGCCTGCGGACAAAATCCGATGGCGGTCTACGCGGAGCTGTTTGAAAAGTCCTTTATTAAGCCCTACTACCTGTTCTCCACCCTGACTCGTGCCACGCCTATCATTATCTGCGCTATGGCCACCGGTATGTCATGGCGGGCCGGTTACATCAATCTGGGCGTTGAGGGCCAGATGGTCACGGGCACGCTGGTGGCGACGGTGGTGGCGCTGTTTCTGCCCGGTCCGCCGCTGCTGGTGGCCGTGATCGCGTGGATCGCCGGTATGGCCGCCGGTGCGCTGTATGCGTTGCTGCCCTCCGTACTGGTGTGGAAATTCAACGTCAGCATGGTCATCACAACGCTGATGCTCAACTATGTGGCAAACTACATCGCAAGCTATTTTGTGACCTACCCCCTGAAGGATACCTCCGGCGATGGACTGGCCCTTCAGACCCCGGAGGTGGACGCCCTGATGCGCCTGCCCCGGTTGTCCTCCACCTCTACCTTCAACGCGGGCTTCATCGTGGCGGTGCTGCTGGTGGTGTTCATGGTGTTCATCACCCGCCGCACCGTGTTCGGCTATGAATCCAAGATGGGCGGCTTCAACCCCTCCTTTGCGCTCTACGGCGGCACGAAGCAGGTGAAGGTCATGCTTATCACCATGGCACTGGCCGGTGCCATCGCCTCTATGGCCGGCTCTGCGGAGGTCTTTGGCCTGAAATACCGCTATGCGGACGGAATGCTCTCCTCCACCAGCTATGCGTGGACGGGCCTTCAGGCGGCGCTGATCGCGGGCCTCGACCCGGTGGGAATGTTCTTTGTGTCCATTTTCCTTTCCGGCTTGCAGATCGGCGGCAGCGCCATCCAGCGCTCACTGGGTATCCCGCTGGAGATTGCGACTATTATTCAGTGCTGCATTACCCTGTTTGTATCCGTGAAGATCGTCATTCGCTTCAAAAAGCCAAAGACCGCTAAAAAAGGAGGGGAGCCGGCATGAACAGCGCGTATATCGCTTCCGTTATCAATTCCACGCTCCGCTCCACCACACCGATTCTGCTGGCGGCGCTGGGCTGCGCCATGTGCAGTCAGGTAGGCGTGTTCAACGTGGCGCTGGAGGCACAGATGCTCATTGCCTGCTTTACCTCTATCGCCGTGGATTACTACACCTCCAGCGTGCTGCTGTCCGTTCTGGCCGGTGTGCTCTCCGGTGCGGTGGTGGGCGCGGTGGTAGCCGTTTTGCAGGTGAAGTACAAGGCGGCCGACATGGTGGTCGGTACGGCGCTGAACCTGCTGGTGGGCGCCATTACAACCTTTTTGCTGTACCTGCTGTTCGGCCTGCGGGGCAAGCTGGTGGATAACCGGCTCATGTCCCTGACGAAGATCAATCTGCCCCTTATCCGGGATATCCCCTTTATTGGCCGTGTGCTGGAAAACCTGACCATCATTGATTACCTCTCTTACATCATCGCCGTGATTTTGTTCGTATACCTCTATAAGACCGTGGCGGGCTTCCGCACGCTGTCCGTGGGTATCAACAAGGCAGCGGCGGAGAGCCTTGGCACCAAGGCTACCCGCATTCAGATGGAGATGGTCATTCTCTCCGGTGCATTGTGCGGTTTGGGCGGCGTGGTGCTGAGCATGGGACAGGTGACCATGTTCACGGAGAACATGACCTCCGGACGCGGCTTTATTGCCATGGCGGCAGCCTCGCTGGGAATGTCCCACCCGCTGCTGGTCATTGCAGCCAGCCTGTTTTTCGGACTGTGTCAGGGCATCGGTCTTGCCATCCAGAACGTTGTGAAATCGCAGTTGACCAATACGCTGCCTTATATTGCCACCATCGTGGCACTGGTCATTTTCAGCAAGCGAAGCGGTACAAAGCTGAAGGGCTAATTCTTAAAGCATGAACACAACGGTCGGCCCATTCGGGGCCGGCCGTTTGTCAAACCGATAAAGGAGTGAACGATTATGTCTGAAAAAGCATTGCTTCCCTGTATCCATCTTGCTCAGGGTGACATCCCGCCCCGGGTTTTGGTGTGCGGCGATCCCGCCCGGGCGGAGCGTATTTCCAAGCGGCTGACGGAAGCCCGCTGTTTGGCGCAGAACCGGGAATACTGGACGTATACGGGACTGTATCAGGGTGTACCCGTTGCGGTGGTGTCCCACGGCGTTGGCAGCGGCGGTGCGGCCATTGCCTTTGAGAGCCTGTGGCGCGCCGGTGCACGGGTCATTATCCGAGTGGGTACCTGCGGTGGGATGCAGCCGGAGGTCACGGCGGGCAGCATCGTGGTCGCCACTGCGGCCTGCCGGGAGGAGGGTGTCACGGAGAAAATGGTGCCCCTTTCTTATCCGGCGGTGGCCGACGGTGAGGTGGTAACGGCGCTGGTGAATGCGGCCCGGCAGCGGGCGCTCCCGGTGCACAAAGGGATCATTTTGACGCAGGCGCTGTTCTTCCCGGAGCTGCTGGAATCCACGGTGAAGCTGTATGCCAGAGCCGGAGTAGTGGCCATGGAAAACGAGGCGGCAAGTTTGCTGGTGGTTTCCTCTCTCCATGGTGTGAAGGCAGGCGTCATCCTGGCGGTGGATGCCCCGGCCTTTGAGCTGGTAGGCGTGGAGGGCTATCAGCAGACAGCGGGCCGCGCCGAGGTGGCGCAGGCGGTGGAGGGCGAGATCTCCGTGGCGCTGGACGCGCTGATTCGGGTTCCGCTGGAGGACCATATTTGAACGCATAGCGTGAAAAAATCGGGCGGCACATTTGTGCCGCCCGATGGATTCGGGGCAAAAAAAGCTATCAGAAGGCCGACAGCTTTTCGTTGAGCTTTTTGTAGATGCGCTCCCGGTACCATGGTTCCCGTGAGGCAGCCACGGCCCCCTCCGGCGTGAACCAGCCGACCCGGCTGTTTTCATCGGGCTTGGGCCGGATGTGCGCGGCGGGATCGGCCTCCAACAGGTAGGTGACGTTCAGGTGCAGGTGAGAGGAAACGTAGCGCCCATGCTTTTCGTGTCCGTCTACCGAGAGAATTTCCAGGGAATAGATATCCTCCGTAATCGGGCGGACGTCCGTCAGGCCGCTTTCCTCCCGTACTTCCCGGAGAGCCACCGCCAGCAAATCGCGCTCTCCGTCCGCGTGACCGCCCAGCCAAGCCCAGGAATCATAGAGATTGTGATAGGCCATGAGGACCTGCTGCCGGTCCGGACTGACCACCCATGCCGATGCGGTCAGGTGTGCGGCGGCGTTGCTCCGGGTGTAGAGGTCCTCGCCGCTTTCCAGCCGCCGGAGAAGCTCTCTGCGGTCTGCTTCCTCCTGCTCGTTCCATGGGCGGTATTGCGTCAACTGCTGCGTTAAATTCATAAAAGCCTCCTGTGTTCGACACAAAATCCAGCATATTTACTATACCACATCTTGTACGGAGATGGAATACAGCTACTAAAAAAGAAAACAGGGAGCGCAATTTTTGAGCAGTTTTTCATAGATAAGCAGAGAATAAGCAAAAAGGTGCTTAATATTGCGATGTCCCGCGAAAATTGTCGAACGATTGTTGGAAAATTTACATACCATTTATTGAAAAAGTTGGAAGTATATGTTATTTTATATAAAACGCGACTGAAACATTGGGAAGTTGTCGCAAAAACTGAAAAAAGGAAGTGTGTTATGGAACAGCGCAAGAAAGTTTTGCTGGTTGACGCCGGTGAAGAATTCCGCACACTGATGCGGGAGGAACTGGAAAAGAGTGGGGAATTTTCCGTAGAGCTGGCACGGGATGGGAGCGAGGCTTTGAAAAAGGCATCGGAAAACCGGCCGGACCTGCTGGTGATGGATGTGATGCTCTCCGGTATGGATGGCATCAGCGTCCTGCGCCAGCTGCAAAAGCAGGGTGACGCGCCGATGACGATTTTCATTTCCGCGTTTATTTCGGAGCGGATGCTGGCGGAGATCTCGGAGCTGGGCGCGGCGTATTTCCTGCTGAAGCCCTTTGAACCGAGCATCCTGCTGGATAAGCTGCGGGGGCTGTTTCTGGCGGCGCCGCAGGCGGCTCCGTCCAGCCTGAAAACAAGAGTGACTTCTGTGATTCATGAGATTGGCGTTCCCGCTCATATCAAGGGCTACCAGTATTTGCGGGAGGCCATCATGATTACGGTGAAGGATATGGATGTCATCAACGCGGTGACGAAGGTTTTATACCCGGAGGTGGCGAAGCGGTATGCCACAACGCCCTCCCGGGTGGAGCGCGCCATCCGCCATGCCATTGAAGTGGCTTGGGACCGGGGCGATTTGGAAACACTCCAGAAGTATTTCGGATATACAGTCTCCAACGCCAAGGGAAAGCCGACGAACAGCGAGTTCATCGCCATGATCGCCGACCGGCTGACCTTAGAGCAGAAAAACGGCAGAAGCGCCTGATACGGCACTGTCAAAGTATTAAAAAACGTTATCAGGGAGACCGGCGGGTGGGGCCTGCTGGTCTCCCTTTTTTGCGGAAAATGTGATAGAAGAACCACTGCCGTTTCATTTGGAAGGGTGTGGCAGCGGAAACAGATTCAGGAAAAAGTGGATTTCCTCTTGGCAGAGCATGAAAAATATGATATTCTGTAAAAAATAATTTGCCTGCTTGGAGGAAGGGCGGGCGAGGAAGGAAGGAAAAAAGGATGACGTATACGATTCAGCCTCACGGTGTTTGCTCCCGCTCCATGACGGTGGAGACGGACGATCAGGGCGTGATTCAAAAGCTGGAGGTTGTCGGCGGCTGCGACGGAAACCTCAAGGGCATTTCCGCGCTGGTGGTAGGTATGAAGGCCGAGGAGGCCGTCCGCCGCCTGCGGGGCATCGACTGCAAGGGCCGTGGCACCTCCTGCCCGGATCAGTTGGCACAGGGCCTTGAAAAGGCGCTGGCCCAAAAGTGATTCTTCGCAAACAGGAAATAGGAAGTACAGCCCCGGAGCGCTTGGCGCTCCGGGGCTGCTGCTTTGCACCGAACCGGGAGAAGCGGCATAGAATGGGACAGCGGCGGAGGTACGCCGTATTTTGTGCCGATGCGAAGCGGCGGAATGGATGATGGACAATGGCTTATTCCGACCGGGAGCTGTTGGCGCGGCTGATTCAGTGCGAGGCGGGCGGAGAGGGTGACACCGGGATGAAGGCGGTGGCGGGTGTGGTGATGAACCGCGTCAACGCCCGGGGCGGGGAATACGCCCGGGTGGGGCAGGGCAGCATCCGCAATATCATTTTCCAGCCCTATCAGTTTGTGTGCGCCTCGGAAACGGAAAACGGCGCTTACAACCCCCAGAACATTTATAATATGCGGCCGGAGCAGATTCACTATGACATTGCCGACTGGGCCATTGTGGGGAACCGTATTCCCGATGTGGCGGAGTCCCTGTGGTTTTACAATCCCTTCGGCCCTCAGTGCCGGAGCAGGTTCCCATCCGAGGTGGGCTACTGGCAGACCCGTATCGGGGATCACTGCTTCTATAACCCCACAGATGCCTATTACAAGACTTGAGAGGTGTTTTCTATGCAGCGTTTCAATACTTACCCGACAGCGCCGGCCCCGTCCGGCGGGAGCGACTGGCAGGCGGAGATCAATGGCGGTGGACAAACGGAGACAAGGAACGTTGGTGATGCGCACTCCTGGCAGTCACCGGAGAGTTCGGAATACGTCACCATGCCCGGCGGACAGATGGTGCCCATGGGCAATCTGCCGGGGATGCGGACGGATCTGCCGGAGGAGATGATCCAGAATCCCCTCAGCGTGGAGGAGACTCATAAAGGTTCCATTAAAGGGATGCTATCCCGGAATCAGGGCGCCTACGTGGTGGCCACCTTTTTGGTGGGCACACAGGGCACCGTGTCATGGGAGGGGATCCTCTATGACGTGGGCAATGACTTCATCACGATCTACCAGCCGGGGCGGGAGCGGTATATCGTGACGGATATTTACGCCCTGAAGTATATCGAATTTTACGATACCCGCCGCCGGGAGCAGTGCGAGGCCATGCTGAAGCAGAACGGCCTTTGGAACCGGGGGTAAAAGATTACAAATAAGGGATTGCGGAGAAAAAAGCACTGTGATACAATCAGCACGATCAAACAAATGAGGAGGAATCCCAATGGATTTTGCAAAGCTCTGCGCAGAGCGCTATTCTCTGCGGAAATTTGACACCCGCCCGGTAGAGCGGGAAAGGCTGGATTTGATTTTGGAGGCGGGCCGCAATGCCCCTACCGCCCACAATAAACAGCCCCAGCGCATTTTTGTGCTGCAGAGCGCAGAGGCGCTGGAAAAGGCGGATGCCTGCATGGGCTGTCATTTCCATCCCCCGGTAATCATTGCCGTGGGCTATGACCCGGCTGTTTCGTGGCATCGGGAGACCGACGGAAAGGACCATGGCGAGATCGACGCTACCATCGCCGCCACGCAGATGATGCTGCAGGCGGCGGATCTGGGCCTTGGCACTACGTATGTGGGACTGTTTGAGCCGGAGAAGATGCTGGCGGCCTTCCCGGAGATGGCGGGCGTACAACTCACGGCGCTGCTGCCGCTGGGCTATCCGGCGGAGGGGGCACATCCCGCCAAGCTCCACGCCCAGCGGGAGCCGATGGAGAAACTGGTGAAGTACCTGTAAGTAAGCGGGAAGAATCAGGCACGGGAGCAGCTGCTCTGCAGCCGCTCCCGCATTTTGCAAAAGACTGAAATAGCAGAGGAAGAGATACGCACAAGCGTATCTCTTCCTTTTGGTGACCCGGCGGGGATTCGAACCCCGGACCCACTGCTTAAAAGGCAGTTGCTCTGCCGGCTGAGCTACCGGATCATGCGCAATATGGGGAAAATGAACTGGCAGGGACGGCTGGACTCGAACCAGCGAATGAGGGAGTCAAAGTCCCTTGCCTTACCACTTGGCTACGCCCCTAAGTGGAAAAAAGAAGGGACCGGGGATACCCCGGCCCCCTCATGTCTGGGGTGGGTGATGGGACTCGAACCCACAACACCTGGAACCACAATCCAGTGCTCTGCCAATTGAACTACACCCACCACATATAAAAACCGTTCAAGCCGACGCCGCCCAGAGAGCTGGTACGCCAGGAGGGACTCGAACCCCCGGCCCACTGCTTAGAAGGCAGTTGCTCTATCCAGCTGAGCTACTGGCGCAAATCTGGAGCAGGTGACGGGAATCGAACCCGCATCCCCAGCTTGGAAGGCTGGTGCCCTGACCATTGTGCTACACCTGCATGAGCCCTCCGTGGAAATGTCAGCTTGCATATCTTAGCATATAAAGTCGGTTCTGTCAAGGCGTTTTTCCTGAAAAGTTTACAGTTTTGCCATGGAGAGGAAAGCGTCGTATAAAAGCTGCCCATCTGCCGCACCGGGGAGGGACAGCCGTTCCGGGTGCCACTGGACGCATAGAATGGGGAGCGTACGGTGCCGCAGAGCCTCAACAGTACCGTCCGGCGCCCATTGCAACGCCTCCAGCCCGGCGCCGAAACGGTCAACGGACTGGTGGTGGCTGCTGTTGACAACGCAGCGCTCCCCATACAGCCGCCGCAGCAGCGAGGGGGCAGCGGTGACGCTATGTAGCCGGTCACTGCCGTGGACCGAGCTGTGGCCGGGAAGGTCCTGCACAAGCGTGCCGCCGAAAAATACGTTCACACTCTGCATTCCCCGGCAGACGCCCAGCACCGGTCGGTGGGCGGAGGTGAACAGATACAGCAGATCCATTTCCAGCGCGTCCTGCGCCGGGTCAAGGCCGCGGCAGGCAATATCGGTCTGTCCATAGAGCATTGGGGACAGGTCGCCGCCGCCGGGAAGCAGCAGACAGCCGCAGTCCACCGGATCATCGGTAAAGCAGGGCACTGCCCCGGCGCGGCGCACGGCTCGGGCGTAATTGCGGTAAACGGCGGCGTCACCGGGAATATAAACACGCAGCATGGCAGGCCCTCCCCTTAAAAAGCTGTTTTATTCTATGCGGCAGCGGCGGATTTTGACAGGGGAAGCTGTGGGAAGGCTTGCCTTGCGGCATAGGAAGGAGTATAATAACCTTGATTTTACCTGTGATATGGGAGGTGGAGCACTGTGGAGACCTTGGGGCGCTTTGCACCGTCTCCCAGCGGGCGGCTCCATCTGGGAAACCTGTTCTGCGCGCTGCTGGCGTGGCTGTCCGCACGGCAGAAGGGCGGGAAAATTTTGTTGCGGGTGGAGGACCTTGATACCGCCCGCTGTCCGCTGAAATACGGCGCACAGACGGAGCGGGACCTGCAATGGCTGGGGCTGGACTGGGACATCGGCCCCGGTAAGGAGAACGGTACCGGCCCATATTACCAAAGCCGCCGCACGGCGCTCTATCAGGCGGCGCTGGAGAAACTGGAGGACAGGGGACTGGTGTACCCCTGCTTTTGCACCCGGGCGGAGCTGCACGCAGCCTCGGCTCCCCACCGGGAGGACGGGCAGACAGTTTATGTCGGCACCTGCCGGTATTTAACAGCGGCGGAGATCGCGGAGAAGCGCCGGACTCGTGCGCCCGCTCTGCGGCTGCGGGTGTCGGAGGAGGTCTGGGGCTTCACGGACGGACACATGGGCCGTTATGAGGAAAATCTGGCCCGGGACTGCGGGGATTTTCTTCTGCGCCGGTCCGACGGAATGTTTGCCTATCAACTGGCAGTGGTGGTAGATGATGCCGCCATGGGCATCACAGAGGTGGTGCGGGGGTCGGACCTGCAGGATTCCACACCCCGGCAGTTATATCTCTATCACCTGCTGGGCCTGACGCCGCCGCAGTTTTATCATTTCCCGCTGCTGCTGACAGCGGAGGGAAAGCGCCTTTCCAAGCGGGACGGTGCAGTGGGACTGGACAGCTTACAGGAACGGCTGTCCCCGGAGGAAATTTTGGGGAGGCTGGGGTATCTTGCGGGCATCAATCCCTCTGCCGCGCCGAAAACGGCGGAGGCGCTGCTGACGGACTTTGACTGGGAACGGGTTCCGAGGGCGGATATCCGCATCCCGGAGGGACTTTTTGAATGAATGGCGGAAAGCCGCCAAGGAGGAAAAGCAATGCAGATCATCATTGTGGGCGCGGGCAAGGTTGGCAGCAGTCTGACTGCTCAGTTGCTTCGGGAGCACCGGGTCACGGTTATCGATCAGGAGCCGAAGCTTATTGAAAATATCATCAACGTCTATGATGTGATGGGAATTTGCGGCAACGGAGCAAGCTACGAGGTGCAGAAGGAGGCGGAGGTAAATAAGGCGGACTTGCTGATCGCCACCACCTCCAGCGATGAGATCAACATTCTGGCCTGCCTTGTGGCGAAAAAGCTGGGCGTGGCCCACACCATCGCCAGAATCCGCAACCCGGAATATGAGACGCAGCTCCGCTTCATGCGGGGGGAGTTGGGCATGACCATGTCCATCAACCCGGAAAAGGCGGCGGCTCACGAGATCGCCCGCGTACTGCGGTTCCCGGCGGCTATGAAGCTGGAGTCCTTTTCCAAGGGGCGGCTGGAGCTGGTGGAGTACCGTTTGCAGGAGGGCTCTGCGCTGGATGGCGTCCAATTGCTGGATATTTACCGCAGCGCCCGGGCAAGGGTGCTGATATGTGCGGTGTCCCGGAAAGGGGAGACCACCATCCCCTCCGGTGATTTCCAACTAAAAAGCGGCGATAAAATCTATGTCACCGCCGCGCCGGATCAGCTCTCCGCTTTTTTCCAGTATTTGGGTGTGTTTCGCAAAAAGGCATCCAGCGTCATGATCGTGGGCGCCAGCAAAATGTGCTACTATCTTGCAAGCGAGCTTCTGCACATGGGGATGAGCGTGAAGATTATCGACCAGAATGAGAGCCGCTGCGCCCAAATCAGCGAGCTGCTGCCCCGGGCGCTGGTCATTGTGGGTGACGGTACGGACGGGGAGCTGCTGGCAGAGGAGGGCATTGACGATACCGATGCCTTTGTGGCCCTGACCGGCATTGACGAGGCCAATATCCTCATGGCCATGTGCGCATCCCGGCAGAAGGCCGGGTGCAAGGTGGTGGCGAAGATCAACCGCCGCTCCCTGATGGAGCTGGTGAGCAGCGAGCGGATGATCGACAGCATAGTCTCCGTCCGAGATGTGACCACGGAGTTGATTGTGCAGTACGTCCGGGCCATGGAGAGCGCCTCCGGCGCCAAGATCAAAACGCTGCACCGGCTGGTGGAGGGGGCTATTGAGGCACTGGAATTTCATGTAGACAATGACGTTGCCTTTGTGGAAACGCCCCTGAAGGACCTGCGGTTGAAATCCGGCGTGCTCATTGCGGGCATTGTCCGGCGCAACGGCAGCATTGTCATACCCGGCGGCAGCGATGTGATTCGCAGCGGCGATGATGTCATTGTGGTGACGCAGGACGCCGCCCTTCAGGACATTCACGATATTTTGCGGCAGGAGTAAGAGGAGGCACTATGAATATACGCATGATCGGCTTTGTGCTGGGACGAATCCTGCTGGTGGAGGCGGGACTTTTGACCCTGCCGCTGGCCGTGGCGCTGCTGTACAGGGAACCGGCCATGCCGTGGCTGATCACCATGGCGGCGCTGGTAGTTTGCGGCGCACTTTTGAGCTTCCGAAAGCCGGAGCGCACCGCCCTTTACGCCAAGGACGGCTTTGCTGCCGTGGCGCTGGTGTGGCTGCTGATGTCCGCCTTTGGAGCGCTGCCCTTTGTGCTTTCGGGGGACATTCTCCATTACGTGGACGCCTTTTTTGAAACGGTCTCCGGCTTTACTACCACCGGAGCCAGTATCCTCCCGGCAGTGGAACCGCTGAGCCGGGGCAGCCTGTTCTGGCGCAGCTTTACGCACTGGGTTGGCGGCATGGGCGTACTGGTGTTCGTCATGGCGATTTTACCCATGAGCGACGGACATACCATGCATATCCTCCGTGCGGAGATGCCCGGCCCCACGGCGGGCAAGCTGGTGAGCCGCATGAGCGACACGGCAAAAATCCTCTACGGCATTTATTTTGTGATGACAGCGGTTATGATTTTGCTGCTGGTGCTGGGGGGCATGGATTTGTTTGACGCCTGTATCCATGCCTTCGGCACCGCCGGTACCGGCGGCTTTTCCAGCCGGAACGCCAGCGTGGGGGCCTACAACAGCGCGTATATCGACATTGTCATCGGTATCGGGATGCTGGCCTTCGGCGTCAATTTTAATCTGTACTTTTTCCTGCTGGTGCGCCGCTTTCGGGAGGTGCTCCGCTCCGAGGAGCTGTGGGTGTATCTCGGCATCGTGGCGGCGTCCACAGCGGCCATTGCCGCCAACATCCTGTCGCTGTACGGCTCTGTGGGAACGGCGCTGCGCCACACTTTCTTTCAGGTGTCCTCCGTTATCACCACAACCGGCTACGCTACGGTGGATTTCGGGCAGTGGCCGGTTTTTTCCAAAACAGTGCTGGTGCTGCTGATGTTTGTGGGCGGCTGCGCCGGTTCTACCGCCGGCGGATTGAAGGTCACGCGCATCGTCACCTTGGCAAAGGCCGCTGTAATGGATATGCGGAAGATGCTGCATCCCAATGCCGTGATCAATGTGCGGATGGAGGGCCGCGCCCTGCCGGAAAAACAGGTGCGGGGCGTGCAGGCGTATCTTTCCATCTACATACTGATTTTATGCGGCTCATGGCTGCTGCTGAGTCTGGCGGGCTTTGATGAGCTGACAACCTTTACCGCTGTTGTGACCTGCATCAATAACGTCGGCCCGGGACTGAACATGGTGGGCCCCACCGGGAATTTCAGTTTCTTTGCCCCGTGGGCCAAGCTGCTTTTGAGCTTTGATATGCTGGCGGGGCGGCTGGAGCTGTTCCCCATGCTGCTGCTGTTCACCCCCTCCATCTGGCGCGGGAGCCACGTGCGGAGATCCACCCTTGAGCATTTATAAAAAATACAGGACAGGGAAATTGCTCCCTGTCCTGTATTTTTTGTGTGTGATGTTAAGCTCAGACAAGACCCTGTGCCAGCATGGCTTCGCTGACTTTCTTGAAGCCGGCCAGATTGGCACCGGCTACGAGGTTGCCCTCAAGGCCGTATTCCTTGGCAGCGTTATTGATGTTGTGGAAGATGTTCACCATGATGCCGTGGAGCTTGGCGTCCACCTCCTCAAATGTCCAGGAGTAGCGCATGGAGTTCTGGCTCATTTCCAGTGCGCTGACCGCCACGCCGCCGGCGTTGGCCGCCTTGGCGGGCGCGAACAGCAGACCGGCCTTGCGGAAAATGTCGATGGCGGCGGGGGTGGAGGGCATATTGGCGCCCTCGGCCACGGCCATGGCGCCGCCCTTGACGATGTTTTCGGCCTCGGCCACGTCGATCTCATTCTGAGTGGCGCAGGGCAGGGCAATGTCGCAGGGGATGGTCCAGATGCCGCGGCAGCCCTCGGTATAGGTGCTGCCGGGGACCTGTGCGGCATATTCCTTGATGCGGCCGCGCTTGACGAGCTTGATGTCCTTGACAACGTCCAGCTTGATACCGTCCGGGTCATGGATATAGCCGTTGGAATCGCACATGGCGACAACCTTGGCGCCGAGAGCCGTGGCCTTTTCGCAGGCGAAGATAGCCACATTGCCGCTGCCGGAGATCACCACGGTCTTACCGGCAAAGCTGTCACCGTTCAGTGTCTTAAGCATCTCCTCCGTGAAATAGCACAGGCCGTAGCCGGTGGCCTCGGTCCGGGTGAGGGAGCCGCCGAAGGTCAGGCCCTTGCCGGTGAGGACAGAAGCCTCGCTGGCGTTCTTCAGGCGCTTATACTGGCCGAACAGGTAGCCAATCTCGCGGCCGCCCACGCCGATATCACCGGCGGGCACATCCGTGAACTGGCCGATGTGGCGGTAGAGCTCCGTCATAAAGCTCTGGCAGAAGCGCATGACCTCGGCATCGGACTTGCCCTTGGGGTCAAAGTCGCTGCCGCCCTTGCCGCCGCCGATGGGCAGGCCGGTGAGGCTGTTTTTCAAAATCTGCTCAAAGCCGAGGAACTTCAGAATGGACAGGTTCACCGTGGGGTGGAACCGCAGGCCGCCCTTGTAGGGGCCGATGGCGGAGTTGAACTGCACCCGGAAGCCCCGGTTCACCTGTACCTTGCCGGTATCGTCCGTCCAGGGCACGCGGAACATAACGGTACGCTCCGGCTCTACAAAGCGCTCCAGAATGCCGTTGGCCTCCAGCTCGGGATGACGCTCCACCATGGGCTGAAGCCCCTCCAGCACCTCGTAGACCGCCTGATGAAACTCCTTCTGATCGGGGTCACGGGCCAGAATCTGGTCATAGACCCGCTTGCAATACGCATTGTTCAGCATGGGAAATTCTCCTTTCAAAAGTAGTGCGGGAAATATTTCACGCATTATCTTATCAAATCAGGGTCCGGCTGTATAGAGTATTTTTCACCGAAATCCGATTATTTTTCAAAAAATTCACAGCAAAAAAAAAGCCCCTGCTGTCCGAGTGCGGACAACAGGGGCAAAAAGTGTGTGCGAATCAAACGCGGCCCATGGCCTGACGCAGTGTGTCGGTCACAGCGCCCTCGAAAATGCGGGTGGAGTGACCATGCAGCGTTTCCAGAGCCGGTGCGGCCAGACCGCAGGGCGTATTGCCGCTCATGGAGAGGTCCATGTCCAGAATAAACTTCACCTCCGGGTCCTGCGGCGCGTTGGGTGTGTTGTTTTTAAGATGGGCGGTACCGGCGTGAATCTTGGCGGCGCTGCTGGAATCCAGCTTGAGCTGTACATCAAGACCCGCCACGGGGACGCGCTCCTCGTCCACATCCAGCTCCGCCAGAACACCCAGATACGGCGGGGTGAACAGCTCACGCCACGGCGTATCCTCCAGCCCCAGCGCGTTCCGGGAAACGATATTGAGATACCGCAGACCCACCCGCTGGAAATAGGCGGGCTTATAGAGCTGGATGAATGTTGCAAGGGGCTTGTCCAGCATCCGGGCAAACTCCTCCCAGCCGGGGTAGGACAACGTGGAGAGAGCGATGAAATCTCGGGTGAGGTTCAGCTTCCAGCGCCCGTCCTGTGAGAGAAAATGGTAATTGGTCACCGGAGCCTGCGGCTCGGGCTTGCCGTTTACCACCCGGGGCGGCAGTTGGTCCTGTCGGCGGGCGTACTGGGGAAAGTCCTCCCGGACAGCCTCCTGAAAATCGGCAGGCTCCGTATTGTTGATGGTGAGAATCGTGGGGAAGCGAAGCTGGCAGATGACCTCATGGGCCAGCGGCTTTTCATAGTGTGTGCGGGGACGGTCGGAAAACAGCATAATCAACACTCCTTTTGCAGTGTCATAAATGAGATGCTGTTATTGTAATCCCTGCGGCGGAAAAAGTCAATGTGAGGGGGGACTGGAAGCCTCTGCCGCTGTTTCCAGCTTTTGAGGGTTGTTTCCTGCCCTTGCCGTTGGGTACAATAAGGTTACAAAATGGTAACAGAAAGGAAAAGAGACATGAAACAGAGAATTTTCCAACGTTTGCTGATGACAGCGGCCGTTGCCGGACTTCTGACTGTGGGTGCTCACGCCGCCCGCCGGAGCGTACCGGTGCAGGTGGATGCCGACACGCTGCCGGTGCGCGGCTATGTGGACAGCGGCGTGACCTATGTGCCGCTGCGGGCGCTGCTGAATGGGCTGGACGCCGGTTGGCGCGTGTGGTGGGACAGCAGCGCGGGACAGGCCGCGGCGGAAAGTGAAGATGATACGCTCCGAGCAGACCCGGCAGCGGACACCCTCACCGTCAACAGCCGCACGTTCCATGGCCGGGTGACGGTGGAAAACGGCGTGACCTACGTGCCGCTGCGAGCGGTGTGCGAGGCGCTGGGGTGCACCGTGGAGTGGGATGCGTACTTAGGCGGCGCGGCGGTGACCTCCCCCGGCGCGGCCTGCAACGCCTCTGAGCTTTACTGGCTGGCCCACATTATCTACGCTGAAAGCGGAGCGGAGTCCATGACAGGGCAGATCGCCGTGGGAAATGTCATTTTGAACCGGGTGGCGAGTCCGCAATTCCCGGATACCGTGCAGGCCGTGATTTTTGACCGAAAGGACGCGGTCCAGTTTGAGCCGGTGGGAAACGGACGCATTTATCAATCACCCTCCGAGACTTCCGTGGAGGCGGCGCGGCAGGCGCTGGCGGGGGAAAACGTCATCGGCGATGCTCTGTATTTCTACGCCCCGGCGCTGTCGCAGGGGGTGTGGATCAACGCCAACTGCACCTATCAACAGACCATCGGCTGCCACCGGTTTTACCTCTGATTGAGCGGCAAAAAGCCTGCCTCTGCTGACGTAGAGGCAGGCTTTTCATATTCCGGCGTTATACGTAGCTCTGGGTGGTGACATCGAACACGCCCCGGGTGGTGATTCGCAGAGAGGGAATCACCGGCAGAGCCATGAAGGAGAGGGTCATGAACGGGTCAATGCCGGGGCCGACGCCGAGACTGTGGGCCACGGCCTTGGCCCGCTCCAGCTTTTCGTTCACAACGGCCAGCGGCTCATCGCTCATGATTCCGGCAATGGCCAGCGGTACCTCAGCGGCGGGGCGGCCATCGTCCCACACCACGATGCCGCCGTTCAGCTCCACCACCCGGTTCACGGCGGCGGCCATGTCGGCTTCGGTGGTGCCGACTACGATGATGTTGTGGGAATCGTGAGAAATAGAGGTGGCCACCGCGCCGGACCTCAGGCCGTAGCCCTGCAAATAGCCGATGCCGATGTGGTGCGTATTCTTGTGCCGCTCCACCACGGCAATCTTCAGCACATCATACTCCGTGTCGATGCGGTCGGAGTACCCGGCGTCCGCCGTGGTGATCTCACCGTTCACCATGCCGATGACGCCCCGGGGCCGCTTTTCCACAAAGTCCTCCGCCGTGAGGGTCGCCACATGGAACGTTCTGTGGGCGCGCTCCACCAGATAGGCATCTACCTCCGGGGCGGGGAAGTCCCGCATTTGGCCGTGGTCCACCATGAGCACGCCACGCTTGTAGACCTGTTCGATCTGGAAGGAATCGAAGCTGTCGATGATGACAAAGTCCGCCAGATAGCCGGGGGAGATACCGCCCCGGTTATTCAGCAGAAAATACCGGGCAGCGTTGTGGCAGGCCACCTTGACCGCGGTGATGGGGTCGGCCCCAAGGGCGATGGCCCGCTTTACAATATAGTCGATGTGGCCCTTTTCCAGCAGGTCATTGGGGTGTTTATCGTCCGTGCAGAACATACAGCGGTCAGCGTACTGGCCGGTGAGCAGGGGCATGAGGGCCTCCAGGTTCCGGGCGGCGGTGCCCTCCCGAATCATGATGAATTGTCCCCGCTCCAGCTTGGCAAGGGCGTCATTTATATCGTGGCACTCATGGTCGGAATAAACGCCGGCGGCGATGTAGGCGTTGAGGTCATTGCCCTTCAGGTCCGGGGCGTGACCGTCGATCTTTTTGTGGTGGGCCTGCGCCGCCACGATTTTTTCCACGGTCTGTTCGTCCCCGTTGATGGCGCCCACAAAGTTCATCAGTTCCGCAAGGCCCTGTACCCGGGGATGGTCATAAAAGCTGTCAATAGCCCGGTAGTCCAGAATGGCACCGGATTCGTCCAGCGGCGTTGCCGGGACACAGGAGGGCAGCATGAACCGCACATCCACCGGCAGGCCCTCTGTGGCCTGGAGCATATACTCGATTCCGTCGGTTCCCATAACATTTGTGATCTCATGGGGGTCCGTGACAACGGTGGTGGTGCCGTGGGGCAGCACCGCCTTGACAAATTCCGTGGGGCTGACCAGCGAGCTTTCCAGATGGATATGGGCGTCCAGAAAGCCGGGGAGGACGATTTTCCCGGTGCAGTCCACCTCTGTTTTGCCGTGATAGCTGCCCATGCCGACAATGAGCCCCTCTGTCACGGCAATGTCCATGGTGGAAATTTCGTTGGAAAAGACGTTGACAAAGGCGGCGTTTTTCAGCACCAGCTCCGCCGGCTCCCGTCCGGCGGCAGCGGCAATGATTCGCTGCTTTTTCAGCAGCCTGCGGTTGATTTTCCCGGCGTAGCTTTCCGTCATGAGACCGCTCCCTTCCGCTTATATCAGCTATTATAAAAAATAATGCACCTCTTGGCTGAAGTATACTGAAAAAAACGTGCCCTGTCCACAAAAAAGCATAGGGATATCCGCCAAAATTTCCGGCGGATTTTCGGCATTCTATCCCGTCAGCGGAGGCGAGCGGAAAAATCCGGCCTTTTCCCACGGAAGCCGTTGCGAATGGCTGGGAAATGGGGTATAATAAATCCAATTATGCGATTATCACCGGAGGTTTTCCCATGAAGTGCATGGTCATAGACGGTAATTCCATCATCAACCGGGCCTATTACGGCATTCGCCCGCTTTCCAACCGGGAGGGGCTGTTCACCCACGCAATCTTCGGCTTTCTTACCACGTTGTTGCGTCTGCGGGACGAGGAGCAGCCGGACGCGCTGTGCGTCACGTTTGACGTCCACGCTCCCACGTTCCGCCACAAGGCGGACGAGGACTACAAGGCCACCCGCAAGCCCATGCCGGAGGAGCTTCGGATGCAGGTGCCGGTGCTCAAGGAGGTGCTGGACGCCCTGAACATTCCTCGCTACGAAATGGAGGGCTGGGAGGCCGATGACCTCATCGGCACCATTTCCAGAAGGTGCGAGGCGGCGGGCTGGGACTGCGTGGTGGTGACTGGCGACAAGGATTCCCTCCAGCTTATCACGGAGCACACCAAGGTGAAGTTGGTCTCCACCCGTATGGGTCAGACCACCACAAAGGACATGACCCCGGAGACTTTCCGGGAGCAGTATGGCTTTGACCCCATACACATGATCGATTTGAAGGCCCTGATGGGAGACGCCTCCGACAATATTCCCGGCGTGCCGGGCATTGGGGAAAAGACCGCCATGGACCTTATTCAAAAATACGGCAGCATTGACGTCGTTTATGAAAAGCTGCCGGATATCGACGCCAAGCCCGCCGCCATCAAAAAGCTGACAGTCGGCGAGGACGCAGCCCGCCATTCCTACTGGCTGGCCACCATTGTCACTGATGCGCCGCTGTCCTTCGACCCGGCGGAAAATCGGGTGCAGGAGCCGACACCGGCGGCGTATCCCCTGTTTTTGAAGCTGGAATTTTCCAAGCTGATCGAAAAAATGGGCCTGCGTCCGGTGGAAACGGCTCCGGCGGATGTCGCGCCGGACGTCACCGTGACGGCGGAGCGGATCACGGAGGAATCCCGTGCCCGGGAGGTGCTGGAGTTGTTCCGCAAGGCGGACCATGTGACGGTGCTGGCCCTGCCGGATCTCTCCGGGGTCATTGCGGACTGCGATACCGGGGCGGATACCGCCCTGTCGGCGGAATTTTTCTTCGAGCGCTACACCGGCGACTGGAACGCGCTGCTGAACGCCCTGTTCGCCGCCGACATTAAAAAAGTGAGCCATAACGTCAAGGACCTCATGCG
>ERZ856578.984-NODE-984-length-56884-cov-33.028641_pt1 | contig 56884 bp, 52 predicted proteins | sample MGYA00514384_ERZ856578 | MGnify/ENA primary metagenome ERZ856578 (study PRJEB29103, sample SAMN06111958) | human gut metagenome | biome: human gut; feature: ankylosing spondylitis patient; material: healthy_person | host: Homo sapiens | place: China:Hangzhou...
ATTACCCAGCGTGCCAATGGTAGAGCCGTTCACCCAGAGTATTTCGGGCGGCACTTCGTAAGTGTCCGTCACCTTTAAATGAATGGTTTTCCAAAGGGCTGCGAAATCCTCTTTCTGCATGGTAACACCCTGCCCGGCTTCTTCTTTCCTCTTATTTTCCATAGTTACGGATTTTCCGGTTTGCGCTCTTGGCGATGGCGAGTGCCGCCTCGTCCTTGTCGTTCACCCTTTTTGCAAGGTTTTCCGCCCACGTGAGAAGCTCTTTCCGTGAGAAAAGCAATTTGTTCCCGTATTTGCGGAACGGCACTTCCTTTTTTGCGGTCAGCTTGTAGAGCCGTGCCTTTGAAATCAGAAAACCGTGTCGTTCCAGCACCTCTACCGCCACATCGGGCGTGAGGTTGTCGGGTTCGTTCCTCGGCTGGGTGAATCCTGCCAATGACTGGGAAACGGTTTCGCTCACGATAGCCCGGAGTTCTTCGGGCGTTGTCAGAATAATGTTCGTCATATTTTCTTCCTTTTTTAGTTATTACTTGGCTACCGTCATAGCCGTTGCAACCGGTTGATGCCGCAAAGGAAGAATAAAAGAAACCGATTATTCAATTACTAATCACTTGACACAGACCGGACAACTTGGGACAATGCAGGACATCCGGCAAGATTGGAGCGGGATAAAAAAAGGGACAAACGATGTATTGGTGATTTTGTCCTTCCAACACACCGTTTGTCCTATGTATGTTAAGTGATTATGCGAATGCCGCTATTTCACATCCTTTAACCTTTCAAGTTGGGAAACGACTTCTTTTATTACGAAATATTTGTTTCCCGACAGCCCTATGTCCGAACGGGATATGAAACCGAGTTCCTCCCACCGGGCTACGGTCTGCCTGCTCACGCCCGCCATTTTCGCCAATGTCTTTTGGTCTATCAGTTCCCTGCCCTCGAATACGGGGTACTTGTATTTACGGGTGGCATGGCTGAACCTTATTTTCTCTATCGCCTTGTCCACGTCTTTAACAGTAGGGGGAATATATGATTTCACTTGCAGTACGGCTTCTTCTATTTCGTAGCCTGCGTATTCGGGATTCTGCGCCAGTTCCCCGTAAATGGCACTGAAACATTCAAGGTGTCTAATCTTCACCGTCTTGGTTTTCTTGTTCGGCATGGCTCAATCGAATTTGGTTAATAACTGCGCGTTCCTTATCCGCTCCTCCTGCTCGAAACTGGCGAGGTAGTTCTCCGTGATGGCAAGGCTTGAATGCCCCAAACTCTCGGATATGTAAGCGATGTTCGTTCCGCTGCGTTTTAAGACAGTCGCATAGGAATGCCGGGCGGAATAGGTCGTGAAACGGGGGACACCGACAGCTTGGGCTATTTTAGCCAAAGCGATGTTGCAACGGTGCGTTACCCGTCTGACAATATTGGAAATGACAAATTCGTCCTCCGTTTCTCTGGCGTACTTGAACAGGAAAGTATCGGGTTTCCCATCGTCAGGGTTTCCCCACCGTTTTATAATATCCCGCATTTCGGGAGTGAGTACCGCCCTTATTTCCCGTATATGGTTGGACGTGTGCGATGTCTTGGAGCGTACAAAGCAGATTTCACCGTCCACGATGTTCCCATACCGCAAGAAAAGCATATCCCTGAAATTGATACCGTTGCACAGGTAGGAGAAAAACCAAAAATCCCGGTACTTCTCAACGGTCTTGCTGCCCTTGTATGTCACGACTTTTTTTATCTGTTCCATCGTCAAGGCTAACTTTCGGCTGTTGCCGCTCGGAATCTCGTACTTCCCCCTGCCGAACGGGTATTGGGCTTCTCTTAAAATCCCGTTGCGTCTTGCGTCATTCACCACGCATTTAAGGGCTTTCATATAGAAATTTATGGTGGTGACGGTCTTGCCCTCGTTCCGCAGGAACTTGTCAAGGCGTGACAGCCAGTCCGCAGAAACCGCAGAGAACGGCACGCTGCCGCCTGCGAACCGTTCTATGCTTTTCAACGTGCTGCGGTAGTTATAATAGGAATTTACCTGCCCGTTGAGTTTGAATGCGTCTATTTTCCCCTGTATGGCTGTGTTAAGGGTTGTACCCGTACACCTGCCCAACCTCATGCTGAGCGCATCGAAACAGAAGTCCCCACGTTCCGCAAGGGCTTCCACTTGGCTTTTTATGATGGAGAAACTGTTTTCCACGCTTGCCCGTATCTCAATCAGTCTGCGGCTCTTGCTTTCGGCAAGGATTTCCCAGTCCTCTTTGGACAATTCCTTTCCGGTGGAATAATATTTCTGCTTGCGGTTGTGTATCACTTGTATCTTGACAGGGAACAGACCGCTTTTCTTCGCCCTACGTGCATCCAGTACCGATAGTACGGATATGCCATCTTTTGAATACTTGAACATAGGCTGCCTTGTTTATTGTTATACGTCTATTTTGTACATACGATTTGCATACAAAAATAGAGATTATCGGAAAAAACAGCAAATCAAAAGCCAAATCATTTTCCTAATAATCTCTAAATATCAGTTATTTATATACAAACTCAAACAATATAAAAATGGTAAAAATATAGGGTATTATTACGGTTGGTAATGATACCGCGTTTCATCGGTAGGTCGCTAATGTCCACATGAATGGGAATACCGTTCTGACGGTCAGCCATCCGGATGCCGAAAGGACTGGGCGAACTGCGGTAATTGGTTTCAGCGGTAAACAGGCAGACGGCTTGTTCCAGAAAGGTGTAAAACGATTCTTCCGCCGGAAAATCACCCGCATTTCCGGGGATGCCTGCCCAATAAAGTACCGGAGTGTCCACCGTGTTGTGACGCGGTGTACATTCCATCATGGCGAGCTGGCTGCCCGTATCATTCTTTACCTGCCGGAGTTCTTCTTCATCTTCCGCCCACGCCATCACGTTGCAATGGCAACGGACAGGGAGTAGTCCTTTCGTATGTGCCTCGTCCAGATACATTTCCGTCCATTCCTGGTTGATGGCATTGCTGCGGCTGTATTTGGAGAGTGAGAGCATATTGCGGGAGGTCTTCTCCATATTCTGAAGAATTTCCTGCGCATCATCTATAAAGATGAACTGGTGATAGATATGATTACAGGGTAACAGCAATCCGACCGGAGCCGCGAACGAGAGCCGGCAATCGCTACGGTCAGTGGACATACGCTCATAACGCATATCGGTGGACACCTTGCCGGGCAAGTCTTCCGTGTCCGAAAGGGTGTGCAGACAGAGACGTTTGTCCCCGATGCGCATCCGTCCGGGTTTCAGGCAGATGTCCTGCAAGATGGTGTCTTGCTCATTCATCGAGAGCGAAAAATAATTCTCCACCAGGCCGGGGTGTTCTTTCGTGCCTGTTATTTCTTCCACTTCCAACCGATGCAGTTTCACCATTCCCGAATCGTTCAGGATGCGTTCGAACTGATCCACCGCTTCCAGAAATTTAGTGGCGGCATCTTTGTCACTGATTTCCTTAGGAAGAAGGAAGCCACGGCAAAGGGTATTGAAGTCACTTTTCTGGCGGCTTCTCTCACGGGTGGTTTTTGTCAGGTATAAATAGCATTTGTGGTTCAGGTACGGACGCTCGTTGAAATGGCGTTCGTAGCTTTTCGAGAGGAAGCCCGTGTCGTCACTACCGAAGTCGGGACGATAGGTTTCTTTCGTGAACCAGTCCTGCTTACAGACTACCGAGTAGCCGGGCAGCACCTTGATGGCTTTTATCCAGGAAGAATGGATGGTTTCGTATTCGGCAGCAGTGACCGTGTAGAGTTCGGGCAATGTCACCTCAAAGGCGACTGTAAGGTCGGCATCCTTGCTGACGATGCAACCGTTCTCTACACTGAGCAGGGGGAACTTGCGTTCCAGCGTTTCCGCTTTCAGTACATTTCTCATTTCTTTCTTCTTTTGGTCAGTAATCGGAATAGTCTGATTCGATGGATCAGGTAACGGGGGTGGCGTTTCTCCGCCAGCAATTTCATCAAGCCGTGTTCGCCGTACCGGGCATTTAACCTGAAGGTCAGCCAGACAAGCAGGGAACCGGATATGACTCCGAAAGGAATACATATCCATTGGTTGACGCCTGCAATGTACAGGATGACGAACAGGAAGAATACCACGACAAGACCGCCGGCAAAGATGAACAGGTACTGCGATTTGAGCCCTTTGAACTCGATCGGATTTCCCGCACCTTTGTTAATCTGGTACTCCATCGTTTTAGAGGAAGAAGGAACGGAGAATGGTAGCAGCTACAATCAAGAAGATACACGCGAAGAACCAGCTTGCAGCAGTCTTGCTGGTGTCGGGGTCGCCACTGCTGAACTTGCTGTAAGTCTTGATGCCCCCTACCAAACCGAGCACGGCACCGATAGCATAACACAATTTGGTGGCGGGATCGAAATACGAGGTCATTAAACTCGTTGCATCGTTAATACCTGCAAGGCCCTGGCCTTGCTGCGCGAATGCACTTGCCACTACAAACACGCTTAAAACTGAAAAGAGGATTCTTTTTCTCATTGTCGAATCAGTTAGGTGAAACATAAAATTGAATTCGACTGCAAATATATAGGCATTAAATAACTAAGAAACAAGTGTTTCATCAGGTGTCGTCAGATGTCATCAGATGTCAGGACCGGCAAAATAGAGAACAAAGTTACCCCAGTATTTTTAACATTAAATAGTCTTATATATCAATCTACAAAAGCCTTTTTTCTTGTTACTTATATGAGAAAGGTAAGAGACTGTAAATATTAGGATGCTGTAGCACCTAGCATAAAGTCAAAAAATCAAGTTGAAGAATGACAGCCAGTGAAACCATCGAAAATTGTATTTTTTCAATGAGAACTTGGAGATATCTAATGTATAGTGCTACTACACTAAAATAGCGGTACAAATAGCATCCTAGTGGGGATTTTTATGTTTATATCATTTTTCAATTGAAAGATAGCGTATTAATGGCATAAATTAGTATTTTTGTGTATAAAATGTAATATTAGCATTCCTGTTTAATAAAATACAGAATTTAAACATGAAAAACATCTCTGCCGATTTTATATACAACAAAGGATCGCAACGCCTTTACATCGAGTCGACTTTTGTTCTGTCAACACAAGAGAGACAGAAAAAGGAGAAATCTTCACTGCGTAAAAAGATGACTTTTTCCAGAATATTGTTGTGGCAAAAGATAACGTATATTGAGTTGGGATGATACGAGTGTGATAACGATAAGTCTGGGTTCGTTTATGCTTGACAAAAATTGTTTTGAGAACAATATTGTTAATGCTGAAAAAATCAGAGAAGAATCACATTCACTTTGCATAAAGCAAGTAATGGCAGAGATAGCATACATGCTAATACTACTAGAAAATGATAAACGTGATTTTAGCCCAAACTACTTTGGATTACTAAGTAAAATTATAAAATGGAATATGGCTGAGAATAAAAAACTATTTGGCAAACTGAACGTATCACAAGGTACGTCAGACTTCTTTCAAGGGAGTATGGATTTTGAAAAGAATATTGGTTTGCTGAAAGATAAGATACGGGAATTTTTCAATCTGAAAAATGTAAATTTCCTCTTCGGTTCTGGTACAAGCAATGGCGCTATTGCTACAATGAGTAAATTGTATAGTGACTTAACTTTTTCAGAAGATGAAAAAGAATTGATGCGTGAATTTGAATGTATAAAAGACAAAGCCGGAGAAAATCTGGAACAATGTCTGAATGTCATGTACTCTGCCCGTATATATTACAATGGATTGAATGATCCAGATGAAAAAGAAATGGAAAAGATTTATGATCAGATTGATTTATATGATAAACTTATCAAAAAGATTGAAAATCACATATATAACAGTATTAATATAGGATTCAACAAGAAAGAAGAACTAGATGTCCTCGAATACTATAAGACTTTTTATCAGAAACTTGCGCTTCGCAACAAGGACAATTCCAGAATACGTGTATTCACGACGAACAATGACCTGTTTAATGAAACAGCTTTAGATGCGCTGAATATTCACTATATCAATGGCTTTAGCGGCGGACTGCATCGTTATTTCAATCCTGCAATATTCAACTATACCTGGTCAAAACGCATGGATACAAGTATAGACAAGTATGAGCCTGTTGAAAACATGGTATATCTGTATAAGATTCATGGCTCAGTGAATTGGAGGGAGACTAAAAATCTGACAAATAACTATTTTGAGATAGAAGAGGTTGTCCCTTCTGAAACAAAACCTGATGGTTCTATTCTTATATATCCTACTCCGACAAAACAAGATAAGAGTCTTGGTAGTCCATACCTTGATCTGTTTCGTGAGTTCCAAAATAAATTGCTTGAACCACATTCTGTGCTCTTTGTGACTGGCTACAGCTTCAGTGACCGTCATGTAAATGATATTATTTATCGTGCTCTTGCAACAAATTCAACTATCAATGTTATTATTTTTGGATCACAACCCGAAGAATCTGAAAGAAAAGACAAGCCTATTTTCTTCATAAATGACAACCGTATCTTTACAATCAACGGAATAGAGTATGAGGATGAAGAATTGAAAAAGAAAAAGGCAACGATTAATCATTTCAATTATATTGTAAACAATCTATTGCCAAATCTTGACACCTTCCGCAGGGATGACGATTTACTCAATAAGTTTATAGCAAATTTTAAAGCCGAGACCAAGAAAGATGAAAATAGGTAAGATAATATCAGTAGAGTATGATAAATTTCGTGTGAGGTTATTTCACACGACAAAAAATTCTACAGTAAACATAGAAGGAAAGGTATATTATTTCGGTAATATCGGCAGCTATCTAAAGACAGTAAATTCTTCGGGAGAATACATCATGTGTGAAGTGATATCTATTGTAGATTGGGTAGGTAATGAGAAACAAATATATAGTACATTCAATCTCGACAGTTCACGAGAGATTATCATCAAGCCGATAGGAACTTTAAAAGAGAACAGGTTCTGTATGGGGGTTGGCATCTTCCCATCCCTATATAGTGACGTGGAAATAGTAACATACAATGATCTTGATAGAATTCTTGCTTACAGTGAGGATTTACCAGAAAAAGGAATTCATTCCTGTATTAATATGGGTACGAGCAAAAGTCTGATAAACTATATTATAGCCCTTGACATCAACCGTCTGTTTAATATTCATACAGCAGTTCTGGGCAATAGTGGCAGCGGAAAGTCAAATACCATCGCCCACATACTGCATGAAGTATATCGTAAAGAAAATAATTCTGCTCTTGGTGCAAAGACCATAATCTTTGATGCAAATGGAGAATATCCAAAGGCATTCGGCGAGGATGCTGAATTTGAAAAACAGATTAAGCCTATATTTTATAAACCGAATATTGACAACGCAGATAATATTTATAAACCTTTCATCTTGCCGTATTACTTGATGAACCTTGATGAATGGCTATCATTCCTGATGGCTTCGGAAAGGACACAGAAACCATTTTGGGACAGAGTATTACAGGAAAGTTACAAATTCTATAAGATTTTCAATGCAAAAAGCAATGAGGATGCAGCAAGGTTTGCCAACTATATCAAATGGAAGCTACGTCAGATGCTTTTTAATATTGTTACCCGAATTGACAGTGACACATCAAAGATGACCGCTGCAAAAGGAGCTATTGCTATGTTGAAAAAGACATGTAGTAGTAGTTTAGGGAGCGATGTAGATAAGACAGTTATTGAAGACTTAGTTAATTTCCTGAGTATATGCGATAAATTGTGTGTTGTTAATTTTGGTAATAACAATGATTCCCTATCAAATGCATTGAATATTTTCACAGTAAATGGCAACGATAGAAAATACATTCATCTAATACCTAAAAACAATCGACAAGGTGGAATAGAGGGGTATGAAGCCCAGCTTTCTACTCGCAAAGAAGAAGGTTTCATTCAGATAGATGAGGTGGATGCACTTACCATTAACCAGAATAAACTGAAGACAGGTGAATATTTCGACTATAAATATCTGCAAACAGCTGTAGAAATAGTGTTAACGGAAGAAGAATCAAGAGGAAACTTGCATATCAGGGATTTCGTCTCAACACTGATGAGTCGCTTAGACTTTTTCCTTTATAATAGTGAATGTGCTTTCATGCGTATAGATACACCAGAATATCAGAACGTAACAGAATATTTAGAAAAAGCTCTGGGTATATCAGACAACCTTTGCAGACAGAAGCAATTAGTCACTATTGATTCCAGCGAAGTGGGTACTGAAGTTTTGGAACTGATGACAAGTGTAATTGGCAGAATGATATTTGATTATCGCAAAATAAAAAGTGGCGATGAACGCCAGCAATGCCCCGTACATTTAATCCTTGATGAAGCTCACAGATATATCCATAAGAATGCTGACTACATCATGCGTGAAAACATCTTTGAGAAGATTGCAAGAGAAGGACGTAAGTATTCTTTATATCTAATCGTTTCATCACAAAGACCGTCTGAATTATCACAGACAGTACTATCACAGTGTGGTAATTACATCGTACATCGTATTCAAAATGAGGTTGACATGAAATATATCTACTCTGTTCTGCCTTACTTTTCAGAAGACTATCAAACAAAAATCAAACAAGCAGTACCAGGTGAAGCATTAATCTTTGGCAATTGCGTGCCAATGCCATTGATGGTAAAAGTAGAGGAAGCATCGCCAGCTCCAAACAGTAAGAACTGTGATATTCGAAAGGAATGGTTTTGTTCAAGAAACTCTGATGTTAAGAGTGATTCTGATGAATATAATAGTTAATTGACTAGATTTATTCTGTTGCTAGCAATACTGAAAAATGCAGATGCCTACTATTGACAGAGAGTGATTATAATTATTTCAATAAGAACCTATTATTGGTTGAAATTAACAAGTTAAAGCTATGCGGAAGAAGATAGTAAAATGATGTTGAGACAAGGAGCATCAAATATCTAATGCCTAATGCTTAAAACATAATTTAAATGAGACATACTTAGATTAAATGCAGTATTGATCTAAGTATGTCTCAATATCATTTAATATTTCTGTGTTGAAAAAAATAATTTCAGAGAAACTGTTTCCAATTGGTTGAAAACTGATTTTCATCTCTTGCTTTACGCACAGGTAAAGCATTGCCTTCCCCATCCAGATACTTTCCCATCAGATTAGCAATGATATTCTTATTCTCAACCTGGGAGGAGAATATCTCAAACAAGTCCGTTTCACGGATAGCGTGCAGGGTAAGGGCGGCACGGCGGGACTTGTCTTCATCCTTATCCGCATCGTTCAGTTGGAACAGTACGTCACCGGCATTGTCAAGGTCAGCCGGTGTAACGGCCTGTGTAATCGTATCTACTTCGGGAGAGGTTTCGTCCAATTCTACCTGTTCTTCTTTCAGCATTTTCATTTCTTCCAATGGCAGTTTACATTCCACTTCTTCTTCCGGTACATCTTCATTATCTTCCGTATAACCCGTATTCATTTCCAATGGCTCAGTCATGTAAGGAGCCACTGTCTGTCCGGCATTCTCATCCAGATAGACAAAACGGGTACTACCCATTACGTTCGGTTCATCCGCCTGTTTAGATGGCGGAGCTTCCGGTTCTTTCTTTTTCTCTCCTGCGGACGGTTCTTTCGTGTACAATAGGTCACAGATTTCACGCACTTTCTTTTTCTGTCCCCATACCTTATATAATAGATAGGAAGCACAGGCAATTCGTACTGACAAATAAACTATATCTTCCATTATATCGCGTCTTTAGTTGCTTCTTCATTATACATTGCATTAAGTATGCTCCGATACTTCTCCAAATGGTCAGACAGCACACCGTTCACAAAAGTAGGTACAGACATCTCCGGTGCAATTACCGGGAGTACCTTGGCAAATGCCTTATAAAGGGAGTCGTGAATGTAAGTCTGCCTTCTCGCTCCTGTCAGTTTCATTTGCAGAAATCGCTTCCGGTATTCATCAAAACTGTCTGCCTTCGAATCTTTCTTGCCGGCAGACGGTTTCTTATCAGCAACAGCCACTTTATCCTCTTTTTTTTCAGACGGTTCTGAAAGCGATATGCTTTCTTCCGTTTGTGCCTCCTCTTCTTTCATCTTTTCTAATGCTGAAGTATCTCCGGCAACCATACGTTTGAGCACGTCTTCGTCCACATAGACGGATTGGTTCTTCTTTGCCACAACTATAATGGATTAAAATTTGAGAATCTTTTCTATTTCATCGGCAAGCAGATCCAGGCCGCTACCTTTCAGCGAGGCGGCGGACGGAGGAAACAGCGTGCTGCGAAATATCGGCCCATTTACCCCAGCATCTTTGTTATAGCGTTCCGCACTCGGAATAGTCGTTTCCAATACCGGAAGGTGCAACGAACGGAAAATTTCTGAGTATGCATTATACATATCCTTAGAAACACGTTTATCCATCCTGTTCCAAAACATGTAGATATCACGCAAGGGGGCTTCCTTGTGATGGAACAGGAATTCCCGGATGGTCAGGACAAAGTTCATGCTGCTCTGCATCGACATTCTTTCCTGCACTATCGGGGTAAACACATAGTCCATATTGATAATGGTCTGGAATACGCCTGTCGTATTGACTGTTCCGGGCAGGTCAAAAAGGACAAGGTCATAGCTGACATCTGAATGGTCAATAAACTTACAGGCCGTTTCCTTGGCATTCTCCGGTGTGGAGGTCAGGATGTTATAGGCTTTTCTGCCGGTATCTCCGAACTGCTCGACCAGCAGGTCTTGCAGGCGTTTATTCTTCGCCACATTCTTTACATCCCACTCACGCATGGCGTTCACGCTGTGCTGTGGATAGTCGCAATCGACCACCAACACATTCTTTCCTTTCAGATAGTGATAATAGCTGGCAAGCAACACCGTGAATGTTGACTTACCCACACCGCCTTTTTGGGAACTCAAGGCGACAAATAGAGGTTCCTTCTTCATAACTTCATGAATTTAGGGGTTAATAATTATTTTCTTTTTTCGCTTGTATGCTTACATTAAATAATGTGATAAGCTGATACGGTACTACTTGATAGTATGGATACGTGCCAGTATTACCGTATGGATACATCGTATGCCATCACGTATCAGTACTACACCGGAGCAGGATATTTTTGCATGGCATACCGTCACGCGTGGAAGCATCTATGCTATCCTACACCATATTCTGTTCTGCATCGATACGTGGCAGTATGCGAAACGGTGTATCATTACATCCTACCGGGATTCGCTACCCATCATGGTGCGAAGTATTATCTCTATCACCGTATCAAAGTACATCAGCATCGCATCCGATACAAGTACACCGTATCGTTCCACTACCGTATTTTAGTATCAGTACGGTGGCTTTTGTACCGTGCCGATACTACACCTACCGTCTTGCTTCACACCAAAAGTAGAGGGTATTTCTGATACTATCACCAAAATTGGGAGCACCTGACATCACGCGTCATCAGATGTCATCACTTGTCACACATCCATCTATTTACCAGCCGTTTAATACGTCCTAACTTTGCAGAACCGGAATGAAACGATAGAGGAAACAGACTTCATCGGACCACAGCACGCCGTGAACGTCGCGCAGCAATCCGACGAAGGAGGATTCTATGTTCAAGCGAACATAGCAAGTTGTGTCTTCGTCCGACAGAAAGTATTCTGTCCGACAAAGACAACTTGCCCTCCCGATGGTCGGGAGAATTTGCTCCAAAGTCGCAAATTCCGGGAAGAAAGAGTACGAACCAAAAACAGCAAGGAGAATGAAGGAAGACTCGAAAACAAAAACAGGCAGAAAGCCTAAAAGCGATCCGGCAGATTATAAGTATAGCTTCCGTCTGAATACCGAAGAGAACACGCACTTTGAAAAGTTACTGGCTGATTCGGAGGCCAAAGACCGCACGCTTTTTATCAAGAAAGCGATATTCAGCGGACAAATCAAGGTGGTGAAAATCGACAAGGCGACGATGGATTACTATATCAAGCTCACGGAATTCTACAAACAATTCCAAGCGTTAGGCAATAACTACAATCAGGTAGTACGTGCCGTCAAGACTAATTTCGGAGAAAAACGGGCGATGTCGTTGCTCTACCAGCTGGAAAAAGCGAGCATCGAACTGATGTTGTTGACTAAGAAAGTAATGGCGCTTACCCAGGAATACGAGAAGAAATGGTTGCAAAAATAAGTCATGGCGCCAGCCTCTATGGGGCACTTGCCTACAACCATGAGAAGGTGGAAAAAGGTACGGCTGAAATATTATCGGGCAACCGGATAATCTCTGACCGTCCAGGAACACCGAGCGAAGATATGCGCCTCGCTCTGCTTTCCTTTGAAAATTATCTGTTGGCAAACCGGAAGACGGAGAAACCTATTCTGCATATCTCCCTCAGTCCGGCACCGGAAGACAAGCTCACCGATGAACAACTGGCGGAACTGGCCGAGAAATATATGCAGAAAATGGGATATGGCAACCAACCTTACATTGTCTATAAGCACGGTGATACGCATAATACGCATATCCATATCGTCAGCGTCTGTGTAGATGAGCGGGGGAAGAAAATCAGCGACTCATACGAGCATCGCCGTTCCATGACTGCCTGCCGGGAACTGGAAATTGATTTCGGATTGCGTAATGGTGCGGAACAGGAAGAGCAGGAGTTAAAAGCGGAACTGAAACGGGTAGACGTATCAGCCGGTGATGTACGCCATCAGATAGGCAATACGCTAAAAGCGGTACTGGAAAGTTACCGGTTTCAGACATTCGGGGAATACAGCGCACTGCTTGCCACGCTCAATATAGAAGCCAAGCAAGTACGGGGAGAATACAAGGGAGAACCTTATACGGGAATTATCTATTCAGCTACGGATGACAACGGTAAAGTGGTCAGCCTGCCGTTCAAGAGTTCACGGTTCGGCAAGCGGTTCGGGAACGAACGATTGGAAAAGAAAATGCTTGCACACCTCAAGGATTTCAAGGACGGTAAGTGGGCACCTAGTATTCAAGGGCAGGTGGTTCATGCTATGCAGCAGGCACGTTCACGGGATGAACTGGTGGCGTTGTTGAAAAAAGAACACATTGACGTGGTATTCCGCGAGAATGAACAGGGACGCATTTATGGTGTGACCTTCATCGACCATAACCGACGGGAAGTGTTCAACGGTTCACGCATGGGCAAAGAGTTCTCCGCAAACGTATTTAACGAGCTTTTCAAATGGTGGGATGACATTCCTGCCGGAGAAAGACAGGCATACGATGGAGCGGAGCTTTGGCAACACTATGGACACAAAGCGGAAACCGGAAGCGCATTGGAACAGGCATCCGGGATTTTCTCCATCGAAACCAATCCGAGGGATTACGAAGAAGAAGCCTTTGCACGCCGCATGAAGAAAAAGAAGAAAGCGAAAGGCAAGTCACGCGGCATTTAATGAAAATCAATTATTAACCCATTTATACACAATCTTATGCAACAGGAAGATGATTTAAGAGCACTCGCCAAAATAATGGAATTCGGGCGGGCAGTGAGTATATTTCTTTTAGTGGTACATGTCTATGTCTACCGTTATCCCAGTATTCTTGAATGGCAGATACAATTGGGAGTGGTGGACAAGATCCTGATGAACTTCAACAATACGACCGGGATTTTCAACTGTGTCCTTTGGAGCAAGCTGGCGGCAGTCTTGCTATTGGCTATCTCCTGTTTGGGGACAAAAGGTGTCAAGGGGGAGAAAATCACCTGGGGACAAATCTATGCGGCACTCTTTACGGGGATTATCCTCTTTTTTCTGAACTGGTGGATATTGGACTTGCATTTGCCCCATGCGGTTATCTCAGCTTTGTACATCTTCACATTAGGTACCGGTTATCTTTGCCTGTTGATGGCCGGACTTTGGATAAGTCGTCTGTACAAGCACAATCTGATGACAGACGTCTTCAACACGGAAAATGAATCTTTCCAGCAGGAAACCCGGCTGATGGAGAATGAATACTCGGTCAATCTGCCGACTAAATTCCAGTATCAGGGAAAACTCAATGACGGATGGATCAATGTGGTGAATCCCTTCCGCGCAACCATCGTACTCGGCACACCCGGTTCGGGCAAGTCGTATGCGGTGGTCAACAATTACATCCGCCAAATGATTGGCAAGGGATATAGTTGTTATGTTTACGATTACAAGTTCGATGACTTATCCGTTATCGCTTATAACACGTTGTTACACAATATGGACAAGTACAAGGTTACTCCTAAGTTTTATGTGATCAACTTTGATAATCCAAGAAAATCACACCGCTGCAACCCCATCAATCCGGAGTTTATGACAGATATCTCGGATGCGTATGAGGCAAGTTATACAATTATGTTAAACCTCAATAAAACGTGGATCGAAAAACAGGGGGACTTCTTCGTGGAATCACCGATTATCCTGCTTGCTGCACTGATCTGGTATCTCAAAATCTACAAGAACGGGGTTTACTGCACCTTCCCCCATGCGGTGGAGCTATTGAACAAACCATACACCGATCTATTTACTATTTTAACGTCCTATCCGGAGTTGGAAAACTACCTTTCGCCCTTTATGGATGCCTGGAAAGGCGGAGCGATGGATCAGCTCCAGGGCCAGATAGCTTCGGCGAAAATTCCACTTACCCGAATGATTTCGCCGCAGCTTTACTGGGTGATGACAGGTAATGACTTTTCATTGGATATCAACAATCCGAACGAGCCCAAGATACTTTGTGTCGGCAATAATCCGGACCGTCAAAACATCTATTCAGCAGCATTGGGACTCTATAACAGTAGGATTGTGAAGCTCATCAACAAGAAAGGAATGCTCAAAAGTACGGTGATTATTGACGAGTTACCGACCATCTATTTCCGTGGGCTTGACAACCTGATCGCAACCGCCCGAAGCAACAAAGTTGCTGTCTGTCTGGGCTTTCAGGATTACTCCCAATTGAACCGCGACTATGGCGAAAAAGAATCGAAGGTCGTGCAAAATACGGTTGGTAATATATTTAGCGGCCAAGTAGTTGGAGAGACAGCTAAAACGTTGAGTGAACGCTTTGGAAAGGTGCTTCAAAAAAGACAATCCGTCTCCATTAACCGGCAGGATGTTTCTACCTCTATAAATACGCAATTGGACTCACTGATTCCGGCTTCCAAAATAGCCAACCTCTCACAAGGAACATTTGTTGGAGCAGTATCGGATAACATCGGTGAGAAGATTGACCAAAAAATCTTCCATGCGGAAATCATTGTAGACCATGCCAAAGTGAGCGAAGAAGAGAAGAATTATAAGAAAATACCTGTTATCAATGACTTCAAGGATGAAAACGGAAATGACATTATGATGCAGCAGATCAGTCGGAACTACGACCAGATAAAAGCGGATGCGCAAGCAATCATCAACTCTGAAATGGAACGTATCAAACAAGACCCGGAACTATGCAAACGACTGGGACTGGAAGAGGAGAAAGAGGAAAAATCCGGGAAAGAAAATAAATAAATTGATGGGAATATCCTACGTTTTACAGATAATGGCTATATTTGAACATTAAATAAAATATAGCGGTGGTCAACTGAATGGTAACTACCGATTATATACATAAGTCGCAAGACGTCTCAAGCAGAAATCTGGTAAATTTCAAAAGATAGAGGCTATTGCGTGAGGCTTATGCTATACCTTATAGCGTGAGCCCATGCATCTCTATCTTTGGGCTTACCAGAGCCTCTGCTTGGGAATGTGTGGGTTTCACGCTTTTCCAATTATAAGAATAGAGGTATGGCAAAAGTTCGTATTATTATGACAATGACCCTCGACGGGTTCCTTCCGGAAGAGAATAATAAACAAATGCAATGGGTAAAGACCGACAAAAGAGGGTTTCCTCATTGGAAAAAAGAGTGTACCTATCCTTTATTCTCTGATTATCCGCTTTTAGATCTGGTTTGTAGTAAAGACAGAACCGACGATTCTTTTATCTATTATACCGAAATCACCGACAATAAAAGCGTGGAACTACTCCGGGGACTTTTTCTTTATCATATTGTGGATGAAATGATCCTCTATATCATACCCATCACAGTGGGCAAGGGCACACACATCATGAGATATGTATCCCCTTGCCATTGGTCACTCCGTAAAGTACAACAGTTTCGTGATGGCATTTGCTGTATGGTATATCAAAAAGACAAGAACCTACCTTAACTTGTACCGTCTCAACTTGGCATGTAGGGATTGCCGGCTGATGCCGAGTAATTTGGCTGCTCGTGTTATGTTATTGCTTGATTCTCCAAGAGCCAACTTTATCTGCTCTATCTCTCTTTCCTCATCCTTCAACTTCACTATCATTGCTGCATTTTCCTGATTAGTGCTTTTAACCATATTCTTATCAAATCCCAGATCCTCAACGGACAGCAAATCTTCCTGCGCTACTATTATGGCACGTTTTATTCGGTTTCTCAGTTCTCGAATATTTCCCGACCATGAATGGCTGAGCAATGACTCCTTTGCCTCAATGCTAAATCCGATGGCTTCTTTTCTGTATTCTTTGGAATACTGTTCACGGAAAAACTCAGCGAAAGGCAAAATATCTTCCGGGCATTCCAAAAGGGAAGGCATCCAAAGGTCAAACTCACAAAGACGATGATACAGGTCTTCACGGAATCTCCCTTCAGACATGGCTTGCTTCAGATTTTCATTAGTAGCGGAAACAATGCGGACATCAGCAATCCGTTCTATATGTCCTCCCACCGGAGAATATGTATGTTCCTGCAAAACCCGAAGTAACATGGTTTGCAATTCAAACGGCATATTTCCCACTTCATCCAGAAAGAGAGTTCCACCATTTGCAATATCAAAATAACCTTTCCGATCTTTATCAGCACCTGTAAATGCGCCTCTTATATGCCCAAAGAAATACGATGCAGCCAGTTCTTTGGGAATTCCTCCACAATTAACTGCAATAAATGGTAGGTCATGCCTGTCGCTGTTTTGATGAATACTTTGAGCGACAGATTCTTTTCCGGTGCCATTGGCACCAAGAATCATTACGGATATATCTGACGGAGCTGCCAAAAGAGCAAGACGCTCAACTTCTTTGGCTTTGGGACTGATTCGTCGTAGTATCGTTTTTTCACCACGAACAATGGAGATCGGTTTTAAAAATTCACGAACGAGTTCCAGCAATCTTTCCTTATACACAGGTTTGGGTAAATAATCTTTGGCACCCAATTTAATGGCATGTACTGCATCCGAAAAAGAAGCGTACTCTGTCATTACCACAAACGGAATACGATTTTTAGTCTTATTAAGCCACTCCAATAATGCGATACCATTTCCTTCTGGTAACCTTACATCAGAAAGAATAAGGTCAAACGGTTGTTGACGTATCAGTTTGCGGGCTATTGGCTCATTCATTGCGGTCATAACATTATAACCGGACTTTTCCAGCCATTCTTTTTGTAACTGAGATAAGACTACATTATCTTCAATTATCAATATCTTCTGTTTCATGTTGTAAGTTGTCTATTTCATTCCTTGCTCTCACTATCAATTCATGTGCATAGGCTATTATTCTTTGGGTTTCCCTATGGATTAATTCCATATCCGTATGTTCATCATGCAGTATATGGCGATAGGTCAACAACGCATCTTCCGTTTGCAATAACTCCCATACCGGAAGCATCCGATGAATGATTTCACGTAGCCGTCTTTTGTCTACAGTATTCAAGGCCTCCAGTAACTCCGTGATACTCTTTTCAGACTCCTTCACGAAAAGTTCCAATATATTTTGTTTGTCACTTATTTCAGAAGTCAATGCCTTAAAGTCAATACTGCCTCCTTCTTCTTTTTCTTCTTGGATAATTGAAGATATGGAAAATAGGAGTTCTTTGGTTGAGAATGGTTTATAGATGCAATCAAGGAACCCCGCCTCGATGAAGTTATGCGTATCTTTATCCCCACGTGCCGTCATGACTATTACGGGAACTGTCCGGGAGTTCCCTATATTGGAATTTCGTAAGAGCTTCAATAAATTGAAACCATCTGTGCCGGGCATCTGGATATCTGTCAGTATCAAATCAAAATTTCGTTTTCTAAGTGCCTGTACTACTTCCTTTGCATTGCAGCAGGTTTCACAGAATACTCCATTACGTTCCAGCATCTCTTTTATTACTCCAAGTTGCACGGAATCATCATCCACTACAAGCACCAGTCGGGGCAATCGCATAATTCCGGGAGTAATTTTAGAATCTTCTATCTCGCTCTCTACAGTTTCGGCAAGCGGTAGTATTACGCAGAATGTACTTCCCATACCGACAACACTTTCTACTGTTATTTCTCCATTTAACAGTCTGACAAGTCCTTTCGTTATTGAAAGACCTAACCCGAAACCTTCAGAATTGGTCTCTTGTGCGGCACGCTCAAACGGCTCAAAGATACGAGAGAGTGTCTTTTCACTCATTCCAATACCTGTATCCCGAATTTTCATGACCAACCGTCCGTTTTCATAAGCGGCAATAAAATGGATTTCACCGTCTTTCGTGAATTTAATGGCATTTATTATCAGATTGTCTAATATCTGCTCAATACGATCCTCATCCCCTTTTACGGTTATCTTCATGCCTGATAATTTGGTTGTAAACAGCAGCCCCTTGTCATTACTAACTTGTGAATATTTCGATACTACCCGATCAATCAATCTATTCAACCTAAAGACAACCTCATTTTGGGTTTCCTTCCATTCGTTCATCCGGTAGATGTCTAACAAATTATTCACTAAATGCAGGATATGCTTGCATGAAGTACGTATGTTTTCCAGATAGGTATTTCTCTTTCGCTTATCCCGTGTATCTATCGCCAGTTCTGCGCTTCCATTGATGCTTCCCAACGGTCCGCGTATATCATGCGAGATAGTTAAGATGATTTTCTTACGCATATCCAGGAGAGCTTTGTTCTGGCTGATACAATCTTCCAACGTGCGGCGTGCGTTCCTCTTTTGCCGGAGATCTCGTTGAATAATCAAATAAGAAATAATCAGCAACACAATCGCAATACTCGACACATAGACCATTAATCTGAAAGATTTCATTCGCATATCTTTCAGTTGTTGTTCTTTCTGTTGGAAAGCTATTTGTATCAAGTTATCTATTTGAGAAATCAGACTCATCAATTCATAATTGAGTTCCGTGTTCTTTTTCCTTAGCTTATCCGTATAATTCTCCAAATTATGGATGCGCTCCTGTTGCATTTCTATTAATTGTTCATTCAATGCGTAAAGAGGCTTTGCCGGTGCTGCGACCTGTACGGTCTCTTTTTTTCCAAACAATCCGGCAAGACCCTTCTTTTTTCGAGTCACTTCACGAAAATCTGTGGCTTGTTTAGTAACCACCGGCAAACGGTTTATGAGCAGACTGTCTGCTTCTTCCTGCTTATGGAGTGTTTGCATAATATGAAGCAAATGTTGTTCCTTACTGGCAAGCAATCCACGAAAGGTATCTATCTGTTCGGGGCAAATAAATTCCGCACAATGCTGTTGTAGCTTTTGCAGCAAACTGTCTATGTGTAATCGCTTTTTATGGTACAACTGATGGTCGGCGTTTTCCCAACTGATAACGAACTCTCCAAGATTGGCAAGTTCTGTAATATTACGGTGAACGGAATGTATATCATGCTGAATGTTCCGATTAATCGTTACGCCGGCTTCTATTTCATGCAGACGTTGTCTCTCATGTAGCAGAATAAGTATTACACAACCTATAACCGCCAATACAATGAGATAACCTGATAGTATTTTGAATTTAAGTGATTTTTCTTCCAAATTCATTTCATTTTAAAACAAAGAGCCGCAGGCAGATTCTGACGGCGGCTCTTTTGAATACATTTATATGATAGGCTCGTTACTTGATTAACTTGAATGTTTTCGTCTCATTCTCGGTTTGCACCTTGATGATATTCACTCCATCACTTAATTGAACATGAACTGGGGAGGCAACATTTTGTTTTTCCAAAATCAATTTACCGGAAGCGGTAAATACTTGAAGTCTGGCAACCTTTTCCGCAGCTTCAATGATGTGTCATTGAATTGGAAGAAGCGAGGAACATCCGATTCATATCTTTTACGGAAAGAATGGGATTATACAATAAAGTGACTCCTGCCACCGCACGAAAACTAGCATAATTATTTGGATTAGTATCAACGAAATAATTCAATTCAGTGGTGCTTGCCACCACATCTACCAGATTCTTATCAATCTGATTAATTACGCATCCGTTCCCAATCAATGGGGTAGCCCTGTCCGCTGTAATCGTGTCTCTGACACCGGCTTGAACTGTTGTTAATGCAACAATCCAGGTACTCAATAAAAATAGAATTCTTCTCATACCTTTTAATTTTAGTTGATTAATAAATTATTAGTTGCCACTTATTTCATTATAATTACCATCTGTCTCTACCCAACGAGCGTTATATTGCAAATTGTTTGCCGATATATCCGGTAAACTTATCCATGCTGCATATTTGAAAGTTCCTAGCTGATACATCCAATTCTTATTGAATAATGTTCTTGCTGTTTGACCTACTATTTCACTTACGAAGTTACCGGCCTTGCCTCCTTTTACATTCGTAGAAAGAACTGTAGAACCAATAGACAAACTGTATTTCTTATTATATGGAAGGACATCACTACTTTCACTTTCTGTAATTTTAATAAATGCGGCATCAGTCGTCCCTACAAAATCAGTAGATGATAAAGAATGTATAATCGGATAGCTGATGCTCGATTTCAAGCTTTTATCTTTCAAGGATACAGGTGTAATCTTATAAACTCCCTTTCGGTATATATTCGGTATCTGGCTTGCACGTATTGGGGTATCAGTAGATGAGAGGATGGTGGCATTGGGTAGTTCTCCCCATCCCGTAGCATCTATAATGTCCTCATTCCACTCATTTTTCACCACTCCTTGTATGGAATTAATTTCCAACTTCGTATGGGGAGTACCCAAAGAAACTATGGATAAATAAGATGCGTTGTTTGGTGAATACGCTTTAAATTTGTAGATCAGTTCTATCGGATTTCCATTATTTAAGTAACCGTCTGTCGGTATATTTAAATCAAAGTCTATTTGGGCAGGCATCTTGTTGACTCCTATCTTAAAACAAGTTCCTATATTTCCATATTGCAAAAATGGCTTGAATGGTGCCTCATTCTGATAAGTAGAAGTTAATAATGTACTTAAGCCTTTTGTAAATGCAGTATTTAAAGATTCATTAGAATCCTGGTATTCTTGCATAAGTATTCTCTGCACTGTATTGTTCCATTTGCCATCTAAAGAACCGCCTATCTTAAAGTACTCATTCTCTTCTGTGTTATCAAGACCTTTGTGGAAGGAATCATACAGATATTGCGCCAAGTTTATAACGACATTATTTGCATAATTATTAGCCGGGTCTGCGTATTCAGGAGTACTCTTACCCCCTCCCCAGTTTACTGTTTCTATGTTAGTTTTTATATTCGACAAATTGCTATATTCATACATATCTGCCGGTAGCGAGTAAGTTCCGTTCTGGAACTGGCTATATCTATATTTCAAAACAGAATATTTATTAGTTCCGCTCAGGTAACCTGTATACATGGCATCTGCCTCTGGCGAAAAGTTTCTAGTCCCTACATAGACCAATCCCATAATCAATGTGTCTACCTGTGCGGTAATTCCACGGTGCAGCCCACCACCGGAGCCTTTCAACCCCGGCATCAGATAGGTATTTGAAAGGAAATCACAAAAATTAGGAGCGGTATAAAGGTTGTATGTATCGCCTATACTTTCTTTACAAATATCCACCCGGTTGACAATACGTTGTAATGTGATAGGGACATATACTACATTGTCCGCTTTGTTTCCTTCTGTAGGGGTATTGGTAAACTTTGCTTTCCCCATATAATACATGTTTTGATCTGAAAATTCTCTTTTGGGAAGGTGGATTCTAGCGTTTCCATAGGTAGCTCCGGGGTCTACTCCGGTCAATACTTCTGTTTGTTTGTCAAACAAGTCTTTATCTACATTGCCTAAGAAAACCACCTGATAGTTCGCATCGGCTTCCAACACAACCGGCACAGACTTATAAGGCCAATTCTTCGTCCCTGCCTCATTGAATAGCGTTTTTTGTTCGTATAATGTATAGGTACCCGTTCCATCTGCAGTCTTGGGAGTTTCTTTATAAATCAAATATTGCAGATGCGTAACTTTGTCTGAACTTGCAACCGGGTCTAAAGCTCTTGTCTGCGCCTTATTGCCGGGAAAAATAACGAGGCGATACCCTTCGGGAACAACAATTCCGGCAGTATCTTCCGGATTGATAAAATATTCACCATCCGAATTTCCACCCTGCTCTCTGCCAATTTCCATTTCTTCTTTTTCGCAAGCAGTGAACAGTGAAGCTAGTCCTAACATGCAAGTTATTGTAAGCAAATATATCTTTTTCATGACATCTTCTGTTTTTATTGAGTTATACCATCCCATTTATCATCATCCAGGTCAATGCCTCCGCCACTGCCGGAAGCCCAGTTAGTGACCAGTTGCGTTCCTTTGATCATAAAGTAAGTTTTAGCATCCCGATAAATGGGAAAAGGCTGATTATAGCTGTATGATTTTCCATTTATAGTCAGTTTAACTCCCGTACTATTGCTGTTCTGAGTTACATAATAATTGGCTTGCTCGGTCGTCGACACATTACTTCCAACCGCAGCAGCGGTGGTGTATGGCATGAATATTTGGAAGTTGTATTTAGAATTGGTTACTCCGCTCAGTGTTTCTGTTCTAGTGAATGAGAATGTATAAGGACTGCCCATATTATAATTGGCTACATATGAATAATAATCATAAGAACAATCTGTATAGCCATTAACATCAGGATAAACGCTATTTGAAGATACATAGTTATCTTTTACGCTAAGCTTGCATATTTGTGTCAAATAAAGTCGATAATAATCTGTTGGTATGGAACACGACACAGCATCGCCATCCTTGACATTAGCCAATTGAAATTCTACCATTCCTACTTGCCTGCGCAAAACAACCCCTACGGGAGTACTAAAATCGAATGAGGTATTAATGGTATATCCGTCGGCATAAAATTCTTGGTTTACACGGCTTTCTGTTGTCGCATTCCCCGAGTAATTAAATCCGTCTGTAGCTGCTAACTGAAAATAACAGTTGTCCATATAAGTTGTTCCTATTACGGCATCATGACTGGTATTATCAAAATTCAGCGGTCCGAAATCCTTAGTACCCAATAACGCCTCTTGCCCCTTTGTCGTTGCTGCAAAAACATATTTATAGCTTTTATTCGGTGTGACATCTATGGTTATAACAGGTTCTGTGACATCTATTATTTTTTCCAGCAAAAAACGATTTTCACCGGTATTCGGATTTTGTTGATTTGTGGTTTCACCAAACAAATACAACTTCACTACATACTTCCCAAAGTCAAGCCAATCGATCGCCCTTGTTTTAGGAGTAGCAGTCGTAAATCCACCTTCTTCTATTTTAGACAAGAGGAATGTGACCGTATTCGTCTTTTTCTTCTCTGTTATTATTTCATCCTGATTACATGAAACCAAAATGAATGTCAATGTGATAAAAAGTATATATTTCATAAGTCTCATTATTTTATTCCATCATTCCGGCAAAATATCCGTTAGCAGTAATATCGGTTACTTCCATTTTCAATGTGCCATGATTAAGCTTTTCAAAGTCACCGCTGATAGTCATCCTCCAGTTGGTAGGAATGACAAAACGAGAAGAAGTAATCAAATATTCAACCAGAAGGGGGGTATTCGGATCATCCATCTGCATATTATTACATTGCACCAAGTATCTGGTAGTTGTACCATTTGTCGTTGTCGCGTCTACATAGAGCAGGCTGCCTCCGTTATCTGTGTCCGAAGAATTTCCATTACCCAAACGTAACATATTCTCGGAGAGAAGAGCAGTTCTTCCTGTGGTGGCGTCTGTCACTATTTGAGTTGTTTCGTCCACCGTTATGCGCTCCATTACCGATTGTTGGGAATAGGAGGTATAAATAAAGAACTCGGGATGAATCATTGTATTTTTAATAGAGTACCGATCCATAACGAGTGCCAGCTTGGTCACCTCTGCCGGAATATTTGTTACCTTAACATTCACCTGAGCCACGGAGCGGAAAAGTGTTCCCTGCAATTGGATAGTTGATCCATCGGTTATACTGACCACTTTATCTCTTTCGGTAGGATGATCTGAAATCGTTCCTGAAAAGAACTCCGGAGTGTAATAGGGTTCGGTTAATTTATGGATACCTACCGTTGCATCCAAAAAAGTTGTCCCGGTGGTTGTGATGCCGCTAAAGTCTATAAATGCCTCTTCCGATTGCTTATAAGCGACTCCCACAATGCGATAAGTCGCGCCTGGCATTGCATCGAAATATCCTTTTGCATATCGTTTCCGGTCAGTACCGGAAGCTTTAGGCTGCATAGTTACAATCCCTTCTTTGTCGTAGACGAAATATCGCAATTGTGTGGATGCGGTATTTCCCGTATTCTTAAAAACAAAGATTTTCAAATAATCCGCTTCACAAGGCTCTCCTGTAATACCCGGGTCCGGGGTTGGATTAGCCCTTGTAACAACAACTTCCGAACCTATCTCTATCGAGAACGGCACTTTGATCGTACGACTATCCATCTTTTCGATTATCTCTTCCTGATTACTACATGAGATGAATAGCAAGAAGAGAAATAAAAGACATCCAGTATATTTACTTATTTTCTTCATATATCTGATAAATTATTCCATAGGTATTTCTACATTAACTTCCCAATCCGGATTAACCACAATCACAATATCATCCCCGCCCCCCAAATCCACCGGCGCAAGGCTTGTACCAATGCTATAAAAATGGTTGGCTACGATGGGGAAGCGGCAAGGACCGCCCATATCTATAATTCCGGTTCCGGCACCTGTCGGATCAATATATAGAGGATCATCCGAAGCTGTTTTTACACGAGTAGTTTTCAATACACTGCCGTCCGATCCTATTAATTCTACGCGTAATGTATATTCTTCACCACTGCCGAGACGTGGCGCAGCTGCTGGAAGCATATATGAGCCTGCCGACAGAACGGTAGCTGCATCTATATTGGCGGGTACATCTATGGATGCTATAATTTTATCTGTTTCAGAAGTACTTATTGGATCGGTTATATAATCTTTAAAATTCTCCGGGTTGGTTAGATCGTATGGGTAACTATTCCATTCAAATTCTTTAGCCTTTAAATAACCACTCTTATTCTGTTGGGTGTAAAATGCGATCTGTACTTTTGAAACAGTTATATTATTTATCTGGGTAGGAATATTCTTAAACCATCCCATCACCCCTGCCACTCTTCGCCAAAGGTCGATTGTTATAATGCTTCCTGGCAGCACAGTGTCGATGATATAGCCGGCATAAAGTTCGGATTGAGCAATATCCGCCTTTGTTAGCCCGGTAGCCAATATGGCTTTGGCGTCGGCTAAGGTTGTTCCAGTGGTGACGGCTGTCGGCAGATTATAAGTTGCTCCCGATTTGTCATCCAAACCGATGGCGAGGAAAGTATAGTCTCCCGGAGCCAATGCAATAGAGTAAGTACGTTCGGTGGTGGCGTAGCCTACATCACCAGGCTTCGGCCAAGGCATTTCCCTGGTTTCTACACAAGTTGCGGTATCATCGATGCCGCTGAAAATATAGAGATAAACTTTCTCCACATGTTGCCGATTGTCGGAACCATTGAGTACGGTCCGGGTGTTTAATTCACTTCCTGCCTTAAATACAAAGGTTACGTTACCTTGTCCGTCCGGTTCGGGGGGAAATGGAGTCTCGTCCGACGTACAGGCGGATAGGAACAGGATAATCAGGATGGGGATGTAATGGAGTGTTTTCATCTCTATATCTATTTTTCTAATTCGTTTGAATACTGTTTAAATACTGTCCGGATTTTCGGAGTCGCCTCCTTCTTCAGGCTTTACAGATGCGGGCTTATCATCGCCTGGCTTGAAAGTGGGTTTGGCACCGACACCCGCACGCGAGAGTGTCTGTTGTAACTGGATGATGAGAGCGTTTACGTTGTCGATAACCGTTCCGATCGTTTGTTCCTTTTTGCTGTCCTTGGTGACAAGCGTGTTTACTTGATAAAGCGCATTGATAGCGGATGACAATTCACGATAAGCGGCATCGACTTTCGGGCGTATCGTTTTCATGCTCTCAGATGTGGAACGGGACAGGACTTCGGTGGAACGAGAACTGTAAAGGGTATTGAAAGCCGTATTCGCATCATCAAGTGCTGTAATCGCATCGTTTAATCCCAATGTGGTAATCGCGGCGGTATATTGGGATTCACGTATTTTCTGGATAAAATCTCTGACAGCGGCTGTGTTGGAGGAATAATTCATACGTGGAGCTTCTCGATAAGGAGATAACACATAATCTAATTGGATAGCAGCATTTCTTTTCGTCTCGATAGGACACAGTTTACCGGTATTGATGGTTTGTGCGATGTATAGGAAATAGTCGTCACGCTTTTTGTCGGCTGTTTCCATTTCGGCGGTATTCTGGAAAGAACGGTTTTGCAGATAACAAATGTTTTCTGTATCATAAAGTGCCTGATAGCTTTCACGCAAGGAGGCAATGCCTTGTGCGCTGACGAATTCAATTGTGATGGTGCGCAATATATCGTCATGCAGCTGATAGTGCTCGGCGTTACGGGCACGTGACAGGTCAAATTTTAAATTAATTTCTTTCATGACATGCTATTTTTAAGTCGTTCTATATTCAAAAATGATGTGGCACAGGGCCGGATAAAGACAAAAGCTCTTAAAACGGTTTTTCTTCTTGTCGGAATATTCCGAAGAGCCGGAAAATCATTTTAAAAGCTTTCGGAAAACTCCGGAGAGCTCCCGAAGCTGTTTTGAGGGCTTCGAGAACACCCGGAGAGGGGATGAAATGTTTTTGGGCATTTCGGGGGGTTATTCAATATCCATTTTGTGAATGACTTCCCAGTTATCATTTACACGAAGAGTCAATTCTTGTTTGTTGTTCAATGATTCAGGTTCGTCAGGATTTTCAGGATTTGGATCTGTAGGATCTGTAGTATCCAAGGCTCTCTGACCAATTCCATATAAGTGGTTACGAACGACATTGTAGCAATTCTTTGTATCTGTATTTTTAGCTGATGTAAAGTTACTCCCCCATGTATATAAGTCATGTTCTTTCATTTGACCATCTGCTGCGGGAAGATTGACATTCCAGCTTCTCAACACACTGCCGTCTTCTTTCATTAACTCCAATTTAAATGTCTGGTCCGTTCCTTTTTTAGCAAATGGAATAAGGAATTCACCTGCAAAAACAGATCCGTTTTTGAATTTGTAGTCCGTATAAGAAGCAGGAGCCTTCCAATTAGCAGCGTCAATGAGTCCATCACTATTTGCGTCTTCAATTTTAGTAAACCAATCAGCCAATTTGATTTCATATATAACTTTACTATCTGCGTTGGTAGTAGTACCGTTAATAACATATTTTACATTGGCACCATTTCCTGTACCATTACCAGTTAAATCAAAATTTGCAAATTGTCCTAAAACCAATTCTTTGTTTCTATCAGCAGCTACCAGACGTAATTTTGCAGCACCTGCGATGTAAGGAATCTCTTTAACATAACCGAATGTACCCGCAACCTGACGATTTAAAACAACCGGTTTTTTGAATCCTTCGCCTTCTACAACTGTCAGTGCATAAGAACCTGCAAAGATTTCTTCTCCAACTGTATTAGTTGCACCGCTTTTGAAACCAAGTTTAGTATCAGCATTAAAAGTGCCTGAAGTAGCTCCGTTAGCAATGTCTGTGATGGTAGTTAAATCATAATCGCTATTGTTGCTATAGCCAAAGGCGTACACTGTATAAGTCCCTGCGGCCAATTTATTTGCAGTCGGAATTTCAATAGTAGTTTCACGACCATGGCCTCCGGTTGTATACTCCTTAGAGCCGGTAGTATTCCAATCCGCGATGTCTTTTGCGTACTTAACAGTACTACCATCACAAATGATAATCTTTACATTCTCAATGGTCTGTTTTGCCTCAGAACTCAATAGAGGACGTCCAGCACGAGTACTAATACCATCTCCTGAACTTGCCACTTGTAAAACAAATGACTGTGTAGCATTTTTATTACCATTACCATTAGTAATGTCTTCGTCATTACTACATGCAGTGAACAGCAACATTCCGGTTGCTATCATGCCCAATAAATAATTTTTCTTTTTCATTGTGTTGAAAATTTAATTAAAAAATATCTGTTTTAAATCAATCGATTTCCATGCCATGCAGCATTTCCCAATTATCATTTACCAAGATATAAATGACAAATTTGCCGCCATCATACACATACCTCAGCACCGTCAGTTCATTTCGTTTCATCGTAACGCTTACCGCTTTCGGTGTAAGTGTCGGTGTCACTCTATCAACTTCGTCGTAGAAATGTACTTTTACCATCGAGCCCTTCTCTTTCTGCGAGGGAGCGAGTATCGTTTTGGTGATAATGCCTGTTTGTTCCTTCCATTCCGCTTGTGTATAAACAGCGGTGAGGTCGGCATACTTAAATTCGTTATTGACTTGCTGATACAGGCCGTCCACTGTTTTATCGGAATAATTCACGTCAGCAGGCAGGTTTTCCACCTGTATGATCAACTTGCCTTTAGTACGTTCCATGTCTACTGTATGTTGATATGTATAAGCGTCGTATACCAGCGTGTCGTTGGTCAGGTAGAAGTCAGCACCTTGTTCCTTTTCGGCATGAAGGATGGCAGTCAGCGATTTCTCATCCAGCGGAGTGTTGTCTTTCAATCCGCCCCATACCGTCAGCACATACTTACCATGCGGGATGCAGTCGCAAAACGTAATGGGAAAAGTCTTCTCGTCACCTGTCACCTCGAATACGCCTTGCTCTTCCACTACCTCACCGGTGGCAGCATCCCGTAAGGCATAGTAAAGCGTCGGGATGTATTCGCGGAGAGGGAGGTCGTCGCTCAGACGTTCTTCCAATTCCACTTTATCCACATTGAAATAATTCTTGTCCTTCACCGTGATATTGACCTGTAACGGTGGACAGGGAAGTATCTCATCACGTACGCACGAACTCATGCCGAACAAGGTGAGTGTCAAAAGGATATATGTAATCTTTATTTTCATCGTAACCTTATCTTTTATTGATCAATGTTTGAAACTTGTCCTCGGCACGATAGCGGTAGAAATCCGGCTCTGTAGCTGCACGTTTGCACAAATTGGCATTCTTGCAGGCATTACCGATGTGGCGGTAGAACTTCTCGTTCTCCTGCAAGCGGGCCGCCGTGATAGAACGGGCGTATTCAGCTACCGGGCTATTATCTTTCAAAGGTGTGAGGATTGTTTTCGCCTCTTCATTCTTATTGATGCTCAACGCCACGATCGCACTGTTCACGTCGGCAAACGGACGAAGAAGTTCATAAGCTTCATGGAATCTGCGCATCTTTGCTTTCAGCAATCCCAAATTGTAACGGGCTTCGGGCAGTTTCACCTCTTGCAGCAATTCTATCGCCTTTTCATACTCGTTGGCATACACATAACTTGCGGCAAGTGTATTAAGTACTTCAGGTGAATGTTCGGTCAATGCGGATAATACCTCACGGGCTTTGTCCTCTTTACCCTCACGCAGATAAAGCACAGCCAAGTTATTGGCAGCTATCTGTGAGTGTGGGAAGTACTTCTGTATGGTCTGATAAACCTCTTTCTTCCGGTCGTGCGAATCTGCCAAAGTAGCCACTCTCAACAACTCTTCCTCATTGAACGCATCGGGACGCTTGCGGTACATCTCCAATAATTCAGCATCGCTCGTGAAACTTTTCAACGTATAGGTATATACATATTCCACCTTGCGGTCTTTTTGCAAATAGTTGCTTTTTATTCCGTTCCAGCAGGGGAGGCGACGGATATAGCGTTCCTGCACATCATCGTTATCCTCCTTATACTTTTCGAGTATATCCTTTACGGCGGTTGCGTCGGGATCGCCGCCGGCAATCATCGCTGCAAGGACAGGTTCCCATCCTTCGGGACGTGAATCAACCGAAATCAATCGTTGTACCTTCGGCTGAATATGAAGTTGACCCACCAGCCATTGCTTGGCGGATGCCGCACGATTGCGTGCCAACGGTGTGTTAAAAGCCAACGAACCGTCAGCCGATGCCATACCTGTGATGGTGATGGAGTTCAGTATTGCCAATGTATCTTTCAGGATAGGCGAAAGAGTACGCATCATATCGTCAAGTTCTTTGCGGTTGTTTCCCATCGAGAGGTTTATGTCCGACTTATTGATGACAAATTGCAGGTTGGCAACTCCCTTTCCTTCCATGATTTTCGGACGGATTACAAATTCCGGTTCTATCCACGACAGTTGTAAGGCCTCTTTCACATCTTTCATCAATGTGACCGGATTGCTAATACCGGCTATGTCTATCGTGTCGATTCCGGTACATTCACCACATCCGTCGGTGGAGACTACCGCCACAATCCGCCCTTCTTGTGTACCTTCGGGCAGTTGAACGATTTCCCGGTAAGGCAGTTCGAAAGAACGCGAGGGCTTGTCTGCTTTCACGACTCTCTCTTCGAGCGGGTCTATATACTGATCTAATACCTTTTTACGGTTTATCTTCTTATTATATATAGGTGCATCCACTACCAACGGCATATATTCCTCTTTCACCGTATCTTCAACCACCAGTTGTGGGGTGATAACCAAACGACTTCTACGGGAGAAATAGTTTTCGGGAACATGGAAAAGCATTTCCATTCGTACCCGGTTTGCACTGTCGGGAGTCAGTACACAAGGCGAAGGAGTAGCGGTGACAGTCTTTACAGTCTGTCGGTTCGAGGCGCATCCGGTCAGTAGTCCGAGTGATGCCGTAAGCAGTGTGATATATTGTATGTTTCGTTTCATAATTTCCATGTTTTAGAAAATGTAGATGAGTGAAAGGGCGGCTTTGGTAGGACCGACATAATTCTTATGCTTATTCTCGTAGCATTTCAGGCAAGGGATGCGGTCGCTTTCCTTATACCATAGGCGAGCGTAACCGATACCGATAGCCGCTTCCAAGTTCCAATGGGGCGAAAGAATCCAGTTGTAACCGTAGGTAAATCCGCCGCCTGCCAGATAACCATCATAACGTTTATCCTTAAATCCGCCAAAATATTGTGCCCCATGAAGGTGCAAGCCCACAAAATGTCCCTCGAACTTTTCGCAAAACCAATATTTCACTTCCGGCTGCACCAGCCAGAAACGCATTTTTTTATCATCTTTAAATGTCCATGGATTGTAAGCACCGGAGATGTCTAAGCTTACTTTTCTGCCTAAACCAAATTCCATTCCAATATTCGGAGTAGTTGTCAGCCAGTAAAGACCGTTGGTTTTCACGGCTACCTCTTGCGCGGAGCTTATGTTTGACAACCCCGTCATAAGGAGTATGAATAGAAGTATTTTCTTCATTATTGTTTGTTGTTTGATACCCTAATTATCTATGTTAGAAGAGAGAACAGTTATTCGCTTTATTTAAAATCTATGTTTTAAAATATATACCTCTCTTAAAGAGGAGGATAAAGAATTAAATAGCATATTATAATATTGATAATTAATAAATTACGATTATCTTCATAATTCGTTTAAAACTAATTTTAAAACAAGTAGAATATCCGTTTCATACAGAGTTACACATGACTGTTTATAATTAAAGTATTAATTGAAATATTATATTGACTATTACGCTTCTTATTTTAAAACAATTTTAAAACATTAAGCTTATGAGTCTGTTTTACAAGCAAGAGCATACTACTTGCTACAACTATCAATTACCAACAGGAGCAACTTTCAAAATCCTCGAATTTGCCCAAAGTCCGATACCTCAACTTATTAATGTGGAACATTCGGTAATCATTTTTTTACTTGAAGGGGAAGCACGTATTACGAGTAACGCTTATAGAAATAAAGTTCAGAAAAGCGGAGAGATGGTATTATTGCCAGGAAATAGTTGTTGTTATGTCAATGTAGTAAAAGACTGTACTATTCTAAGTTGTTCTTTCGTTCACAATATCGACTTCTGTAACCGCTTCTCTTTTGAACATTTGCTAGACTATGTACCGGAGAACTACACTTATAACTTTAAAATATTACCCGTAAAAGAGGTTATAGATATGTTTACTACTCTTTTGAGACGCTGTCTGGTCGATGGACTAAGTTGTGTGCATTTCCATGAATTAATGCTAAGAGAGTTATTCATTATGTTGCGTGCCTACTATACCAAAGAAGAACTGGCATGTTTTTTCTATCCTTTATTAGGTAAGGATATGGGATTTAAGGATTTTGTCTTGTCTAACTATTTATCTATTCCCGATATCCCTGAATTTGCCCGGCAACTGAACCTGAGCGTTGATACTTTCAAGCGGCGTTTTAAGGAAGCTTTCGGTGAATCTGCACACAAATGGATTTCCCAGCGAAAATCAGAGTTGATTTACAGAGATTTGGTGATATCGGAAAAGACATTAACTGAAATCAGTACCACCTACGGATTTTCTTCACAAGCTTACCTAAGCACATTTTGCAAAAAATATTTCGATAAATCACCGCAAGAATTGCGTGATAACCGGCAATAAACGGACGACTTTGTCCGTAAACCCCTATTTTGCACTAAAACTATAAAAGTTTGCACTTTTTTTGTAAAGCCTACCTCCTCAATAAGGAGTAACTTTGCAGCGGGAAGAAGAGGATGGATATTTTTCCATCCCCCTCTTTAAGAGAGGTTTCGTAAAAAAAACTAATACACTTCTCAACAAATATAAATGATTTTTTTTAATTATCGCCCCTGATTGGCACGAAATGTCTTTATTGGATTGAATTGATAACGATTTCATTGGCTTTATCCAAAACCGTATTATTCAACGATGCCAAATAAATACGTGTCGTATTTTCCGAAGTATGCCCCATAGCTTCACTGATGATATAAGTTTCCACACCGTTCTTTTTAGCTAGGCTAGCCCAGGTATGGCGGGAAGTGTAGGATGTTAAACAAACGGATAAATCCAGTAATTCTGAAATCTTTCTCAAACGGTCATTATGGTTATGCAGTGCAGTTGAATAGGTCGTTATCTTTTTTCTTCCCGGTGAATATAGCAACGGAAATAAATAATCAGATTCAGTCATGACCGCAAGGTACTTCTGTATAATCTGCATGCCACAATCCGGCAATGTCACTTCTATTTTTTGATTGGTCTTATGACGTTTATAAACAAGAAGTTTTCCGTTTACATTCTCTTTTTTAAGATAGGCTATATCAATGAAACTCATTCCTCGCGTGTAGATGCTGAAAAAAAACATATCTTTCGCCAGATCCAGCAGTGGCTTTTTTCTCAAGTCCAATTGCTCCAATTTCTGTACTACTTCTTCATCCACGGCACGCTTAGCGGTTTTTTCAATACCTGTAAAGACTCCTTGAAACGGATATTTGTTTTCTTTTATCCAGCGCTTTTTTATACCATAATTATAGGCCGCCTTTAATATACGCATATAATAAGAAGTGGTATTCAGTCCGTTACCTCTATTTTTTAAGTAAACCTCAAACGCTTCCATCAGTAGTGCCGTAATCTCTTCTGAGTGAACATCCTGTTCATCCCGGAACTTTCTGAACATACGAAATGCTCCCCGGTAATTGGAAGCGGTTCTTTTCTGACCAGCCTCTTCCAACAGTTGGATACGATGTTCCATCAAGGAGAAAAAGCTGTTGGATAGTCCCAGGTTATTATATTCTTCAACCAACATTTCCACGGAGAACTCAATGTGGCTACTCTCTTTTTCTTTGATGATATCCTCCAACTCGGCTACCATCTTTTCCAGTTGTCCTTGCATGGAAAGCAATTCCCTTGCATGCTCCGGAGTTGCTTTTTTAAATGATACACACTCCCGTGAATTGTCCCAATCCTTTTCGAACAGTTTTATACCAGTGGACATAGTAGTCATTTTACGCTTATGAATCAACTGAATGAAACAAGAGCCTTTCTTATTTTTAATCTTTGATTTCCTGAATTTTATCTTTATTGATGCCATTTTATTATCTTAATTTTATATGCCGGTATTATCTAACAATCCGACTTTAATTAAGATAATAAAAATAACTTAAATCGAACATGAAGTCCGTATTTTAGTAAGTCCCTATAATAAAGATAAATCCCAAACGCTTTGTTTCCACGTTCGAGCCTACGGTTTTTCAAAAGAATTTTCTTTGCGACTAAAGTCGGAGAAAATTCTTTTGAAAAAAACGCTCCGACTGCGTTCGGGATTTGATGGAATATTATAGGGACTAACTGTGACTGAGGCGACGCATGACGTTTGATATCCGGTCCCTATCCTTTTGCCGGAAATCCAATTAAATCCAATAAAGCATCTATCTTCCCCAAAAAGCAGAAACAGGAAGTGACAATTCCTCAAAGAAAGTAAGGGACTTCAGTTCCCTCTGCTCTGCATGGTTCGGGGTTCGTTGTGACATCTGATGACATTTGATGACACGTGATGCCACCTTTTTGAAAATCAATATTTTATTCATTTTTAGCCTATACATTTGGACTGTCAAATCAATCCATTCACCTCAAAAAGTAATGAATATGGCACAAGAAAAAGAAATGAATGAGAAACTCGTGCGGACACGAAAAACACAGAAGTCCGCAAAGGAAGAACCGTATGTAGAACAAATCAACGAACTGCTGTTCGTCCATAACAAGGAAGACCCGAAAGCCGGCGTACAAGCCGTCAGCGGGATTGACGAGAAAGGAAAGGCTACATTAGTTCCCGCCAACAAGAAGAACGAGAACTCCTTCCTGAAATTCGACAGGAATTCAAGCATCCTCGAAAATTTCATCAAGAACTTCTGGAGCCAGCTCAAAGAACCTACCCACTTCCGGGTGATACGAATGACTATTCATGATTACAAGCAGAATAAGCAGGCAATCAAGGATTTGTCGGAAGGAAAAGAGACGGACGCAGTGAAGGAGTTCCTCAAACGCTACGAAATCCGACCCAGAGAGAACAAAAAGGAACAAAGTACGAACGAAAAAGAAGAAGCAACAATGGCAAAGAAAAAAGAACAGCAACCGGAGCAGGCAAGGCAAACGGCACAACCGCAAGCCCCACAGCCGCAGGAGCAACCGGTAAACCGCTACCGCTACAATGAAAACATGGTGAACTGGGACGCACTGGAGAAAATGGGCGTATCCAAAGCCTCGCTCGAACAGCAGGGGCTGCTGGACTCCATGCTGAAAGGTTATAAGACAAACAAGTTGGTTCCATTGACACTGACACTCGGAGTGGCAACCGTCAGACTGGACGCGAAACTGTCGTTCATCAACCAACAGGACGGACAGATCGGACTGGGTATTCATGGCATCCGCAAAGAGCCGGAGTTGGAAAGGCCTTACTTCGGGCATATTTTTACCGAAGAAGACAAGAAGAACCTCCGGGAAACCGGGAACATGGGGCGTGTGGCAGATTTGAACCTTCGGGGTGGCGGGTATGACCCCTGCCTGATTTCGATTGACAAAAACACGAATGAGTTGGTGGCTGTCCGTCAGGAAAATGTGTATGTGCCGAATGAGGTGAAAGGCATCCAACTGACTGCCGACGAAATAAAGGTATTGAAAGAGGGGCAGCCGGTATTCGTGGACGGTATGATTTCTTCCAAAGGAAAAGAATTCAGCGCCACCCTACAGTACAGTGCGGAACGCAGGGGGCTGGAATTCATCTTCCCGAAGGAGCAGACTTTTAATCAACAGACACTGGGCGGTGTGCCGTTATCTCCCAATCAAATTAAAATGCTCAGTGAAGGGCATACCATTCTGGTGGAGGATATGAAGCGTACCAATGGGGAACAGTTCTCATCGTTCGTAACCTTGGATAAGGTGACCGGACGGCCGAACTACTCACGCCATAATCCGGAAACGGGAGAAATCTATATTCCCAAAGAGATATGCAACGTCCAGCTGACACCGGAAGACAAAGAAGCCCTGCGCAAGGGACAGCCGGTATTCCTCGAAAACATGATTAATCGGAAAGGGGAAGAGTTTTCTTCTTTTGTCAAACTGGATACGGTGACAGGAAGACAGCAGTATTCACGCACACCCGACGGTTTCAACGAGCAGCAGGCACCCAAAATTCCGGCAGAGGTTTACGGGCATGTATTCTCCGCACAAGAGCGCGCCAACCTTCAGGATGGCAAGGCGGTACTGGTTTCGGATCTGAAGAGCGCCAACAACAAAACGTTCAGTTCCTATCTGAAGGTCAATGCTAACACCGGACAATTGCAGTATTTTCAGGAGAACCCGGATATACGCCGCAATACTGCCCGACGGGAGTCACAGGCAGAGAATAACCAAAGCCAACAGCAGGAGCAGAAAAGAGGTGCCAAACAAGCCGTATAAAAAATACGGAATACGAAATACTTAAAGAGATAGATAAATCAATCATTCACGAATCTTTTAATCCCAATAGATATGAATCAGAATATCAACCATGTGTTCAAAGTGGAAGACTTTGACTGGAAACAATTGGAAACCATCGGCATCAGCCGGAAGCAGCTGGAAGAGGACGGCAATATGGGCCTGCTTCTGCAAGGGGAAGAAACGGAACCCGTAACGCTGAACATACGCACCGCTGTCCTATCACTGACTATGGACGCCACACTGAAAGCAGTGAAAGGACCGGACGGAAAACCGGTATTGGAAATCGACGGACTGAATACCGAAGAACAAGTTTAATTCCCGGATTTAAAGTTTAACCTGCCACTCCGTACTACCTAAATGGGGTACGGAGTGCATAAAAAAGAAAAGATTATGATCGCAATAGTGACGGACAAGCCCAATGTAGGCAGAGAGATAGCAAGAATAGTAGGCGCACATACCAAAGAGAATGGTTATATGTATGGTAACGGTTATATGGTGACATGGGCATTCGGGAATATGATCTCCCTTGCCATGCCGAAAGACTACGGGATAGCCAAAGTGGAACGCGGCAGTTTTCCATTGAATCCAGCACCATTCCGCCTGATGGTAAAGCATGTAAAGGCCGATACGGGATGGATACCGGACATCAATGCAGTACTTCAACTGAAAGTGATTGAAAAGGTATTTGCGGCCTGTGATACGATTATTGCGGCCACCGATGCCGGACGCGAGGGACAGATGCTGTTCCGTTACCTCTATCAGTATTTAGGATGCAAGCAGCCTTGCTACCGCCTCTGGATTTCATCGTTGACGGATGAAGCGATACGCAAAGGGATGGAAAATCTGAAGCCGGACAGTTTGTATGATGCCATGTACTTGGCGGCAGACAGCCGTAACAAAGCCGACTGGTTATTGGGTGTGAATGCGAGTTTCGCCATCTGCCATGCAACCGGACTGGGCAACCATTCACTGGGACGTGTACAGACTCCCGTACTGGCAGCCATCAGCAGCCGTTACCGGGAAAGGGAGAATTTCATCGCTACCGACAGTTGGCCTGTCTATATATCCGTAAGCAAGGACGATTATCTGGTTAAGATGCGCCATGTGGAAGAGTTTACCGACAGGAAAATGGCAGCAGAACTTTACGGGGACTGCAAAGTAGCCGGGCAGGCACGCATCACCTCTGTTACTCGCAAGGTAAAGGAAATCCAACCTCCCGCTCTCTATGACCTGACCGAGCTGCAGAAGGATGCGAACCGGTATTACAACCTCACTGCCGGACGGACATTGGAAATAGCGCAGGGGCTTTATGAGAAAAAGCTGATTTCCTATCCACGCACTTCCAGCCGTTTTTTATCGGAGGATGTATATAACACCTTGCCGTCCATCATGGAAAAGATTCTGAACCGGAAGCAATTCAGACCCTATGTGAAGACGATGGGCATCAACCTCTTCGACCTGCCGAGAAATGTCATTGACGAAGACCGGGTAACGGAACACCATGCCATTCTGATTACCAATATGTATCCCGAAGGCTTGGAACGTGAGGAGATGCAGGTGTATATGCTCATTATCGGACGCATGCTGGAGGCATTTATGCCGGTCTGCAAAGTGGAATATACAACGGTGGACGCCATCTGTGCAGCACGCAAGTTCAGCTCGCAGACATACCGCATCCTTGAAAAAGGGTGGTTCAACATCTTTGAACGGGAAAATTCCGTCGTTATGGAAGGCTACCAACCAATGGAACTGCCAATGCCGGAAAAAGGAGAGGTACTGAAAGTTTCGGGATGCAACCTGATTCACAGAAAGGAACTTCCTGTTTCACCTTATATCGATGCGGAACTGATCGACTTTATGGATAACGCGGGATTGGGAACCGTATCTACACGTGCCGGTATTATCCAGACACTGATAAACCGGAAGTACATCCGCTATTCGGGTAAGTACATCATCCCCACGCGGAAAGGACTCTATATCTATGAGACGGTACGGGGCATGAAAATAACGAATGCCGCATTGACCTCCGGTTGGGAAGCCCAGCTGGCACGCATGGAACAAGGAAAGTTGACGCAAGAGGAATTTCTTGACAAGGCGTTGAAACTGGCGGGGGAAGTCACGGAAGAGATATTCCGTAAATACCCCGGGAATGAGAAAACTGGAGTTTAGCGGTTGCTAAATGAAACGATAGTTGTAGAAAGGTGCAGCCCCCCGAAAAGGTGCTGCACCTTTTTTTTATACTTCTTCCGGTAAATGCGGAGTTTTTGCTCCTGTTTGAATAAGGAATGGATTTTCAAGCGACTTACCACAGGGTGTAGTTAGGGGCTTCAAGGGGGCGTTGGAGCTTTCTGCAGGGTGTAGTAAGGCGATAAAGCATTAAACGATCACCACAAAAAGCCATTGAACTCCCCATTTGTCGGATGAACCTTCTTAATTCTACTCAAATATGTTTTTCCGTTTTTAAACGGCAAAGGTATTGGATTGCCTCGTTATTTGCCGCAAGGCGGCCCTACGGGCTGGTTGGTGGAAGAAAATCATCCTCACTTCGTTCCGGTATTTTCTTCCACCAAGCCTTGCGCAAAAAGGCAATCCAAAGGTCGAAGGCCTATAAAATCGGGAAAACATATCCCGATGGGATTATTCATTCATTAAAAAACAAAGGATATGAAACTACAACTCATCGAAACCAGCTGCAAACGGGTGGTCGCACTGGTATTGCTCATTGGAATCTACCTACTGTATAATAAAGGTATTGTTCCGGTCTACACAATCGTACTGTTTTTTCTATCAGGAGGAATCATCGGATTATTCTTCAGATTACTGCCTCTGATTATAAAGGTGCTCATACTCCTGTTCATCATCGGAATTTTAGTATAAACCATTCAATCAAAGAAGATCATGGAAACAAGAACACTCCTGCCGCAAGCACCGATCATGCCGGCCGCATGGCCATCGGTACGCAACAGTATCAAACCTGTCAAAAGACGTTTTCCCACTACGGTGGACGAACCCAGAAATATCGGTTACTACCTGGAGCCGCTGAAAGGTATATCCGAGCGTCCCGACCGGAAGAGAATACTGAAAGAATTCTTCAAAGAAACTTATGTATAACACTTTAATACTTAATAGTATGTTTTTTCAATCCATTCATCAACTGATCGCTGCAGGCACAGACCTGAGCATCAACATCAAAAGAGGAGACAATAAACTCACAGTGGCAGTCATGCCCAAACGTACCAACCTGAAAGACGAGGCGCAGCAACTGATGGTGCCATTGATACTCAGTGGAAGCCCGGAGGAGTTGGATGCCGGATTTCTGCAAGCGATTATCACACCGATACAGAAAGCACAAGGTATTCTGACCAATCTGGAAACTTTCGAGAAACAGACAGAACAGGTAGCCTTACAGAGCAAATCGGCAAAATCGGCTACGGAGAAAGAATCGAAAGAGGTTCGGGAAAAACGTGAGAAAATGGAGAGGCTGCTTAAAAAAGCGGAAGAAGCGACAATCGGTAATCGTTACTCGGAAGCAATGACTTGGCTCAAACAGGCGAAGGTACTGGCTGTTCCTGAAAAGCAGAAAGAGATTGACGCGCAGATGGAGGAGGTACGGAAGAAACTATCGGAAGGCAGCCTATTTGGAGAAGAAACCGCACCTATGCCAATGGAAACACCGCAGGTTCAAACGGTTCAGGCAACGTATCCGCAACAGTCTGCACAGCTACAGCAGCCGATAAGGAGTATTCCTGTACAAAAGCAACCCGGAGAACAAATACAGATGTTCATGGAAGAACCGGTACCGGCACCTCAACCTGCACGGATGCAACAGCCGCCACAAGCACAGCCACAGATGCCACAACAAATCCATCCGCAAGTACAGCAGCAATGGCAACAACCGGTGATGATGTCGCAAGCGGGATATATGCCGGAACCACAACCGCAAGCATATCATCCATACTATCAGCAACCGGCAAACGAGGTATCCACCGGACAGTATGCGGGACAACCGCAAATGTATGTGGCACACTTGCAAGGACAGATGCCGCAAACCCCAACCATGCAGATACCATCGGGCAATAACGGAGGAAGGGAATACCACTCCCAGCCTCAGAATGCAGAGCCCGGCTGCTTCGACAAAGACGACGAGAGCGACAGGGAATTCTTGAAAGAAGACCCTTATGCCGAATATCCTGACTTCCCCATGGAGTGCAGGATGAAGGACGAGGCACAAATGGAATTAGTATGTTGTTAAACTCAAAAAGACAAATAATATGGCACTTGAAATAAAGGAATTAAAAAGAGTATTCCGCCTTAAGAAAGGAAATACGGAATTGGAACTGGGTGATCCCGATGAAAGTTTATCACTTCATGAAGTGATGGACTTTTATTCCATGACTTATCCCGAACTGACAACGGCAACCGTACACGGACCGGAAATAGAGAACGACCGGGCGATCTATCGGTTCAAAACAACAATCGGTGTGAAAGGATAACAGTATGGCAAAGAAACTAAAACAAGAAAAGGAGAAAACACCATGCAGACAGCTCTCAAAATCCCAGACAGAGGGATTAGCACGTTTGATTATCAGCGAGGTCGAATCGATAGACATCAGTCGGGGTATCAGCCGCAGGAAGAAAAGAAGACTGCCCCCAGTAGGAAACGTAATGGTTTTCTGACAGAGAGAATACGGCCTTTCGCTCCCGATTATCAGGTAGAGTCGGAAGAGGACTCCATCCGGAAGATCAATGTGACAACGAATGAAAATTTCGATTATCTCTATCATTCAGCCTTGAGATATGCGAAGTTGATGAATGTAGAACTCCCTTTCCAGCAAAAGAAAGGGGGTAATGCCCGGATGAATATCATCAACCTATACAAGGCGATGGATAACCTGTTGCCCGAACATATCAATCTCGAAATCACGGGCGGAAGACTACACTTCTGCCTATACAGGTTTCACAAGTGGCCGGACTATACCCTGTTCTGGATTCCCTTGGATTTTACAAGGAGCCTTCCACGGCTATTGAAACGGATTACACTGGAATTCATCCGGCAGTTTGTACGGCACCACGGTTTGCAAGCCATCACGGAAACCGGTTACTACGATATGGCGATTGATTATCTCGAAGATTACCCGAATTACGACGAGGAAGCCAGCCAACAGGATGTCCGGCAATATGCAAGACTCGCAAAAAGTTATCAGGAAGGAGCAATACACCGGATGCTGGAACGGATGAAAGGAAAGCATTTTTGCAAAGACCTTGCAGGAAATTTACAAAAATACCGGACCGAGGATAAGCATGAACAAAAACTGCTGGAGTTGATCGGGGAAGGTATGTCCCTGATTACTCCCGGAAGTCCGTACCTCATGCAGTATTACTACGACTGGGCGTATGAGGAATCACCTGACTTTCTGCCCATAGGACTGGAGACACAAGTCATGCTGGGGTATTCGGAGAACGATGCCTTATGTAAGGAGATGGAGTCATATTTCAATTCGGACCAGCAGGAATCGTACACCATCACTCCCGTCACTTGCTTTTATCTGACACCCGAAACGGACAAGCTATTCAGCATGGATGATTATCCGGAAAGGTTATCCGATTGGTTGGACCGTTTCTTAAAACACGTATCAAACCACTTCTAACTTCGCATTAAAAATGAATGAACTAACGAATCACCTACAGCAGATTATGATACCCAGAGCTGCCCTGATAGCCTACGAATATAAGCTTAATAACTATTCAAGAGAGCAGCATTACCTAGAACTCCGTCCCATCAATAAAGAAGGACACATGGCCGCGGGAATCCCTGTTACTTATCAGTTTATGAATACCTTGCTGGAATCCTATACCGAGGAAATGAACGGTATCCCTCACGGGCGTATGCCATCCAATATGCTTTGGTGCGACTCCAGAAAGGGACGTGAGAAATATATCTGGTTCAATCCGCCACAAAAGAGACAGATGTATTTCAGTAAATCCCTTGGTATCGCCGATGGAGTATTCAATATGCCGGGGATTATCTATGTAACCTGCAATGACCGTTTGGAGATCTTCGCATTCAAAGGAAAGAAACCGGAAGAAAATACGCAGCTATACATTGCCCCTTATTTCAATGTGAGCGGCTCCGGTGTCTGTCTGGGCACTTCCTCATTGGAGAAACCGGTAGACCCGGACTTTATCTCCCTGATGGACTATTGGGAGAAACGCTTCTGGCTCACAGAATTCTCCCATCTGGGAGGCGGAGGAAATCCCACGCACGGCAACCTGGTGAGTGTGACGGAAAATGCACGCGACCATCCCTTCAAATTGGAAGAACTCAAAAAAGCAAATAGACAACTAAAGGATATACTACAATGAGCAAGATACATTATACAGATGCTTATCTGCTATCTCCACACCATCCGGTAACGATATTTGTTATCGGTGCGGGAGGCACAGGTTCACAGGTTATCACCAACCTGGCACGCATGAATATGGCATTAAAGGCAATCGGGCATCCGGGACTGCACGTCACCGTATTTGACCCCGATAGGGTTACGGAAGCGAATATCGGCAGGCAACTGTTCAGCGAGACAGAACTCGGGGAGAACAAGGCATCGGCACTTGTCACACGCATCAACCGGTTCTTCGGTTATACATGGGAAGCGGAGAATTGCCATTATCCCCTGCGCAGAAACCGGGACAAGGAAACTTCCATGCCGGCCAATATCATCATCACCTGCACCGACAATGTCAGGTCACGACTTGACTTGTGGCAGTTCCTTAAGAATTATCGGGAAATAACTATCAACAATGAAAAGACACCGATCTATTGGATGGATTTCGGCAATACGCAGAATACGGGTCAGGTGTTGATCGGAACCGTCCGCAATAAAATCCCTCAACCGACCTCTGAGAAGTATATCCCTATGCCCAAGATGAATGTAATCACCGAGGAGGTCAGCTATTCTACCATCAAGGAGAAAGATTCCGGTCCCAGTTGCTCACTGGCCGCAGCATTGAGGAAACAGGACCTGTTTATCAATTCCATGCTCGCACAGGTAGGCTGTGATATTCTGTGGAAGATGTTCAAGGAGGGGAGGACGATACACAGGGGGGCTTATGTCAATCTGAATACGTTGCGGGTGAATCCGATTCCGGTGTGAGCGTTATTAAAAAGTCTCATTGCTGCACACTGAAAAGTGAACAACAATGAGATATTTTATATAATTAGCTTTTGGCAAGATATAGAGATATAGAGTTCTCAAATCGTCTCTTTCTTATTGACGGGAATAGAAATCTGCCTTGAACAACTCTATATCTGCATTTTCCTTTACAATTTTACCAAAATCCCGAATTACATTATCAGCGGATTGTTGTGTGGAGAAACACTGCATCTCATATTTCTTTAAAATGGTTACTTCTCCTTTATCATCATTGATGACTCTTACAATTTCAGATGAACTCAAAAATTTAGAAAGAAAATCCTTCCAACTATCATCAGGAAACTTAGGGTCTTTAAGCCATAGTTGAGAGTACTTTGTGGTAAAGACTGATATATTTAGTAGCAAGTAAGAGTGTGATTTGTCTGCTGGGCTAAAACTTGATACATCAGTCATGTGTTTTTTCTCATGTTCAGAAATAAAGAAGCCATCATCTGATATTTGGAAGATAGACATTTCGGCTGTCTTACGCCCAAATTTGATTGGTCCGAAATAATACTCAAAAATATATCCATAAAGAAAATCCCATCCCCACATATCTTTATGAACTCTAAGCTTGGCATAATCGCAATCAGGGCTATTGCGTTTGTTTCCTATACAGCTGAAAAAGTCCCCTTTACTTCCCCACATATCTACATAGGGGGTTTGTTCACGTATATAATTCACAATATGCAGCACTCTTTTCTGATATCTATTTAAAAGTCGAAACGCATTCCTTACGTCTATAAAAATATTATCTATTTCCTTGCTCATAGTTGCTATATATTAAAATAAATTGAAAAATTATCGATAGATGATGGAGAGATTGTTGTATCTTGCTGCTCCATTGTATTAAACCATTTTATGTTATACACACCGTTTACATTGAATGCTAAAACAATATTATCTAGCAATCGCTGTGTGGCGGAGAGACTGTAATCGGGGAAAGTTATACCATCTAACTCTTTCGAGTATTTATTTACACTTATCAATAGGGATAACCAGTTACATTTATAGATCGAGACATTCTTGCCCTTTACTTTTACATTTTCTGTATATGTTGACATATTACCACCAACAGCAATGAATAAGAAAGGATTTTCAAAGCTATATTCGTTGCCATAGGCAATAATTTCTTGTTTCCATTGATACTCATATTGTCCGCATAAATCTCCATATTTAGCTTCAATAATCACATTGAAATTCTCAAATTGCAGAAATAAATCGGGTTCCACGAAATAAGTATTATTTGTTCCTGTTTTATCCCAATGTGGCCAAAAGCTATAAGATAATAATCTTCCTGAGTGAATAGGTAACACGCTATTATCAAAACAAGAACCCCTGAAAAGATGCCAAAAGACATTGTCAGGCAATAACATTAGATTCTCAAAAATAGCAGAGGTCTTTGGATCTTCATATGTATCTTTGTTATGATATCTACTATGTAACATGGCTTATGAATTTAGATAATTACAAATATAAGAATATTCTCTAATACAAATATACTATATTTTAAATCAATCAAATACAGCAACTTGTTTTTTACCATAGTCATTTGTTTCTACAAATGCTATATCACAGCTTAGTATAAACACAGCTACTACTTATAACTGATCTTATACCTTCTTTTTCCCTCTCTGTTGCAGGAATTCCTGTATCTCTGAACTACGGTAGAAGTTCTTGCCATTCTCATCCATATGGTAATAGCGGATCAATCCTTTCTCCCGGTAGCGGGCAATGGTTCGTTGCGTTACGCCAAGCAGGTTGGCAAGGTCACAATTATCCAACAAAGTATCGCCCTCCAGACAATCCTTCACACGGTTCATACGGTCCAACTTCTTTTCGATTCGGTCGAAACCTTCTATTATGGTAACTATCATTCTTTCGAGTATCTCATTATCTATATACATGGTATATTTCTCCTATTATTAAAAGGTGATTATTGCGATACCCTTCTTGTGCGCACTACAAGAGTATATGCCATAGATAGTGAAAATGGTGTGCCAACCGGCTGATGGGAAGCGGCTATAATTCGTAGTCTGTTGATTATGTGAATAATAAAACTTGAATTAAGAAAATTCCTGTTGTAAAGTGTAAACCTCAAAAGCGTAAACCTGCTTTACACTTTACAGATAGCTTTACACTTTCTCTTTACACTCTGAAACCTGATGACATTCGATGACATCTGCTGACAGGGTGTTGTAAATGAGCACATATCTCACTTACCTTTGCCTCAAACAAAAATGGAAGCCTATGGAAATTGTGAGTATTGAAGCCGAAGCATTTGAAGAGATGGCAAAGCGCCTTGAATATGCAGCCCGGACTGTAGAAAGTATCTGCGAAAGGCACAAAGAAAAGACAATGGGTGACTGGATGGACAATCAAGATGTATGCCTGCTGCTCGGAGTAAGTCCCCGTACCTTACAGACACTTCGAGATAACGGTACGTTGGCATATAGTCAAATCAGCCACAAAACGTACTACCGCCCGGAAGATGTGCGAATGTTAATTCCGGCATTTAAGCCTAAGAGTAATGTATAAACTGCTGAGTCTATGAATGAGTTATTGACGAAAGACAGCGAAAGGCTTGTAGCCCTGCTTACAAGCCTGAACAAGATATTCGGGAATCTTGAACTGTTATCAAAGAATTGCCGGCCTATGCTGGACGGTGAGCGTTTCCTGACGGATAAAGAGGTGTCGGAGAAACTGAGAATCAGTCGGAGGACATTGCAGGAATACCGGAACGAAGGTCGAATCCCATACATTTTATTAGGGGGAAAGGTCCTATATAAAGAAAGTGATATTGAAAAAGTGCTACGGGCAGGGTATAGAAATGCCAAGCACTAACCGATATGGGTAACGCAAGGAGATTATGCAGAAAGGAGATGAACGGTTTTGGTTTCATCTCCTTTCTTCGTTGGATACATGCAGTATCAGGTCTGTTGCAATAATGTTTTTCGTTTGCGTAAGCTGACCACCTGGGGCTGCTCTTTTTCAGACATACTGAACGCTTCATTCAAGTTCTCCGCCAGCTTCTCCATATCCCGCCCTACCTTCTGCCCGGTAATTTCTGCGTAAATTTGTGTGGTCCGTATGGAACGGTGCCCCATCATTTTGCTGATCGTCTCAATCGGCATCCCGTTGCTCAAGCAAATAAGAGTGGCAAAGCTGTGCCGGGCCATGTAGAAGGTGAGATGGAAATCCAGTTTGCATTCTTTTTCGATCAGTTTAAAGGTCTGACAAATACATGGAGTAATGGGGACGAAAAATAATTTTCCGTCTTTCCCTTCCCCTTTATACTTCTCAATAATCTGCAAAGGAATATCAAGTAGCTTGATATGACAGTCCGCTTTGGTCTTTTGCCTGGCAATGTGTATCCATTTTGAGCCGTCTTTTTCTGTAACGATGTCTTCTTCTTTCAAATTGGCAAGGTCAGCCCTGCCAAGCCCCGTGAAGCAGGAGAATACAAACAAATCCCTTGTATGGCACAACCTGTAAGTATTGAACTCGGCATTTAAAAGTTTGGAGAACTGCTCTCCGGTCAGGAAGCGATGTTTGGGTGGAACAGGTTTTATCTTGTATCCCAAAAATGGATCCCGTTTCAATGTGTGTTGCTTCACAGCAAGTTTGGCTACTTTATGCAGATTTATCAGATAATTGTTTAAAGTCGCTGTGGATATCCTGCGTACGGTAGACAGGTAAAATTCAAAGTCCTCTATAAACTGTATATCCAGCGAACGTAATGGAATATCTGTCATGCCATGCTTGTATTCAAGGAAGCTCGCTATATGTTTCCGGGTAGTAAGATACCTTACAAAGCAAGGACGGACACGGTCAATACCTACACGTTTGGCATACTCTTCATTGTGTTCGTCAAATAGAGCCAACAGCGTGTCTTTCGGCAAGTTCTTTCCGGTGACGGCATTCTTGATAATCTCAGCGGAGACGTACCCTTGTGTCACGCTCTCTTTATAGGCTTCCTGTGCTTTTGCCTCACATTTTTCCAATTCACGATTGAGTGTTCTGAGCATTTCTTTTTCTTCTACACTAAGTGTTTCCGCTTTTCTCCCTGCAAAAGTCGCTCTTCCCGTATCCGGATTCCACCAATCGGGATGCACCTCCAGACCTGTGGAATACTGGCTTATCTTGCTGTCAAGAGTGATTCGTCCCATTACCGGACATTTCCCGTTCTTCTTCGTTTTCTGACGGTTGATGTAAAAGAGTTGTTTGAACGTACTGCGTATCATATAGCCTTTTTCCTTTCTATTTCTTTTTGTATTCTTCTTTCTTCTATTTTCTCCGGTGACATTGTCCATGTCTTCCTGGTTTTACGTTTGCTCATATCCTTCATGACTCGGGATGGAGGAAGTTCCGCTCCCTGCAAAGAAAACTTGTCATCGATATGGGAATGAAGCTTTGAGACATCTTTGTCAATCTTTTCATACGTTACCTTTGCATAGATTTGTGTCGTAGTAATATGCTTATGTCCCAACACCTTACTTACCGTTTCTATCGGAACACCCAACGAGAGGCAAATTACCGATGCAAAGCAATGCCGCGCTTGATGGAAAGTAATGTTCCGCTTGATTCCGCATAAGGCGGCAATTTTTTTCAGATGAAGGGTAATGCTACCGTGGGTAAGCATCGGGAAAAGTTTTTCTCCGGCGGCCATTCCTTCATATTTATTTATAATGCGTATTGCGATGTCCATGAGGAGGACGTTCTCAGCGGTACCGGTTTTCTGGCGGGTAGTCTTTATCCACAAGCTGCCATCTTCTGCTTTAAACAGATTGGATTTCGTCAAATTGCACAGATCGCAATAGCATATACCGGTGAAACACGAAAAGATGAACATATCTCTTGTAAACTTGCGGTTAGGTTTGTCAAGTTGTACAGACATGATGGATTTTATCTCATCCATACTCAAATATCGCCTTTTCTCTTCTGGCTTTTCTGCTACGTAGCCTTTAAATGGATTATATGGAAGGGTACCACGACGGACGGCAGCATTCATAATGGCTTTCAGACATCTGAAATGTCCGAGTCTGGTGTTTGGCTTATGCTTCCTTTCTATCCGTAAATACAGATCGAATGCCTCCATAAAGTCAAGGTCCAATTGACGCATCGGAATATCAGACACCTTATATCTCACTTTTATAAAGTCAGACACCAGATAGTGCAATCTCAAATAATGTTTGTATGAGCTTATGTGCCTGTTCACCCCCACACGGGCGGCATATTCATCATTGTGTTCACTTATGATTTTGAGTAGGGTCAGTTGTACGGAAGCCATAGCCTGAGAAAAGGTTTTCACATCATCCGCTTTGACTATATTTCCTGTATTATCCAACTCATCGAACCTGCCACGCAAACGAAGAAGCATACCTTCTATTTCACGGTTAGTCGTGATTGCCACCTTACTTTTTCCCGTACATCGCTGAGAGGTGGCGTTCCACAATGCCGGATTGATCTTGATCTTGCATCCGAATTGTGCTGTTGAATTGGCTTCGCCCTTGATGGTTATTTTTCCCATCAGAGGACATAATCCTTCTTTATCCTGCCCGTTTCGCTTGAGGTAGAGCAACACCTTCAGTTCTGTTTTCATACCAGTACTTTTTAATTTGCAATAATAGAAATAGTTACCAGGATTCTTGATATGAAAAATAGCGCGAAACAGTGCAATCGGGACCGTTTAAGTCAAGTCCTTGCCTGTATGGAATAAACGGAGTATATTTGCTCTGGATTGAAAGTGCTTTAATCGCTGATATTCAGTGATTAGCTTATTTGAAAACAGGTAATGATTTGGTAGTTGATCTGCCTCTACATTCTTCTGATTTCAGTTACTTCTCCAAAATGCAAAATATAGAAATATCGCTATATTTCAACCGTTTAGGTTATCGTTGCGGTGTTCTTCTTAGAGGATTGTTTATAACAGAAAGTACTTTTAGAATTCTATTTTACCTTAAAGCGAAAAGCTATTAAGATGGACGGAACGGCGCCGATTATGTGCCGTATCACTGTTAATGGTACAATAACTAGTTTTAGTTGCAAACTGAATGTAAAACCAAAACAATGGAATGTAGAAGAAAGGAAGACATTTGGTCGTAATGTTGATGATAGATTACTAAATAACCAAATTAAAGCAATTCGTAAAAGTATATGTAGACATTACGAAGATATTTTTAATGGTATAGGACCTCTCACGGCTGAGCGGGTAAAAATTGCATATTTGGGTCTGGATAGGTACAATAGAACTCTTCTACAGATTTTTGAGAATCATAATAAGGAATACGAACTATTAGTGAAAAATGGAGTTCGTAAGTTTTCGACTTACCAAAAATATTGTGTATGTATATAAGTATCTGGAAGAGTTTTTGTATTATCGATATAAATTGAAAGATATTGCACTTATTGATATTCGTTCATGCTTTATAATTGATTTTGAATTATATCTTCGTGAAACAAGGTGATGCTCAAATAATACGGTATGTATTTATATTGCTCCGCTAAAAAGAATGATTTCCATCGAACAGAGTAATAGATAGTTGGATTGCAATCCTTTTTCCTCATATCATATCCCGGTACAACGAAAGGATCGTGAATATTTAGTAATGAGTGAAGTGGAAGCAATTATTAATGTTGTGTTCACCAGGCGTAAGAGACTATACGAACTTATACGGGATTTATTCATTTTTTGTGGCTTCACAGGAGTATCATATGTTGACTTGGCGTACCTTACAAAAGAGAACGTGAAGAAATTTGATGATGGATTATGGTTATACTTCGAAAGACACAAAACAGGTGTTATGTGTAATATTCCGTTATTGAAGATCCCATTGGATATTATTACAAAATATCAGAATAAAAATAAAACAGGGGCTTTATTTCCAGTTGCCACGTACTCTACTTTGTCAACAGGCTTAAAAACAATAGCGAAAATGTGTGGTATAAAAAACATCTCACTTGGCACCTTGCATGCCATACTTTTGTAACTGAAATTTGCTTGACACAAGGTGTACCCATTGAAAGCGTTTCCAAGATGTTGGGACATACAAATATCCAGACCACACAAATATACGCCCGTGTGGTAGATAGGAATTTAAGTCACGACATGGCAGTATTGGAACAGAAACTCCAAAGCAAGGGAAAACGCTCAATCGCGATAGTCATCCCCTGATTAATAACAACGTTCCGGTAAGATACACGATATAGATCCTGTCAGAACCATAAATAACAAGATATAAATAACTAACTCCCCCCCCAAAAACAACAAAATTATTATGGAAAGAGGATACATACAAATCACAGAAGAAGAAATCGGCAAATCCATTGCCGAAGTCAAAATAGTAAACGGAACCGTGTGGATGTTCAAGCACGAAATCGCCCATCTTTTCGACATATATATCCAGACGGTGGGCTACAACTTCCGTTCCATCTTCAAGTCCGGCGTGCTTCGTGAAGACGATATTACGATGGAGCGCAAGATGAATAACGAAAAAGGTCAGGACATCTACGTCACCTTTTACAATCTCGAAGCCATTATTTTCCTAAGCTACCGCATAAATTCCCGCTATGCCAAAGCCTTCAGGGAATGGGTGATGAACGCCCTTTGCGAATACAACCGCATGGACAAGAAAGCAACCGAGGTAATTGTCATGTTCAATGCCGACACCCGCCATGCCTCCATCCAGTACCCGCAGATACCCAACTAATCTCCGTAATACGGTAAATCAAAGCCTGATGTACAAATAAATGTATTAGGCTTTTTTCATATCTCCAAAAACTCTACCTTTGAACGAACTATTGATTATGATTGAGAATCTTGTCATGTCTATTCCTTTTGAGGATATAGATAATGCACCTATATACAATTATTTCCACCTTTCCGATATGTTCGGTGAGTTCCTGGTCATACAGAAAGAAGACGGAATGTTTTACTTCCTATATTTCTTATCTCACTTTTTATTAAGCTAAAACATAACAAAGGAAAACTATTAATGCATTTATTTTAGAAATTAGTTGTTGTATTTCTCTGTTTTGACCGAGAAAAGCGTATTTTTGCAAAAAACAAAAATTATGGAAAACATTATAACTAAAAAAGCTATTACATATAGTTTATTAGCACATATTAAAAATTCAGGAACTTTATCTAATGGACCTTTGGATGTGTTTATCCCACTAGTGAAAAAAGGGTTACATATTATGAATACTCAAAAAGGTCAAGACAAAGGAGCTAATATAAGTGAGATAGGTAAGCTTATTCATGAGCATTATGCAATTGATATGCCTATACCTGTTCTAAGAAGTGTTTTAAAGAAAATAGCAAAGGAGATTAATACAAATAACGAAACAGTATTCGTTTTGTATAATGATGATAGTTTTTGGATTAAAGATTATATATTTGAAGATTACGACGAGCAACTCACAAAATGTAAAAAAGATATTCAACAACTACAAAGTTTATTTAAAGAATTCTGCAAGATTAATAAAATAGATGTATCTAGTAATGATTGTGTAATTAATTTCATAGAAAAGAATAAAGTATCAATATCAAGCTATCTTGCTAATTCTCAAAGAACAAATGGTAAAGATTTCACGATTGCAGCACAATTCGTTGACTATTTTAAGAGTATTCCTAGTATTTATGAACAAATTAGAAATTTATATTTAGGTTCTATTTTAACATGCTATCTAGACTATCAGCCTACGAATGCAGATATGGATGTAATTCTGTTACTTGATACAAACTTTGTTATTAGTTTACTTGATTTAAATACGCCAGAATCAACACATACTTGTCGAAAATTATTGGAAGTGTGTAAAAATTTAGGGTACAAATTTCATATTTTGCAAGATACAATAGAGGAAATAAAAGGATTAATAAATTTTAAATCATCAAATTATGACAAAGCAGTAATAACAAAATACATTAATAGAGAAGATATATATAATGCTTGTGAGAGGAGAAAGATAAACAGTGTGGATTTAGATAGAATATCAGACAATATAGAAAATATTTTAACATCTAAATATAATATTAATGTAATATCAAACACAGATAAATTAAGAAACAAGGCTCGATTTAGTAAGGAATACTCACTTCTTAAACCATTTAGAAATTCCGATAAAGCTGCGTTGCACGATGCTATAGCTATTATTTATGTAAAAGAAAAACGAGGAAAGAATATTAGAGAATTTGAGAAGGTAAATTGTTGGTTTGTGAATAACTCTATCTCTCATGATGCTGATAGAGAGAGTATCGATGCTTTACTTAATTCTAAAGATAATCAATTTCAACCAGAAGTTATTAAGGCTGATGATTTACTCAATATACTATGGCTAAGTAACCCTAATATTAATATGGAGTTAGCAAATAATGAATTGGTGGATATAGGCTTAACGTCTTTAGTAGCATTCACTTTAAATGATTCTTTACCTAAAGCTAGAATTATAAAAGAACTAGATGAAAATATTCAAAAATATAAAGGAACTGATTTCACAGATCGTGATGTATTACTTTTATCTGCGCGAATAGCAAAAAGGCAGATAGATAATGTTGATTCATTAAATGAATTAGCAAAAAAAGATACAATAAAATTCGCAGCTAGAATAAAAGAAGAAGCTAAAAAACAGGAAGCTATAGAAAATGAACGTGCTGCGAATTTAGACAATCTACTAAGAAGTTTATCCTCGAAATTGAATGAACTGAAAGAACATAAAGTTAAACTAACAGAAAAATACGAGACGCAAACAAAAAAAGAGATAGAAGATTCAGAACAAATAATTAATGAACAAAAAAAAGAAATAAGGAAATTGAAACTTCAAAATGTAAAGAAGGAAAATAAAATAAGAGAAGAAAAAAGAATAGAATTTATTAATCAGAAAATAAAAGTATGGAGAAAAAAAACATGGATATTATTTTTTATTTTTGCCTTACTATTTTTAATAGGTATAATAGGAATTATAGTATCTTGTAATGGTGATACTTCTGCTGCAAATAATAAGTTAGAGGAGTTGTTTGCGAATCGTTTTGTTTCTATAGTAGCATCTATTATTATTGCTTTTGTAAATATTTTCATCATTAAGTTATTGTATGACAAGTATTATAATTATTCAAATATAGAAAACTATAAAAAGAATATTAAGATTCCAGAGGAGTATTTTCCTTTGCAGGATGAAAATGATTTATCAGATATGTGACATCTCAGATAGCCTTGTACTCAATATTTCAAAGCCTGATGCACAAATAAATGTACCAGGCTTTTTTCATATCCTCAAAAAACTCGACCTTTGAACAAAACTATTGTAAGTCCCCGAGAGGCTGTGCAAAAACTACTTTTGGAAGACTAGTGATCCTCTTAAGCTCACACTTTTCCTTTATATCAATTCAAGAGTGTGTATTGTAAGCAATCAGTAAACCCCGTATCTTAGACCATAATAGTTCTTCATACCTTTGCGCACAAATTATAAAACGTGAAAGATATGAAGAACTTAACATTAGATGAATTCAATAAGATTCATGAGGATTGGAAGGCTACAGGCCTTTCCATCCGCGACTACTGTAGCAACACCGGATTTGAAGAAGGTAAATTCTACTATTGGCGTAAAAAGCTTGCAGATACTATGCTGCCGCAGACCAAAGGATTTGTACCCATACAGATGAGCCGTTAGAATGGAAAGATTAGCATGGGTTCCACCATCACACCAGATGTGAATGCCGAGAATAATGTTGCTTGTGAAATCGTGTATCAAAACGGAGTGACCCTTAAAGTAAAGAGTGATATGACGTTGGAGATGCTACGCACACTAATCCTCCTATGTCAGTAGCCTATGTTCTGTCTGAATGATTCAACTCGATTTTTCCTGTATCCATATCCGACAGATATGCGCAAAAGCTTCTATTCTTTGAGTGGTATAGTAACCAATCATATGGGCAAGAATGTGCAGGGTGGCGATGTGTACATCTTTATCAATAAAAATCTGACAGGAATGAAAATACTCCATGCAGAATATGGCGGACTGGTTATCTATAACATGAAACTGGAGCGTGGAGCCTTTAAGCTACCCGAAATCGACTCTGAGGATCCGGCTTCCTCAAGGGGGATAGACTGGTCTGACTTAATGATGATTGTGCAAGGAGTATCCCCTTCAGAAGTTAAACGATGTAGCCGTTGGAAGCCTAAGAAACAGTAGCATTCATTGCAGTTTTTGGGTAGTGAAAATTCTGGTAAAACGAGCATTTTTTCGTACTTTTGCACCATAAATAAAGAACGGAAAAATGTCAGGAAACTCAAGCGACCAAGCCCTCATCGACCAATTGCTTCGCGACCGCGATGCAGAGTATCGCCGTGCTTCCAAGGCTGAACAACAGCCGAAGGAGCTGACCGATGCGAAGGAGACGAAGGCTGCATATGAGGCAAAGCTGGCAAAAAAAGAAGAAGCTCTTCGGGAACGAGATAAAACGATTGAGGCAAAAGATAACCGTATCGCCCAACTGGAACAAAAGCTGCTCTATCTGGAACGTAAAATGTGGGGAGCGATGTCTGAGAAACGGCAGATACCTGATGACCCCAATCAACTCAAGCTTGACTTCGGACAGCTTGAGATGTCACCTGAAGAGGAGGAAACCGCTCGAAAAGCCATTGAAGAAATTACCGATTACAAAAAAGTAATAGTCAAGGGGCATGAAAAGCGAGTTCCGGTTCGGCACAAGTTGCCGGAGAATCTTCGTCATGTAGAAGAGCATATCTATCCTGAAGGTTATGAAGGGCATATGATACCGAGACATCCGAACATCTGGAGTTTAACCCCGCAGAATTATACGTCCGAGTGACTATCCGCCATAAAGGTATGCGCAAAGATACGAAGGAGATACAAACCGCTCCTGTGCAGAATGAGCCAATTGCCAAAAGTTATGCAAGCGCGTCGTTACTGACAGAGCTTATGGTTGGGAAGTATGTAGACCACCTTCCTTTCTACAGGCAAATACAGATGTATAAACGATTAGGTTTTAGCATACCTCCATCAACTATTGAGTCCTGGTTCCATGATGTGGCAGATTTAATGCGTCCCACTTATTATCGATTAAGGGAACTCGTTTTAGACACTGATTACGTTCAGTCTGATGAAACTACGGTTCCGATTATAAATAATGAGAAACATCAAACAGTGAAAGGGTACTTATGGTTGGTTCGGAGTGTGGTAAACAATTTGGTTTTCTTCTCCTATAATGAAGGCTCGAGAGGTCAAAAAGTAGTTATCCAACTCTTTAAAGATTATCAAGGAGCCATACAAACAGACGGCTATGCCGGATATAGTATCCTGGAAAAGTTTGAAGGAATAATCACCCTATGTTGCTGGGCTCATGCCAGACGCTGTTTTGATATGGCATTAAGCCACGATAAGGCTAGAGCGGAATATGCTTTAGCCCAAATCGGTATGCTCTATGATGTGGAGCGAATGGCTGATGATCACGATATGGATACCATCCAACGAATGGAGTTACGTAAACGACTTGCTTATCCCATTATCCGTGCTTTTGAGAAGTGGTGTATATGTGAGCAGAGCAAGGTGCTTCCCAAGAGTCCAATCGGCAAAGCCATCGGCTACTTCTTAAATTACTCACGTCAGCTGGTGCGCTATACCATGGATGGCCGATATATGCTCGACAACAATCTCATCGAAAATAGTGTCCGTCCCGTAGTTTTGGGACGCAAGAACTATCTCTTCTGTGGCAATCATGAAGCGGCAGAAGACGCTGCTGTGATTTACTCTCTAATGGAATGTTGCAAAGCGGTTGGTGTAGACTTTAAGGAGTGGATGAATTACTTCCTTAATCATGTTCATGAGTACGACAACGATTATTCAAAGGACTTGACAGAGCTGCTTCCGCACTCACTTAAAGCACAAGCTATCATTTAAGAATCTTCAAAAAATAAGAGATGTCTCTTAGAAACTGGGACTTTTTCAGAGAAAAGTCGAAATTTTTAAGAGACATCCAAATATCTTTAAAGTTTCTGCAATACGGGGTTTACTGATTGCTTACGGTATTGTAAAAGAGAAGATGATTGCCAATGTGAGCATGACCGGAAGATGGGAATGTGAGTTACATGAGATAGAAAC
>ERZ856578.985-NODE-985-length-56865-cov-5.290572_pt1 | contig 56865 bp, 76 predicted proteins | sample MGYA00514384_ERZ856578 | MGnify/ENA primary metagenome ERZ856578 (study PRJEB29103, sample SAMN06111958) | human gut metagenome | biome: human gut; feature: ankylosing spondylitis patient; material: healthy_person | host: Homo sapiens | place: China:Hangzhou...
TGTAGCCAATTTGTAGCCACTAAAAAAGAAAAATCCTGAAAAACGCTGTATTACCAACGCTTTTCAGGATTCAGAAAACACTAATTATTTATTCCCACTCGATTGATGGCGTGTGGCTTACGTTATATCAGGGGCATTTCCGGTCTTTTTGAGGTCGCTTCGTTGGCCCGTTTCCTCGTAGTCTACGTGCTTGCGAGGTCCCGTAATGCCAAAATAATTCCACGACCTGAGGCCGGACCGCCCGCGGTGGGGGTGAACCTCCGCAGCACAATTATACCACGGACAGGTAGCTCAGGGCAACCCAGGAATTGATCTCAGAGAGAAGGGCCTCCCGGGTGCCCTTGTGGGTGGCGATCTGCTTCACGGTATAGCGCCGGGCGGTGCCGGACACATAGGACGGGACCTTTGCCCCTCTGGCCGCCGTCAGGCCGCCATATACGGCTCCGGTGGAGATCGTGACCGTGCTGCCCACGGTGACGGCCTTCGAGGTGGAGCCGGAACTCGTTCCAGTCTTCGTGGCGTAGTCCAGGGAAATCCAGCCGGCGCCGCTCTTGAGCTTGCCCCACTTCGACGCGCCGGTGCCGCTGGCCTCGGCGACGATGGTATAAACGCCCGGCTTGATCGTGCCCTTGGTGCCGTAGTTGGTGCCCGGCCCGCTGCGGATATTCAGATTGGTGGCGGTCACCTTGACCGTGTAGTTGACCGCGGTCTGCGTGCCGCCGCCGATGGCCCCGGAGCCGGGGGTGCCGGTAGAGGCGGAGCCCCCGGCCAGGCGCTTGTTGACCTCGGCGGCGATCTCATCATGCAGGTTGTAGAGATAGTCGCCGGGGCAGCTCTTGTTGGCGAACCAGCGGTGGACGGTCATCACCATTTCCCCGGATTTCGGGGTGTAGGCGAGGGTCTTCGCCTTGTCCCCAAACCAGAGGATTTTCGTCTTCCCGTTCCGGCGGCAGATGTCCGTCACCAGGTCCAGGAGGGCGGAATAAGCCGCGCTCGTGACCTTGTAGGGGGCGTAGGTATCGGACGCCACTTCGATAGTCACGGCCCGGTGGTCGTTGTCCGCGTTGGAGCTGCACCAGGAGCGGTCCTTCTCTTCGACGTACATACCGACCTTGCCGTCCTTGCCGATACCGTAATTGCTGCTGGCCTGCTTAGAGCTGGGGGCGAAGATGTTGCCGAGGCTCTGGACGGTCACCTGCCCCACGACGCAATGGATGGTAATGCGGGTGATGTCGTACTTCCGGGGGCTGCTCTTGTTCGGGCTGATCTGCGTATAGCTGACGAGGCTACTGTTACTCATGGTCGGCTGCCTCCTTCACGGTGGTGTCGGTGATCTCGGTAACGGCCTCCAGGGTCACGCCCTCAATGGGGATAATGCCCTGGTTGAGCTCGTAGACGGCGGCCTCGATCAGGGCGTCGAGCTCCGCCTCATCCACGGTGAAGCCGCGCTCCTTGAGCCAGGCGATGACGTACTGCTTCTTCTCTTCGCCGCGCCCGCTGCCCTTGAAAATCTGCTCAGCAGCGGCAACAGCGATCTTCACCCAGGCGTTGATCTCCTTCTGCTGCTCCGCGGTGGTCTTGGAGCGGATGAAGGGGACCAGAATGCAGGTGATGACGACGCCGGTCAGAGCGGCGACAGCTTCGATAATAGGGGTCAGATCGTACATGGTAAATCCTCCTTTGTGTTATCCGACGGTGGGCGGGTCTCCGTTTTCGGACCCACCCCCGGTGGCGGTGTTTGTGATGTTGCTTGTGTTGCTGGTGTTGAATGGCCTGCCGTCGGCGTCTATGCCGTGGCGGTTCCGGCTGACCTTTTCGGTCGCCGAGGCGGCGGCGTAGGATACCAGGTAGCCGATACAGGCGGTAAAGATGGTGGTGGTGACGTCGCTGGCGGTCTGCTTATCCTTGAAGGCCAGGACGTAGGAAGCCACCGCCGCAGCGGTGGCTATCAAGACGGCCCAGGCCGCCAGCTTCTTCTTGAACTCCCACGGGCGGCGCTCTGGCTCTTTGGCCCTCTTCCCTTTGTATCCCACGGCGGTTCCCCCTCAATCCATCAGGGCGCTTACGCCCTGCTTTGTGAGAAATTCCTTCTGCCGGTGCTTTACGGTGGTCGCATACTCCAGGGCGCCTTTCATGTCGCCGTTGCAGTGTGCGTCCGGGATACGCTGGACGGCCTTTGCCGTGGCTTCCCCCAGGGCAATAGAGGCGCTGGTGCTCTCCACCAGAAGGACCATGAGGTCCTTTTGGGCTTTCTCGTGCTGCTGGGCCTCCTTCTCCCGATCATCAATGCGGCGCTCCAGCTTCCACACGATAAAGCCCATGATCGCGCCAGGAATACCCATGGCCGCGACGAAAGTGATCAGGGCCTCAGTCAGGTTAATGGTAATCATAGGCAGCCCCCTTACTCAGCGTCGGCTACCTGGTAGTAATCGTCGATCAGCGCCGGAGGGGCCCAATTCGCCTGCTTATTGAAGGCTCGCAGGACCTCATACTCCGTCCCGCCGTAGGTAAAGTGATCTCCCACCTGGAAGGAGTGGCCTTCCTCCAGGTCGTCCCAATCCGGGACGTCGCTGGGCTCCGGGCCAGGCGTAGGCTCTTCATAGAGCTTGTACTCAGACGGGACAAGGTGCGGATAATGAGGCTCATAGAGCGTGACGCCTGCCTCCTTGATGGGGGTGTAGAGCTGGTCGTCGATGGGGTCGCGCCGGACTGCGCCGAATGGGACGTGTTCTCCCCAAATGAAGTCCAGATAGACGCCAGGCTCCTGGGGCTCGCTGCGAAGGGGGCGGAACAGAGTGCGCCCTCCCTCAGTACCAGGGGCCCATCCGGCCTGCGCCTGGTGCTGCACCTGGCAGATGTAAAGCTCACTGTCGGGCCCCACAATGGGCTCGTCCTTGAAGATGGTCCCCATGCTGGCGCTCCAGACGCGGGTCCCGTCCGCTGCGGCGATCTGCTTGAGATCGTCGTCGGTGAAGTCGCCGCTCACGACCTCGCCAGCGCGGATGAGGTTTGCCTTGGCCCGGTTCACATGAAGCTCAGGCAGGCCAGGTCCGCCCAGGGCCACCAGGGCCTCATGCGTTGCCAGGACGGCAGACCAGAGCTCAAAGGTGTCGTTGCTCTTTTCCTGCTTCTGGTAGGCTCTGGCCTCTTCGAGATTTTTCAACGGTCATTCCTCCCCTTAGATGTAACTGGCGGACAGAGAGTAGCAGGCAATGGCCTCGTACCCTCCAGCCTTGGTGATGGTGACGCGGACGCCCACGGCCCAGCTTTCAGCAGTCTTTGTGGCGTTGCTGAAAATGTGCTTGAGGCCGAGCTGGGCGGTTTCCCAGGTAGGGGAAGCGTCGTTGTAGTTGTTGCAGACCTGGACCGTCACGCCGTCCTCGTGGGCGTTGTAGCGCATGGAAACGAGGATTTTCTCAGCCGCCGCGCTTGTGTCGTCCACCTTCCAGTCAAAGTCAATGATGGAGACGGACCGGGTGAATGTGATCGTCCGGGTGGCGCTGTTCCCGGCGCTGTCCGTGACCTTGATCGTCATGGTGTGCTGGCCGGTGAGCGCCGCAAACTGCGCTTCGGTGAGGGCGAAGGTGTAGTTCTGATTTCGGGTCGCCTCTTCGATGGTGCGGACCTCTACGCCGTCCAGGCTCTCGACGATCTCCAGGGTGTCGGCTTCGTCGCCGTCGTTGACCGTGTACTGGTAGGAAGGCGGGCTCGTGATCGTGCCGAGGTTCTGATCGGTGCCGCTGACCGTCGGGTCCACGTTATGGGTGACGGTCCGCGTCGGGCTGGTGGTGTAGCTACTGTAAGAATTTTTGCTGTCCTTCGCCCGGACGCGGTAGGCGACCGAGTTCATTTCCGCGGTGATCGTGTCGCTGTACTGCGTCGCGGCTCCATCGTAGATTTTGGACCACGCGCCGTTGTTGTACTGCCGCTCCAGCTCGTAGCTCACCGCGTCGCTGTCCGGGTCCACCGACGCGGCCCAGGACACAGTGAGGCTCTTGCCGCTCCGCACGTCTTCGGGCACGGTGATGGACGGGGGTGTGGTCGGCGCGTTGTTCCAGACAATCGTGTAGTATCCTTCACTGTCAGGAGTATCAGATACCAAGATGTCAGAGGACAGATTCAAAGCCGGGCGCACGCCCCTGTCGCCGTTGCACGCGTAGTAGCTGTAGAGGCTCCCGTCCGAGTACACGTAGCGGACGCTGTACGCGTCCGACGAATACGGGGAGCGGAGCCACCAGTACCAATACTGCGAAGCGCTCAAGCCGCTGTTGGTGTACTCGCTGTTGCTCACGGCCTGGGCCGTAGGCATGGCGCGTCTGCTGTTGTTGTCGCTGAACATGGCGAGCTTGCTGCCCTCGGAAATTCCGTTTTCGGAACCGAGGCCGACCTCGGCCATAGACAGCAAGAAAACCTTGTCCTGCACAGTTTCGGAACCGCTGCCGTCCACGCTGGGCTTCGCAACGGTCAGGGTGGTGGTGAGCAGGGCGGCCAGCATTTCAGGGCTAAAGCCTGTCAGGAAGCCCGCTTGGGTGTCATACTCGTTGTAGTTGCTCCAGACATAGGCGTTGGAGGGGGCGCGGTCATAGCTGTGCTGAGCCTGATACCAGCCGGTTCCGCTTTTATTGAGCCACTGGCGGATATTTGCAAGGGAATAGCGGTTGTTGCCCCAATTCTGGCGGTCACTGTTTCCACCGCTCTCCATAGCGTCGAAACAGCAGATTTTGATGATCCGCTCAGTGACAAGGGTAACAGAGTTTGCAGGGTATCCGGCATGGTTCTTATCACCGATCACAAATCCGATGGGGACGCCGTAGTATTTGGTGTTCGTATCTCTGACCTTTGCCAGGACAGGAAGGTTGCTGATCTTCTGCGGCATGGTTTGAGGTTACACTCCTTTCAAAGATCGAGGCGCAAACTGTGTCATACTTGGCGATGAGGGACCGGCATTGGCCGTGGGAAGCATGAGCCCTCCAGCTCTGATAGCTCTCTTCGATCTGCTTCCGGGTCATAGCCCCATTTTCATACATCACCGCGTATTTCCGCAGCTTGCGCCTCATTCTGTCTTTACTGGAACGCCTGACTTTCCGAATGACCTTTCCGCTGTCGGTTAGGTACGTGTGGAAGCCCAAAAAGTCGAGGCCGTTCCGTAGTGGGAAGATCTGTGTCTTCTGGTTCAGCTCCAGCCCACGCGGAGCGAGAAGCTGCTCGATCTTGCGCCACGCCTCACGTAGCGCCTCTTTGTCCTCGCTGATTAGGTAAAAATCGTCCATGTACCGGCCATAATACCGGACATGAAGGACCTCCTTCACGAAGTGATCGAGTTCGTTCAGATACAATAGCGCGTACACCTGGGAGGACTGATTTCCAATGGGAATACCTACGTTGCCCGGCGTGCTGTCAATGATCGCGTCGGACAGGGCCTGGCTTCGTGGGTCCGTCAGCAGCCGGTTCACATCTCGCTTGAGAATGTCATGTCGGATACTGGCGAAGTAGTGTCGGACATCAGCCTTGAGGACCCAGCCGTCGGCGCTGCCGTGCTTGCGGTAATACTCCCGCATGAAATCACGGAGGCGGTCGAGGCCGAAATGGGTCCCTTTCCCCACCTGGGAACCGTAGTTGTCCAGGATGAACGGCCTGGAGAGGACCGGGTATAGGATATTGTCGCAGAAGGCGTGCTGGACGATTTTGTCCTTGATACTGTTGGTCTGAATGAGGCGCTTTTTGGGCTCAAACACGTAGAACTCGTGATAATTGCCCGGCTTATAGGTCCCCTCGCTCAGCTCCTTTTGCAGGACGGTGACGGCCTCAAGGGCATTCGATTCCACCTTTGCGACAGCGTCCTTCCATCGCTTTCCCTTCCGGGCCGCTCGGTACGCTGCATAGAGATTGGAGAAGTCATAGACGACTTCAAAATTTTGTTCTACCTTCATAGGCTCCCTTCGCTGCTGATAGCCCAGGGGCTCCACTGTGCGAGCTCCCGGACGTCAACGATATGTGTTTATCCCTTCCCTGTCAGGTCGGGACAGGATACGCCTTCCTTTGATGGTGGGCTTCTGCTTTCGCCCTTGCGGGCTACTCGATCTCGGTATTCCACCGAAGCCGGGCGCACGCCCCTGTTGCCGTTGTACGCGTTGTTGTTGTTGAGGCTCCCGTCCGAGTTCACGTAGCGGACGTTGTTCGCGTTCGACGAATTCGGGGAGCGGACAAGGCACACCGAGGGAGATGCACGTACAAGGCGCACCCTTGGGCTCTCAAATCATCACCGGCGCGGCCCGCTCTGGAATTGCTGACGGAACCGCTCGGTGTCCTTCTTTCGCCACGACGCTGCAAGGTTCTTTACGTCGGTGGTGAGCCCCGTCCAATACTCACACCGCCTGATGTCGATATACCCCTGTTCCAGAGCTATATCCAGGAAGTTCAGAAACACCTTGCAATTCGTCAAAACCTCTTTCTGGAGGTCAAGCCGGACTTGCGCCTCAGCGACGGTCCGAGGAAATATCTCGTTGGCCGCTATTATGTCGTGAAGGATTTGAATTGAGATGTTCTGCATACGCTGGCAGAGGGTGAACCGCACCTTCTTCGGAAACAACTTCGTGTTGTTCGTGAGCTGCAAGGTATGATTTACAAGGTCTTTCGCCTTACAAACGATGGTTAGTTCACCGTGCCGGTTCTGCAAACCGGACACCTCCTTTCGCGCATGGCCTCGATCTCTTCCGCCGGTACGCCGTCCACTTCCAGGACGCCGGGCCGCACGCGGATGACAACCTTCTGGCCTTTATATCCCAAACCGCAAAGCACAAGACCCTCAATCCCTTCGCAGGGACAAGGGGCTTGAAGCTCTACGATCAGGTTCGGAATTAGGCAGCTCGCCTCTTCGGCGCTGCACAGGACGCCGCTCATGCGGTGATGGAACGGCTGGCCTGGCTCCAAATGCCGTCCCGGATGACAATGCCGGTCAGGTTGAGGAAGTCCGCCGTCTTGTTGATACCACCGGGCATATCGCCGGACATTAGATCGTTCAGCAGGTCGATGTCCGTCTGATGGTCGTTCAAAATATCTTGCAGGCCGGTGATGTCGCTGATCTGGTGGCCGTGCCCGATAAGCGCGTAGTCTTCCAGGTCAACGATACGGGCGAGCGCATTCGGGTTGATGACCGCCTGGACGGACGACGCGCTGGAGATAATGCTCTGGATTTCAAACGTGACAAGGGAGTTGGTCGCCCCGCCAGAGGCCCTAATCCAGGACGGGTGCTCATGCAGGTCAAGGTAGGTATAGGCCACGTCGCCGCCGGTGTCAGGGTCTTCGACGTAGAGGACCACGCCCTTGCAGGCGAAGCCTACGGACACGCCGACGCTGGTAGCCTGGACCGTGACGGTGGCCTCGCCGGTGCCGGTGTTCTCCACCTTTGCGATCATGCCTTCTCCGGCCTCCTGGATGGGGCCTGTCAGTTCCTCGATCACGGTCCCCTCCGGGAGGTCGCCGCTGTCAAGGAGTGCCTTGGTGTATTTGACGGGCCCGGCCTGGGCAAGGATACGGCCCAGGACCTCGTAGCCGCTATTGAGTGGCACGGCTCCGTCGTTGTCGGGTGTCGATTCGACCGTGAGGTCGAGCTCAAAGTCTGGCATTTCTGTTACCTCCTATTCGCTCCGGTGATAATGATGTCCTCAAAGACGGTCGTCGCAAGGTAGACCCGCGACGTGCCTCTCTGGGTGGTAGCCTGTCGGATTTTTGCCGTGTGGTCCGTCTGCTCAAGCGCAGCGATACCGAGATAGCTTGTTGCCCTCCCCCTCTGGTAGGTTCTGAGGAAGACGCGGGTCCCCACTCCAGCCGCCGCAATGCGCTTCATCAGCTCAGCGATCAGAGGGGCCGCTTCCAGGCGCTCAGCGTCCAAAATATCCTCATCAACGTATATCCAGATTTTAGCCGGGAAGAGCTCCTGTACCTCGATGTCTGAGGCGTCCACGTTGAACAGCGAAGCCGCCGACGTGATGATGGTGTTGATGTCGCCACCGGAGAGCAGAGCGATCATCTTTACCTTGATGAGCAGGCGGTAGAAAGTGTCATCGGCCCCGCCGCGAGCGACGCCGAAATTAGCCCCGTAGCGGTCCAGGACGTCGCCCCTGGCGTTGTCTATATCATCCCATAGCTTGAGGCGTTCCCCGTGCTCGTGGATGATCTCAAGGCCCCAGGCGAGGGTCCCGAACAGACGCCCGATGTTGGTTTCGAGGGGGAGGCTATGCCGGTCGTTTCTGATGTCCTGCCGGGCGTAGGCGCCGGTCAGGTATTCGAGCATTTGCGACAGGTATCCGTAGCTCATGCGCCCACCGCCTTTGTGATGGTGATTTTGGCGCTGTCGGTGACAGCCTTCTCCCTGGTGTCAATGACGATGTTGCCCTCCCCGTAGTCGCTGCCGGTTTCGCTGATTGCGAGATCGAAGTCAACGACGCCAGGGACAGACAGGATGACGTCCGGGAGGGTCATGTACCGGACGTCGGTTCCGATGGCGAGGCCGCCGCGCACGTCGCCGCCGATGTAGTCGATCAGCGCAGATTTAATGCGGTCGTCCCCGTCCGCCGGATAGTCGGTGTCGGTTTCCAGGTTGGATACCTGCACATAGACCGGGACAGTGGTCGGCCTGGAAAAATTGATGTTGATACTCTGCCCGCTGGCGGCGATCACGGCGATGGTGGTGCTGCCGAATGTCTGGATACCGGCGGCCTTGCGCCGGAAGATCGCCTGGGCGATGTCTGCGTCCAGGCCGCCATAGACCACCGCCTCAATGCTATGGGGCGGAAGACCGAGCTCGTCGGTTTCGTCGGTGTCGTTCTCGTAGCAGATCGCGGAGTACACGCTCTCGACATTCTGCATGATCTCACCGGCTATGGCGTCCGCATTGACGCCGCCCGCATAGTCCACAGACTGGTAGTAGCGGTCGCGGAACTCTTCGTCGGTTTCACGGCCACGACCGCCGTCGATGGCCGCCGGGTTGGAGCAGCCGCTCACGCCGTCCACGGGATTTGTGATCTCCTTCACCGTTCCCGCGGCCACGTTGTAGTCCCCGCCCGTTTCGACGGCCTGGACGGGAAGCGTAACGCTTCCATCGTCCCCTATGCGCCCATCAGTAAGGACCGCATACTGGAGGCCTGCCACGGTGCGGACCAGGAAGCCCGCGGGGATGGCCGTGCCCGCCGTCCCGGTGAAGACGACGTAGCCGCTTGCCTTTTGCGCCGGGAGAAGGCTCAGGCCGATTGCCTTTCCCAGGTTGTAGAGGCTCGTACCCACCGCCGTGTCAACAAAACGGCTGTTGTACACGTCCTCCATGAGGCTGAACAGGATATTCAACATCCACGCGAAAATGCGTAGGAAGATACCGAGGGGGGACCGGACGGTTAGGTTCGCCTTGCTCCCGAAAAGCTCCCGCGCCTTGTACTCGATGGCGTCCAGCAGCTCAACATAGGTCGGGCGGTGGAAGCCACGTTCGGTTACGCCCCACTCCTGATCGTTCATTCTGTGCTCACCTCCGTAGTGATGGTTCTGCCGCTCTGGAGGCGGCCAGTTACGGAAATTCCCAGCGCCCGGCCCTCAAGCTCGTACTCCACGCTGCTGACCTCCGCGACCTGCGGCTCCTGGAAAACGGCGTCCCGGATTACCTCCGGCACTTCGTCGTCCTCCAGATCGCGGCGCTTCCGTCCCATTATGCGCTTGTACTCGGTCCCGTGGGTGGGGTCGAAGGGAAATTCCCCTTTGTAAACCTCCAGCGTCAAGCGGACGGCCTGCGCGGTGGTTTCGTCGCCGGATACCGTTTCCAGCACCCCGGCGTCATTCAGGATGATGTCCCTGCTGTCAGGGTCAATTTTTAGTGTCCAGTTCTCATCCATGCTTACCCTCCGATCAGGACGTCCCCGCTGCCCGCTGAAACGGAGCCCGTGCCGTTGTGGGCGGCCAGGGCGTCGCCTATGCGGGCGGCAGGTTTTCCGTTGATAAAGACGCTTCCGCTGCCCTGGGCGATGGCCCCCTGGCTGCTGCCGCAGCAGGCGTCATTTTCGGTTGTGGTGCTCCCGACAGTGGCCGCCGGTTGCCCGTTGATGAAGACATCTCCAGAGCAGCCGCCAGAGATGTTTCCAGTGATATGGAGGGGGCCGTGCGGGGTGGCGTGGCCGGTGTGCTCTCCGGCTGTCGTGCCCTGTATAGCGTCGTTTAGCCTTGCAGCTCCAGGCATACAAATCCCCTCCTTAGTTCAGGTTGACCGTTCCGCCGGAGGTTGTGAGGTCCCCGGTGATGGTGACATTCCCCTTGATGTCAATGCCGGTCTTTGTGACTGATAGATAGACGCTGCCGTCCGGCGTCCCCAGGCACAGGGTCCCGGTCGGCAGGCCGGATATAGTGTTGTCCCCGGTCCTGACGCCGCCGAGGAAGATCGCGTCGTCGCCGCTATGAAGCCGCTCCGTGTTGGGGTCGGCCTCAGCTCCGCCGGCGATCACCGCGTCGCTGTCGCGGTCCAGGTAGACCACCAGCCCGATGTCCCCGGCCTGGTAGACCGGCCGGACGACGAAGCCGCCCCCGTAGATCATAGCCACAGGGACGGCCAGCACGGGGGGCTTCGTTTGGAAGGTGTCTTCGTCTGGGTATCTGGTGATCGGCTGGACGTCAACGGTCATGGCGCTTTCATCGAAGGCGAGGACCTTCACAATGTCAGCGACGCAGAGGCCAGCGGCCTCCGCCTGTTGCTTTGCGTCCTCATAGGCGCGTTTTCGGTTTTGCCTTGGCATAGGTCGTCCCCTCCTTTACGCCGGGCGCATTTCGAGTGTCGTCTTCCAGTTGCCCTTCGGGCTCCCGGAGTGCTTGCCCTTTGCCACGATGAACCGGCCATTGAGGGACTTAGACTGAATAGTGATCTGCTCGGCTGGCCCGATGTGGTAGTTGAGCAGACACTCGCGGGTGACGAAGTTTCCTTCCTCACTCTTGGTGCTGGAGCTCTTTTGACTGTCGCTGCCGACAGCAACAACGCTTTCCTCCACTTCGTCGCCGGAAAAAAGAAGCCCACTCTGGGGTGTCAGAACGATACCGTTCGCAAGGCCGGAGGAAGGGTCGTTGATATAGACGCTGCCGGTCCTGATGAGGAACCTGCTCTTGCAGTCGTTGACGACGATCTTCTTGAGTTCGTCCTTGACCTTCCCGCTGCACACCAGGCCGCGGTCGTAGACCTTGTTCACAGCGAGCGTAAACTCTCCGATCTCAAGGCCGAAAATGTTCAGAAGGTCAGACACGATCTCCTTTGCGGTGCTGCCCTTGGCATAGGTTTTGGACACCTTCGCGCTGAGCCACTGGTCCATCGCGGCGGTTGCCGATATTTCGGTGATCCACTCCGTGTTCTGGTGCTTGTGACTGCACGCGGATACCTGGCCGACGAAGATCGCGCCCACGTCGCCCTCATAGCCCGCGTTTAGGATGATGACGTCCCCGCGCTTGATACCCTTCCTGGTGGCCTCAGCGAGGTTGTACGCCTTGAATTTGGCCGTCTGGAGGGTGTCGCTGTCCTCGAACGGGACTTCAAACTCGAAGTAAAGATCGTCCATCCCGTACCGCTTGCCGCCGATCTGGAGGCTCGCCTCCCTCATCCAGAAGCTCATAGGTTCCCCTCCCTGTCGTACAGATAGAGCTTTACCTCTTCCCCAAAATTCTCCCAGGTAACGGCGTCCACGTCGTCGCCGGAGAGGCACAGAGGAATGATGACAGGCAGAGGGAACCGCTCGTCCTCGATGGGGCCGAACAGGGGCCGCCCATACCGGATAGGGTCGCCGTAGGCCAGCACCTCGCCGGTGGCCGATACAGATAGGTCCACGGTGAAGAAGCCGCCCACGTCGTTGTAGCGGACTGTGAAGGAATAGGTCTTGTCGCTCAGCCTGACGGAAAAGGTGTAGGGGATTTTGCTCACGTCGATGTCGATATACTCGACGGTCCTTCCAAGGTCAATAAGCTGCATATCCCGCTACCTCCTTCCCGTGTTGGTGGGCGTTGCCCTTGACGTCGGCCCCGCGCTGCTGGTCGGCTTGCTGTTGAAGCTATTCACATAAGAGGCGTAGGCGCTCGACGAAATGCTGGTGGATACTGTGGTCTTGAGGCCGTCTGCCCGCGTCTTCGCGGTCTGCGAGGACGTCTTCTGAACGGCCTTGCTGGTGCTGGCGGGCAAGGACGCGGCCGCAGCCGTGTCCTGCTCTACCATGGTGGACGTACCGCTCCCCTCAGAGCTCCCCAGGGTGATTTGCTTTAGGGTAGCTGTGAAGGAGAAGCCGGTCTTGTGGGCGGCGTCGTGCGTGCTCCTGAGCTGCTGGATGACAAGGTTCTCAATCCTGTTTCGCCCGGTGTAGGTGATGATGTCCCCGGATTTCCACATCTTCTGGAGGGCGGAGATCGTGTCCGCGCCGTTGATCGCCACGCCGCTGATCTGGAAGCTGAGCGGTTGGTGGAAAACATGGTCCTGGATATTGGACCCGCCCTCCACAGGGTTGTCCGTGATCGTGCTGCTCCGGGTCACGTCCTCAGAGTTGACGACGCCGGTCGTTAGGGGCTCAAAGCGGACGGTGCCGCATTTTCGCCCTTCAAGTGTGTACATACTGCTGGCACCTCCTTACACGAAGCCCGCCTGCATGGAGCGGTCGGTGTAGTCCTGCTCCTGAGCCTCTTGGTACAGCTCATTGAACAGGGCGCGAAGCTGCTCCTTGATGTTGGTGGCGGTGGAGCTGTCCCCTCCCGTGACGGTGATCTGCACATTGGGAGATAGGACGATGGACCGGCCGCCCTGGTTGTTGGTTACGTTGTTGGTGTAGGACCGCATGAGGCGGTCCGTCTGATCTGCTGGGATGATGGCCGTACCCTGGGGGAGGATGGCGAGCTCTCCGCCTTCCTCGTTCATCCACGTGGGGCCGCCCTCGAAGTTATCGGTGCCGCCTGCGTTGTGCGGAACATTGGCCCCCACCTGGATACTGGACGCCGCGCTCGCCTCACGGGCAGCAGCAGCGATCCGGTTGAACTGCGCAACGATGGAATCGGCTCCGCTCGCTGCGGCACTCTTCATGGCAGCCCAGGCGCTTTCTGCGTCGGTCTGCATGGTGCCGTAGGCCGCCGTGGCCGAGGCGCCCATCGCCATGAAGTTTACGTCGGTGATCTCCGCCGCCTGGGTGGTGCTCTCTGTGACGGCCTCCGCCGTGGTGGTGGCCGCTCCGGTGACTTCCTCCTTGTACTGCGAAGTATCCACGACAAGGGAAGTTTCCTTGCCCGCGGCCTCGTCCAGGCCGTTGATGGACCCGCTCAGGTCATTGACCGCCGCTTCGCTCTCCTTGGCTCCGCCGAACAGGTTCGTAAAGAAGCCTACCACCTTGCCTACGCCGTCGGCCAGCCAGCCGACTACGGTCCCCAGGACATCAGCGATGACGCCCAGGACGTCGCCTATCACGCTCAGCACGGGGCTCATCGCCTCCAGGATGGGCGAGATCAGGCTCAGCAGTTGCGCTATCGGCGGGAGAAGCGCCTCTGCGATCTGCTGAATGACAGGAACAAGGGGCTGAATGATTGACGTGCTCAGGGTGGAAAGAATGTCCACCAGGGGCGGCATGACCGTCTCGGCGATCATGCCCACGATATTTGCTACCGGCGGAAGGATGGTCTGTGCAAGCTGACCGAATACCTCCAGGAGGGGTAATCCCGCCTGGAAGACCGTTCCCAGGACGTCGGTCAGGACAGGTAGCAGGGTCATACCCAGCTCCGTGATGATCGGCATGGCCTGGGCGAGCCCGTTACTCAGCATATCAACAAATTGCATGAGCATGGGCTCAATGGTCGGCCAGCTATCCAGGATGACGTTGAATAGGCTCTCAATTACCGGCGTGAACCGGCTCCCGGCGTCGGCCATGAACTCGCTCCAGATACCCTTGAGGTCCTTGGTGCTGTTCACCAGGCCGCCGGTGCTGTTGGCCGCCGATTGCTGGATTTTCTCAGTCTGACCCAGCAGGGCGTTCATGCGGACCTGAGCCAGGGTCGCTTCGTCCATCTCGTCGATCTGGTCCCCCAGCCCCATAGACAGGGCGGTGTTTTTAAGGGCCACGTCGTCGATGTGGACACCGTACTCTTCCAGGGCAGCGGTGTTTCCGCTGATATAGTCCTGGACCACGGCCAGCGCCTCGGCGTCGTCCATGGCAAACGCGTTGCCGAAGTCATACGCAAGGGAGGTTGTGATCTTGGAAAGATCGGTCGCGGCCTCTCCGGTAATGCCCAGCTCGCCATACATGGCCTTATTGGACACCATGAAGGACTTGACCTCATCGGTGCTCCGGTGAACGGCGTCGGCGTAGTTCTCCGCCCACTCCGCGGCGTCAGTGCCTGCGAAGTTGGCGTCAAACTTGCGCCCCGTGCTCTCAGCAGCACCGGCAGCCTCCAGGGCAGCAGCGCCCAGCTCCTTGAGCATATCAATTCCGGCCTGGATGGCCTCAAAGCCGATGAAGGCAGCAAGGGCGCCCTTGATGGCGTCCTTGATCTGAGACCCTGCGCTGTCGCCCTCATCCCCCATGTCGTCGAGGTCTTTTCGGGCGTCGTCGGCGTCATCGCCCAGGCCGTTGAGTTTATCTGCTGCGGCCTCGATGGCCCCCAGGAATTTCCCCTTGATCGTGGAGATAGGATGAGTAAAGGCGGTGCCTATGCCCTTTATCCCGGTTTTGACCTTTCCGGTGAAGCCGGTGATCTTCTTCTCGGTGTACCCTATGGCACCATCGAAGCCGGCCTTTATGGTCTTTGTGACGCTGTTGCTCTCCTTGGCTGCCGTCCCCATGGATTTTCCGACGGCAGCTCCGAAACTCTCAGCCTCGCGGCCCATATCCCGGAAGCTGAGCTGAACGTCGTCGGCTCCATCGCCCAGGTCGTCCAGCGCGTCGTCGGCGTCCCTGGCACCGTCCACGATTGCGTCGGTGCCTGCCCGGAAGCGGGCCCCCATGTCTTGAGCGGCGTCCTCGGCGTCCTCGGCGGTGCTGGTGATCCGCTCCAGGCGGTCTATCGCGTCGTTGAGCTTTCCGATGGCGTCATCGAGCCCAAAATCCATGCCAAATGTAAGCTCCCGGTTATCTGCCACTGGCCCCACCTCCTTTCTGCAAAAAGATAAGCCGCAGGGCTATCCACCCTGCGGCTTGCTCCACACTTCGTTGTAGAGTATGCGGGCCTGTATAACTTCCTGGTATTCTGCAAGGTCCATGGTCTTAAAATCATGGTAGGACAGGCCGCCCCCGGAGAATACCAGCACCCACATATTCCGGTTTCGTTTGGCCGCGCGGATGGCGCGGTCTACGTTGAGTTCACTCTCGAAGAAACTGCTCGATGGCCTTAATCAGCTTCTCCGGGGTCTTGATGTCGTCCTTCTCATCGAAGTAGGAAATGCCCTCGGATTTGACCTCCGGGGGGGAGATCACCACGTTTCTGAGCATGGTGTCGATGTACTTCGTGGTGTCGCGGCGACCGTTGCCGGTCATGCCGCAGTCGTCGTTGGCGTTGAAGTACCAGGTCGGAGAAACAGACTGGAGAGTGTACTCCTGATCGTTGATCTTGACAACTTTCTGCTTAGCCATAAATTTTCGGTAGCCCCTTTCAGACAATGATTTAGGCCGGTTCGGCCAGTTTGGGTAGCCCTTCATCGGTCATCCCCCTTTAACGGGGGATGACCGAGGGCACGTAGATGTTGACGGTGACGGTGCTCTGCTCCTTCTGGCGAGCCAGATCAGGCATTTTCATCACGCGGCAGTTATCCGCTGCCAGGGTGAAGGCGTCGGCGTCGTTCGCGTCAGAGATGTTGACGGAAACCGCCCGGCGCTTCGCCTCGATCTCCCGCAGATAGGAGAGGCTGGAGGACGTGGACATGAGGGTGAGGGCGACGGTGCCGCTCTCGTTGGCGTTCTCAGAGTAGGTGACGTCGCCCTTTGCCCCCACAGAGGGGGTTACGCTGTCCTCGTTCTTGGTGATCGTGACGATACCATCAGCAGCAAAGCCGGTGATGGTGCGCCCGCCCACAATGACAGTGACCTTTTTCGGGTCATAGCTTGCGATCTCAATACCTTTTGCCATGGTGTGTTATCCTCCTTCCTTACGCGCTCAGGGTAGCCCGCAGCACACCCTTGACCTTGACGCTGTGTACAGCGCCCTCAAGCTGAGCTTCCCAGGTGATGTCCGGCATTTGCCGCGCCCTTGCCTGCTCATCAGTGGCAGAGGTACGCTTCGGGACCACAACGGTATAGACGCCCTGGTCGCTCTCCGGGTCGTTTGCGATGATACCGAGCTCAACAGCGCGGTTGAGGGCAGAGTACACGCCAGAAGCCACGAGGGCGAAGCCTTCGTCGGTATAGCCGATCTTGGCATTCTCCAGGAAGATTGCGTAGAGGTTTTCCCGCATGGTCTTTGCGATGTAGTCGGCTCCCATCTGCACGTCGATGAACTCGCCGTCGGTGCACACACCGTTCTTGACGTACTCCTGTTTGTACTCGACGGTCAGGAAGTTCACATTCGCCTCTTCCAGGGCCTCCCGCTCCGCCAGGGTCAGGTCAGGAACGGAGATACCGTCCGGGCGCTTAAACTTCCAGGTCACGCTTTCGGGATAGAAGGGGCCCACGTTGCCCACGTAGGCAGCGTCAGGATATTCGGCGTCCTGGTCGCCGTAGATCACGACCGCGCGGCGATTGGTGATCTCAAGCTCCTTGTTCTGGGTGCGGCCAAAATAGAGCTTGCGGTGGTCTTCCTCACCAGCTCCGAGCTCAGCCTCGGTGGGCTCGGTGCCCTCGGCCCAGGCTGCCAGGGCCTCCACGTAGTCGTCGCCGTCCTGATCGACAAGCAGGATATACCAGTCATCGTCAGTCTGGCGCAGGGTTTCGATGGCGGTCACAAGGGACGCCGCCTTCTCGGCGTCGCCGGTTCCGGTAAGCTCCGCGATACCGGCGATCTTGACCTTTCGGATGAGGGTATCGGCGAGGGTGCCGCCCTGATCGAACAGGGCTTCGGCCATGGCCGCTACCTTCTTGCCGGTGTAGTCGGTATTGATGACGTCGAGGTCCCGATAGGTCTTGATGTCCTTCTGGCCCTCGGTGGAAAGCAGAAGAATGTCCAGGTTCTCGGTGCCGTTGGGCTTCGCGTCGATGTCAACGACCACAACAACATCTTTCGGCATTCAAATCACTCCTTTACGGTTCCAATGATGTTAGGCTGTTCAACCTCGCTGACGGCAGCATAGTCGGACCGGGTGTAACGCAGGCGGACGTCAAAGCCGAACCGGCGGCCCATTTCGTCCAGCTCCAGAGCGTCCCGGCTCGTGGCGTTGCTGACATCAACGACGACGAAGCCGGCGTCCGAGATCGCGTCCCGGCCAGTGTGCAGGAAAAAGCCCTGGGCCAGCGTCGCCAGCTCCAGGGCCTCATCCGCGCCCAGGACCTCGACCTGGACGCCGTTGTCGTCATAGCAGCGGTTGATACTGCAAGCAGTAAATGACAGGGTGGCGGTCGGCTGCTCTACCCTGGCCGTCACCAGATCATCGGGTGTAGCACCTTCCTCCAGCGAGTAGTGGCCGAGGCTCCCGTCCGGGATATAATCCGCGGTCACGGAGTAGATGATGAAGGGCGGCTCAGCCTCCGGCTGCACCTGGGAGGCAAGCAGCACCGGGACGTCCACGGCCTTATGCAGGGCCGAGATCAGGGCGTTTCGCTTCGCAACGAAGCTCACCGGCTGCCACCTCCTTTCGGCGCGGCGTTGGTTCTGGCCTCCACCAGATACCGCTTCATCGGGTGAATACTGTTGTGCCCCAGCTCTTGCGTCACCGTGTAGGTGTTCCCACTGTCAGGGTCATAGACCTGCGCCCCGGTCTGGAGCGCATGGCCGTTGGTGTAAATCTTCTCGCTCAGGTCGCTTACCGTGCCGGTGATCTCCCGGCGGAGGTCCCGGTCGCTGACCGGGAGGACCGCGCCCTCGAAGGGGACGCGCTCTTCTTCTCCGCGGACCCACTGGCCGCCTTTGCTCTGGTCGTAATGGCCGCCCGCCTTGATCTCATACATGGTATGGAGCAGACCGGACGGTATCATCGGCTGAGCCATTTTGAACAGGATACCCATTATTCTTCCACCTTCCACGTGATCGAATTTCTGAGCCGCCCGGTTACCATGAGGGGGCTGTCCGCATAGGACGGGGCCCGCTCCCTCTGGATACTGCCTTTCGGCGTGAAGTTCCCGGCCTCAGACATGAATTGCTGGATGAGGCCCACAGCCTGGCCGCCTATCCATTCCGCGGCCTGGCGGGCCGTCGTCTTTCCCTGGTAGATGTCCGCGACCGCTTCCTGGACAATCTGGGCCAGCGCCTCCTTGTTGTGGTCGAAGCCAGCACGGATGAAGCTACGCTCCGGGATGGTAACGGAGGGCAGCAGCAGAAACAGGAAGTTCAGATTATTCGCGTTCTCCGTGTTCTTGCGGCCCTTTTTGGCCGTCACTCCGAACAGGTAGCCGTCCTTGGACCGGATAAAAAATAGGTCCTGGAAGTCCCTGGGGCTCTTGTCGTAGCTGTCCTTATGGATGGGAATACAGAGGTTGCGGGCGTTCTTTGCGGTGATCGTGGCCCCGTATTCGTGTACATTGGCGATCATCAGCAGTTCGCTGTCCGCGTCGCCCTGGATACCCACCTTAATCCGCAGCTTGTTCAGCGCCTCCATTTCGGCCTTCACCTTTCGCAGGTACGGGACGATCTCATCGTTTACTCTCATGGCCTACCACCTCATGTAGTGGCTGAGGGTTTCCATCCACGACGCTCTGGGCTCTTTATCGAAGGTCCAGCTCACGTCGGAGATGGAGAAGGCGGAAAGCCCCTGGGCTCCGTTCCGCAGGATGGAGAACTCCTGTTCGGCGATCCCCCACACAATGGCGATGATGTCGGCGGGGAGATCGGAAGGCTCATCCTCCGTGGCGTCCTTCGGAAGGACATAGCCGGCGGTGAATTTGACCTCCAGGTATCTTTTCGGGGCCAGGTAGTCGTTTGCCAGGCCGCCGATATACCCCCGGAATATCCAGCCAGTGTCCCGGTACAGCACGCCGACGTCGCCGGTCATGGCGAAGTCGTAGCTGTCCGGGTCGATGTCCTGGCCAGTGTCCGTATCCTTGACATACTCAACGGAGCGGATGGGGTACTGAGTGAGCACGAGCTCCTGAGCTCCGGGGGCGACGTACCTATGGGTATAGGTGGCCTTCCCGAACTTCCGCCCGGTCATGGTTTCAATCCAGGCAGAGGCCGAATTGATAAGCCGGATGATGTTGTTTTTGACGGCGGTGTCTGCTGCCTCGGCAGGTATGCCCAGGCGCTCCATCGTGTCCTCAAGCGTCGTCATGGCGTTGTCGGCCAGCTTCTCGGTGGGCTCATTTGCCATACTGTCGCCTCCCTTCTGGAAGGGCGTGGATTAGTCCTCCGCGCCCTCCTTCTCAGACTTGCCGCCGGTGTTGGCGGTTTTCTTCTCCTTGGGGCCCGCCTCGCGCTTGTTCTCGGCGGGTTTCGGGTTGAGGGAAGGATAGGACCTTACCATGATTAAAACCTCCTTACAGGGCCTCTCAGGGCCAAATTAGACAGGGACCTCGGAAGCGTCGCCCAGAGCAAGCGCAGCAGTAGCGGTGCAAGAAGGAGAGCTGCCGCCGGTGCAAGTGATCTCATACTTGATCTTGACGAACTGCTTGCAGCCCACCAGGTCAAGGTCAATGTTTACCAGGGCGCCGCCCGCGGCGTCGGTATCAATGGAGATTGCTCCGTCACCGTCCATGGCCTTGTCAATGGGGATGAGCTTGTCGGCGGCGGGGGCGTAGCCGCTGCCCTCTTCGTCGCTTTCGGTAATGGTCAGCTTCACAGCCATTCCGGTGGGGGTGCCGGTGGGGGTGCCCACCAGGACGCCCAGGACCGCAGAGAGGAAGCCCTCGCGGTCGATGGCGTCCTCACTGGTGTAGGGGGTCACTTTGACATTCTGAATAAGTGCGCGTTTCATGTGGTTTTTCCTCCTTGTGTTGAAAAATGGAGATCGGGGCGCGAGGCCCCGATCTTAGAACGCCTTGATGTTCTTGACGTGCAGGAAGCTCTCCTTGTGGCGGGCAGCGATGTCAACATACATCAGCGCACGGGTGGCCGCGAGGTTTTCCTCGAAGGCGTTGTGCTGATTGCCGTCCTCATCGACCCAGGAGCCGTCCAGGGTGGTGTAGGTCTCCAGGCCCATCTGCTCGCCCACCAGCAGGTCAGCCCAGTTGCCGAAAGCCAGCTCAGTGAGGCCGGTGCTGTCGGTGGTGATCTGGTTGGACACGCGGTAGGGGAAGCCCAGCAGCTTGCCGGTGTTCATTTCCTCGCGGTAGATGTAGGCGCCGGTGGTGGTCTTGAGGTTCATCAGGTAGCCTTCCAGCACGGAGTTGAAGGCCCAGCCGAGCTTCTGATCGTCCACGTTCTTTGCCAGGACCTTAGAGCGGACGAACACGGGGAAGTCCGCGGTGATCTTGCCGTTGGTGTCGGCCAGATCGGTGTTGCCTACGGTCTTGGCGTCTACGTGCTCAACCTCCTTGTCGGTGAAGACGCCGAGGGGCTGGAACTCACCGCCCTTGCCGAACATAGCGCCGAAGTCAAGACCCAGCTCCATGCGGCGGGTCAGATCGTTGGCGAAGAGCTGATCGGCGGAGTAGTTGGTGCTCATCAGCAGCTCGCGGGTCTGAGGCACGATAGCCTCCAGGCGCTTTGCGGACAGCCGAATGTTGCCGTAGGTGGGCTGGGTCTTTGCGATCTTCCGAGCCTCACCGCCCCAGGTAGCGCGGGCGCCGCCGGTCATCTTGGGAATGTTGAGGTTGCCGTTCGCCATGGGGACCTTCTGAGCGCCCAGCTCGAAGATCACGGTCTTGGAGTACAGCAGCTCAATGATCTGGTCGAGGTAAATCTCAGGGATGAGATAGCCACCGGCGGCGGGGTTGGTGGCAGACAGAGCCTTGAACTCACGGGCCATGTCGCCGTCGTCGTACTTCTTGCTGGCGTAGAAGGCAGCAGCGTCAGGGTCATGCTTGCCGAACACGTCCAGGCACTTGATCGCGCGGGCGAGCTGCACCGCGGGCGGAATGGACTTCTTGGAAGCGGGAGCAACAGAGCCGCGGCTCATGTAGATGTTGCTGTACTTCCGCTGGACGGGGGAGGCCGCGCTCTTGCGGGCACTTTTGGTCTGGTGCTTGTAGGTGAAGGACTTCCGGCGCTTCGCCTCTTCGGTGACGCCCTCATCCTCCTTCATCTCTTCGTCCTCCACGCCGTCGCTCTCCTTGGTTTCATCCTGGGTGGCGTCGATGATCTCGCCGACAGCCTCCATGACCTCATCGGCGGTGACGTCGCCCAGCTCTTCGCCGGCCTCCTTGCGGGACTTCCGCTTCTCGGCCACGACGTCCATCGCCTGCTCGATCAGAGCGGAGATGTCAGCGGGGGCAGCCTCCACGGCAGGGTCGCCGCCTTCGCCCTCACCCTCGGCCTTCGCCTCGGCCTGCTCATCCAGAGCCTCCTTGACGCAAGCCTTGATCTTCTCGGTCAGCTCGTCAGCTTCCATTTTCACGGACTTACGCTGAGTTTTGGTATTGATAGCCATGTGAATAATCCTCCTGTTACAGTAAAATTTCGATGGTATTGCCGGAACGGGACGCACCCTTCACGGCGGGTCTTTGCTTTGGATTGGCGGATTTCTCGGTTTCGCTAGCCTCCCGGATGATACTGTCGAGGGCCTTCGTCGCGGCCTTCATGGACGCGCTGGCGTCCTTGAGGGCCTTCAACCGGGCTCCGCTGATCTTCCGGCCGGCTTTGACCTCCGCGGTCGCCTCTTCCACAAGGGACACGGCATAGTCCGCAACGTCGCGGGCCTGCTTGTAGTCGGTGATGACCGCCTCCGGGTTCATGGCCCAGGTGACGACCGACACTTCCCACAGTTTGACTTCCCGCAGGTGGCGGATGCCGTTCTCATCGTAGTCAAAGACGATGGGGTCGTATCCGATGGAAAGCTCGTTGAGTACCCCGTCTTTCAGCAGCACTTTGATGTCGCGTCCCATCGAAGTGTCGCTGATCTTGGCCTTAATGAACAGGCCGTTGCTGTCTTCCCTCAGCTCAAGGGGTCTGCCGATGGGAAGCCAGCAATCATTGTGCAGGGCAAGGATTTTCACCCTCTCCCAGCCTTCGGCGATTGTCTTCGTGAAGGCTCCGGGCTCGATGACGTCGCCGCCGCTGTCCACATTTCCGTAGACCGCAGCATAGCCGCTGAAAATGCCGCTCTCTTCGTCGTACTCATCGGTGCGGAAGGATAGGGTCTTGTACTCGGTTTTCACGCTCTTCTCCTTCACCCCCTTTCTGAGCGAGCTTTCCCAGGCTTTAAGCCCCCGGCGGGGGGCATAATAAGACGGCGACACCCGCAGGTGGGAAACCGCGAGCTTCGCCGTCAGGACGGGGTCGTCGTTGGTGATGTTGGTATCCGGGTGGGCGGTGCCGTGCTCCAGCTCCGCGGTCATCCCGGCGGCCAGTGATTTCAAATCGAAGTGCTCTGCCTCCAGGTCTATCCCGGCGGCCTGAGCGGCTTCCCTGGCCTGCTGTTCAGTAAATTCCATGAGGCAATCCTCCTTACTTGTCGAACGTCAGGAAGCAATGGCAGTTGACGACCTCGGCGGGGTCGCTGCAATCCGGGTCGCAGGGCCTCATAAGGCCGTTGGAGAACTTCGCGTCAATGGGGACGCGCTCGCCGTTCAGCCTCTTGTGGGACGGCCTGGCGGCTGCCATGTTGGCGACGTGCCAGGTCTTCCAGGCAGCTCCAGCCTTTCTCATCATGTCGTAGTGGCCGGTCAGCAGAGAGGTGTTGCACTCCTGGGTGGCGATGGTCCGCGCCCTGGAGGCCGTGGTCCCCATTTCCTGCTCGATCTGCTTTGCAATCGTGGCCCGGCTGTCGCCGTGCTCCAGGCCGGCAGAAACAATGCGGGCGATGGACTGCTGGGTGGTCTGAGTGATACCCTTGACACGGACGCCGCCCCGGAGCTTCGCCGTGCTGATGAGCTCCGGCCTCTGGATGGCCTGGAGGTTGTAGAGCTTCGCGGAGAGGCCCGCGCCCTTGTCGTAGCTTTCCTTCCACAGGGGTTCAAAGATGTTCAGCAGCGACGTTTCCTCCTGGGGCCAGTCGATCAGGCCCAGGGTGAAGCCGGACACCAGGCGCTCCCGCTCTGCTTCCGAGAGGGCCGCCCAGGCCGCCGCGCTCTGCTCCGCGGCGTCTTCGCTGTTCGGGTCATAGCCAGGGATGGAGGACATCAAAATGTCCCACACGCTCCGGTCGTCCTTCGTGGTGCCGCCCATGGCCTCGCTCACTCGGCGGCCCTGCTCCCGCAGGTACTTGAGGGTCGCAATCTCGAATTTGTGGGTCTGGTCCCGCTCCGCCTGCAATAGGGCCCGCTGGGCAGCCTGGACGCGCAGGTCCTTGAGCTCTTCCGGCGAAGCACCCTTGGAGGAAGTAATTTCAACCGTCCCTGCGCCCTCTCCGGCGCTCTCTGAGCCGTTTTCAGCGTCCAGGGGTATCCCATCATCCGTGATCTCGATTTCCTGCTCTCCGCCCGTCTCAAGCGGTGGTGCGCCCTCTGAGAACTGGAGGTTTGCAGCAGCGGTAGAGATCGCCACGGGGTCGTCATCCTCGTGCAGGTAGACGTCGGAGAACTGCGTCTTGTAGACGTCGCCGCCGACCTTGGCCGGGGGCATACCCAGCTTCTCGCGGGCCTCATCCTTGGTGAGCAGGCCGGCGTTCCAGCCGTCGATACCCACGGCCTTGTCGAACTCCTGGTTCCGCGGGATGATGTCGTTGAAGCGCCACACCAGGTCCGGCCCGAAATAGGGGATGATCTGGTGATTGATCGCCTCTTCCCGGCGGCGCAGGTTCGGCATGAGGACGTTTTGAGCGTAGATGAACTGGGCCGCCTCGCTGGTGGCCCGGTTACTACTCTCAGTAATACCCATGATCTCCCGCGGCACGCCAAAATGCTCCAGGACGGCGTTTCGGAGGAAGGTCCGGCCATTCACCATGTCCATGTCCTTCATCGTTTCGCCGATCTTATTCACGGTCACGTCGCCGTTGACGGTGGCGACGCCGTGGCTCTGGAACATACCACGGAACCGCTCAAGCCATTCCGCCCGGAACCGCTTCCGCTGGTCCTCGGTGCTCTTCGGCATGGATATAATCAGGTTCGGGGTGGCGTCGTTGAAGAAGAAGCGCTTCTGGAATTTCGCGGCGTACTCATCGGTTTCGATCTCATCCGCCAGGGCCTCAGACTGGCCCAGGCCGCGCTTGAACGGGTCCAGCGGGTTCAAGTCCTTCATCACGAACATATCGTCAACGGAAACATTCATCAGAAGGCCGTTGGTGAGCCGGACCGTGTAGTACGGGTGATCCTGGTACGGGGTCATCTGGACCCAATGCGTCGGGACCGGCCAGAGCTCCGCCGGGATACCGAGCGCCGTCTTCTCGATGATGAAATATCCCTCGCCCTTGAGCTTGAGGTAAATCTCCAGGAGGCGCCACAGGGCAGCATTGCTCATCTCGTGGAGAGGGTTCGGGTTCGCCCAGAAGTCGAGGAATGGGTGGGCGGTGAGCTCGTGCTCTTCTCCGTTTTTGTCCACACGGTAGAGCTTCCCCTCGGCGAAAGAGAGGTCCGAGGCTATGCGCTCGATGACCGCGAGGCGAGGGCTTGATCTGTACGCCTCAATCCATTCCTGGGTGTTCCTCTCAGGCGGGTTTGTCCAGCGGGGCAGCATGATACTCTCGCTTTGGTACGCGCGGCTTGCACGCCCTCCGCCGCCCCTATTCCAAAAAGGCACGGTTACTCGCCTCCCTTGCTTTTGGGCTTCTTGCCGAGCACCTGCACCGCCCTGGGGTTAGAGGGCCCTCCGGTGATCTTCTGCCAGATCGCGCGGGCCTCCTTCATGGTGTCGGCTCGGATATACTTCATCGGCCAGCCGTCGGCTGACACAAGGTAGCTGCATTTCTTTTTCACGGTGTCCCTCCTTAGTCGATGGTCCAATCGCTGATTTGCGGGTCATGCAGGGCTAGGGCCAGGGCGTCGCCCATATCGGGGGACGACAGGCCGCGTTTCTTCATGGCCTCTTTCTTCTCCAGCTCGATCTTGCCAGCGCTATTCACCACGTACTTCCGGTTGGAAAGCTGGCTGATCTGCTTATCGTCATACCAGAGCTTGAGGCTTTGGGTCCGCAGCGCCTCCCGGACCGCGCCCCACATGAGGCCGGTGCTGTTCTGGTAGTCGATGGGGTCATCTTCGCTGATCGTGCCGCCCTCTCCGCCAAAATGGCACTCCACGATCTCCAGGGAGAGAGGCGGGGGCGGGTCCTCGCTGTCTGCAAAGAGGCGGTCCCGCTGGTCGTTTACTTCCTCCACGATCTGGTCCCGCAGCTCCATGAGGCGGTCGAACACGCCGACACCCAGGCCGTCACAGTCGATCTTGACATGGATTTCGGCCCACGGTTGCGCCAGAGCATAGCGCTTGATGAGCTGGACGGCCTTTCCGCTCAGCTCCATGGTGTCGTTGTGGTGGTAGACCTCCGGCTGCTCCTGGAGCTTCTTGTCCAGGACCGGGGACAGCACGGAGCTGTCGTCGCCGTATCGGGCGACGTCAATCCCGATGTCCACGCGGGCCGCGCGCTCGATCTCCGGGGTCTTAGCCTCGCTGGCCCGCTCTGCCCACTCCATAGGGATGAAGCTGTCCGGCAGGGCCTTTGGGAACTCCCCAGCGACACGCACCCGGAAGACGTCGCTGTCCTCGCCGAACATATCAATGATGGTGTCGATGAACTGCTGGTCCACACGGCTGCTGTCCCGCCCGTCAATGTGCATGGCGTTGTAGAGCTCACGCGATTTGTGGTGGCTGTCATAGAAAAAGCCGGTGATCTTGGTGGGGTTTCCACACATCACCAGCTTTGCGCCCTCGGTGGACAGGGCGCCGAGGACAGGCTCGAATATCTCATCTCGAACGCCGGAGGCCTCGTCGATGATGTAGAGGACGTGCTCAGCATGGAAGCCTTGCAGGGCGTCCGGCTTGCTGGCCGTCCGGCCTACCGCGAACCACTCTTCGGGGTGGCCCCTCATGTAGACCTTTTCCTTCGTCCAGATGAGCTCCTGGGACAAGGCCGGGTTGCTTCTCAGCCATTTGGCGATCTCGGCCCACAAGATGTCCCATAGCTGGTGCTGGGTGGGAGCGGTGCAAGGTATCTTCGGATAGGGCCTGGTGGTGAGGAACCAGATCGCAAGCCAGCTCTCCACCGCGCTCTTCCCGATACCGTGGCCGCTCCGAACGGAGGTCATGGGGTACTTTGCTACGCTGTTCAAGATGGCCCGCTGATTGCTGTCCGGCTTCGCCCTGATAATGTCCTCCACGAAGTCAACCGGATTGTCCGCATAGTAGAGAATGGCGTCACTTGTCAGGTTCATTCTGCTGCCTCCTTCGCTCCCACGCCTCGGAGATCACGTCGGCAAGGCTGCTGCTGGCGGCTTCGGCTCCGGTGTCCGGGTTGGTATCCTTTACGATCTCTGTTCGGTTCTCGCGCTCCAGCTTCGTAGCCTCCCGGATGAAGGCGACAAGGTTCTTCGGGTCGATGTCCCGCGGGTCCATCTCTTTCAGAGCTTGAAGCGCCTTCTGCTGCATTTTCATGGCAATGCTGATATGGCGGTCTGCCATCTGGCGGGCCTTCTTGACCGCCTCGGCGTGGGCCTGGCGCTGGAGGTCATTCTCGTAGGCTGCCACCCTTTCTACCCACTGGTAGTTGGCACTCCACCGGCTGATGAGCTGCCTACTTTTGGACAACTGCTCGCTAACAAGCCGTTGACTTCGGGTTTCTCCCAAATTTAGGTAACACTGAAATGCCTCATACGCCTTTACGCTCTCGCCCTCTTGCCGCTCCCATGGCTTCGTGTCGCTGCGTTTCGGCATTTCGTTTCCCCTCCTTCCAGGGCCGGAAGCCGTTACTTAACAGCTATCCAGCCGCAGAAGTTGAGGCAGCGCCAAAACATATCCACCTTTCGGAAACCGGCGGTCCGCAGCAAGTCCGCATTCCACTCGGCCTTGAGCGGCGACAGCACATTTTCAAGGCTCCGGCGCTTCGCCGCGATCTGCTCTTCGGTGTATCCGTTTTCCCGCTTCATCTCGTAGTAGAGCTCGACCATCAGGTCGTCCATGCTCTCGCTGAGGATTTTCTCAACGAAGATCAGGGCGCCGCCGGGCTCCAGGCCGTCGTAGATCATCCGCAGCATGGACGGGCGGTAGGCCGTCGGCATAAACTGCATAGACAGGACGGACAGTACCAGGCTCGCCCCCTTCTTGAGCGGCAGGAAGCTCCAGAGGTTCCCCTCCTGGACGGACACTCTCGGCTCATCCTGGAAGCGATCTTGGCAGGCCGCGGCCATGGCGGGGGCGTTGTCGATCAGCAGGAAGTCGTTGACCTCTCCGTACTTGGTGACGAAGGGCTCCACAGCCAGGCCGGTGCTGCACCCCACGTCTACGATCAGGGTTTCCGGCTTGATGAACCGCTCGCCCAGCTTGTAGGTAAGGGCCCGCATAGATCGGTAATCCGGGATACTCCGCTCAAGCATATTGGCGAAGCAGGCGACCACTTCTCCGTTGAACTCCCATTTCTCGCCGGGGTTTACGTTATCTCTCATGTTTCCGCTCCTTCCTTCGGCGGAGGCAGGCGGATACCGAGCCGGTGCTCGAACGCCTCCCGCGCTCTCCCGGACAGGCCCATGCGGGTTCCGTCGGGGTATGGGAGCTCAAACTCGAAGTCCAGCGCAGCGGCCAGGGCCGCGGGGTCTACTTTCGGTTCCGTCGCCTCCATGTACCAGAATTTCGATATGAGGTCCAGGCGCTTGACCTTCCCGAAACAGGGCGCGAAGATTTCCCGCATTTCCGCTTCGGTGTGGCCCTTCTGGACCTTCGGGTGATTTCCTATGTCCCCCAGAATGGTGTTCGGTTCGTAGTCGAGATCGAAGGTCAGGGTCTTTTCAGCCCCGATGAACTTCTTCTTCGTGTTGACGAACTGAGGCGCCTTGTTGCTCTGGCACCAGCAGACCACCGTCCCGCCGGGGGCGCAAAGGGCGGCGGCGATCACGGCGATCTGCTTCCGATCTGCCATGAAAGGAACGCTGTTGAACACGCTGGAGATGAAGACGCTGCTGTACTGCGTGCCGGCCTCGACTTCATCCAGGAAGCGGGCGGCGATCTCCAGGCTCTTTTCCTTGTGTATCTTCTCACCCACGGTCACGAAGTAGGGCTCGAAGGCGGACACGTGGATACCAGCCTTTCGCAGCGTGCGGGTGTTGTTGAGCTTCCCAGCTCCGAAATCAACGACGCTGGAGCCGTAGTAGCTCCGCCACTTCTCCAGGGCCGCCCCCTCCAGCTTGCAGAAGTCCCGGCCTCTGTTGTTCGGGAAGATACCCTTGAAGAATCCGTCCCCCAGGGCGGCGTTGCCCTCGGTGTCGGTTTCTCTGGTGTTCCGTTCCCGCATGAAGCTGTTGAACCGCAGGTCGTCGGCGTAGGTGCTTTCCATGTCGAAGTCCATCGAAAGCAGGTTCAGCATGGAGGACGCGAAGGCTTCCTGGGCTTTGCTGACCGTCACGCAGGCGATCACCTTCCGCCCGGCCTCGGCGGCCACTTGCAGGCGGCCTATCCCGTTTATGACGTTCCCGGCCTCGCCGATCACTACCGGCATAGCGCTCCCGATACGGCGCTCTAGGGATTTTGCAAGCTGCTTGATGTGAGTGTCGAAGCTCCGGTGATTGAGCTTTGCCAGTTTCACCACGTCCATCCGCCGGAGGGCGTGGACGCACGGGAATGAGGCGGGGGTGTTGGGCTCGATGTCCGGGAGCTCCCCGGTCATGGCCTCGATGTCCATTTCATACAGCCGGCGCTTGATGATCGCGCAGGTGTCTTGCTTCTGGAGGTCATTCGTGGCCCGGTTGAACAGGACGTTCACGGCCCGGCGCTCTCCCAGGGTCTTCCCGCTGACGTACTCCACCGGGATATGCTCGAAGCCCATCTGGGAGGCTACAAGGTGCCGCTGGTGGCCGCTGAGGATTTCCCCGCTCTCGTCGGCGTAGATCGGCAGCAGGAAGCCCAGCTTGCGGAGCGACAGCTCCGTGAGGGCCAGGCGCTTTTCATCATTCCGTCTGGGGTTGTACTCTGACGCCTGCACGGCGTCGATAGGGACCAGCTTAATCATGCTCCAGCAACCTCCGTTTGATCTCGTCGGCGATCTCGTGCTCATCGAAGACGCCGGTATCCCGGATGGCTTCGATCAGGCGCTTATACCTGACGACCTCGACCTTGAAGTGCAGGTGGCCGATACGGACAAGCGTCGTGCTGAAGCCGGGCTCATCGTCCGGTTCCTGGTCTTCCTGGTCCTCTTCCGGCTCTTCGCCTTCCTGGTCCTCCAGGTCTTCTCCGTCGCCGTCGAAGTCATCGGCGCCGGGGTCTGCCATATCCTCAAGCTGCCGGTAGACCAGCAGCTCGTCGTGATCGAAGCCGGTTTCGTACTCGATGACCTCATCGTCTCGCAGCAGATCGCCCAGCTTCTCGGTATCCCAGCGCCCGTCAATGCGGTTCAGCGCAAGGCAGAGCTTTTTCTCTTTGGCTTCGTCCGGCTGATCTATGACGGAGCATAGGACCTCGGACTTCCCCATGTCCCGGAGCACCGCAAGCCGCTGATTGCCACCAATACAGCGCATATTGTGCAGGTTCACGACCGGGGGCTCCACCATGCCGTTGATCTCAATGCTCCGGCGCAGGGCCTTGTATTCCGGGCTGCCGCGCTCGATGTCCTCCCGCGGGTTATAGGGAGGCGCCACGATGTCGGAGATCTGCAAGACCTCCATCCTGGTTTCAAATTTCATCGAAAAGCCTCCTTTTCAGCTCGGCGCACACAAGGTCCTGGGTGAAGCCGACCTTCTCGCGGACGTCGGCCATCAGGTCCTCGAACTCTGCTTCATCCAGGCGGAAAGAAAAATCGCCGACCTGACATTTGATACCGTCGGTGGTGTCTTCCTTCTTCCCCTGGGTGGGCGGGTCCTCATCCTCCCCCAGCTCGTCGCCGATCTCTCCCAGCAGATCGTCAATATCGGATTGCGTGAAGCCGGTGGACAGCAGGTTTTCGCCGTCGTCGATGAGCTCCTGGAGAATGTCGGCCAGTTGGCCGTAGTCCCATTCGCCATCCAGCTTGTTCAAAGCGATACAGAGGGCCTTTGCCTGGGCCTCCGGCATATCCACGACAACGGCGACCGTTTCCGTTTCACCGGCTGCCAGCAGCACGGAAAGCCTCTGGTGCCCGCCGATCAGGCAGTTGTCCCGGAGGTTCACCACCAGGGGCAGCACCAGGCCGTTTTCCGAGATACTGGCGTCCAGGGCTTTGTACTCCTGGTCTTTGGCCGTGAGCTGCACCCTGGGGTTGTAGGGTGCAGGCTTGATGTCGGCCAACTTAATTACTCGCGTTTCCACTTTTCCACTCCTTCCGGTTAAAAATGGGTATAAAAAAGCGGGGCGCTTTCGCGTCCCGCTGGTGGCCGGGTGTTCGGTTATCCAAATAGGCTGCACTGGTCGAAGGACGGAACCTTCACCATGCCCGCCGTCTTGATGAAGCGGTCATAAGGTTGAGCCTCAATGCCATACCGCGCATACATGGTCCGGGTCTTCGGGTTGCTCTCCACAGCGTAGTAGAGGCTCCCGGTGCTCCCGTGCTTCGGGAAGATGAACCGCTGGAGGGCGCTCTCCTTGAAGACCGGGGGCTCCCCGTTGATGTCGTTGAAGTACCACTCCTGGGGCTGCCAGCCGGTCTTCCGCTTGATGTTCTCCATGGTCTGCTTCATCTGGTAGTCCGGCCGGGCCGTCACGATGATGACATAATCATCCTTGATCGCCTCGATTAGGTCAGCACGGTATTCCTCGGCTTCCATGCGCCGGGAAAAGGGGCGAAGCATACGGGTTGTAGCCTGGTTCCCCACAAGGGTGTAATTGAGGTCTAAAAGACAAATCCGCTTCATAGTAGGTTCTCCTTTTTAGTTATTTCCGCAATAATATTATACCACTTTTCGGAGGCTTTGTCACAGGTTTTACCAAAAAAGAGCGGATTTTCGCAATAAAAATCAGCCGGAGAACGTGCTACCGGCTGCTGATCGTGAAGGGAGTAACTCAGGTGCAACTTCACATCATAAAGGCATTATAACACGTAAAATTGCACCAGTCTATTGCACGATTTTTGCACCGATAAATTGCACGCCGTCACTTTATGGCTTCCGCTCCGTATAGCCAGACCGCGAGCCTTTGCACAAGCCGCTTCCGGTTCCTCCAGACGGTTGTTGTGTCGCATGGAATGAGCTCCGCCACGCGCTCATCCGGGAGATCGTCAATGTACCTGCCGGTCACGGTCAGGTAGTAGTCGTCCTTCTCGATGGTGGCAAGGGCCCGCTCCATGGCCTCGATCTCGTATTCATCCGCGGCGATGGTGGCCTCCAGGTCTATCACCGCTGCCTCGAAGATTTCCTCCGGGGTAAGCCGGACCCCCGACTTGCTGAACCGGGTAATGCTCTTGCTCCGGCCTCTGGGCCCGTACTGCTTGAGCTCTTCCAGGCGCTCCTTGTCATCATCCCGCTTATTCCGCAGGACCGGCAGCGCGTAGAGGCGGCGCTCGGTGGCCTTGAAGGCGTCCTTGGCGGTCCTCTCCGCGGATATGCGGCCAGCCTCAACGGCCTGCCGGATGATGTCTTGCGTGCTCTCTTTTGGTTTGCCCATTGAAATGTCGCCTCCCGTGTGGTAAAATAGCTTTGTCACGGGCTGTCTTCCCTTCGGGGGAGGCGGCTTTTCTTTTTATTCTTCTGATGATTGGCTGCGGCCGGCGCCGCCTTTGATGACGGTGAACGTAGCCCTCACAGCTTCCGCCCTGCGGTCCTCCCGCCTCTTCCGGCACGCCGCAGCTCTTTCCTGCACCTCGATATACTTGCGCGGGAGCTTCCGCTTCTCACACTCCGGGCGCCACTGGCTCTTCTTGGTGTAGTCCCCGTCGTAGTGCTTGCACTCGTCGCAGCAGTAGCAGATGTCTTCGACGTTCTGGAGCTCTCCGGGGGTGAAGTACCACGCTTCCAGCTCGGCGTTATAGAGGCAATGATCGCAGGCGCACCCGTAGCAGCTCACTTAACACCGTTGACCGCCGTCTGGAGCAGGAAGCCCAGGAGCTTCCACACCTGGTCCCTGATCTTGCCCATGCAGATGTCGCGGCCCACGGGCTCGCTGTAATTCTCCTTGCTGACACAGGCGGAGGCTTCCACGATCTCGAAGCCGTTCCGCAGCACAGCGCGGACAACGGTCGTCTTATCGCCCATGGTCTGGGTGTGGGTTTCCGCGATGAAGTCATCGACCATCTTCGCCCCAATACTGGGAGCCGAGGTCCCCAGGTCCTCGTTGACGTCCAGGGCCAGGTAGGCCCGCTCAAATGCTTCTTTCGGGCTCCAGCTCACATAGCCGTCCGGGTAGCGGACCCGGTAGCCATCCTCCACGCTGGGATAGTTGGGGAAAGCCTCGTGCGGGTCGCTTGTGATGACGGTATTCCCGTTTCCGTCCATGCAGCGGAAGGCGGGCTCCGCCTCGATCAGCTTCGTTCCGATGTACTTTTTCATGTGGTGATCTCCTTTCACGGCAAATTGATGTCAACCGCAATGCACTCCACCCACGGGAGGGCTCGATAGGCTTCCAGCGCCTCTTCCTCCGTCATGGAGATAAATTCGTCGTACCCCTTTACTTCGGTGAGAACGACCTCGACGTCTTCATCATCAAAGAAAAAGATGTGATCTTCTGACACCAGGTACTTTGTGACACTGGCCGGCCCCCACGCTCCCCGCCATCTGGTGTATCCGTCGTCGCATACAATCTCGCTGTCCACCATAGGGACGATGGGAAGGCCCGGGTGGGCCTTAATCAGTTCCAGCAGCTCTTCGATGTACCTATCCATGCTCATCCATCCTTTCTGAAAGCTCCGGTCAACCGCTGCCAGAGGGACCGGCGCGGGGTCTGGGTGTTGGGCGTTCTGGTCCACCAGGCGTCCATAGGTACGGCCTTCCCGCCCTGTACAGGGGTGATCTTCAACTCCTTCATCTTCTCGCGCATTTCCTCGACGTTGGCGCGAAGGTAGCCCCTGGCGGCCTGCTCCGCTTCCAGCTCCGCGACCCTGCGCTCCAGGTTGCGGAGGCGGTGCTCCCGGCGGGCGCTCATCGGGCAGCTCCATCCAGCAGCTCGGCCAGGCGGTCGTATGCCCGCCGGACAATGGCGCTCTCCCGGCGCGTCTGGTTTATGCTCTCTTCGATCATACCGCGGGGGAGGCCGGGAGCCATGAAGCCCAGGAAGGAGGCAGCCATGGGCGAGGACTTCGCGCTGCGCTCCCACTTGTCGGCCAGCGTCTTCAATTCATGCAGCAGCATGACATCTTCGCCAAACGCGCTCACCCTCACACGGGGCGGCGCAGGGATGTCCTTCCCCTCGGTGTCCCCGGTGCTGGGGCCGATCATGGTAATGGCAGCCATGATCGCGTCGTTGTCCTTCTTGGCGACCTCATCGTTGGTGTGGATATAGGCGTCGCGGGCCCGCTCGGCCAGGTCATTCAGCTGCTCGATGATCTCGTGCTTGTTCATGGTGTTTCCTCCTTGATGTTTATTCCCTCCAGGAAGAGCAGCACGCCGGGTCCGCCTATGCGGACCTCGAAGGGCGCCGCCTCCTGGGGCGTCATGTACTTGTGCCCGTATCGGGCCTTCATGTCCCGCCAGACCTCCCAGGGTATCCGGTAGAAGCCCACCGAGCCGAAAGAGCAGAGGACGAAGGCCAGCGCTCCGAATTGGTGCGCCCTCTCCAGGCGGTCGGCCTGATCTGGTGTCACGCGGTCCTGGTTCATTCTCTCGGTGTCGGTGTACTTCGCCTCGAAGTTGACCGCCCGGCCCCCGAACAGGAAGCCCTTGTAGTCTGCCTGGGCAGTGCTGACGTAGTGGGCGATGAACTTCCCGCCGCCCAGGTCCTTGGTCGGCTGCATGGGCTCCGGCGTCTTCTCGATGTCCGCGATCTGACGGAGCCGGTAAAAGTCGCAGGCCCCGTTTATCATCTGCTCAAAGAAGGCACCCTGAGCCCGGTTCTTGCGGTTCTGGTATCTGAGGGCGGCCCTGGCCCTCTCGCTCGGTGTCATGCTCGATGATCTTCCTCCCTTCGGCCTCGGTACGGAACACGGTCTTCCCCCACGCCTCCAGCAGGGAGAGCGTGAAGGGGACCGCCTCGACAATGCGGCGCGGGGTGACGACCTCTCCAAACAGGAATATTTCGGCCTGCTGCACCCCGTAGTGGCACGCCGGGTTTGATCTGACGCGCCACACCGTCGCGCCCAGGGGCACCGGGAGCCGGAGCAGAAGGCCCGCTGCTTCGTCCGCGCGGTATCTCTCCAGCTCCATTGCGATCTTCCGGGCGTATTCGTCCTGCTGCATTGTCAATACTCCTAACTTTTAAGGCTTATTTCTTGTTGTTTCACGTGAAATTCCACAATTTCCACCAACTTTTACACAGGGTCGGGCAGCTTTCACAAGCTCATCAACGATCCTCCCCTCAGACGTGCCGGCCTTCCGAGCCATTTCCTCCAGGTGGAAGGCGGTCTGGCTGGTAACGCGCAGCGTGATCTTCTTCTTGTGCAGGCTCATGCCTCGCCCTCGGCTTCCGGCAGGAAGCCACGGCAACGTGCGAGCGTCTTCATTTTGCGGATGGTCTGATCGCTCACGCGGATACCGTCTTCTCGGCGGATACCGAGCTCGACCAGGAAGTCGTTGATGATCTCTTCCTTGGTGGGGCCCGCCGGACGCTGGCCGGCGGCCAGGCTGTCCAGATATTCGCAGAGCTGGGCGTCGGTCATCTTGCGGACCCTGATCGCCCGTTCATGCTGTTCCTGCTCAAAGTCAGTCCTTCGGCAGCTTCGCTTCTTCATGTGCTGTTTCTCTCCTTTCTCCTGGGGCACCAGGGCGGCGAAGATCGGGTGTAGCGGCCCGGCACCGGGCGGGCCGGGCGGTCGTCGTAGCCCTCCGCCTCCCATCCGATCTGACAGGCAATCGCGGTGCCGCGGCGTCCCTGGGGCGTTTCCTCCCGGTGCTCGCACTCCTTGCAATGAGGGACAGGGCCGGGGCCCTCTGGCATGGATTTCATGCCGTCCGGGAACTCCCGCATGAGATCATCGCCCCACACAGGCTTGAGGCTGTCTTTCATAAAGACCGCCGCGCCTGTGATCTTTGCGGCCTCCACGATCTTCTCCACCCATTCCCGTTTCGGCTGGTGGTATTTACTGCCCGGCCCCGTCATGGCCCCGACGATGAGCCAGCGGACGCCCCCGAAACTTCCGACGTCAGGGTCGATGTCTTCCAGCAGGGGTTCAATGCTGAGGAAGGTGTTATAGCCTACGCCCTCGGCGAAGGCGGGCGCTCCCTTCCCGGTGACGCTGGTCCCGTACCAGAAGTTCGGTTCCGCCGGCAGCTTCCCGGCGTTGGCAAGATCGCAATAGCGCTGGGGGTTCTTCGTCAGGAACATATAGACGTGCCGGGGAGCCCGCTTGCAGGCGTCGAAGACCTCGGAAATCCATGCGTCCGGGACCCACTCTCCGAAAAGGTCCCCCATGCTCGACACGAAGATACGCGCCGGTGTGAGGCATTTCTCAGGATAGCCCAGGGTGTACGTGTGGAACGTGGGGGCGAAGCCCTTCGGATACGGTGTGCTCCGCAGATAGGCCCCGTGCTCATCCAGCAAGCGGGCCGGGGTGTCGGCCACGTAAATTCCGGTCCCTTTCGGAAGGAACTCCAGGGGCTCCGGGTCCGGCCTCTCGCAGGCGTGCGGTGCAAACCGGGCGGTAAATCGCCGGGCGTAGCAGTATTCGCAGCCGTGGCGGCAGCCGGTGACGGGGTTCCAGGTGTGTGTCGCCCACTCTATGGCGGTTTTATGTAGGTTCATCGCTATTTTCCTTTCCCGTTTTCAGCCAGCCACAGCGGAGATTGCAGTCCTTAGAACAGGCAGCGCAGCAGTCGTATGGCTCTTGGCAGTACGCCGCCGCGCCGCAATGGCCGGATGGGCTCAGGCCGGTTACGCAGGCCCCGTTGAGGGGGCTCTTTTCCGCTTCCGGTGGCTCCGGCTCCATGTCAAACAAGGAGCATTGGTTTTCATTCATCCGGCGTTCTGCTTCCTCTTGCCGCATTTTCCGCAGGCAGCAGGGTCCGTATCCATCCCGTATGCCCTGGGCGGAGGTCAGAAGACCTCCGCACCGCTTGCACCTTCGGGCAGGAATGGTGAATACCTCATCGCTCATAGGGCCCAGGCGGCCAGGATGGCCGCCGCGATCAGGCCCGCCGAGGCTACCTTCGCGCCGTTGCTCCGGTCCGTGATGGTCTTACCGCCAAACGCGAAGCAGACGGCAAAGAAGGTCATCAGCAGCACAAACGCGATCACCGCAATTCTCATAAGCTCCCCTCCATACCTACCAGCTCGGACAGGTGCTCCAGCTTCTCCAGCTCCTTTTCGGTGTTGTCCCCGAAAATCACGTGGAGCTGGTTGAGCATGATCTCCACGTCGGCCCGCTCTTCCGCGATGTGTGCGAGGATTTCCTCCTTGTTGCCCTGCCGGAAGTTGACGTACCGCTTGTACTTGTTGAGGACCACGATCAGCTCCGCCATTTCCTCGGTGGCCTGGTCGATCTGGGCGATCTCCCCGAACTTCTCGACGGCGGCCTCGTAGAGCGCCATTTCCCGCTGTTCCGGCGTCATGGCCTCTTCGCCGCTGTCCTCCGTCCCAGGGACAGATACCAAGAGATCAGATTTCAGCGTCAAAGCCGGGCGCACGCCCCTGCGGCCGTCGCACGCGTAGCGGCTGTTGAGGCTCCCGTCCGAGCCCACGCAGCGGACGTAGGAGGTCCCGGAGCTGGCCGGGGTTCCGTCAGGGGTGATGAGCCAGCGCCAGTGTTCCGGCGCAGGGTGCAGATCACGGGTGGCCCGGTACTCATCGGCGGTCAACATCGTTACCTTGTCCAGGCACGAGCCGTAGTCCTTGAGGCCGTCGTCCGCGGTCAGGTCCCGGTACGTGGGGACAATGGCGTCCGCCAGCTCCGGGCACTTCTCGATCAGCTCTTCCAGGAAGGAACCGTTGAGCTGTTCCCGAAGGCTCGCGCCCTTCCAGTCGTTGTTGCCGTCCTCATCGAAGGCTGCCTGGAACAGGTCTTCGGTGGCCTCGCAGAAGTAGTTGGCCGGGGCGTTCGGATAGGCCGGCGGGTCAACGTGCAGGACCTTCCAGTTGATACCGGCCAGGTCAAAGGTGCTGCCTCTCTGGAAGGCTTCGAGCTTTTTCTTCATGGTGTTATCCTCCATTCATGTGCCGGAACGGGCACCGCTCCGGGTCTTTTCCACAGGTTGTATCCCACATCATCCCCGGCAACAGGCCGGTGTGGGCCCTGCATTTCACTGAGCTAAATCCTCCGCAAAGCCAAATCCCTTCGTACTCCGGGCAGTTGCTTCGCTCGAAGGGTATGCCCTTCTGGACGAAGACCGCTCCGGGCTCATCCGGGGTAACTACTCTGTCTACCCAGGCGAACGGGAGGCCCTTGCTACGAAGGTGTTCCCGTGCTTCCTCGAAGCCCGGAAGGTCCCACTGACCGTCCGTTACCGGCGGGCCCGTGTCAAGGTTCGGTCTGTCCTCCTGGATGAGGTCAAATAGGCTTACCTGTTCCATAGCCTCCATTGTTCCGCTCCTTTCTCCCGTACCTCTTGGCCGTCGGTGTGGCCTGGCCGCACCGCTCAGGGCCGTTCAGACAAGGGTTCTTGCAGTTGGTATTTCGGTATCCGCAATCGGAGCAGCAGAAGTTACCACGCCGCCGGTCACAGGTGAAGATCATGCAGCCGCGGGATGGAGCTTTACTCATAGGGAAGTGCCTCCTTCCTGTGTTGCGTGCTGCGCTCCGGGTCCGTACTTTTCCCTCATGCGGGCGGCCATCCGCGGGATATTGGGGCCGCCCTCGCACATTCCGCGCTCCAGCTCCACGCAGCGACTTTTTGGATAGAAGGGATACCCATATTTCCAGGTGTTCCCGTCCCAGTCAAAGAGGATGGTGCCGTCCGGGCACCTCCAGACGATGTACTCCTTCACCGGATATTTCTTCTCCGCCATCATCCTGCCTCCCCGTATGGGTCCGGCAAGCTCCAGTCCCAGGTGTCGCCGGTCTTCTCATACTCCTTGCGGAAGTGGTTCTCCAGGCCGTCCCCCTCGAAGAAGAGGTAGTCCTCCGGGAGGGTCCGGCCCACGTCCTCGACGCCGTTCTGCTCCAGATACCAGCGGTGCAGAACGTCGTCGGCTAGGTTCAGGAACTCATCCGTGACCGGAGAGGCCGGGTCGTAGGCGAACTGGTAAGGCTTGCTGAGCACTTCGGCCAGGGTGTCGCCGAATGTACCGGCGTCCAGCCGGTTCAGCGCACACCAGGCCACGGCAGCCTGCCGGGCCGTGCTGGGGACGCCGCGGGCCTCGGCCCATATCGTCTTCGCCAGCATTTCCACTTCCTCATAGGTCCAGGGGAGCGCCGCAGCCTCTGGGGATGACATGGGCTCCGGTGTGGGAGTGATGGACAGGAGCGGCGCCGGTGTTTCTTCCAGCTCAGCCCCTCCGGCGCTGTTCGGCTCCAGGCCGACGGTCGCAAAGATCGCCACGCAAAGGACGCAGCAGATCAGGGTGATTGCTTTCTCTTTCATGGGTCCCTCCATCGCTTAGCGCCTTCGGCGCATTTCTTCGTAGTCCATGGCGTCGTCTACGGTTTTAATGCCACGGGCCCTAAAATTATCATAGATACCGCCTATATACCCCCAATGCAGCTTCCCTTGGGTGCGGGCCTGATCGAAGGCGTATGCAAGAAGCTCCTTCTTTTCCTCCGGGAAGGTCATGGTCCATTGGCCGTCCTCGTGGTGCGTCTGCTCCTTGATGTAGTAAAAGACCTTCCGCACATCGTCCGGCGTCGGGTTCTGCTTCGGGTAAAACTCCAGCCACAGCTTCTCGGTGATCTCCCGGAGCTCCTGGCCCAGGGCCTCGGTATAGCCGAAATAGGTCGTGATGTCGTCCTTGACCTCTCCCAGGAAGTCTTCGTCCTCCGGCGGCCCTGGGGGTATGTACGGGCCCTCCAGGGCGTCCACGGAGTTCATGTGGTAGGTGCTGGGCTTCCCCTTGACGCCGGGGGTGAAGGCGATGAGGCCGGCCTCCACAAGCTCCTTTCGAGCGTCAAGCGCCATCCCCTTTGACCTGGTGTTAATCATTTCCATCACCCTTTTGTTATCGAGCTGGAAATCGTCCGGCCATCTAAGCACATTCGCAAGGTCCATGAGCTTGTACCATAGGAGCTGAGCGTTTGTGGAGAGAGGGGCCCGCCGCATACGCCGGGCGAAGGCGTTGATCTCTCGCAAGTAGTTCAACGGGCGGGCCCTCCTTTCCGTAGGTATTCGGGGCCGCCCGGCCCCTGGGTCTTATTCCATCGCCACGACGCTGCCGTCTTCTCCGGCGGTCACGACGATATTCTGGTTGAACCGCGCCTTCATGGTCGGGTCGTGAGAGATCGCCAGGATACGCATATTCGGGTTGCGGGTCGCCATGTTCAGCAGAGCGTCGGCATAGGCGTCCGTGCCGTCGGCGTCCAGGAAGGGAGGCTCGTCGATGAACAGCATTCCGAGCTGTACGCCCGCCCGGCGGGCCTTGACGTCCGCCAGGCCCAGGGTAACGGCCAGCGCGATCTTGACCTTCTCGCCGCCGCTATGGCTCTGGTAGGGTCGTGTTCCACCGGCCAGGGTGTTAATCCAGACCTCCAGGCTGTTGACGATCTGCTTCGTGGACTTCTGCTCCCGCTCTGTCCTGATGTCAACGGCCATGCGCCCGCCGGTCATAGCGGCCAGAATGTCGTTGCTCTGGCGCATGATCTCCGGCACGACGCCCCGGATTATCATGTACTGGATACCGTCGAGGCCGAACGCCTGGACCAGCGTTGTGTAGTCGTTGAGGGAGGCCGCAGCCTCTTCCACTTCCCGCCGGAGCTGGGCAGTCTGGGCCTCAGCCTCGGAGATCGCGTCCAGCTTCGCCTTGATGGTGCCGCGCTGGGTGGCGCGGTCGGTGACTTCCTTCCGGCGGCTGTTCAGTATGGCCCGGAGCCCTTCGGGGTTCCCCTGGGCCTTCGGGGCCCGCTGCCGGATTTCCTCGGCCTCCTGGTGGGCCGCAAGGACCTTGTGCGTCAGATCGTCAATCTCGGAGCGCAGCCGCTCAAGCTGGGGAGCTAGTGCGTCAGCGGTGGCCCCCGCCGCCTGGCAGTCTGCCAGGTGTGCCGCGATGGGCTCTTCGATCTCGATAGTCTGCTGGGCCTTCTGGTACTCCATGACCGCCCGCCCCAGGGCCTCACGCTCAGCGGCGATCTCCAGGGACCGCGCCTCCGCGTCCTGGATGACCTTCTCCGCAGCCTGGATGGAGGCGGCAATCTCTTCCACTTTCGCCTCCGCAGCGGCCAGGCGCGGGGCCTGGTCGGCCAGCTCGCGGTGCTTGAGCTCTTCACGGTTCAGCTCGGAGAGCTCCGACGCCGGGTCGCCCATGGCCTCGTCGGCGTCCTTGGCCTCGTTGTAGACCTTCATCAGGTCCTCATACCGTTGCCGGTCCTCCGCCTTGGTCTGCTCCAGAACCGAGGACAGGTCGGGGATGGCGGCATGGGCAGCGATGGCGGACGTCAGGAATTTACAGGTAGCCTCTCCGGGGATGGGGCAACCGCTGTCGGCCAGCTTCTCCGCTTCCGCTTGTGCAGCTTTCAGCCGGCTTTGCAGGTCGGCGATCCTCACGCGGCTGTCTGCCACGTGCCGATCAACCGCGAACTGAGCTTCGTTCATGGCCTTCTCTGTTTCATAGGCCCTCATCAGGCGGGCGTGGGCGTCCTCCTTCCGGGGCGCCAGGGCCTCAATCGCTGCCTGGGCGGCCTCGATCTCCGCCTTTCTGGAGAGGATGGCTTCATGTTGCCTCTGCTTCCACCGCAGGTCCACCAGGTCAGCTTCCGCGCTACCGATGGCTTTCTCCAGGCGAGCCTTCTCCTTCAAGAGCTCCTTGTCCCGCTCCACCTGGGGGGCGAGTTCCTGGAGCTTTGCCCTGGCAGCAGCAAGCCTCTCAGTGGCCTCTTGGGCGGCGCTCAGGCCGTTTTTCATGTGGAGGGCATTGGAGTATTTCAACTCCAGTTCTTCGCGCTCCTGGGCCTTCCGGTCCCTTTCCCGGTCATATTCCCGGCTTTGAGCTTCCTTCTCGCTGGCCTGCCGCAACACTTCCTTGAGCAGGGCTTCGGCGCTCTCCAGGGCGCGGAGGTCAGCCTCTCCGACCTCGATCTCGTGGTTGAGCTGGTCGATCTCTTCGGAGAGCACCATGTCGTTGTCCAGCAAATCGTCCTTCGCGCTGATCTGCTCCCCCAGGACGTTGATACGCTCCTTGAGGGCGGCGATCTTCCGGCGCTGCTCCGTGGCCGCTGCCTTGGCGATGTCCTCCATGCGCCCGTAGATGTCCAGGCCCAGGAGTGCGGACAGGACCTCCATCCGCCGGTCGCTGTCGGCGTCCAGGAAGAGGCCGTAGGCGTCCTGGCGGATAAGGGCGATGGAGCAGAAGGTGTTGCAGTCCATTCCGAGCAGCCGCTCAATCTTCGCCTGGGTCAGCTTCATGGTGGTGTCGCTTTCATCGGCCCACGCCTGGGCGTCCTGGTTCCACCGCTGGAGGGCCAGGGTGCCGCGCCCGCTCTTCGTGCGAGTGCGGATGACCCGGTAGTCCTGGCCGCCCATGCCGAACGTGAAGGAGATACTGCCGCTTTTGGTCCCGTCCCGGACCCAGCCGCCGATGTCCTCCTTACGGGTCTGCTCATAGAGGCAGTCCGCGATGGCGTCCATGAAGAGTGAGGACTTCCCGACTCCGTTCTGTCCGTTCACCATAGCCATGTGGACCGGCTCGAAGTCGAAGGACGCCTCCGTGTAGCTCCGGTAGTTCTTTACCTCGATCACCTTCGGCATGAAGGCGCCGGTGTGCTTGCTGTCCTCGCGCCCATCATCGGCCTGCTTGATGATCGGAGCCGCCAGCTCCAGCAGCCGTGCCGCCTTCTCGCCGGTGATCTCGTTGCTGTCCAGCCAGCGGGCCAGGCACTCCGCCGGGCCGTCGTGCTCCGTGAGCTGGTCTTTGGCGTCCAGGGCCTCCACGTCCTCCGGGAATATCTCGGCCACGTGGAAGGCACCGGCGGCGACGATCTGCTTCTGGAGCTCGGCCCGGTTAAAGGCTTTCTCCTGTTCTGCCGTGCAGCTATACCGCACGCGGATGATACAGCCCTCCATGTTGGCCGGCATACGGAAGGAGCCGGTGGAGATGAAGTCCGCGACCTGCTGGGAGTTCAAGCGGACCGTCAGGTGCTCCCGCTCCGGGGTTCGCTTGAAGGTGCTTACCACCCTGCCCTGGTCTATCTCGTGAATGTAGAAGCCGTGCTCCGTGCCCTCATCGTTGAAGGTGAGCTGGTTCGGGCTCCCGCAGTAATAGGCCGGCGTGTTGCAGGCGAGGCGCTGGGGCTTGTGGATATGCCCGAAACAGCCCAGGGTCACGCCCGCGGCGTCGATGGTGGCCGGGAGGACCACCACGTCCTGACCGGCCAGGAAGGTGCTGCCGTTGTCCGCCTCACTGCCGCTGACCGTGTAGTGGGCCGTCAGGATGGAGGGGATACTCCGGTCAAGCTCCGTGCTCAGGCCCAGAATGATGTCGTTGACAAGGGCGGTCGCGTTCCGGTTCTCAGTTTCCTTGTCTGCCCCAGGGCAGAAGAGGCGCAGCCGGGCTTTATCGAAGCCGGGCACGGCCATGATCTGGACCGGGCCGCCGCCGGTGGAGATCGTTTCCACCTTCGGCTCGGTGTAGATGTGCAGGTTCTTGAGGTCTGCCGTCGCCTTGCGGATGACCTCGAAGGCGCGGGGGTTATCATGGTTCATCGTCCCGAACAGCAGCACCACCGCGCCGCTGCACTTGCAGATAGGCCGGATGAACTGCTCCAGGGCGTCGTTGACGTCATCCAGGGCGGTGTCCGCCCACACGCGGGACCGATTGAACAGGTCGCCCGCGATGATCGTCACGTCCGGCTCCGCGAGAAATGCCTCGTGGTAGATTTCCTCCATGCACCGCATGGTGTCCAGGCGGCGCAGGTTCTCTCCGTCCTTAGTGGGCCCGGCCAGATCGCCCAGGTGAATGTCGCCGGTGTGCAGGATTTTCAACATTGATCGCCGCCTCCTTTCAGTTCGCCGGGGTCTTAGAGATCAGCTTCCCGTGCTTGCTCTCTTCGACCTTTCTCTCGTGTGCGCTAAATCCGCGCACGCAGACGCGGTATCCATCCGCAAATACATACCAGTACCACTTCTCGGCCTTCATCGACGCGCACCCCCTTTCGCCCGCTCCTGGCACTCAGGGCAGAGGACGCGGCCATAGGTCCGCTGGCTGTATCCGGCAATGTCCTCCGGTGTCCACTTCCTGCCGCTCCGGGCCTGCCCGCCGGTGATCTGCCGGTGGCAGTCGGCGCAATAGATACCCTGGGGAGGCTCCGGGGCCTCCGGGGGTTCCTCCCAGGCCGGCGGTCCGTTGTACTGAGGCTCACGGCTCCAGCTATCTTCCGGCTCTTCCGGGGCCTCCGGCCACGGCATTTGCCCCGGTGCCTCATCGTCATAGGGCGGAATTACTTCGGCCTCCTGGGCGGTAGGCAGGGCCGACGGTGCCGCGTGCCCAGGCATTTCAAACAGCATTCCCATGGACTGGAGGTAGCTGCTGGCGACCGCCTGCTTGATCTCCGGCGCGTCCAGGTTGGGGACCACACGCGCCACCACAAACGGCTTTTTGAGGTCTTCAAGGGAGTATGTACCGGCAAGGCCCAGGGCGGCCCGGATGGCCCGCATGAAGGCTTTACTTTCCGCCATAGCGGTTCTGTGGGGGAGGAAGCGCCGGTACTGCTGCCCGTTGATACCATCCTTCATGCCGGAGGCTTCCAGGGTGCAGTCGATTTCCTTTGTGGCCTTCATCATGCGGAAGCCCCCGGAGGGCTCCGGCACGCGAATGGTGACGGTTACGGCGACGTCGTGGACGTGCTCGCAGTTGCCGCACACCCTCGGCTTCCCGGTGGCCCGCGCCATTTCAATGCACCGCTGGCAGCCCTCGGTCCGTCCAGGCTGGGTGTCCACAATGCTGATGTTGGCCGCCGCGGCCAGCTTCATCCCGGCCACCTTCGTGATGGCGAATGCGCCGCTGGACCGCTCAAAATAGATGTCCTTGCTCGGCCCGTGGTTGGAGCTGTCCTGCCTGGTGTCGAGCTGAACCTCGGAAACGGTGATCCGCTGGAGGTTGGACGCCACCTGCATAGTGGTGACAGGCACCAGCACGTTATACCTGTCGGTGGGGTACTTATTGAGCTGGACAATGGTCTGACTTAAATCCATGATGATCTCCTTTCGACTTGACACAGCCGGGTGGAGAGTGCTATAATACTAACAGTAGGTTAGCTATTTTCGCACTTGGCCGCTTCCCGTTGCACCGGGGGCGGCCTTTCCCTTTCCCAGGCCAATCAACATAATGTCCGTGATACTCTCTTCCAGCTTTCGCAGGAACACGAGCACGTCCTCGAAGTCCTGGCGCTCATCCTGGGAGATCACGCCGTCGAAGGCGATCTCTTCCAGGCGGTCCGCTACGGCCTGCCCATCCTCCAGCAGGCGGCTCACCCGCAGGGTGGCATGAGGGAGAGGACGGTCCGTGGCCGTCCTCCCGGTGGCCTTGCCTACCGGGCAGGTGGCGCAGTAGCGTGGGAGAATGTCGGGGCTTTTGTAGCACTCCGCGTAGACCATGACGTCTTCCGGCTCCATTTCGACGTCCCCGCGCTCATGCCGGCCTATCGTTTCTGGGGAGAACGGAACCGCCGTTGACGCCGTTTCCCTATTTGCATATCCGGCCCTGATACGTGCCTCCCTCAGATATGAGGGAGGTATCTTTTTTATCGTTGCAGACATTCAGGTCATCTCCTTTCTGGGGTATAATTTAATCAGCAGATAGGAGCGATCTGCTCAATCCGGCGGGCCGCGCGGAACGCATTGTCGGTAAGCTGCCGCTGCCACGCCCCTTGAGAAGGGGCCCACCGGAAGCCCTCACTCTTGAGCTCCGCCCGGAGATCGGCGTCCGGCTTGCCGTCGAAGATGATCTGGAGCCGGTTCTCATCGGTGTTCACGACCACCTGGCCCCCGTCAAACTCCCAGCCCTCCGGGGCCGGTTCCGTCTGGCGCTTCTTGAGCTCTTCGACGCGCTCCCGGATACGGCGAATATTGGCGTTGTTGTTCTGGAGAGCGTAGGCCGGGTATCCAATGCGGCCGGCGAAGTCCGGGGCTCGCAGCTCCGCGATTTCCTCCGGGGTGTAGCCCAGCTCGGCCAGGCGCTTGTCCCCCTTCTCCTTGTCTTTCATACGGATGGCGGCGTTGGCGGCCTTCATCAGCTCCTGGTGCTTCTCCAGCTTAGCCAGTTTGGCCTCCAGCTTCGCAAGGGCCTGGGGGTCATCCGAGCTGATACCGCCGGTTCCCACGCCCCTGATCTTGTCAAGGAGCCCCTGGATACGGCGCCATTCCGCCATGTTGCGGTCCCTGGCAGCGTTTTGTTTCTCCTTCTTGCGAACCGGGAAGTTGCTTCCGCCGGAGATCAGGATGGAGGGGCACCGAGCGTCAATGCTGAAACCGGCGTTCATGTTCTCTGCCAGCTTCCGGGCATAGAGGTCCAGCAGCCGGTCGATCTTCTCGTGGTACATGGGGTCCACGCGGGCCTTCTGGCGCTCGGCCAGGGCGGCAGCCTCATCCACCGCCTTCCGATAGGAGGCGGTCGCGCTGCCCTCCTTGTAGTCGGAAAAACTGTTCATGTTCTTCGCCCGGCGGGCGGCGTCTTCGTTGATGGGATAGTAGGTCATGTTATTTTCTCCTTTCAGTTGCTCAGACGGTTGCACCCGCCATCTTTCGAGGTTCCACTCTTTTCCCGATGAAGCAGTTGCCGCAGTAGTACCACAGGCCGTCGCGCTGGGAGAAGGTGGTGTAGGTGGGCCTCCAATGCCCGGTGTCCGGGTCGTACTGGTGGCTGACCGGCTCCCCGCACTGGACCAGCGTCGCGGAGTTCGTGGCCGGAGGCAGGACGTTGAGGAAGTTCTCGACGATCTCATCCGTCACGAGGTCCCCAGGGTGGGCCGCTTTCTCGAAGTCACCGGCGCGGCGCCAGTCGTCCATCGTTATGATCTTGCGCTCCGCTGCTCCAGCCTCTTCCCTCCGGCAGTCGCAGACTTCGCACGGGTCAAGGGCCGCTCCGCAGTAGTCGCAGAAGTAGTTGTGCATTTTGTTCTCTCCTTTCCCTGGGTCGTCCAGGTCTTGAGCTCCCAGCCGCAGAACACCAAAATGAAGGCGTAGGCCGGGATACAGAAAGCTCCGGCGTTCTCGATCTGGAGCTGTATCATGTCGATCATCAGCAGGACCAGGCGGGCGGTCACCATGGCGGCCAGGGCCAGCAGCGCCATTCGGTAGTAGCTCCGAACATAGGCGCGAGTTCTCTTTCGCTTTCTCTCCATGATGTCCTCCTATGCCCGCTTGCGGGCGGCAGGTTCCGGCTCTTCCAGGCCGTACCGCTCGTTGAAGTATCGCTTGATGACGCGCCCTTCGCAGGTGCATTTCCCCTTGGCTTCCAGCTCCCGGTTGAGCGAGGCGATCACCTTGTAGCTCTTCGATCTGGAGTAGCCCAGCAGGCGCATGATGTCCTCCACGAAGTAGAACATATCGCGGGAGGTCTTCAAGGTCGCCGCCATAGGTCACGCCTCCTTCCGGGAAAAGTTCTCCATGAACTCGCGGACCACAGGAATGAGCTGGTGCCCAGCGCAGCGCCCGGTGGTTGTTTCGACCAGGGTCGTGTACTTCACACCGGACCGCTCGGCCAGTTCCTTGACCGTCATGCCGTTTTGAGCGGTGAACACGCGGACCTCAATGCCGAAATCCGTCTTAGGCTTGCGAATTGCCATAGTCGTTTCCTCCTTCTTGATTTCCTTGTTTTTGAGGCATTTTCGTGTTATACTGGAATTGGTTCCAGGTGACGCGGTGCGGGGCGAAGGTAAATTCGGCCTGTACCGGGTCGCAGGGCTCGCCATTAAAGGCGTTCCCGTACTTGGTGCAGATGTCCGGGGCCCTGCCCTCCCTGGGGTCTACGTCCACCAGGAGGCGTCCCGTCCCGTCATCGTAGACGGGACGGCTCCAGCTATCGAAGCCCAGGAAGGTGAGCGTCAGCTTCTTCATACGCCCACCCCCAGGACCTTCCGGCGCTGGCCGCCGCTCAGGCGGGAGTTAGGGTCGAAGTCCTTTCCGGCCTGGTAGCCCAGGGCGCGGTAGGCGTCGCGCCAGCCGCCGGTGCGCTCTTTGCCGAAAGAGCTCTTCTTGCCCATGTCGGCCATGCTGTCATCGACAGCCTTCGGGACCACCATCACAAGGCCCCATTCCTGGTGCTCTTCCTGCTGGGCCTGGAAGGCGGCGTTCACGCCGCGGACGAAGCCCCAGCCGTAGGCGTTGCACTTCTCCCGGTAGGTTCCGGGCGGGTCTGCCGGGTCCCTCCTGATCTGGTGCTTGCAGGCGGAGATCACACAGTCGTAGGCATAGAGGAAAATCCTTTTGGCGATCTCGAAGTCCTCTTCCAGGCCCACAAGGCCGATCTGGTTCAGCTTGCGTCCGCTTCCGCGGTTCCGATATGCCCGGCAGCAGTAGTGCTCCGCGATGACGGCGGACAGGGCACAGGCCCATGGGTTTGTCATGGCGGTGCAGGTGACGTCCAGCAGCTCGCGGACCACCTTCACGTTCTCGGCCTTCTTGATCTCTTCCGGGCGGAGCTTGTGCTCTGCCATGAGCTCGCGGGCCTTGAGCAGGGCCGCCTTGGCCTCATTCTCGTTGGGGCTCTCGGCCAGGGCCAGTAGCTTTGCGATCTTGTCCTTGATGTTGGTTGCCATGGTCAGTTACCTCCAGTTCGGAATGTGGTCCCCGTAGCCCGCCTTGATGTGGTCATCCAGGACGGTCAGGCCTTCGGGGCACAGGATGTATTTGGTCTTGTCGGTTATGATCTCACGCAGTTGCGAGATCGTCGCATCCGGGTGATCTTGGTGGACCATGACGAGGAACCTTTCGGTTGCCACCGTGGAGCCGGAGACCCGGCGCTTCCGGCCCCGGACGTAATACTCGACGTCCTTGTGGTTCTTGGGGTATCTCGGCATCAGGTGTCCACCTCCATGTCCGGGACCATGAACTTCTCCAGGGTCAAGGGGGTCTGACAGTTAGGGTCCACCCGAGCGCCGGTCTTGAGAACCACCGGCTTGTAGACCAGGCGCTTCGCGCTGTCCACCAGGCACACCAGGATTTCCTGGTCAGGCTTGACGACGGGGACGTTGGCGTAGTCGAGCATCTTCTCCATGTCGAAGTAGGTGAAGTCGGCGTGCAGGCAGGAGCCGTAGCTCTTGAACTTCAAGTAGCCCTCGTCGCGGAAGGCCCGGATGGTGGCCCTGACGAAGTAGGGCTCACCGGTGCGGAAGGTCCCGTTGTCGATGAGGACTTGGGTGCCGACGATCCCGTAGTCGTCGGTCTTGCTCACGTCGATGCGGATGGTGGGGTACTGCTTGAAGTTGATCGCCTTGGCGATTTCGGTTCTGGTTTCGAGGAATTTCATGGTTAGCTCCTTTCGCATTTGGCCGCCGTTGCACCGGCGGGTCACTTCCGATTGTGGATTTCTTCGAGCTCGTCGAGGGTCGCCATATCGACCTCCAGGGCGTCGATCATGTTCTGCAATCCGTCGGCCAGCTTCTTTGCCTCGGGATGGGCCCCGGCCCCTTCCAGGGCCTTGTCCTGCATTTGGCGGTATTCGTTGATCTTGGATTGCACGCCCTCACGGGCGTACATCAGGATTTTCAAGTAGGTCATCCGATCTCACCCCCTCCAGCCGTGGCAGCGTTGATATACTCGAACATATCGAAGTAGTGCTCCCTGGTGAGCTCGTTCCGCATATCGTAGAGCTGTTCCCGGAGCAGTTTCCGGGCCACCTCTTTCGAGGTCATCATGCCGATCACGCAGTCCACATAGCTGTACGTGAATTTCTCGCCCTTCATCTCTTCCCGGACGTCAATCCACTGGACGCCCTTGTAGACCTTCCCGGTAAATCGGGTGATGATTTCGTCGATCTCCGCTTCCTGCTGCCGGATACTGTCATTGACCGCGCAGCGGACGAAGGTGTTTTCCATGCCGCTGTCCCGCATTGCCTCACAAGCGCCGATAAGCTGCTGGTAGCAGTTGAAGGCGATCCGGCGGTCATCGCTCTGCTTCTCGAAGTCAGGCATGAACTCGGCATATTTCCGGGAGATTAGGTCGGCCTTCTGTTCGTAGTGGTTCATCATGGTAGGTAGCTCCTTTCGCACCTGGCCGGTTGCACCCGGCGATCTGGTTCCCCCTCCCGCTCTCACTTGTGCGGTAACTTCCGTTCATCCTCTGCGTACTCGGCCGGTCTTCACGGCTCATCCAGGTCCTCCGAATTTACGGCTCCACGCTGTTTCCGCTTTCTACCCGGCGAATACTTGATCGGCTATTCCTTAGCCCCCCTGCCAGCTTCTTCTTGGGTGGGTCACTCCGGGCGGTGTTCAGTTGTCGGGGTTTCTTGAGAAGGTGGGCTGGAGGTTGCCGTTCGTACCGCCGTTACCGCCTGCCGATCATCCCCGGAGCTTGCTCCGCTTCCGACCCGGCTTCCACTGCCGCTTCCTGTTTTATCCTCCGGCCCGCCTGGGCCTTTCCTTTTAACTGTTTACCTTATTTCTTCGGCCTGATTATATTATACTCCTCGAATACACGGAAGTCAAGTATATCTTCTCGAAAACTGGAATTATTTTTGGAGGTTTTTCCATGGATTCAAGTGAACACGCCCGTTTAATAGCGAATAGAATAACCGAGCTTTCCTCTATTCGAGGAATTTCCATAAACCGTATGCTGTCGGTAGCAGGTCTAAACAAATCGGTCGTAGATCGAATGAAAACCGGGAATATGCCTTCTGCTGATAAGCTCGCAGCTATTGCACAAGTTCTGGACGTCCCCACCGAGTACCTTCTCGGAAGCGGCGTGTTTGAGAAATGGGACCTGCTGCTCCGGCAGAAGCCGGCGGTTCTAAGAGCCATAGTCGGGATGATGGGGGACTTGTCAAAGGCCCTGCCCTCCGGCACAGATGACCTATCCTTCGCAAAGCTCGTCAGCATTTTCAAAGTCGATCTGGAGGAAGGCAGCGATCCGGCAGGCACCGAGATACTGGTGATCTCACCCATCCCCACCTACGACACCCCGGAACCGGGCGGCTCCGAGGCCGCCCGGCTGGAGATAGAAAAAGAGCCCGTCCCGGAAATCTCCGAGAACGGGCGGGAAATGCTGGACCTATACGAGCGCCTTTCTGAGCGCGAGCAGCTTCTCTTGCTGGGGCGGCTCCAGGAGATGGTCGCCCCCATGCTCGGCGAAGGTAAAGGGGCTCCGCAATCCTCCGCCGGGAAGGCCGTGTGATCTTCGTAGACTTCCGGCGGCGGTGACGATTGTTGAAAACTCTGTGGAAATCCGAGGTTTTCCACGATCAGCCCCGAAAATAGGGTCCGTATATGGACCTTATCAAAGAAAATAGGGTCCGTATATGGACCTTATCAAAGAAAATAGGGTCCGTATATGGACCAGTTAAGGTCCGTATATGGACCCTATTCCGAAAAATAAGGTCCGTATACGGACCCATAATAAAACAGTGGTCTTATAAACTTAATAAACAGTGGTGGTGATCTTCTCCTGCGCGCGCGTGCGCGTAAAGAGTGATAGTCAGGTTTTGGGGTGACTTCCTCGGATTTGGGGAGTTTTCTTCTCCCTGGCCTCTCAGAGCCCGTCAGAGCGCCGCAAGGCTGCACAGGGGAAAGTATATGCCCAGGACGCCTCTCGCGCGTCCTGGGCCGTCCTGGCCCGCGTGTGGCATTAAATTCATCGACTATGGGGAGGCGATTTCTATTCCGGCCTATAAAGACGAATTGCGGAATACCTGGTATGCGTCCTTCTACTACACGGACTGGCAGGGGAAGCGGCGGCTCAAGAAGAAGCGGGGCTTCCAGCGCAAGAAGGACGCCCTGGCCTTCGAGGATGAATTTCTCAAGGTCCGGGCCCGGAGCTGCGACATGACCTTCCGGTCCTTCCTGGAGATATATCTCAAGGACATGGAGCCGCGGCTCAAGCAGAGCACCATGCAGAACAAGCGGTATCTCTACGAACACCGCATACTGCCATTCTTCGGCGATCTCAAGCTGAACGAGATCACGTCGGCCCACGTGCGCCATTGGCAATCCGATCTGCTGGCGGAGAACGTGGCGCCGACCTACGCGAAGACGATCAACAACCAGCTTTCCGCGGTCTTCAACTACGCCTGCAAATACTACGGCCTGGGCACAAATCCCGTCAGAATGGCCGGCACGATAGGGAAGAAGAACGCCTCCGAGATGTCCTTCTGGACCGTCGATGAGTTCAACCAGTTCATCGGCCACGTGAAGAAGCTCCCGGCCAGGACGGGCCTGTCGGTCCTGTTCTGGACCGGCCTCCGCATAGGGGAGCTGCTGGCCCTGTCCCCGTCCGACATCGACCTGGAGGCCCACACTCTGACCGTCCGCCGGACCTTCCAGACGATAGACGGGAAGGAGATCATCACGGAACCGAAAACGCCGAAAAGCCGCCGGGTAGTTCCGCTGCCGGAGAAGCTATGCGAGGACATCAAGGCATACATGGCAGCCCTCTACGAGCCCCAGCCGGACGACCGGCTGTTCCCGTACACGAAGCACTACTTCCGGCAGCAGATGTTGAAGGGCTGCCAGGCGGCCGGCATGGAGCCGATCAGGCTCCACGATCTCCGGCACTCCCACGCCGCCCTGCTCATCCGGCTTGATACTCCTATCCTGCTGGTGAGCGAGCGCCTGGGCCACGAGGACATCGAAACGACCCTCCGCATATACGGCCACCTGTACCCCTCCGCGAACGACGAAACGGTCAAAAAACTGGATGATCTCATGCGGTAATGCCAAAATAATGCCACGGGCAAAAAAAGAAGGCCCCTACCAGAACGAAAATGCTCTGGTAGGGGCCTTTTTCTCTTGTTTTCTCCGTTTTTCTTGACTTTTCAGAAGCCTTTCCAAAAACGGTCCATTATTCCCACTCAATGGTCGCCGGGGGCTTGGAAGTCACGTCGTAGCAAATTCTGTTGATCCCCTGGACCTCGTTTACGATTCTGGTGGAGATCTTGTCCAGGACGTCGTAGGGAATGCGGGCCCAGTCGGCGGTCATGAAGTCGCTGGTGGTGACGGCGCGGAGGGCCAGGGTGTAGTCATAGGTCCGGCCATCGCCCATGACGCCCACGGAGCGGGTGTTGGTCAGGACGGCGAAATACTGGTTCAGATTCTTATCCTCACCGGCCTTGGCGATCTCGTCCCGGAAGATGAAGTCGGCCAGACGCAGGGTGTCCGCCTTGTCCTTGGTAATGTCGCCAATGATGCGGATGGCCAGGCCGGGGCCGGGGAAGGGCTGGCGGGAGACCAGATACTCGGGCAGGCCCAGTTCGCGGCCCAGCTGGCGGACCTCGTCCTTGAACAGCAGGCGCAGGGGCTCGATGATCTCCTTAAAGTCCACATAGTCGGGCAGACCGCCCACGTTGTGGTGGCTCTTGATGGTGGCGGCGTTGCCTGCGCCGGACTCGATGACGTCGGGGTAGATGGTGCCCTGGGCCAGGAAGTCCACCTTGCCGATCTTCTTGGACTCCTCCTCGAAGACCCGGATGAACTCCTCGCCGATGATCTTGCGTTTGCGCTCGGGCTCGGTGACCCCGGCCAGTTTGCCCAGGAAGCGGGCCTCTGCATCCACACGCACAAAGTTGATGTCCCACTTGGCAAAGGCGGCCTCTACCTCGTCGCCCTCGTTCAGACGCATAAGACCGTGATCCACAAAGACGCAGGTGAGCTGATTGCCCACGGCCTCGGCCAGCAGGGCGGCCACCACGGAGGAGTCCACGCCGCCGGACAGGGCCAGCAGCACCTTTCCGGAGCCCACCTTCTCCCGCACAGCGGCGATGGCGGTGTTCTTATAGTCGCCCATGGTCCAGTCGCCCTTGGCCCCGCAGACCTCATACAGGAAGTTGCGGATCATGTTCACACCGTTTTCGGTGTGGTTTACCTCGGGGTGGTACTGCACACCGTAGAAGCCCCGCTTCTCGTCGGCGATGGCCACGTTGGGGCAGGCGTCGGAGTGGGCCACCAGGGAGAAGCCCTCGGGTACCTTGGCCATATAGTCGCCGTGGCTCATCCAGGACACGCCCTCGGCGGGCAGGCCCTTGAAGAGCTTGCAGTCGGTGTTGTAATAGGTCGGCGTCTTGCCGTACTCCCGGGCGGAGTCGTCCTGGGCCTCGGTGACCTGGCCGCCCAGGGTGTGGGCGATGAGCTGGCAGCCGTAGCAGATGCCCAGAATAGGCACGCCCCAGGTGAAGATTTCAGGGTCCACGTGGGGGGAGGTCTCCAGATAGACGGAGTTGGGACCGCCGGTGAAGATAATGCCGATGGGGTCCATGGCCTTCAGCTCGGCCAGGGGAGTGGTGTAGGGCTTGACCTCGCAGTAAACGCTGCACTCACGGACCCGGCGGGCGATGAGCTGGTTGTACTGTCCGCCGAAGTCCAGAACAATAACGGTCTGGTGAGACATACTGACACGATCCCTTCTTTTCGTGATATGTTCGCCTTTCTGCACATTTTTTGCATACAATGCTGCAAAACGGAGAGGAAGGACACAAATATTTAACAATTTATTAACCTTTTTCTGCTTGCTTTCCTCCACCCGAAAGCGTATGATAGGGGCAGAACAAGAGAGAAAGGAGGTTGAAGATATGAACGGAACCAACTGGAGCAGCTTGGCCGACCTGGAGGACCTGATCTATGAGAATCAAAAGACCGTGGCCAGCGAGCGGTAACGTAAAATCAAAAATCCACGCAAGAAACCACACCGAAGGGTGTGGGTTTTTTGTTTTTCAGGGCAATTCGGCGGAGACGTAACGCCCACGCTGAATGTCGAACGGGACAGCAGAGACAAAAAACAGCTCGTCCTGCAGCGGACCGGAGCCATCATCCTGCCAATAGCCGAAGCACAGCCGGTAATGACCATCGGGCAATGTTCCATAGGGCTCCATGTACGGTGTAAAGGCATACTGCTCTCCGGGAGCGATCGTCATTCCTGTGCCGGCAGTGACAAAGTCCCGGCAGGGCACATCGTACCACTGACCGTCCAGCTGCACCTCAACGCCGCAGTAGTCCGGCGGGTCCCCGTGATAAAACGTCAGATCGCTGCCGTTGAAGAATGTGGCAGTGCTGATGCGGTGGGGAGACAGTTCTAGCCGGAGCTGGGCACCGGGGCAGGAGGGAGGCAGTTGGGACAAGGTGAGCGCTTCGGGGTCCAGAGCGACAGGGCGGGTGGTGTGCCAGATGGCTGTTCCCAAGATAACAGCACCCAGAGAGAGCACAGACAGCAGCTTCCACCAGGTAAGGAAAAACCGCTTCATAGAGATGACCTCCTTTTTGTCCTTTCTCTTATGTTAGACGGGGAGAGAGACAAAAGGTTCCGGGTGCTTCAAGCTCCCCGGCGCTTTTTGACAAGCGCCGGGGAGTTTTTTGGTTGGATCTTTAGATCTTGGTGATGTCGATGGGCTCCAGGTCCTCGGAGCGGCTCTGCTGCCGGACGGTGAGCAGGGCACGGGCGGTGTCGATGGCGGTGACGCAGCCCACGCCGTGCTCCACGGCGGAGCGGCGGATGCGGAAGCCGTCGGTGTCGTGCTTGCGGCCCTTGGTGGGGGTGTTGATGATGAGGTCCACAGTGCCGGAGGCGATCATGTCCAGGATGTTGGGGTGGGCCTGGGACACGCGGTTGACCCGCTTGCACTCCACGCCCGCCTCGTTCAGGGCATCGCAGGTGCCGGAGGTGGCGAAGAGCTCGATGCCCATCTCCTCAAAGCCCCGGGCGATGGAGACGATCTCCCGCTTGTCCTCGTCCTTCACGGTGAGGATGATGCGGCCGCCCCGCTTGGGGGCGCGCAGACCGGAGCCCTTAAAGGCCTTCAGCAGGGCCTGGGAGAAGGTCTCGGCAATGCCCAGCACCTCGCCGGTGGATTTCATTTCAGGGCCAAGGCCGGTGTCCACGTCAGTGAGCTTCTCGAAGGAGAAGACGGGGGCCTTGACGGCGTAGTAGTTGGCCTCCTTATAGATACCGGTGCCGTAGTCCAGGTCTTTCAGCTTCTGACCCAGCATGACTTTCGTCGCCAGGTCGATGATGGGCACGCCGGTGACCTTGGAGATATAGGGGATGGTGCGGGAGGAGCGGGGGTTGACCTCGATGACATAGATGTCGTCGTTATAGAGGATATACTGGGCGTTGATGAGGCCGATGACCCCCAGGTGCTTGGCCATGTTCCGGGTGTGCTGAAGGATCAGGTCCCGGTGCTTCTGCTCCAGGTGCAGAGGAGGATAGACGGCGATGGAGTCGCCGGAGTGGACGCCGGCCCGCTCCACATGCTCCATGATGCCGGGGATCAGGATGTCCTCGCCATCGAACACGCCGTCCACTTCCAGCTCCCGGCCCATCAGATACTTGTCGATGAGGATGGGGTGCTCCTGTACGGTCAGGTTGATGATGCGCATGAACTCCTCGATGTTCCGGTCAGAGTAGGCGATCTCCATGCCCTGGCCGCCCAGCACGTAGGAGGGACGGACCAGCACGGGGTAGCCCAGCTCGTGGGCGGCGGCCAGAGCCTCCTCCACGGTGAAGATGGTGCGGCCCTTGGCCCGGGGGATGCCGCACTTCTGGAGAATTTCGTCGAAGCGCTCCCGGTCCTCGGCGGCGTCCACGCCGTCGGAGGAGGTGCCCAGGATCTGCACGCCCATCTCGGTGAGGGCCTTGGCCAGCTTGATGGCCGTCTGGCCGCCGAACTGGACCACAGCGCCCCAGGGCTTCTCCTGCTCCACGATGTTCTGCACGTCCTCGGCAGTGAGGGGCTCGAAATACAGCTTGTCGGCCACGTCAAAGTCGGTGGACACGGTCTCGGGGTTGTTGTTGACGATGATGGTCTCGCAGCCCAGGCGCTTCAGGGCCCACACGGAGTGGACGGAACAATAGTCAAACTCGATGCCCTGGCCGATGCGGATGGGGCCGGAGCCCAGGACCAGGACCTTCCGCTTGCCGGAGTCGGCCTGGATGGCCTCGTTCTCCCCGTCGTAGGTGGAGTAGTAATAGGGGGTCTCGGCGTCGAACTCGGCGGCGCAGGTGTCCACCATCTTGAAGGAGGGGATGATGCCATACTTCTCACGCAGGGCTTTCACCTCGGCCTGCTTCATGCCGCACAGGGCGCCGATATAGCTGTCGGCAAAGCACATCTCCTTGGCCCGCTTCAGCAGGTCGGCATCGGGAGCGCCCTTGCACTGCTTCAGCTCCTCCTCCATGTCGATGATGCGCTTGAAGCCGTCCAGGAACCAGATGTCCATCTTGGTGATGTGGTTGATCTTCTGGGGGGAGAAGCCGCGGCGCAGGGCCTCGGCCACCACGAAGAGCCGCTCGTCGGTGACCTGGACCAGCAGGTCCTC
>ERZ856578.986-NODE-986-length-56847-cov-11.652968_pt1 | contig 56847 bp, 57 predicted proteins | sample MGYA00514384_ERZ856578 | MGnify/ENA primary metagenome ERZ856578 (study PRJEB29103, sample SAMN06111958) | human gut metagenome | biome: human gut; feature: ankylosing spondylitis patient; material: healthy_person | host: Homo sapiens | place: China:Hangzhou...
CAGCGGGCAATGTCGTCGTGGTCGTTGACCTTCATCAGCTCACGGCTGATGCCCGTCATCAGGGGGATGGTCAGCGCACCGTCCGCAGCGGTATAGAACGGGGTCATAATGTAGCACTGCTGGGTTTCGTCGGGGTTGGCCTTTGCCCATGCGTTGTCCTTACGGGTAGTGTAATAGGTGGCGTAAATCTTTGCGCCGGTGTCCTTTAGCTCCTGCGGGAACTCAGTGCCATCGCAGTCGCGGATGGCATCCGCGCCCCAGCGCTTCAACAGGTCGAGGGTTTCAGACACTGCGTCCGTATCAGTGGGAATCGTCACGCGGCCCATTTTTCTTACATCATTCATATAAGGATTCTCCTTGAAACGTAATATTTTGAATGGAGGAAAGTCAAATCAGCCCTTAACGCCGCCACTGGTAGCACCGACAATAATCTTTTCAGACAGGAAAAGATACAGCAGGAAAGTAGGCATGAACACAATGATAACTGCGGCAAACATAGCACCGTACTGGCCGGAATATTTCATTGCGTTGACAATCTGCAACAAACCGACACCAACAGGGGTCATAGAATCGCTGGTAGTGAAAATCAACGCCATGAAGAACTCGTTCCACACAGACATAAAGTTGAAAATCGTAACCGTAATAATGGCGGGCTGAACCAGCGGCAGCATAATCTGCCAGAACGTCCGAGAATGGCTGCATCCGTCAATGTAGGCCGCCTCCTCATAAGACCGGGACAGTGAGGAGAAGAAATCCAGTAGGTAAATCGTGGTATACGGTACGCGCAGCATAATGTACAGCACAACCAACAGCACGCGCCCCTTGATGCCCCACTGCACAGCCAAAGAGTAGAGAGGCATGATGATCATAATGGTGGGAACACTCATGGCAATGACCAAGCCGATACGGATGGCCTTACCGCCGACAAACTTCCAGCGAGAAAGCACATAAGCACCGGGCGCGGAAATAAGCAATACGCCCACACAGGAAACAATGGCATAAACCAAGCTGTTGAAGAAATACAGCGATACATTTTGGGTGTTCCAAGCTGTGACGTAGTTATCCCACTTCAGGCCATTGGAAAAGTCCATAACACGGCCCGTCAGAATTTCCTTTGTTGAGGAAAGGCTGGCGCAGACAATCCAGAACAGGATGGCAGCCGTAAGCGCGACCCACGCGCAAATAATGATATAACCGGGCAGAAGCTGAAGCTCTTTCTTCCAGTTGATTCTATCGTGATATTTTCCCATAACTGCTCTCCTACCTTAATACTCCAGATCCGAGTCTTTCAAGATCAGGTTGGTGATAACGTACACAGCAATGATAATCAAAGTCAGCACAACGCCAATCGCTGCGCCTGCACCAGCATCGCGCTCGACAACGCCCTTGCCGCCAAACACCGTATCGTACAGGTACACAACGGGCACAATGGTGGCCGTTTCCGTGTTGATGGGGGAGAACATCTTCGTCCACAGGAAGAATGTGGTAGCATTGATGCTCCAGAAAGTAACGCAGGTACGGATGACGCCTTTCAGCAGGGGCAGCGTAATCTGGAAGAAGCGGTCAAAGATATTCGCGCCGTCGATAGTGGCAGCTTCGTACAAATCCTGCGGGATACCTTCGATGCCGCTGATGAAAATCAGCATATAGTAACCAACACTGCCAAAAATGAAAGCAATCATCATAGCCCAGAAAATCAGGTCCGTACCCAGCCAGCGGACATTCTCGCCGCCGAATGCTTTGACGATCTGATTCAGCAGACCATAATCATAGTTGAACACATACTGAATCCACATGGTGGCCAGTGCCACGGCGCTGATGATATTGGGCATATAAATGGCGGCCTTGAAGAATTTTGCGCCGCGGATGCCACTGGTCAAAATCACGGCCATCAACATGGACAGGCACATGGTAATGATGCCGCCTACCAGCCAAATCATCACCATGTTTTTTATGGAACTGATAAAACCGGCATTGCGCAGGATTTTGAAATAGTTTTGCAGCCCATAGAAGCTCCATGTGCTTGTAGATGCCGTAAGGCTCTCTACCTTAAAGAAACTCATGATAACTGTCCGAACGACCGGATAGACATACATGAACAACAGGCAAAGAACGGTGGGCAGAATGAATAGGAAAATCATTGTCTTGTTCTTTTTCATACTGGTAATACCTCAAAAATGAAATGTCATAAGCAAAGGCGGCCCCCATTCAGGTGCCGCCTCTGTTCAGATTGAGGGAATCCTGAATAAATCCATTACAGCCGCACCGCTTGACGGCGTACCGTGATTTATTATAGGATTAGCCGCACAGGGTATCCAAGTAAGCGCAGTAGTCAGCGCCGGTTGCGTACTTGCCTTCGAACAGCTCAATCATGGAGCTCTTGATGGAGGACCAGCCGTCCAGCGTGTTCAGAGAACCGCACCAGCTCATCGGAGTGGTGGTGTTCTTCAGCGTCTCAACAGAGCCAGCCAGAACAGACTCCTTCAGGCGGGTGTCAGCGGGAATCTGGCCGCCGTTGTCAACCAGTTCCTGACCGCAAGTGCCGGTAACGATGGTCATAATGAAGTCAAATGCAGCCTGCGGGTTCTCGCAGTTAGAGGAGATGGCCAGAGAGTTTGCACCGGCGTAAGCAGAAGCATCAACATTGCCCTCGACTTCGGGATAGTTGAAGAAGCCCCAGTTTACAGGCTCGCCAACCGCAGCGTCAACCTCAGAAGTGACATAGTTTGCGCAAACAACCATAGCAGCCGTGCCAAGGCCAACCTTGGTCTGGCTGGCGGGGTAGGCATCAGGTGCGCCTTCGGCCAGATAACCAGCGTTCACGAAATCAATGATTTCCTGCGCAGCCGCCACAGCAGCTTCATTATCAGCCCAGCCGCCGTTCTTGCCCAGTTCAGCAATGGCGTCCTCACCCAGATGACGGACCAGATGGTTGTAGAAGTTGAAGTTTGCGTAAGCACCGTCCAGCGCCAGCGGCTCATAGCCGTTGTCTTTCAGGGTCTGGCAGACAGTCAGGAACTCATCCCAAGTCTTGGGGGTGTCGGTAATGCCACAGGCATCGAAAGCGTCCTTGTTGTAGAAGATACCGCCAATCTGGGGCTGCTCTACGATGGAGTTCAGGTAGCCAGCCCATTCTTTGGACTGATCGTTAAAGCAAGCGTAGCTGAAGTCATCATAACCGACAGCGTCTGCCATCTCGGTCAGGTCGTAGGTGTAGGGAGCGTAAGCGTGGCCGATACGGTTGTAATCATCCTCGAAGATGTCCAGTTTTTCGCCAGATTCCAGCGCGGCAGAAATCAGGGTGTTGACATCGCGGCCTTTCCACTCGATGTTGACGTGTGCGCCAGTTTCAGCCTCGAAAGCGTCAGCGGCGGCCTGAATTGCATTTGCCTGAACCTCACCGGCAGACCACATAGACCACATGGTCAACTCAACGCCCTCATACTTCTTGCCATCAGTAGCCGTAGACTCGGCAGCCGTGGATTCAGCCGGAGCAGTAGAGGTAGCTTCCGAACTTTGAGCGCTGCCACCACAAGCAGCCAGAGATGCTGCCATAGCAGAAGCCATCAAAAGTGCAACGATTTTCTTCATTTGTGTTTTCCTCCTAAGTGTAATTTCTATGTCGGGATTTCATCCCTTTCGCGGTGACTTAAGTGTAGTGCTTTTCACATCATTTATCAATTATTATATTGCTCATCATTTTAGCAATATTGTTATTCACCGTTTTTTCGGCACAACGTCCGACTTTCGCGTCTGAAAATTGTGCACTTTACACGTTTGTATTTCGAAACAAAGCAACATATTGATAAAATCGCCCAAAAAATTCGTTGCATTTTTCGGACGTGTGCCATATAATAGAATTATGACAATATATCAAAAAGTTCGGAGGCCTCGCCATGAGCCACATCAACTATGCTTTCAACCCGGAGGATGACGCACTCCCCCGCGACAAGATGAAGCTGCGCAATATAGCCTCTACAAAATACAGCGGCGATTGGCCCTCCATCCCACATTCCCATAGCTACGCAGAGCTATTTTATATTGTCGATGGCGAGGGGCAGTTTCAGATCAATGACAAGCTGTTCCCCGTGCAGGCGCACCAGCTGGTCGTGGTCAATCCCAACGTCATCCACACCGAAGTCAGCTTTGAATCACACCCGTTGGAATATATTGTGCTTGGCATCGAAGGGCTGGAATTTACGATTTCCGATGCCGCCGAGGGCAGCTTTTGCATTTATACCTTTAAAGAGGATAACGATGTGCTGGCCTGTATGCGCAAGATCCTGCGGGAAATGCAGAACCGAGAGTCGAGTTTCCAGATACTTTGCCAGGCCTACATGGATATTATCGTTGTACAGCTGATGCGCAACGCCAGTGTTTCGGCTGTGCCGATCCACTCCCGCCTGCCTGCCAACCGCCAGTGTGCAACGGTAAAGCGCTACATTGACCACCATTATAAGGAAAATATCACGCTGGACCAGCTGGCAGAAAAGGTCAGCATCACCAAATATTATATGGTACACGCCTTTAAGCGCGAATACGGTGTTTCGCCCATCAATTATATCATCAACTGCCGCATAAAAGAAGGAAAGCGTCTCCTGGCCGAGACGGACCTTTCTCTCTCTCAGATCGCAGCTATTCTGGGCTTTTCTTCTTCCAGCTACTTCTCCCAAACTTTCCGCAATGCAGAAGGAACCTCGCCAACAGAGTACCGGAAAGCAAACCAGGTGAAATTTTAACATTTGTTTTCGTTTAATAGGTTTTCCCTTTATGGCCGAAATTTCACAAAAGACTGCCATCGGGTCTGCGCCAATACCATTTTGTATCAGTTGAAACCGGAAATGATGGTGCCCAATGTTATCTGCGCTGCCAATATAGTCAATCACTTCCCCGCCGTTACCGCTTCACCTGCGGTAACGGCGCTTTGCGTTATATGGGAATATCTATATTACTGTCTTGCCTCTCCAAGTATCAACCGCACAAGGAATTTTGTACAGGAACTGGTTTTGTGATAAAAATAGGGCTGCCGTCTCATGACAGCTCTATTTTCATTTCTACGTTTGAATATCTTTTGTTGCTGGCATCACTGTCCTATGCTACAAAATTGCGAGAAAATCACCAATCTCCTTACCCCTGATTGAACCTGCACAACATCCGCAATACATCCGCAGAGCGAAAGCCTTTTTTCCTGCACAGCCAATTTGTTATTATGGTAATGGTCTACTTTTGGCAACTCATAAAGCATTTTTACACACAGGAGGTTTCAATGATCAAGAAAAACACGTATTCTTTTTACCACAAGCGCATAAGGACAGCCCTTTGCGCTGTCCTATGCAGTGTACTGACCGCAATGCCCGCTTTTGCAACCGGCGAGGATAATTCTCCCACCGCCGCAGCCAGCACAACCGTCTGGACGAAAGCCAGCGAGATCATGCAGGATGTCTACTCGCAAATCATCTCTATCTCCACCGTCACAGCTGTAGTCTGCGCCGCCGTTGCCCTGCTGCTGATGAACTTTTCCAAGAACGGCAAGACCGTGGATGATTCCCGCGCATGGCTTAAGCGCATTGCCATCACCTGGGCGATTCTGAACGGTCTCGGCTTCATCATGGCCTACGTTACGCCGTTCTTCCAGGGCGGCACTTGGAATCCGTAAACCTGCGCGGAATTGCAGCAAGGAGGTGAACGCCTTTGGGCATTTTAGATGGCATTGTGGATTGGCTGGCAACGCAGGTGATGAATTTGCTGGATTTGGCATCAACATCAGTACTCGGCGCGCTGGGCTGCAATATGGATACGTTCAAGCGGTACTTTCCTGCCGCATCGTCCATGTACGAGATTTTTATCTGGACAGCCATTGGGCTGGTGCTGCTAAACCTTGTGTGGCAGCTTTACCGCTGCTATGGCGCAGGGTTTGACATTGACACCGAGAATCCCATCAATCTGGTGGTGCGCTCTGTAATTTTCCTGCTTCTGATTTGGTATTGCGATGACATCGTCAACCTTGCCTTGCAGATCGGCGGCACGCCCTACACCTGGATTCTGGACAGCAGCCTGCCCGGCGTGCAGTTTGGAGACTTCAATTCCGTGCTACTCATCATCATTGGCGTGATTGCCAACGGTTCTGTGGCCTTGATTGCACTGATTCTCGTTGTGATTCTGGCTTGGAACTACTTAAAGCTGCTTTTGGAAGCCGCCGAGCGATACGTTGTACTGGGAATTCTGGTTTTCACCGCACCCCTTGCCTTTGCTATGGGCGCGGCGCGCGGCACAAACAACATTTTCAAAAGCTGGTGCCGAATGTTCAGTGGGCAGCTTCTGCTGCTGATTATGAACGCATGGTGCTTAAAACTGTTCGTCAATATGGTCGGTGAGTTTCTCGCCAATCCGCTGTCCTTATAGGAGATTTTTTACATGAAAAAAACTCTGTTTACCCTATTCACCGCCATCAACCTTGCGCTTCTGTACTGTCCGGCCGCTTTTGCTTTGACCGAGGATGAAGCTGCTGCGGCCGTAGACGCGCATGGCAAGGATGCCGTCTCCGGCAATCTGTTCCTGTGGTTGCTGTGTGCTATCGCTTTTCTGAAAGTCAGCACCAAGCTGGACGGTATTCTGCACTCATTGGGCATCGGCGTTTCACGCTCGCCCGGCTCGATGTTGTCTGAGGCGCTACTGGCTTTTCGCGGTTTTGAAATCGGCAAAGCCTTTATGGGGCTGGGCGCTGCCAAAGCCGCCGCTTCAACAGCCACCACAAAAGTCACACCCGGCAATACCTTTGCAGGCGGGCTTTCCGGCATGGTGAGCCGCCATGTGCAGCAAAGTACGGCAAGCTCCATCAGTGGGCAGTCCGGCGGTATCGGTGTGTCCTTGGGCGGTGCCATGTACCACAACAGCCTCGGTAAAGACGGCGGCTTCGCCAGCAAGGTCATCGGGTCTATTGCCACCGGTCAGACCAGCGGCAGCATCACAGGCGACAGCGCCGTGGAAGCACTCAATGGCTATTTTGCCGGTACCAGCGATGCTGAGGCTATGCCCGTTCCTGCCACTGGCGAAAATATCCCCACCGCAATGGCAACGGCAGAAAACGATGCCGTGCTGGATGCACCTATCCCCGCCACACCGCTGGCGCTGGAGGGCGATAGCACGGTTGACGTTTCCCCTACAAGGGACAGTGAAATTGCCATGCGCGCCGGCGGCTCCGCTGTTGTGGAACAGACCACCATTCCCACTTCGTCCTCTATCCAACAAGCAGCTATGAACCGTGTGCTGCTGGGGCAGATGGGCAACAGCGTCACAGATGTAGAAATCGGCGGCGGCAAGATTCAGGGGCGCGAGATCATCCCCGGCCGCGGGCAGATTCAGTTTGCCATGTACAACGCCCGTCAGTATGAGAAGCCGGAGGGCCACTTCACAGAACAGACTTCCCGCGACGGCGAAAAGTGGTATAAGGTCTACGCCACAACCCGCGTAGAAAAAACGCCTACCGTTCAGGACGAACGCGGGCGTATGCAGTATGATGAGCGTAAAGTGGCCGCCATGCCAAAAGCCCCCGCACGGAGACACTAAATGATGGAAAACGATACCCAAAATTCTCAGCAGGCCGCCTCAACGGCACTTCACAATGCGCCCAAACTTGCCAAAATCGCGCAAGCGGGAGTGCAGGGCGGTCCCGCCGGGGCTGCTACTGAAGCTGCGGTGCAGTATTGCAAGGAAATACTGGTCGTTGCCATTGCAGTCTTGCTGCTGCCGGTTCTGGTTCTGCTCATGCTGCCCGGTGCGATTTTCGGTACGCTGACACAGCCCAGCACTGCGGTCAATGATGATTTGGAAGTTGCTGCCAACGTGATGCAGCTTCGCAATGCCGTATCGGATATTTTGCAGGTTGCATACGAGGATACCCTTGCCGAAATAGAATCCGAGCGTGCAAGCCTCACCTACAGCGACATTGATGATTCCGTGGGCGGTCATGTTTCTTACAATGCCTTTCAACTCATTTCTATGTACTCCGCTTACCAAGGAGAGGACGACTATACCAAAATCAGCTTGGCTGACCTTTCCGCACAGGTACAAGCGCACCGGACAGAATATTATACCTACACTACTTCCGAGGAAGTTCGCACCGAACCTGTGCAGAAAGAGGTGCGTGGGCAAACCATAACCGTTCAAGAGGATCACACTTACACCGTTTTCACACTCTCCTATGTGGGCGATGACTACTTTGCCGACACGGTCTGGCAGCTTGACGACAAGCAGAAAAGCTGTGCCGATGCCTATGCGCATAACCTGACTGTCTATCTCCACGAAATAGAAGAACATGAGGGTATTACGATTTTGGGGCAAATCAACGATGCACTTATTGATGATACCTCCCCTGCTCCGAGCGGCGGGTTCGGCAATCCATTCAATGACCCGAACTGGGAACAGCACATTACTTCTTTCTTCGGCAAACGCGAGGATGTCGGCATTCCCGGCAAGGATACCACCAACCACAATGGCTTGGACATTGCCTATCCCTATGGCACACCAATTCTGGCAGTGGAGGGCGGCACGGTCATTAAATCAGGGTATCACGTCAGTTATGGAAATTATCTGGTCATCAACCACGGCGGCGGGTACTGCACCCTTTATGCCCATTGCAGCCAGCTTTTGGCTCAGGTTGGCGATACGGTGAACAAATACGACACCATTGCCAAAGTCGGTGCTACCGGCGATGTGACCGGAAATCATCTGCATATCTGCGTCATTATCGACGGGGTCTACGTCAACCCAAAAGGGTATCTGCACTAAAACAAAGAGGGCTGCTTCTGCCATACGCAGGAGCGGCCCTCCTATTTTTTATTTATCCGAACAGTACTGACAAATAATCCGTCCTGCCGTCCAATACCCGAAGTATCTCTATTGTGCTGTGTTCCTCGTCCACATGGTAGAAAATCAACTGCTTTGACACCACAAAGTAGCGCACATCCGTGGTGATTTCAAACTTTTCTGCCAGTGCTGCACCCATATACGGGTTATCTACCAGCAAAGATATAGCTTTCAGCAGCGCGGTCATCAGCTTTTTGGCAGCTTTCGGGTTCTTCAGCCGCCCGGCGATGTAGTCACGGGTTGCTTCCATATCCTTAACGGCGGTTCTTTTATAGATTACCCTCATTTCTCTACTCCGAACATCTTGTATACTTCATCCTCGGAGTAAGAAACCGGATCATCCTGCGCTTCCTGCAACTGCTTTGTCAGCCGGGAGAGCGCCTTTGCCTTGATGATCTCCGCGTTGTCCTCTGTTACGGCAAAGGGAAAGCCGCCAGCGTTCAGCGACTGCTGGAAAAACACGTTGATGGCATCGGTCAGGGTAAGACCGTTCTTTGCATACACAGATTCCAGTTCCTGCTTAATTTCCGGGTTGATGCGAACGCGGAACACATCCGTTTTAGCTGCCGAAACAATGTTTTCCATAAAAAAACTCCCTTCGTTCCGTGGTTTTCTTCTTATCCTTATTATACGTTCACGGCATTCGATTGTCAATCTATGTAGCTACATTGATGCCACAAGCTCATATTTGAAAATTTATCTGCCGAAATGCAGTAAATCAGCACAACATCCGCACAGCAAAAGTCTTTTTTGCTGCAATATGACTCTGCTATAATAGTATCGTCAAAATTGAACAGAAACGCAAGAGCGCCTTTTTTCGAGGGCGCTTTTTTTGTTTGGAGGTGGTCGAAATTTCACGCGAAGAGCGGGATGTTTACCTTATCCCGCAGAATTTTGTGGACACCGGCACGATTCTCGGCGGTACAGTCAAGCTGCGCAATGCGATGGAGGCGGCTGTGCTTGCCGTGGGCAGCGCAGTGCCGCTGTTTTATCTGCCGCTGGCGTTCAACATCCGCCTGATGATCGTCATTGCGGTGTCGGTGCCGCTGGGCGTTTTCGGCGTGGTAGGTATCGGCGGTGACAGCCTGACGCAGTTTGCGGCGCATTGGTTCCGCTTTATGAAGCGCCGCCGCATCATAACACCCACACCGCAGGGAAACCTTGAAGCCAACCGACACCGGCATCTGAGGTTCATCAGCAAGCGATACCATGTTGTCTACTACGAAGATGCCGATGCCCTACCCCACAACGCACAGGTTTTGCAGCGCAAGGCAGACCGCCACGGAAAGCTGGTAAAGCGGCAGACGCTCTACGACCTGCTTCCCATCGAGAAAATCGAAAACGGCATCCTGCACACCACAGATGACCGCTACATCAAGATTCTGGAAATTGAGCCAATCAACTTCCTACTGCGCTCCCCGCGCGAGCAGCGTAGTGTCATCTACTCGTTTGCCAGCCTTTTGAAAGTCAGCCCGGTGCGGCTGCAATTCAAGTCGTTCTCCCGCAAAGCGGATGTCAATGCTTATCTGGACAAGCTGCGGCTGGATGCCACCAACGAGCCGGATGCAGCGGTGCGCAAGCGCCACATGAGCTATATCCGTTTTGTCAAGCGCCTCGGCTCCCGCGATGCCGTCAGCCGCCGCTTCTTCGTTATTTTCCAATACGAAGCGCCCACGAACGAGCGGAATATCTCCTACGCAGAAATCGTCTCCACGCTCGAAACCACCGCCCGCAATTTTCGCACCTACCTGGCGCAGTGCGGCAATGCCATCGTGGAACACGAAAATGAGGATGAGTTCCTCACCGACGTTTTCTATACCTTATTAAATAGGCGAACGGCGGTACAGGTGCCATTGCAGGAGCGCATCCAAGATGTGCTTGCCAGCTATCTGGCCCAGAACGATACCACATCACTGGATAAGATACCTCCCGCCGCCTTTATGATCCCGCCCTCACTAGATTTGAAGCATGGGCGTTATCTCTATATGGACGGCACATACCACGCCTACCTGATGATTCCCGCAGACGGCTACCGCGCACAGGTCACAGCCGGGTGGATGGCCCTGCTGGTGAACGCCGGCGAGGGCATTGATGTGGATCTGTTTCTGGAACGACAGCCCAAAGAGCGCATGATGCAGAAAATCGGGCAGCAGATCCGCATTAACCGCAGCAAAATCAAGGACACCAGCGATACAAACTCGGACTTCGATGATCTCTCCAACGCCATCCGCTCCGGGTACTACCTGAAAGACGGCCTTGCCAACAACGAAGATTTCTACTATGCCGCCATTCTTGTGACCGTCACAGCCGCCAGCGTCAAGGATTTGGAATGGCGCATCGGGGAGATACGCAAGCTCATGGTCTCGCAGGATATGAATTTGCAGCTGTGCAGTTTCCGGCAGGAGGCAGCCTTTCTCTCTTCCCTGCCGCTGTGTGCCCCGGACGCGGCGCTGTTCAAGAAGTACCGCCGCAATATCCTTACCTCCACTGCAGCCAGCTTTTATCCGTTCGTCAGCTTTGAGTTGTGCGATACCAACGGAGTGCTATTGGGCGTGAACAAGTACAACAACTCCCTCGTCAGTCTCGACAACTTCAACACCCGCATCTATAAAAATGCGAATATGGCAATCCTCGGCACTTCCGGCGCGGGCAAGACATTCACCATGCAGCTTATCGCCCGGCGTATGCGGCTGGCGGGAACACCGGTTTACATCATCGCTCCGTTGAAGGGTCACGAGTTTTACCGGCAGGCCAAGGCGCTGAACGGCACCATCATCCGCATCGTGCCGGGCAGTCCGGATTGCATCAACGTCATGGAGATTCGCAAAATCGACCACACCAGCAGCGAACTGCTGGACGGTCCTATGCCGGAGCAGTCGGAACTGGCTGCCAAAATCCAGAAGCTGCACATTTTCTTCTCGCTGCTGATTCCCGATTTGAGCAACGAGGAACGCCAGCTATTGGATGAAGCCATCGTCACAACCTACCGCAATAAGGGCATCACTTATGATAATGCCAGTCTGGACGACCCGGCACATCCCGGTCAGTACCGTGAAATGCCGATATTGGGCGACCTGCACACTGTTTTGTCCGCTGCCCCGGAAACGCGGCGTATCGCCAATATTCTGAACCGCCTTGTACACGGTTCGGCATCCAGCTTCAACCGCCAGACAAACGTGAACCTCGACAACAGCTATGTCGTCATCGACATCAGCGAGCTGTCCGGCGACCTGCTAACCGTGGGTATGTACATCGGGCTGGATTATATGTGGGATAAGGCGAAAGAGGATTTGACCCGCCGCAAGCAGATTTTCATAGATGAGGTATGGCAAATCATCGGCGCATCGTCCAACGCTTTGGCGGCCAACTATGTATTCGAGGCTGTCAAAACCATTCGCGGCTACGGCGGCGGGGTTCTGGTTGCCACGCAGGATTTGAACGACTTCTTTTCCTTGGAAGATGGAAAATACGGTCGCGGCATCCTGAACAACTGCAAAATCAAAATCATTCTGAATTTGGAGGAAGAGGAAGCCCAGCGCGTGCAAAGTGTTTTGAAGCTGACAGATGCCGAAATCGACAACATCACCCGCTTCGAGCGCGGCAGCGCGCTAATCGTCACAAACTCCAACAATGTCACCGTTGATATGCGGTGCAGCGAGGAGGAAAAAGACCTGATCACCACAGACCGGGACGAGCTGCGCCGTATTGTAGAACGCAAAATGCAAAATCAACCCGAAACGGAGGAATCCTAATGAAGAAACCTGTTATCACTGCCCTGTGCTGCCTGCTGTCACTGGGCACCGCCACCGCAGCCTTTGCCGAGGAACCCACACCCACCCCTGCCCCGGAGTTGGTGGGATTGCCGCCGGAAGATACGGCGTCGCTGTTCTACCCGGACAGCATCTCGTGGCAGGAAAACGGCGGGCAGCTGCTTGTCGTCAAGCAGTACAGCGTACCGTATGGCACAACCGTTGCCGACCTGACCGAAAGCACTATGCAGTGGAACGGCGTCGATTACACCTTATGGGGCGTTACGCAGTCTGTGGAGGGCGGTGTGACCGAGGAGAAAGAGGTCACGCAGGATTTTGAATTGTCTGTGCGCAGCGCCGATGCCGAAACCGCCCGCAATGATGTGAAAGAGTCTGTTGCCTACGATGACGAGTACGGTTTTTCCGGCACGCTGACCTTGCAGGACATTACGATTGGCGAAACTTTGCAGGCCGACAGTACCTATATGGCAACAGCGCATTACGCTGGAACGGTCACCCGCACCGAGGCCGGAACGGTGCATTACACGCTGCTGTACGCGCCGATTTCTGCACCTGTGGTGGTTGCTGCGGCGGAAAGCGGCATTACCCCTGCCCTGCTGATTACGGGTATCGCCTGCGCGCTGCTCTTTATCGCGGTGCTGCTGATTATTACCCACCTGCTGCGCAAAGAACCTACCCATACGGCTGAGCCTGCAAAGCCCGCACCTGCGCCGAAAGTCTATGTGCCATCCGGGGATATTGTCCTCGGCGGCAGAAATGAGGATGACGATGAAGAGAATCTCTGATTGGGCAAAAGTTCTGCTGCCGCTGGTCGGCAGCGGGATGGTCCTGCACTACCTGTTCCTATGGCATGAACGCCGCCATGCGGTGGCGCTGCACAAAGAAGTCTATCACAAGCCGAAATACTAAGGAGGAAAACACCATGATTGCACAATGCCTTTACCAGTCCGACCCGAAGAATCTTGCCAGCATGGGCAGACAGCGCCTTGCCTGCCAGCGCGCCGCCCGCAAATTGCAGTGGGGCGTACAGAAAGAACGCATTTCCGAGACAAACGAGCCTGTGCCGCTGCTCATGCGCCCCGCCGTCAAGGAGATTTTGCAGGATGCCGAGCAGCATCGCTTCGATGTGCTGCTGATCGGCAACCGGGATTCACTCTGCTGTGATGCCGCCGACATGGAGAGTTTTTTGACCGTGCTGAACTCGTTCAACATCCACATTTTTGCCGGCGGCCAGGGCAGTTGGGTCGAGCCGAACGGCCGCCACTACGCGCCCCTGCCCCGCCTGCCGTGGCAGGAAGATGATGTTGCGGAGGTGCCGCAGTGAGAGAAAAATTCAAACGCTTCTGCGATACCGCCAATCCCGATTTGCTGCGACTCGTCATTATTTTTGTTTTGGTCGGGCTGCTGTTGGCTGGGTTCTTGCTTTTCGGGCGTTCCGGTAATGAAAATTCAGTGATGCCCGCGTGGGAACAGGCCGAACATGTTGAGCCACCCGATGAACGACTTGCCGCCGCGCAGAAAGAAAACCCGGACACCGTGGCGTGGATCACGATTCCCGGCACAAACATTGACGCGCCTGTGCAGCAGTACGGCGACAATGACTATTATCTGCGCCGTGACGAGAATGGGTCCGAGGATTACCACGGCTGCATCTACGCCGACTATGCCTGCCGCATGGACAGCAGCGTAAAAGTTTCTCGCAATCTGATTTTTTACGGGCATACGTTTACCGACGAAGATTATACCGGCGGGTTTGAGGATCTGCACAAATACCGCGTGTTCGAGTTCGGGCAGGAAAACCCGTACATTTATGTTTCGCTGGCAGATGAAAAGTTGGCGTACCAGATTTTCAGTGTGTGGGTCTGCGATGCAAACGATGATACCGATTGTATTCAGGCTGACCCGGACGATGCAGCATTTCAGCAAATTCTGGACAAGGCTGTTGCCGGCTGTGCGTTCGACTACGGTGTGGACGTGACGACTGATGACCATATTCTGACGCTTTCCACCTGCACGGCAGACCCTAACAGCCGCCTGTTGGTCGTTGCCAAGCTGATTGATGGAGGTGGTGCAGATGTAAAATCCTAAATCGCACGCACTCTTTTGACGTATAAAACCACACAAGGAGATATGCAATGCAATATAAACTCAAACACCGCTTATCTGCGGCGCTCATGGCGGGTGCCATGTGCTGTACGATGATTCCTGCTGCCTCGGCCGAGGAGATTTCCACGCCAGAGATAGCAGATACATTTGTTCCCGAAATTACGGACAGCGTAACCCCAGACCTTTCTCAGATTACCGAAAATCTGTACAACGATTTGCCCGATGCACCTACTGGTAGTTATCTCGGCAGCATGGGGCTGCCTGTGGCAACCGGTGAGACGAAAATCAGCATCTCGGCATGGGTATCTGACCTGTATGATGGTACCGATGCCCACATGGACGCCGATGCGCTGAACGGAAATGAAAGCACCGTCATCGTTGGCCGCAATCCCGATGCAGATTATGCGGTAGTTCCTCTGTTGGTACAAACCGAATATCCCGCAAACAGTGCAACAGCAGAAGTTGTACTTCCGAAAGGGGTGGAGGTTCTCAGCTACGCATCTACTGATGCAGACCTCATTTCTGCCGATGATGCCGAGCAAGCCAAAATCCTACATCAGACTTACGCCGAGCAATCTGCGGCTGCAACAGGCTTTTATGTGAAGGCTTTTTCTGACTTCACTGCGCAGTTTGTTTACGCCAGCCCGGACGGCACCACTTTACAGAAATCTATTCATGTACAATTGTCGGATGATGCAGCCCCTGCACAGCTTTATGCCGATAACGGTGTTGCAACACTCGCAGCAGGTCCTACCCCGCCCTATGCCACCGGCAAAATCACCAGCATTGCCAAAGAGGGCGGCACTTGGCTTATTTGGTTCAACGGACAAGAAGCCTACTGTTGCAGTCATGGTCTGAACGGTCAGCCCAATGGCTGCCCGACCTACACTTTTGACCATGTGTCTCGCCTTGAGCCCGGCCAGTACACCCCCGGCAACCATTACGCGAACCAAATCAACATTTGGGGCGGCCTCGGTCAGTTGAGTCTCGATATGCTGGACAGCAAGCCCGTTGTTATGAGCGCGGATACAGAGCAGCCCGACCTCATCAGTGAGATCTACGATGAAACCCAGCAGTGGATCATTACCAACTATCCTGATAGTTATGCTGCGCAGGCCTATGTTGCTGCCGCCGAAGAATTGGCAGACGGCACGGCGGTGCAGTCTGGTGAGAACGGTTATTACACTTACATTTATAATCCGCCCGCAGGCTACGCATGGCAGATTGTGGCGCTGGTTGGTGAGGAAATTGCTGGCGGCACCGAAATTCCGGACGTGCCGAGTGCTCCTGAGCCGCAGTATTATTCTGCTTCATGGACCGCTCCTGCACAGAGCGCCAGAGGCAGCTTTGATCTGACGTTCACCGTCAACACCGATAAGTATCAGCTGAATACGCTGGAGAAAGTGGATGGTGCAGTCATTACCGTCACTCCAAGCCAGACCAGCGGCAGTGTGGACGGCGGTAGTTGGAAGATGACTCCTGCCGGAGCGCAGACCATTACCACCAGCGGTCACACGCAGGACGACAACTACCATTTGAATGGCGGCGATGGTTCTGCCACATGGACAGTACATTATGAGGTGTCCAAGACCAGCACAAGCACACTCAGCGGGCAGGAAGGACCGTTCACCAGCCAGGCTGAAGCGGATGCCGCTGCCGAGGCTGCCAAAAATGCAGCCATCAACCAACTGAAAAACGAAGCACAAGGTATGGTAGATGCTGCCATCGCCTCGGCGCGGGCACAGCTTGCAAATATTACGTTTAGCTACGATGAAATCACCATTCCGCACGGCTTCGATACCACGTCTGGTGCTCTGAGCAGCCACCAGACGATTACTGTTCCTGCCAACAGCTCGAACTATTACCAGATGAAAAACGATGAGTGGTCGGTCAAGGTCAGCATCGACAAAATCGACAGCGAAACCAAGCAGCGCATCAAGAGCGATACCGAGTTTAAGATTTTCGAGTGGGATACCGTCCGGCAGTGCTACATCCCCAATGGTGGGTACAACCAGTACAAGGTTGAGCGCCAAGCAGATGGAACTTACAAAGTCATCAACCACAGTGACTATGCGGGCGGTTCGGATGATTTGTTCTACACCCAGCGCAACGAGGGCAAGTTCGTCATCGTGGAGAGCCGCGCACCCAGCGGGTACTACGGCGATTGGACGGATGTAACCAAACCCGGCACGGCAGGCTCTGTGCTGGGTAAGCGGGCGTATGCCTTTGAAATCACGAAAGCATTAGACGGTCAGACGATTTGGCTGGGCAACGCGGACTATAACGCCGACATTACCACGGCCAACAGCGGTGGTACGCTCATCGACACCGGCGAGGGCATCGTCACAATTACATTTGGCAGTCGCAATGCGGATAAGACCTATACCACCGATCCTACAGGTATTGCCAGCAACGAGGATTCCTACACCATGCACGCCGATGTCGACACCATGCAGAACGACCGCACTCTCGGCAGCATCACTCTCTCCAAAGCAGACTTTGATGCCGCCCGGTATCTGGCCGCAGGCAGTAATGGCGACTCAACGCTTGAAGGTGCCGTGTACGACCTGTATGCCGCCGAGGACATTCTTCATCCGAACGGCGTTTCCGGCATTGTCGATTACTCCAAGATCACCGATTCCAGCGGCAACCCCATCTGGCATACCACCGTGCTTACCAACGGCGCATGGAAGTCCGACTATCTCCCGGTGCTGAAAAAGGATTACCTTGTAGCCTCCGCCGCCATCAAGGACGGCAAGCTGGCGTTTTCTAATCTCTACTTAGGTCGTTACTACCTTGTGGAGCGCGCCACCGGCATCGTGATCCCCGTGGATTCCAACGGGCAGTATTATCTTTCCGGCAAGTATCCCCTGCTCAACAAAAAGCTGGAGCCTACCGGCAGCTATGCCGCCCTCGCCAGCAATGGCACAGAATACATCGACTATGTCTACCGCAACCAATATTCTGCTGTTGCCGAGAGTCGCGCCTTAGACGGCAGCAAGACCTATGACGGCTACTACCTGTCCTTTGCGAAAGGCTATCTCTGTGATGAAGTCAACCACTATCAATCCCTTACTTATGCAGATGAATCCACTTACGTTGTCCGCGCTGAAGATCAGACGCAGGACGAAGTACTGAAATCCGGGTTCAGTCTGCAAAAGCTGGTGTCCACCACCGGTCAGCCCTCCCCTGCCATTAAGCTGGGCGGTGCCGGGTTCAAAGTGTACCGTGTATCGCTGCTGAGCAAGGCAGACCAGTTTGCCCAAAACGCCGATGGCAGTTACGATACCGCCAGCATTCTGGATGTCTACCGTAAATCCAGCTACGATCAGGACACGCTGAAATTTGATTTTTCTGACGAAGAACAGGCTGTTGCAACGATGTACGAGAGTGACACCGCCGTCGTCACCCGCTATAACGCAACCTTGACCGCAGACGGCGATTTTGCCAACGGGCAGGGTCTTGGCTGGGTGCCGACCAACAATGCGCAAGAATATCGCTTATCCGAGATCTTCACGAACGAGGAAGGCATCCTGCGTGTGCAGGGGCTTCCTTACGGCCAGTACATCGTCGTGGAAACCACCGTACCGAAGGATGTTTTTCAGGCTGAACCGTTCCTTATCAATGTCAATGCATCCAGCCCGCAGAGCAGCTTTACTGTGCCTGCCGGCAGCATCACAACGCCCAGCGGCAGCTACATAACCTACAACATTCTGGATGAAGAGTTGGAGGGCTACTTGCAGCTTGTCAAAATCGACATTGAGACGGGCAAGCCTGTCAAAATTGCCGACACTGCGTTCAACATTTACTACATTGCCGAGGACGGCCGTGAAACCCTTGTGGAGATGAACGACCCGAAATCCGGCAATGCCTGGGCAAAGACCAGCACTTTCTATACCGATTCCAACGGCGAAATGAAGACCCCGGAAAAACTGCCGCTGGGCAGGTACCGCATCGTCGAGATCGAAGGTCCACGCGGGTATTTCAACGACCGCCAGTACAATGTCGTGTTTGAGCTGACCTCGGACCGTGTGTATCAGGTCAGCGGCGGCAGCGCCGACGGCATGGACGACTACGTCATCACCGAAAACTACTATAACCACGAGACATTGGGGCAAATCAAAATCCGCAAAATTGGTAACGTGCTGACCGGGTACGAAAACGGACAGTTCGTGTACGAGTCCGATAACCTTGCCAATGCCACCTATGAGATCCACGCGCAGGGCGATATTCCCACGCCGGACAATCAAGGCACACTCTGGTACGCAGATGGCGACCTTGTCGCTACCGTTACCACTGCCGAAGACGGGCAGGTGGACGAAGTCCGATTCAGCCCCACGCGGACACTCGCCACCTATGATTTCTTGAAAGTAACCCACGATGGCACGAAAGGCGAAGTCACTATCACGCTGCCGCTGGGTACCTACACGATTTCCGAGGTGCAGGCCCCTTACGGTTTTGTCCACACCGACCACACTTACACCGTGGTGCTGGACTGGGACAACCAGTATAACGACCTCGTTCTTGCAAAAAGCATCATCGACCACACGCAGGACGGTGATGTTGTGTACGACTACTCTATTATAAATGTAGGCAACGCCAATGCCGAGCAGATTGAAAAGCAGGTTCTTGTCTTTGAGAATGCCCGTGTGCTGCCGATCGTTGAGGAGGGCAAAGTCGGTGTCGGGCTGTATAAGCTGGATCGCGACACCTGCGATTTGACCGATGAAGCGCCCTATACAGACGGCTGTAAGACCCGCGCCTCCCTTTTGAACGGCGGCAGCAACCGCGCCGACATCCCGGCTGATGCCAATATGGTCGCGGGCGCCGTCTATGAGCTGTACACCGCAGACGACATTTACAGTATTTCCGGCGAGCTGCTGGCCGCCGCCGATACTCTGCTGGGCACAGCCACCACCGATGAAAACGGCCTTGCCTATTTTGATGTAGACGTTCCTCTGCGCGGTGAACATTACGGCGGCAGCGATGCCCACGACTGTACGACCAACAGCGGCCGCTACTATCTGCGTGAAATCAGCGTGCCGGACGGCTACCTGATTGAGCAGAGTGTGATTCCCGTTGAGTTCACCTATGAAAACCAGTTCATTGCATGGCAGGTCGTTGACTGCCTGCACTCCGACAAGCAGACCACCGTGGAGATTGACAAGCGCGCTTTCACTTCTGATTCCGATGACACCTTTGCCCTGACCGGTGCCACGTTGACCGTGACCGATTGGAACGGCAATGTGGTGGACAGCTGGGAGAGCAGCGATACGGCTCATGTGATTTGCGGGCTGCATCTTTCCCACGACTTTGCCGGGAACCGCGATACCTCAAAAGTCTATACCTTGGCCGAGACTTGTCCGGCAGACGGCTATACCACCGCCCGCTCGATTCAGTTCCGCTTGGAGCAGGCCACGGACGATAATGCCTACTTGCAGGAAACGGCGGTCTGGGTTCTGCATGAATCCGAAGATACAGCATACCAGTCTGGCAGCATTATCTCCCCCACCGCGTTTTCCGACGATACCGTGGCTACGATTTCCGCCAAGCTGCGCGCTTTCTGGGATAAGCTGCTGGGCAAGAATCCCGATGCAGACGGCGTTGTCATTGCCAACTGGTACTGCGTGAACGGCACGCTGGTGGTGAATTTCACCGATGCCGCCAACGACCGCGCGATTGCCAAATGCCTGCGGGAGAGCGACTTCTCCGACCTGACGTTTGACAAGGCCTATCTGAACGGCGCGGCGGCTCCCGCGTTCTTTGCCGATAAGCAGGTTGCAGAAAAGCCCGCCGATGCCGAAATCACCTACTCTGCAAGCTGGATTCTGCTGAAAGATTCTGATGGATTCAGCCAGACAGTGACGATGCTGGATGCGCCCACCCGCGTAAAAATCAGCAAAGCCGATATTACGACCCACGAAGAAGTCCCCGGTGCCACGCTGCGTGTGCTGGATAAAGACGGCAATGTTGTGGACGAATGGGTGTCCGAAGATACGCCGCACTACATGGAGGCTGTGCTGGTTGCGGGCGAAACCTACACACTGGAGGAAACGCTCGTACCCGATAATTCCGGGTATGTGCCTGCCAATGCCATTCAGTTCACAGTCGAGGATAACGGCAAGGTCCAGCACGTTATCATGCAGGACGACTACACGAAAGTGCAGATTTCCAAGACCGACATTGCCACCGGCAAGGAAATCAGCGGCGCAAAGCTGAAAATCACGGATGCAGACGGCAAAACCGTTGCTGAATGGGTTACAGACGGCACACCGCACTATATGGAGCGCATCCCGATGGGAACTTACACCCTGACCGAAACGGTGGCTCCCATCGAGCAGGGCTATGTCCGCGCCGAGAGCGTTACCTTTGAGGTTGGTCCTACCGAGAATATTCAGCGTGTGGAGATGAAAGACGATTTTACCAAGGTCGAAATCTTCAAGGCTGACATGACAGATGGTCACGAGCTGCCCGGTGCAAAACTGAAAATCACCGATGCCAGCGGCAACACCATTGCCGAGTGGGAAACCAACGGCCAGCCCCACCGCATCGAGCGCCTGAAGCCCGGCGACTATACGCTGACCGAAACTGCCGCCCCGGCCGGGTATCTGCTCAGCGAAGAGGTTCACTTCACCGTGCAGGAAACCGGGGAAATTCAGAAAGTCACGATGTACGATGCCCCGGCGCACTCGCTGATCCTCACGAAACGTGATATTGCCACCAATGCAAAGCTGGCGGATGCCCGCTTAACGATCCGCGATGCCTACGGCACGACCATTGACCGCTGGACGACAACGGACGGCGACCATGCCATCCGTGTACTGCCGGAGCGCTCCGCCGCCAAAGACCCACACAAAAATCTGCTGCTTTTGTCCGATGACACCAGTGAACACGTCTACACGATGGTGGAAGAACTGGCCCCGGACGGCTATCTCGTTGCCGAGAGCATTACATTCAAGGTCATGCAGATGAACAATGCACTTGTTGTGTTTGTATGGCAGGATGGCGGCTGGCAGAAATCTTCCGAAGGGTATCTTGCCATGTATGATGAGCGTACCGATACACCCGTGCCGCTTATGAAAACTTTCCCGCAGACCGGCAGAATTTTATAAAAACTGTGCCGAGTTGTTACGCTGCGCACAATTTGAGATTGGAGTGATATTTTGTCTGTTTCCTGTTTTACTTCCACCAATTTGCACCTCTGTAAGTTCCTGCGCACCACAGGCCGCGACTGGCGCAACACCATCTACATCGAGTGCGGTGACTGTCAGCGCGCTGTGAGCCGCAGCTGCAAAAATCTGCTCTGTGCCTTTGATACGGCCGGTGCGCCGGTCATTGTGCCGGTGCATGATGTGGAATACCTGTTCAGCACCACCGTGGATAAGTCCGAGTGCCGCGCCATCCTCACGAAATCCAACTTCTGTGAACTGTACAAAGGCTGGCTCGATGAACATATCCGTGACCCTCACGCCTGCCCGCTGAATGATCTGTACGTCAACTGGGACATTCCTGACCCTGGTGCGGCGAGGATTTTTCTGAGCCGGTAAATAGGCGTTAAATAACAACAATCCCCAAGGTAACTTCACACATGCTGCCTTGGGGATTGCTGCTTATTATACTCACTATATGTGTCAGCCGCTAAAATCGGCCAAAGCACTGGCTATTAAATCTATTGGCGGCGAAGATATAGACGGCTCCTCTTTCTGCAAATCCGGAGTACGCCCATGACTCTGCTTTTCTAAGTATTCCTGCACGATTTGCTCAATCAAGTCGCGGTCTGTCTGCTGAAAAGACTTCGTCGCTGCCTTTTCATAACACAGAATTGCATCGGCAAGATACTGCGCCTTGCCCCTGTCACGCTGCCGTTCCAAGTATTCTACGGCACGCACATGGTCTGGATTTTCCATGTCAAAGCGAACTGTAAAGCGTCCCCGGTCCTTTTTCAGCTTCATGGTTCATCACGCCCCTGTCACTGTGCAGCGGTAAAGATACTCAAATCCTTTGGCGTTAGCATTCACGTCCTCCACAAAGACGAGGTGTGCCACCTTGCCGGATGCCTCGATTTGCCGCCGCAGCAGGCAAGCCCCGCCGCCCACGAAGATCACGCGTCCCGTGCGCAGGTCAAGCTGGCGCTCACGCAGTGCGCCCAGCATATCATTGACGAACTCCTGCGCCTGATATTCCACCAGCGCGGCGACTTCTTCCCCGTAGCTGCTCCCCTGCCCCTGCAAGAGAATGGCATCCACATCGGTTTCTTCCAGCAGTACATCCAAATCTGAACTTGCCTTGGAGCGGATACGATTGTACAGCAGAATCACGCCGTTTTCCAGTGAATCACAGGTGGACAGGTCGGCGCGGCCATTCTTCAACAGCAGATAGTCCGCCGTGAAACCGCCCACATCCAGAATCAGCGCACGCGGCACGGTTGCCAGCTCGCCCAGCATCATGGCCGCCGCTGCAAATGCCTGCGGATAGCACTGCACATCGCGGATCAGGATACTGTACAACTTGTCACGGTAGGAGAAGTAGATGGGGTCCTTGCGCTTGAAGTAGCGCACGAACGCTTTGTTCTGTGCGCCGAAGTGTGCGGGCGGCAGACCGATGGCAAGGTCAATGGGCATCAACCCGGAGGTATACGCGCCCTGCGCTTCGATTTCCTCCGCGATGGCAAACAGCGACAGAATAAAGAAACGCTCGTCTGTGGTTTTGTCCTTCTGGTACGGGATGCGCTGTGCGGACAGCGTATAGTAACTGCCGCCGTATTTCAGTACGTCCCTACCGTAAGGTCTGGTTTTGCTTTTCTGTACACCGGAAACAATGGCGTTTCCGTGGACAGTTTTGACCTGTTTGTTGCCGTGGTCGATAGCAATAAGCATAACATCAGCTCCTTTCGATGCTTATATTTACCTTATACGTTTTGAATACGTCATTTCCCAACAAATTTACGCATTATTTTTTCTTATACGCAATAATACGCATTATTTATTTGTTTGCATTTCCCCGGCGGGTGCGCTATAATGGGCAAAGTAAGTAAAAACACAGGAGTCCGCCATGAACAAAACGCTTGAAATCAGTGCTATGCAGTATGATTTTCATATATTGACTAATACTAACCAAAAGTAGCGCTCAATTTTCGCAACGGCACCTGCTACGCTTATTTTGAGGTGAGAAGTTTGGAAAATATCTATCTTGAAATCGGCAAACGCATCCGGCAACAGCGAAAAGCCCACGGCCTGACGCGAGAAGAGTTCGCAGAAAATTTAAGTACAACCATGCAATATATCAGTCGTTTGGAACGGGCAAAAAACAAGGTATCAATCGAATATCTGTACAGAATCGCCGATGCATTGGACTGTTCAATTTACACCCTGCTGCCAGCCACGCAGTTACCCCAAAGAAAATTCTTTTCGGAGGAGCTGATGTATCAACTGGATCACTGTTCGCTCAAGCAAAAGCAGTTCATTGCCAATTATGTCACTTGGTTCTTGCAGCAGGACATCGGCGGGGAAAGCGACACATAAAACAGGAGCAACTTATATGCTTTGGATGTATATGGCGATGCTGGAAACAGCGGAACAGAAAGATAAAATCGCCTATATTTATGAAAACTATGCAGGGATGATGTACCATGTAGCCATCGGTGTGGTGGGAGAACACTATTTGGCGGAGGACGCCGTACATGAAACCTTTTTGCGTCTGATACGGATAATAGATGAAGTGGAAATCGATGACGCAAAGAAGCTCAAACGTTTTCTTGTACTGTTAACACACAGCAAAGCGGTGGACGCCGTGCGCAAACTGAACAAGATGAAGCCAACGAGCGATGATGAGCTTGCGAATCATCCCACAACCGAGAATGGCCCCGAGGACGTTGCGCTGAACGCAATCGCTTTTTAGGAGCTGGTTGCTTTTGTGAAACAGATGGATGACAAGTACAGAGACCCTTTGGATTTGCGCATGATGGGATACTCCATCCAGGAAATTGCCGAAATTTTGGAAATCACGCCGCAGAATGCAAAAGTACGGCTTCACCGGGCAAGGCAGATGATTCTGAAAGAAATGGAGGCACAAGATGAATCAGCAGGAAAACCGTGAAATCCGTATCTCGCCAGATGCCTTGATTGCACTTGTAGTGGCTGAGGCTGAAGATCGGGAGCTATCCGCCATGCCGAGTCTGGAAGAGATGAACGCGGCCTTCCATCCTTCGGAAGAATTTCAGAAGAAGATGGACAGGCTGCTCAAGCAGGCCAAACGGAAACAGGAACGTAAAGGTGCCTGGCGCGCTACAAAGCGGCTGTTCGTGGTGGCCACGACGGTCGTGACGGCGTTTGCTTGCATACTGATGCCTGTGCAGGCTGTGCAGGAGGCGGTGGTATCCACCGTGCTGAATTGGCGGGATCAGTTTGTGGAGATCCTCTATTCCAAGGAAGATGATCCAAATGCAGTGATTCTGCTCCAAAATGTTGAATTGACCTATTTGCCGGAAGGGTTTACAGAGACGCCTTCTAATAGAACATCAAACACCAGTTTTTGGAATGAGTATCAATCAGAAAACGGCGAATGGTTAACAGTACGGATATTGCCCATACAAGATAAACAATCAACTTTTGTTGATGACGAATATACCCATTATTATCAGATTTCTTTTGATGGAATCGACGCTGTTTTGGGTTCCACTATAGACGGGAGTAATGTATTAGTATGGCAGAATGATGGCTTAACCTATCAAGTGAGTTCCAGTTGTGACTTATCCGAGATAATCAGTGTCGCTGAAGGGATAAAGTTGGATAGTTCATCAAATGGATGACAGCAAGATAAATTTCAAAAATGTTATTTATGGGTGTAACCTTTTTCATTTTCATACGAATAGAAGGTATGAGGTTTCCATACAAAAGAGGTGTACATATCATGAAAAAGTTTTTGCGCAGTCTGCTTGCTATAACTCTTCTGCTTGGTATTGTCAGCACAACGGCTCTTGCTGCGGAGCCCCGTTGGCGGAATGTAGCATCCATCAGCCCTAGTATGTCGGCGTATGATGGAAGCTATACAAGTGCTATTATTGCTTTGGAGGGTACAACAAAAATAGAATGTACGCTTACACTATATGAAAAGGGCTTTTTCGGAAACTATACGCAGGTATCTCAGGTCAGTGAGACTTACAACGGTCCTCGCCATGAGTTTGTCGGTTATTATGCCATTAAATCCGGGACAACGTACAAACTAAACACCACCGCCAAAGTCACCCGAAACGGTGTAACCGAAACCGTTTCAACCGACTTTGAAAAGCGCTGCTGACCCCAGCGTCCGCCCGCTCCCTTAAACCTTCCACAATCCAAACACGGGAACCTCTAAAATACAGCCGGGATGGCCTGCCAAACCTTCCTGGCTGTAGTCGAAATATGAAACCACATCCCCAAAGCATACGTACGAATATATAGTATACGCATTTATATCTCTTGTATGGAGGATGTGGATATGCTTGCCTTTTATGTCGCCATTCTCGACACTGAGGAGCAGAAGGATAAATTCACCGAAATTTACACCACCTACTACGGGATGATGTACCAGGTGGCGCGCGCCATCACCCATGATGATAAACTTGCCGAGGATGCGCTGCACGAGACCTGCCTCGAGCTGATCGAGAAGATCGATTCCATCCGCACGGACAACGCCAAACAGCTCGCCTATTACCTGCGCATGGTCACACGGAATCGCACCATCGACTTCATGCGCAAGTGGGATCGCCGAAGTGCGTTATCTTATGACGCGGTGGATGTGGAACCAGCATCCCTACATGAAGATGCTGCGGATGTCGTATTAACCAAAATGCGGTTGGAAACAACGTTGAAAAGCCTCGATGAGATGCCACCCGTTTACCGCACCGCCTTGATTTTGCGTGTGCAGGGGTATTCCATCAAGGAGATTGCGCACATAACAAATAGCAGCGCCGCGGCCGTCAAAACCCGCATTCATCGGGCCAGGCAGCTCCTTTTGCAGAATTCTCAGAATGACCCATAATACTAACTCATAATACCGCACAAACGACTTTACAAACCGAGCTGACACAAGGTAAAATGGAAAAACAGCACCTCGCTTGTCCGGCACAGCGCGGCAGCGCTGTTTGCGGTGCTGTTTGGCATTCCAGCCAGGGGGAAATCATCGTATGCTCAGAATTGCCATATGTGATGACAGCCAGTTGTGGCTTCAAAAAATTGAGACATTGACAAGGGGTTACTTGAAAAAGATTAATGTCAAATACAGACTCGATCTTTATCAATCGGGCGAAAAGCTGCTGAAAAGCATCACCTCACCGTATGACATCGCGTTATTGGACGTCGATCTGCATAGCACGAACGGCATTGAAGTCGCCTCGCAGCTGCGAGCTACCAATCCACAAATCGTGCTGATCTTTGTCTCGGAGTATGTGGAGTATGCTCCGTTCGGTTATGAGGTGGACGCGATTCGGTATCTGCTCAAAAACCACCTGGAGCAGGCTTTTGACCGGGTGATGAGCGAGGCCGTCAAGAAGGTGCGGGAAAAACACCTGCGGTATGCCATTGTCACCGACGCAGGCAATGTGATGGTCAAGTTTGAGGACATTCTCTATGTCGAGGGACAGAAGCGCAAGGTAACGTACCACCTTCAAAACAACAACCGAGCTTCGTATGATTGCAATGAATCGCTCGGTGATGTGGAAGCACGGCTCGGCACTCAGGGCTTTTTTCGAACGTACCGGACGATCCTGGTCAACATGCGGCATATCTGCTTTCTCAACCGAACCCATCTGACTTTGACCGATGGCACGGACCTCCCGGTCAGCAAACAGAACAGCAACGAAATTATGCAGACATACAACTTATGGGTGGGCGCTTTATGATCGAACAAATATCCTTACTGACCGTGGATTTGATTGGACATATTTCCTGCCTGCTGTTGTGTACCGCGTTGTTCCGACGGACCTGCGCAAAGCGGCAGTTGGTGTTGGCATTCCTGGGAACATTGGCCGCAGGCTATCTCATCACCGTGGTGCCCGTTATCAGGGAATTCCCGATCAAGGCGATTCTGCTAGTCATGGTGTTCACCGTCTTTTGCCATGCTTGCTATGAGGGCAAGATTCTGACGCAATGCTTGTGTGCAGTTTTCAGCTATGTCATTATGCTGGCCCTGGATACGGCAGCCATCTTTCTGTTCTGCAACTGGGTGGGGATGCCGCGAGAGCAGATATTTGCTGACCCGCAGCTTTATATGATTTGTGCATTGTTCTCTTATATTGTTATCTTTGTGGTTTCTTTTGCCATTTGGCGATTTGCGCAGTCATGGACAAAAATTGAGAAAATTTCAGTATCCGGCTTTTTGGCTATGCTGGTTTTTCCGCTGGTGTCACTAGGAACCATAACATTTCTTTTCCAGGTAACGGCCAAAGACCACAGCGTCAGTCACTGGGCCATCGTAAACGCACTGGGATTGGTGGCCGCCAACGCTGTTTTGATGGGCCTGCTGCACCACATTGAGCAGGAAGCCGAGGAGCGAAAGCAAAACGTGGCACTCCAACACCAGTTCGAAACTCAATTGGAAAAAACGCAGGTTTTGCTGGAGGCCCAAACCGCCCAACGTAAGCAGACCCACGATTTCAAACACCATCTCTCGGTTCTCGGCGGTTTGCTGCAGGAGGAAAATTTGGCGGCCGCCAGGCAGTACCTGGCGGAAATCTCCGAGACAGGTCAATTGGATGCGTTGGCTGTCCATTCCAACAACCCGGTGGTGGACGCCATTTTGAACCAAAAGTATGCGCAGGCCTGTGAACTGGGGATTCAAGTGGATTTTGCCATCAACGATCTTGCCGAGTTCCCGCTTTCCAACAAAGAGACGGTAGTGGTACTTTCCAACCTGCTGGATAACGCAATCGAGGCGTGCAAGACGCAGAAGGGAACACGATTGATTCGCGTCAAGATTCAGTGTTCGGAGGAGAAAACCATTCTTTCCGTGATGAATACCATTGACAAAGCGCCCGTAATGGAAAATGGGTTGCCTGTAACGACCAAGGCCGATCCACTTGCGCATGGATATGGACTGCAAAACATCGTCTCCATTTTGGCAGATCATGGCGCCTGTCCGGCCATTCTGTGCCAGGACGGCTGGTTCCAGTTCTCCACGGTACTGTTTCATCAGACTATTTCGCCTGCGCCGGAGCACGATCAAATTACACAAAAATCCCTTTGATTTTCTACGCATGTCATTTCGGGACATATTTTGAACGTTTCGGGACATATTCCTTGCCAACTCGCAAACAGGATGCTATTTTTAAGCCAAAGAGGTGAAGCGGTTATGCTCCATCCGGCTCAGAAAATAGCATCCTTTTTTGTGGCCAAAAAACTGATCCCGGCGCAGGACTACGAGTGGGCTGTGTACGGATTACAACGCCGGTTGCTGGCGGCAGTCTTTTATCCGATTTTGTTTTTGATCGGTCTCCTGGTCTCGGATGTATATTCCACCGTTCTGTTCTTTGTTGTCTTTACCAGCCTGCGGCACCGCGTCGGCGGTCACCATGCGGGCTCGGCTATACGGTGCCTGATAAATTCTTCGCTGATCGTTCTGTGCGGTCTGTTCTTATACCCGCAGATTACAGCCGGATGGCCGGTGGTGGGGCATTCACTGGTGGGAATGATCGCCTGTCTTGTGATTGGCCTGGCAGGTCCTTGCAATGACCCCCACATTGCCATGACGCCAGCAGAACTCGATCGAAATCGGAAGCGGATGATGTGGGAGCTGCTCGTATTGGCAGTAGCTTTCAGCGTGCTTCCACTCCTCCCTTGGGGAGTTTGGCTTAGTAAAACTGCAGCGGCGGCCGTTACCCTGGCGGCCAGTATGCTGATTGCAGGAAAAATACAGAATGGAGGTTTTACCCATGAACAAGAATGACAACCGATTCACCGAAGCGCTGGCTTCGGCACTGCACAAGATGGTGGAACGGGAACGCAGCGGCGCTGTGGACTGCTATGGCTGGAACTATCAGCCCAAGCGGCCGGAAGCTCTAACAAGAGATCCTAATGAAACCAAGAAGTAACCCCGCCTCTATGGATAGAACACCCATATGCAAAGATACAATAACTGACGCAACACGAACAAGAAAGAAGGTTATTTATGAAAAACTTCTTTTCACTATTACTCGCATTAATGTTCAGTTGTACTTTTACGGTTTGTGCATTTGCAGCAGAACCCTACGCTGAAAATAGTAACCCGCCTACCTTACAGGATACCTTACAGGAAATATTGGATAATCCAACTTATTCAAACGCTTACAAAGAGGCCGCCAAGAAAAAGTGTGATTATTTAATGAGTGTTCGCGATTCTGGACCGTCTGCCTTAACCCGGGCAAGTAATAGTATGACAATTTATGTCCCACATACGCGCCAACCTAATGGTGTTAGCTGTGGTCCCTCTACAGTGCGACAAACACTGGCTCATTATGGTCTTGTGAAAAATTTGTCCACAATTATGTCGGAAATGAGTGATGCTAGTAAACCGGCCACCTATTGTTACAGTCCAACCAATGGCATCTTTGAGATTTCGAAGATGTTTTACTATATTAATACTAGCTTGTATGGAGAAGGCGGTGACCCTACAGGGGTTGTTTATATGGCTTTGTGGAAAAATGGTGCATATACATCTTCCCAACAAATGCTGAATATGATGGCCAGCGTAATTAGCAACAATAACCCTCCAATCTTACATACAGGTGCCATTCAAGGAACAAAGCGGACCAGCTATAATGACACGAGCAAATGGCCAATTAATATTAGTTCCGGCCATTTTATGAGCGTTAGCGGATATAACCTTTCTAATGCAACAATCCAGGTAACTGATCCTGATGTAACAAATCAACCGTCTTCTAGTTCTTATTCCTCGGGCAAATATTACATCAATTCTTCGGTCGTATATTCCACCTGTGACTATTTTGCGGCTTGAAATGTAGCGCGTCAAAAAGGAACTCTACTATGAACCATGATAGGTTATTCCATAAAGGGACGGGTACAGTGCAATCAAAAAAATTATATTTTGTTCTATCTATAGTCATTGTTTTAGGTGTCACAATTTGTTTTTTCTGGCGAGTTTGGCATACTTCTGATCGATTGGTGACGATCCACGGCGAAATTATTACATCGCAAGCTGTAGATATGTACAGTCAGATTGATACAATAGGCAGAACAGACTTAAAGGTGATCGGCTTCTTGGACAATAACATTATTTCTTGTTATTGGATACAAAATGCGCGTACACTTTCAAATGCGGCCCAAGAGGAAGAGTTTGAAGAGCTTTTGGTCACAGCCGATTACAAAAGCGGCGACACAAGGCTCATCAGAAGAACGAATACCTCTCCCATTTCCTCTGTGGATCCGTTTTTGTTTGATTTCCAAACATTGTATTCGTTCCCTTTCCGTAATGGAACCGTGAGCATTATTATGACAGATCTTGTCACAGGTACAACGGAAACGCTTTTAAGAGATGCCGCTGCGGCAACGTCATTGGTTGGATTTGCTAAAGTTGATCAGGACACAGCAGCATTTCTGGTAACAGCCGATTCACAATTGCAAATGGTCCTGCTGTGGAACAGATCCACAGAGAGGCTACTTGAAATTTTTAACACCGCCAATCTATCGTTAGAAAGGCCTCCACAAATTACCGCCATTGCCTCAGATGGAACCTATTTATACTATTTAATGAAAGAAATGGACGGAAGCAATTGGTTGCAGTGCAATTCAATAAACGGGTCGGTTTTGTGGAGGAAGAATCTAGCATTGCCGGAATATGAAGACGCGCAATATACGGCGGACCAACTCTATATTCAAGATCAAACCTTTTTTATAAAGTGGTACAATTGCGGGAGTGCACCCTATTTTACCGTTTTACAAAAGGAAGACACAGAATTTTCGCGGCTACCCATTCCACAGTGCACCCCCTGTTATTTGTTGACCCCACATCCGATTGCCGAGGAATGGCTTCTGTTTAGCACATTTCCCGAGCAGCAGGCATATTTGAAAAAGGATTTTGCTCATCTTGTTTTGTATAACCTAAAAACAGCCACATGGCAATCCGTCCGATTGGATATGGGCACGGAAACAAACTACCGTCTTTTTGCAAACGAAACAGGAAACGTCATTGCTCAGATTTATGCTGAAAACGGGGACAACACAAAGCTTATCCAGTATCCGTGTGCAAATCTGATAAAATGAACCGAGTTGCACATAATGAATGAAGCCTTGCTTGTTTGAAGAGCAAGTGTATCTCACAATCAGTTGTCTTTCGTCGTAAACATAATTTTATCAAGACCTGCTTCTTGGCAGTAATCTTTTTTAGTTGTATGTGTTAAAACATGCTCAGTGTTGCAGTTGCCAATCCATTTCATTCACTGCGAAAAGGAGAAATCTGATACCAATTCAAATCAAGTCCTCTATTGCTCTGGATGGGCACCCGCCCTACCGCCAATCAGCCCCCACGCCGCGGCCTACCGCGCCGTGGGGGCTGATTTGGCTGCCCAGAGTTCGGACATGGCCGCCAAGGGTGACTTTCTGCACGGCAAGCTCGACGAAACCGAGTCGCTGCTGCGGCTCGAAAACTACTACCGCGACCTCGCCTATGGCAACAGCGTGACCTTGCAGTATTACCGTGAGCAGAACGCAGATTTGTTCGACGCCTGGGAACAGACCTACCACGACAAAACCTACACGCTGTACACCGACAGCCTGTCGCTGGACTATGCGCTGCTCTCCCAACTGGTCAGCGAGTACGACACGGTGGCCGGGTACGGCGACTTCCTCGACAGCGTGCAGACCAAGGCCGGGCAGCTGGCGGGCATCTCGATTTTCCAGAACGATGAGACCGGGTATGACCTGAAAAACATTGAAGTTACGGCGGCGGTGTGCGCCGGTTTGGGCGAGACAGCCATTGATTATTACCCGCAAAAAGGTCTGTACACTGCGATCTCCTATGCTTTCACCGATTTGATTTTGCTGGTGTCGATGCTCGTGCAGGCGCTGCTGCTCGTGCGGCAGGAGCGGGACAGCGGCTTGCTGTCACTGGTTCGTTCGCTGCCCGGCGGACGACTGCAAACGGCGCTGGCCAAGCTCGGCGCGTTTGCGTTGTCGCTGCTGGCCGTGCTTGCGCTGCTGTACGGCGTCAACCTCGCCTACTGCGCCGCGACGTTCGGCCTCGGCCCGCTGACCCGCACGATCCAGAGCGTGCCCGCCCTGATGCGCTGCACGATGCAGATCACGGTCAGGCAGTACCTGTTCCGCTTTTTGCTGGCCAAGTGGGCCGGCGCGTTTGTCATGGGGCTGTGGGTCATGCTGGCGGCACTCGTTGCCCGCCGGGCCGCTTGTGATGTTTGGCATCCGCGCCGCGATTCCGGCCACCAGCCGGCTGAATGTGATTAAATACGCCAATTTAGCCAGCCTGCTGCAAACCAACGAACTTTTGGGAAATTACCGCAATCTGTTTTGGTTTGGTTCGCCAATCGGCCTGCCGCTCGTCGAGTGGACGGCGGCGGTTGTGTATGGCGGGGTTCTGACCTTTGCTTTTTGCTGGGTGTTTGCGCGCGCAACTGCTGTCTGCGTCAAAGCGCGGGTTCCTGCTGGGGCTGCGGCACAAGACGCACGCGACCTCTGTTTATAAGGAAGAAGCCCGCAAGCTGCTGCTTCTCAACGGCGCGGCGCTGGTGCTGGCGGCGTTCGCCGGGTTTGGCATCTACCAGGGGGTGACCGCCGAGAGCTACATCGGGCCGGATGAGATCTACTACGCCTATTACATGAAACATACCTCCGGACCGTTCACCCAAGAAAGCTATGATTGGCTGGAGGAGCAGGGAGAAGAATTTGCCCCGATGCTCGAAGTGCAGCGGAAGGTGGCGGCCGGGGAGCTGTCCAGCGATGCAATGTTGGCGTTCAGTTCGCTGCAACAAAAGTACAGTGTCTACAGCCGGGTTATCAACCAGAACATCAACTACTATCTGAAAGAACATCCCGGCGCGTGGCTCGTCTATGAGAGCGGCTACAAGGAGTTGTTCGGCTTCACCGGCGATGCCGACGTGCAGGATACGCTGCTGGCCGGGCTGGCCTGTGCGCTGTGTTTTTCAGGGCTTTTCTCAATGGAGCGCCGCGGCGGCATGGAGACAATCCTTTGCACGACACCGCTCGGCCGCAAGCGCACGGTGCGGGCCAAGCTTGCGGTCAGTGCGGGCGTGGCGGTGCTGATCGCGGCGGCGTCCTGCCTGCCGCATCTGATTCAGGTGCTGCGGGACTACGGCCTGCCCGCCCTGTTCGCCCCGGCCATGAGCATTTCGGAGTTTGAGAGCCTGCCCGCACTGTTTACGTTGTCCGACGTGCTGCTGTTTTGGTTTGTGTGTAGAATCGCCGCCTGCCTCTGCATGGGCGCAATTACCCTCACACTGGGCCGTGTGTTCGGCAACCTGCTGCCTGCGCTGTTCGTCAGCGCCGTGGGGTACTGCCTGCCCGCGCTGTTGAGCCTCTCGGGTATGGATGGCGGCATCGAGTGGCTGGGGTTCTGGCCGCTGTTCCATGCGGCGAACTTCTTCACGACCCAGGGGTACGCCGGTGAGGAGGGCCTTCCCTACAATAATGCCTGGGTGATCCTTCTGTTGTTGGTTGTCGTGTTGCTTGGAACTGCAACCTTGTGGGGATATTTGCGGGATTGTTACGAGTGGAAAGGATCGATCTTGGATGCCGCCAGTTGAACAAGATGCGCTAATCTATGGACCAATCCGTGTGGAACTGTTAACCCATAAAGTTCTGGCGCAAGGAAAATTTGTCCACTTGGCAAAAATGGAATATCGCCTTCTCTGTTACCTGATCCTGCACGAGGGTCAAGTACTTTCGCGCCAGGAAATATTAACTAATATCTGGAATTTGCCCCCGAATGTAAAAACGCGCACGCTAGATATGCATATTCATACTTTGCGGAAGAAACTCGGCTTGGCCGATTATTTGGAAACGGTATTACAAGTTGGGTATAGACTACGGTCGATAGGTAAAAAGGAGGAATCGCCACGATGAAGACAGAGGAAAAAGCGAAAAAAGTCCAAAACATTGCCACAGCACTTGCAGCGATTTTTGGAGCGGTAGGCGCTTTTTTTGGAATTTTCCAAGCGCAGGTGTCGGCCGATCTTAAAAATCAGGTGACCAGTCTGCAAAACGCCTCGCAGCAAACCATTGTAAATGTCATCTCTACCTTGGGAGATGATGCTCAGGCCGCTGATTTGGCACAGTCGGGTGATACGGTCGCAATCACCGAGCAGTTGATCAACGTATATAACTCAACGAAAGATCAAAACGCCGCGCTCACTTCTGAGACGCAGACATTACAAAGTGAAAATGCCGCGCTACAAGAACAGGTTGAAAATTTGAAATCCGTTTTGCTGAATACTTACTCGATGGACGAGATCGATACAGTCGTAGCGCAGGGGTACTTAGACGAGGTGGAGACCAAACGCTTAGATAATCTGGAACTGTTAGACAGCGAGCGATGTGAGCAGGTGGCTTCCGTCCGTGATTTGTATGGGACAACACACAGTGTATCCTATAAGTTTGACCCTTGGCAGGAAGCATGGGCAAAATTTAAGCTTGATGGTCGGTATGATACATTCGAGGCCAACATTTTGACGTCTGACGACACAAGTCGTGACGCAAACATAAGTGTAGAAATCTATGTGGACGATGTATTGGTTGGCCGTGTCGATAACATCGTTCGAGATGAAAATGTGCGCCCTATCAGCGTAAGCGTTAATGGAGGCAAAGTGTTGATGATCAAAGCTATCAATACAGATTCCGCAAGCGGTAGCATCTGTTATGTGTCCGACACCAATTTGACGGTTCTGCAATAAGAAACGATGAGGAACATGCAGGGAAAAGGTATTCAAAAGAAGGCGTTTAAAACTATAGTATCAAATGTGCTGTAAGCGCGCTTGAATACCAATACGATTCCTGTTTGTACAGGGCTTTATGGTATAGCCAATACCATTCAGGCACCTATTTTAACCGCTGTTTAGAGTGCTTTACAAATCTGCAGTGTTTTTCTCTTTACCCCAAGGGGTAGTAGAGAAAAATGCCTGCAGAGATTCACAAACAAATTCTTGACTATCAAGGTGGCGACGCTAACGCTGCCTTAGAACTTGTCGAAAAGTTCAAACCGCTCATAAAGCGGTATGCATTCTTCCTGCACAGGGAGGACAGCTTTGAAGACTTGCAATGCTTTTTGCTCTCAATGTTGAAAACATGGGATACGAGCCGCTTGTCTTCAACGGATGATGCCACCGTCACTCGTTACATAGCCAATTCGGTGAAAAACGAATATATAGCGCTATCAAAACAAAAGGCAAAAGAACGGGGTACTTCTTACCTGGAAGATGCTACGCTTCCACAAGCCCTTGAGTATGCGCAGAAGACAAGTACATGTGACCAATATGACCAATTGACTCTTCAAGACTTGCATAAGGTTTTGAATGAGTACGAGTTTGCAATCGTTTATGCCATCTACTTTGAACAGCGATCCGTTGCCGAAGTTGCACGGCAAAAGCACAAAACCCGGCAAGCCATCAACCAAACCAAAATCAAAGCGCTTCAAAAAATCAAAGAGGCTTGGGGCAAAGACAAAAACACTGCAATATAACAGTTAAGATCAGCACAGAATCCGCCACATGGTTGACGTGATCAGCCGGAACCGATATAATTTTATTAGATTATTCGAGCAACTTTCTTTACAGCAAAACAAAAGAGCTTCTGAACAATTTCAAAAAGAATGCAAAGGAGAATGTAGATGAGAAGAAAACATAGTAGAATGATGGCAATCATATTATCCACAATTATTCTCGCTGGGTGTAGCAATTCTTCGCATTTGTCTGTCAGTCAAACACATTCATCGCCTTCTTCCACTGCTCAGCCGCGACCGACGGCCGAACCGCTCGCAGTCTCAGTTTCACCAGAGCGGAGCTGTTATCAGCAACTATACGACCAGCCGGACAATCCCAATTGGGCTCTCTATGCCGAAATAACAATCACCAACTATACAGATCAGCCTCTCACGATCGAAACAATCTTTTTGTATCCAAACCATCAGTTTTATGGCGAGGATGCATCGACGCCGGTCCTGTTGCCAGAGGATGCGATCGTAGCACTGCGGGAAACAGGGCTTTGGGAACTTCATGCGGATCAGATATCGTTAGACTCCTGCCCTGTACACGAAACCTGGCCATTCGGGGAAAATCAGCTGGAATTTCCTTTGGAGTTGGAAGCAGGACAATCACAAACCGGAAATATATATATTCCCGGCGGAACGGATATGACCACCGGCTTGCCGATGGCACCCTATACGCTGGATGTCAGAACGTCTATGGGAGATTTCAGCTATTACGGCATGGCCATTGCGCCCAGCGGAAATGGTTGGGGAACCTATAAAACGTCAGCCGGGCGCATAGAGAACATCCAGGCGGCCGAACATCTGGCCCGCTTTCTGGAAGACAGCCAGCTTTTGCTCTGGTTAGCGCCGTCCACCTTTGTTGCAATGGAAAGTAAAAGCACTCTTGCGGCAGACGACACCATCTACCACGCAGTTTCTGCAACCATACTGTATTTGACTGCGCAAAGCAAAATACAGCCGCTGGTCTACCAATCAGGCATCCCCTACTATTCGCAAGAGGTGTTTGAAAAAGTTCTATTGGAAATGTTTGGGCAGCATCTGGATTGCACAGGGCTGTTGCAGCCGGTGCAGATAGAAACACATGAGGAAGAAGCCATCCCGATCAAATATCCTTTGGCCGGCGCAGCCTATCGCGTCACGCTGCTTTCGCAGCAGGATTCCAGTTCCCTGTATGCGGGTACGCCGGAATCCGCCGCAGCGCCAAGCAGTGAAGCGACGGTATCCCTCACCTACTATCTGCCGTCCTCCGCGCAGGTCGGGGAAATTCTATTCATGCCGGGCGAGCGCCCGTACAGAATCAGCGTCCAGAGTAATGTGTCCTGGGAGTATCTGCCGTTTTGCTTTTTGGGAATTGAGCAAGAGACGTAGTGGTTGGCCAAGGCGCAGGGGTTGGTTTGCCTTAAAAGGTAGGCGGAACACCACCGGCTCACCGCAACATTTTACAAGATTCTACCCACACGTCTTTTTGGCTTCGCTGTTAACTTTGCTTTGCCATAGGCGCCTAAATGTTCCGACAAAGTGGAGACGGATATCACAATGCAGACAAAGATGCGCCCTGTCGAAGCTTTGTGTCTTCGACAGGGCGCATCTTTGTTCATTGCATCTTAATGGCAGTACAGTACTCTATCGTGCGGGTTTGTCTTATAGCCATAGCATCGTTAGATATACCAACTTCGATAAGAGACTTTCATTTCATTGACCGCATAGGAATAAAGGGTAGATGCCATAGAATTTGAAACAGGCCCCAACTGAATAATCTGGCGCGAATTATCAGGATTGGCATAAAAGGCCGCATAGGTTACGCCGAGAGCCTTTGCTTTGTTCCAAATTGCCGATGCTTGAGAATTCAAAACCGGGCCGAGTTCAATTTTCTGCATGCTCCCGGATGTCTTGATGTTGTACTCGCCTTTTTCGTTTCGAATGCCAGAAAAGCCCACAGGATTATACGCGCCGGAATTGTTTACGTTGCGAGCCTGAAGGTGACAGTGGATATGCTCACCTTCAGCATTGCCAGTTTTGCCTGCAATAGCAAGCGGCGTACCCGTGGTGACAGTATCCCCGTCAGAAACAAGGTTTCTTGCATTATGTGCAAAGGTCAAATAGTGAATGGCGGTTCCATCGACAGTCTGCGGGGTACTCAGTTTAACGGTAACATAATAGCCCCATTCCCAAGTGGAATCACTATGGTCAGTAACGATTCGGGAGCGAGTCACCGTGCCGGAAATCGTTTTACCATTAAAGCTCGGCATGCGAATGACAAAACTATTCACGCCATCAATGTCCATACCATTATGGCGAGACCCACCAGACCGGGGATAGTCAAACACCCCATAATCACGATAAATGCGATTAATACCTTCAAAAAGCATAAATTTACCTTCTTTCGTTTTTTGCCAATTGGCTGAATTTGAACGTTCACTATATACAGAGAACGTTTACAGCGAATTGTAAATCTCAATTCAAAAAATTAGAAACACCAATCAAAGAGCAAAAATAGTTGTGTGTCTGGTGCACTGTGTTATGAATCCAGCTATACTGTATATAAATAGTGGACGTTTACATTTATTGAACTTGATTCTCTTTAAATAATAGATCAAATAACAGAAGTTTTGTGAGAAAAGGAATTTAAAATCATGCAAGTAAACACTGTGGAAAAACTGGCGAGTGTCGGTGCGTTCGGGCTGTGGGCTGCCCTGCACGGTTGGCTGGGGTGGCTGGCGGTTTTGTATGCAATTTGTATGCTGCTGGATTGTGTGACAGGCACCGCGCTGGCCGTTAAGGAGAAAACATGGAATTCCAGCAAGGCGCGGAAAGGGCTATGGCACAAGGGTGGCAGCACCATTATGATTTGTGTAAGTGTTCTGACCGATATCTTTTTGGGTTTGGTAATCAACCATGTGCTTGGCCTGCAACTGCCGTTTGATTACGATATGTTGTTGACGCCCGTCGTTTTGACCTGGTACATTGCCACGGAGCTGGGCAGCATTCTGGAAAACGCCGCCGAGATGGGCGCGCCCGTCCCACCGGTTTTAAGGGAAGTGCTGGAGAAAGTACACAAGGCATCTGACCGCAAAGACACGACGGCAAGCGCCGGACATCAAGACGAATGAACCTCAAAATGCAGATGCGGCCCCGTCGCGCGGCCGGTGTGGCCGACGTAGGCAATGACCTGCCCGGCTTTGACCTGCTGGCCTGCGGTGACGCAGATGCTCGAGCAGTGCGCGTACAGTGTCGTCAATCCACCGCCGTGGTCGAGCTTGACGTGGTAGCCATAACTGCCGCCCCAACTGTCGAGGGCGTTGGCGATAGTGACGGTGCCGTCGGCAGCCGCCAGGATCGGGGTGCCTTCGGGCACAGCGATGTCGGTGCCGCTGTGGTAGCTGGTTTCGCCAGTGATCGGGTCGGTGCGGTAGCCCTGCGGCGAGGTGATCGTGCCCGCCACCGGCAGCGGCCATTGCAGCGCGCCGCCACCCAGCGTGGTGTCGGAGCCGGGCGTTAGGATCTCGCCACCCAGTTCCCCCATACCTTACTGAAAGTTTCCGATATATGCGGCCTTACCGGCGAAATCGGCTTCCATGACACGGACACCGGCTACCTTGTCAGCTTTCCCGATGATGACGGCAAAGCCGATCAGCGGATGGCCGAGTATAAGAAGCGGCTTATCGATCTTGAAAACAATATCTGGAATCGGTAATTTGTGACCCGCCGGGGAAATTCATATAAATAAAATGGCAGCCCCTTCTGCTGAAATTGCATCAGCGGAAGGGGCTGTATTTATATTGTATTCAGTATTTCCAACGCCCTTGACAGGGGCACCACTTTCTGGCACTTGGCCTTTTGGGAATCATATCTCGCTTTCTTACCGTCCGGCATTACTGCTATGGCGTTTTCTGTCAGGACAGCAGCTTTCAATTTGGGAACATAGCGATGAACCTTCCCCTGCCGGTCAATCTTGGCATGAGACATGATAAGTTCCGCTGTTCCCAGCTTGATTTTTGCTTCTTTCGGTAGCGGTGAAAGCCACTTGTAGGTTTCACGCTCCGAGGCCATCCCCCACATAGAATACTGGTAAACTCGCCCGCCGAAGAAGCTGTCCTGCTGTTCCATATATTCAAAGTGTTCCGTCTGCTGCGTGACCATCTGCGCCACGCGGTCGGCATTAAGCTCCATCTCCGCTAAGTGGATGCACTCATGCCGTTGGTGCTCGCAATAATAGCCACAGCTGATATTGACCGCAGCTGTTTCCAGATACGGTGCGATATAAGATATGTCACTACACGAACCACCTGCTGTTTCAAATCCGAACGAGGTAACGAAGTCCTCAAACTCCGGGTTATCGCAGCGGTAAAACACAGCATCATTACTGCCCCGGCGGTCAAGCTCTACAATGTAGTTTACCTGTGGCCGCAAAGGACCTCTTGTGAATTTCTTTGCACCTACACAGCCGACTTCCTCATCCTCACAGAACAGCACATGACAGTTCGCCGTGCGCAGGATCTGCAAAATCATCCAGACACCACAGCGGTCATCGCCGCCGATTCCCTGCGGTGACATAGCTACTGCCCTGTCTGCCGAATAGCATATCTGCTCGACAGGCTGACGGTGAACCGTGTCCATGTGGGCTACCAGCAAGACAGGAATCGTTCCCTCGGCATACAGGTAGCCGGGCTTATCGGTAACGGGGTAACCCCTGCTTTTCAGCTCGGCTTTTAACCTCTTTTTCAATTCCATCTGCGGCAGACGTAGAATGGTTTCAAACGTCAATTCTTGCATGGATTCCTCCTTTATGCGGCAAGGCCGCTCATCTGGTTCGGGCAGAAGCGATTGGCACCGATGGAAAGGCAGTCACTATGGATTGTGCAGTTTCCGCATACATCAACTACCTGCGCATAGCAGGCAGGGCAAATCCCGCGCTGCTCGCCGGATCGGGCAATTCCGATGCGCGGCATACCGATAAACTTTTCTTTGCAAACCGCACATTCATAGCTGCACTCATTGCAATAAAAGTGCTCATCAATATAGCGCCCATATCCATGCACCGTTTTGCCGCAGCCCTTGCAGACATACATATTGCCGCACTCTGCACAGCGTATGGAACGATGGTTCTTCTGTTCTCCACCGCAGCAGACGCAGCGGGCTACGGAGCCTATCGTCATTTGGCCATAGTCGTTTTCGCCTTTCAGCAAAGATGCAACCGCGTATCCATACTTATAGTCGGGATAGTGGTTGCTGTCCGCCGCAGACTCGCAGTAAGGTTCGGTATCTTTTCCACGCTTAAGTGACCACAGGTTCGGCTTGTCAAGGCATGTTGCGATTGCCTGCTGGACGATGCTGCGATACAATGTCTTTTGGTCCTCCAAATCTGTAGGATACAATCGGGATTGCAGCAGAACATTATCCTTATAGCAGAAAATTTCTCGCGTGATGCGCGGGGCTGTATGGAAGTCCTGCGTGTACTCGTCACTGACCGTGAAGAAAATCATGCTGACAGCATCACCCATATAGGACTGGCAGCCGCCGCGGTAACCGCCGCCTTCTAAGCAATGGCAGGAACTCCAAGTGTTGTCACGGTTGGACATTTCGAGGAAATCGCAGGGGTGGATTGACAGCACTGCGGTTTTCTCGATATGCGCCGGGTTCAGAGCATCGGCCAGCCGTGCAAACAGCGCGTTGTATGGCTTTACTGTACGCATATAACGGTTGTCCGGCTCGCCCGCTTCCGCTTCCTCTTCGATTTGGTCGAGATGAAATTTCAGGCAGAGCCGATTGATAATGCGGCTCGCCTTTTGCCCTGGTGCGCACTTGATGTCGCCGTATTGCCGAATCGTGTCCAAACGGTACTCGTTCGGTATCCGGGCATAGTCTGCGGTCGCCGCGCGCAGGGCTGTTTCAAAGTTTTCGTATACAGTATCATCGGTGCAGGCTCTGCGGCCCAGTTCCAGTATGGCGGCACGTGTTTCGTCTACCGTGATACGGTCGATCTCTCGGCGCTCCTCCACGCGGAACACGATTGCCAGTTCTTTCTCATTCCATAGTGGATGCCTGCGCAGGAGCTGCAAAAGCCCCTGCTTCTGTTCGTACCATTGCGTAAGATTCGCCGTAACACCTTCCTCCGAAAACGGCTTCTGATACTTGTGCATGACCTCGTAAAATTGCTGCTTGAGTTCGTCCATCATTGTGATCTCGCCTTTCTTGCATTTTTATTTTTAACGCCGGGCGGCGCTAAACCAAAATAAAAAAGCGAGAACAACTTTTCTTCGTTGCCAATAGCAGCACAAAAGTCATTCTCGCTTTATGCGGGGCATCCCCCAGCGGATAAAAAATGCCCGCAATGCACAGACCAGACGGTCAGCGGCATTGCAGGCACAAAGTACAAAAATAACAACGTGTGTCAGTGCAAATTGCGTTACAGGACACATAAATCACTTACAAGAGTATGGTAACACACTTGAGTGTAAACGTCAACTACGGCTTTATCAATAGTGGCAATCCACTCCGTCCACAAGATTTTATCGATTGGATGCACTATGCTTGATATAAATGCTATACATTTATCTCTTTATAAAACTCACAAATGCCCACCGGTCTTCGAACCGATGGGCATTTCAGGATGCCGAAAAATTTCCATCTTGGTGAGATTTGGGTGTACGCTCCAATGGCACTTTCTTTCGTGCGGCGGCCGATGGCAATATCCGAGGTCAGCAGCGTAAAACCGAACGCAGCACCAGCACGAGGTAGACCAGCAAAAACAGGCCGCCACTGTCCTTGGCCGCCAGATACGGGAACCGCCACAAGTTGCCTACACCCACTGCACTGCCCGTGGCCGCCAGCACAAAGCCAATCTGCCCGGAGAAACTGCTCTTTTTCTTTTCCATAATTGTTTTCGATACTCCTTACACAGTTGTAAGGTTAGTGTACCATATGATATACTATCAGTTAAACGAATGTTTTTACTGCTGCGTATAAGGATTTGTAATATATGAGAGAGTAAAAAGACCGCTATGAGATTTTTCTGAAAGTATGCGAGACCGGCAGTTTTTCCGCCGCTGCCGAGGCGCTGAACTACACGCAGTCCGGCATCAGCCAGATGATGGCCGGGCTGGAAGATGAACTGGGTGTGCAGCTGTTTGCCCGCATCAAGCGCGGCGTGCAGCTGACCGATAACGGCACACACCTGCTGCCCTATGTGCGAGAAATGGTGAACCAGAAAGCCAAGCTGCGGCGGGCGGCGTTCAACATCAACCATAAAGTTGAGGGCAAACTGCGGGTAGGCAGTTTTTCCAGTATGACGGCGCTGTGGATGCCTGATGTGGTGCATTACTTTCAGGAGAACTACCCAAAAGTGCAGGTAGAGATTCTGGACGGCAACTATGACGAGATTCGCGACTGGATCGTGCATGGGCAGGTGGACTGCGGGTTTCTCTCGTCCATTGTGGCGGACGATTTGACATTTTATCCGTTGCTGGATGACCCGCTCTGTGCCGTACTGCCCAGCGGCCACCCTCTGGCGGGGCACAAGCGCATCACCCTGCCGCAGTTATTTCAGTATCCGCTTATCATCGAGACGCCCGGCTGCGACAACGGCATCCAGCACCTGCTGGCAAAATGCACAGTGCGGCCTGACGTTACGTACAGTTTCCGAGATGATACCCTCATTATGGCATTTGTGCGCAGTGGGCTGGGCGTGACAATCTCGCAGGAACTTGTTCTACAGGCGTTCGGCCCGGAAAGCGGTGTGGTGGCGCGGCCGCTCTCCCCTGCCTGCCACCGCACGTTGGGGCTGGCGTTCTCCAAAACCAGCAACTCGGTGGTATCACGGACGATGCTGACTTATCTGCAAAAGAAATATGCGATGCAAAATGAGGTACTCTAATGACTGTGAATGAATACGGCAACGAAACATTTTTTGAAGAATACGCCAAAATGACCCGCAGTCAGCAGGGCCTTGCCGGTGCAGGTGAATGGCACATGCTGCAACCGCTGTTCCAAGATTTTGCTGGGCAAGCGCGTCTTGGATATAGGCTGCGGCTATGGCTGGCACTGCAAGTACGCTGTGGAGCAGGGCGCGGCGCAGGTGCTGGGCATCGACATCAGCCATAAAATGCTGGACGAGGCACAAAAGCGCAATGCAGACCCGAAAATCGAATACCGCCTTTGCGGCATCGAGGACTACGACTACCCTGCCGCCGCGTGGGATTGCGTGGTTTCCAATCTGGCACTGCACTACATTGCCGACTTAGACCGTGTGTTTGCCAATGTACATCGAACGCTGAAACCGGGCGGGATGTTTCTTTTTAATATCGAACATTCCTCATTCACGGCAAGTGTGCATCAGGAATGGGTTTATGGTGTAGACGGCCAGCGCTGTACTGGCCTATCGACAATTATTTTCTGCCCGGTGAGCGCGTCACCAACTTTTTAGGCCGCGAGGTTCGCAAGCAGCACCACACATTGACGCAAATCCTTATGGGCTTACTGCACACCGGGTTTGTGCTGGATGCCGTAGAGGAAGCCGAACCGCCCGCCGACATGATGGACCTGCCCGGTATGAAAGATGAACTACGCCGCCCGATGATGCTGCTGGTGAAAGCGACTGCTGTAAAAGAAGTATAAAAGCAATTACCTCTGACTTACATCACATTGCGTAGATGTAAGTCGGAGGCATTTTTGTTTTATACAGATATTTTATACAGATATAATGTACGCTGCATTGGAGTCACTAATTTCTTTCATACAAATATTGCACTATTTAACGCTAACATTAAAAATTCATTTCTGGAATCCGTAAACTATTCTTCAGTATTACGCAATTTAAAATTCACCTTACCTACATCTCCAACATAACCGATGACTTGCCCCTTAAGAACAGATTGTCCTTTCGCTACAATCGGTGTTTTCAAATTACAATATTCACTTTCCAAATCGTTTCCATGATAAATAGTAATACAATGACCTTCTTCGTTATTATCGTTTACCTCCATTACAATGCCATCGTAAGCTGAGTAAACTTCTTCACCTTCTGCGGCAGCAATCTCTATATCAAAATTGTCATTACTGTAGGTAGTGTTATCAGCAGCATTATTTACGATGTCATTCGCCGAGATATGTTCTGGCAGATCTTTATAACTTTCCTCTGTTGAATTCATCGTCGCTTGATTTCTTGGTTCAGAGATCTCCTTTGTAGAACTATTGCAAGAACATAAACCAACGCTGAGAACAATCGCGCAGAAAATGGGCGCAACCGCATTTAAAGACTCAAATCTTAACGTATCCATACATAAATACATAAATACTCCTTCCCTGACAATCGTTTCTATGGTTACTATTTGCGCCAAAACTCTTCTGTGTCAATCTATATAAGCGGTAAGAACTCCCTTGTATGTTCCCTGCTTATATCCCGCTTCTGGAAAATCATATGCTGTTCCCACAAGATAAACTGTTCCACGTGCAATTACATATCCTCCGTCCGGCTTTAAATAGCCCGAGGGAGTACTTACATAGAATGACTCTGGTAGTGGTTCGTCACTCTTCACTGTCATATACGTTGTGTGTTCAAATTGATAAACCCAACAAGGGCTTATTGGATTTCCTATGGAGTCAGTTGGTTTTGTACAGTATTCTTCCGCAAAAGTGGAAAATGAACTTATATTTGTAAGTACTGCACAACAAAGAAGCACACAAGCAATTTTGTTAGATCTTTTCATATATTACCTCTCAGTCATACCAATACATATAACCCGCATATGTAACATAATAGTGATTAGAACCATTTTCAATGTGTGAGAATTTTTTTATTGATAATGTCCCATGTGCTTGTCCAGAGCCGTAAGGATTTTTTTCTTCATAGTAAACAGTTTGAGGAAAACTACTCAGTGAAGGCTTTCCAGGCCCATCATATATCGTGAATTGCGTTATTTCTTTCCAGTAGCTTCTCTGTTCACGAGAGACATTCGAAGAAGTCGATTGCACAATATAATTCAGTGAAGCAAAACCTTCACGTGGTGAAAAAGCATCTTTTCCTAAACAGTATATGCATATTTTATTATGGTCATATTTAGTATTATCCGCCGATGCTGGTAACGCCATCGCAAATATTATTCCGAAAATGGCGATACAGGAAACTATACATTTTTGGATTTTCATCATTAGGCCCCCACTTCTAAATGTTCAACGCTAAAAAAATCTCCACAAATATCACTATCACCAAAACATTTTCTTTGCTGTAATCACATACCGTTACTGAAAAGCTATCATTGCCGAAATATCTGCATCAACTAGTGCCTTATAGAATTCTTTCCCTGTATCGCCATTGTCTCCATGCACCAGATATTTCCATGTTTCATCGCCCCATCGCAAGTACGTCTCTGAGATAGTACTATCACTTACAATCTCATATTGGCCAATCTTTTCTTCGACATCAAGATTACTTTCTTGTACAGACAATGCCTTAGCATTTGCACGGTATGCTTCGATCTTCAACGACTTTTTCTCATCATAAAAGCTTATACTCATTCGAAGCAAATGGTCATATGTCGTTTTATCTTCTTGCTTATAAACACTATCCAATTTAACCCCCTCGGGGATGACATTGGATACTTGCATTGATGATGCTGGCTTATAATCTAACGATGCCATTTGAAATTTGTAATCGCCAATCGAGTCAGGAAACGTAATATCCTCGTATTTTTCATGCAAAAGTTGCGCATCTGTTTGTTCAACGGCACCACATACAGTTACATATCTATTTCCATACGCGAATGTATAGAACTCATCAATTGCTAGCTCTTTTTCACAACATATTTTCTTTGCTTCACTAATGATTTCATGTAGATCTATTAATGCATTTTCTTCTTTAGTCGTTGTATTCTTAGAGACATTACTTTTAATTTCATTCTGCCCATTTTCAGAACCATTCAAAGTTTTGATTTTCGGATTCTTATTGGAACACGCCGTCAACAAAAGCAAAGCACTTATAAAGAGACAAAAAATCTTCTTTTTTAAAGTCCTACGCAAAAGTTTTCTCATGTTCAATACTCCTTACCAGTAAACAAGCATTGCACCTTTTCTCCTGTTCGTTCATCAGATAATATTCTACGATAGTTACATCGATTGCAATCATAAGAATGGATTCTATATGTAACATACATAACATCGTATGTTCCTGTCCCTCCATGCCTGCAATTAGTATACGTTGGATAATCTTGGAAAAATATTTTTTCTACTAACCCTCCACCATTACAGTTAGGACAGGCTTCAGCACGCATTATAGCGGGAATCCCGTCTTGATAAACTTCTTTCTCTGGCAATTCCAAGGTCAGCATCAAGTGATTTGCAATTTCTTCTTGGAAGATTCCTTTTGCCATTCTACTACTCTCTGCAAGGCAAAATTGCTCTGGTTCTGAAATACATTCTCTACTAAGTTCCTCCCGATAGCTACATGAACTACATGAGCGATATTTCACAAGAAACATGGCAACAACAGCGTCACTACCTTTTTTCTCATGCTGGCAAGGAAAGGTTGTAACAAATTGTTCTTTTTGCTGCCAATCATACAGTGTTCCTCTATCACAAGCCGGACATGTTGCAGCACCACGCAAAACATTCGTATCCATTGCCGTTTCCTCGGCAAACGCACCTAAACAACATACTATCGAAAGCCAAATCGCAACGATAACGCTCATTATTTTCTTCATAGCTATCCTCCTTTATAGTTGGACTACTTTTCTGAGGTAGTGTAAAGCACACTAAAATTTAAGCTCACTTTTTGAATTTACGGTAGAATTTGTAATAGTAATATATGATGATCCGGCCCCAAAAGCAAACCGTTAAACCTGTAGTCAACCGTGGGATAACAAAATCTTCCCATTTCTGAATAATATCCGGCTCCCACATCCATGTCGTGAAAACCGGGAATGCAATAATTAAAATGACAAGTATACCTTTTACGAGTACAACATCTACCCAAAATATCCATCGAGATGTCTCCTCTGGAGGCTTATGCTTTTTTTCGTATGGTATGGCATAAGCACCATAATAGATAAAAAGGGCAATAAACAAAAACAAGCCATATGGTAAAATAGTATTATTCATTTGATAAATACCGATTTATCTTCTGCACAGATTAACCGTCTGGATACCCGTATCTGTGGTTCCAATATAATTCGTACGGCCTGGATCGGAATACCAATCATAGGAATAATAGTAATTTTGTGTACATTTGTCTACCACTTGACTATTCAAATATTTGGTGTAATAGCTTCCCTGTAAATGATTATTGAGGATATAATTTGCGATGGCTTCCGCAGCAGCCTTCTTAATGCCAGGCGCTTTACTTGTCAACACTGCGACAATCGCGTCAATTACAAATTTGTCAAATGTTGCACTTCCATCGCCAACTTTTTGCTTGTACCAGCCTGCTTCTTGCAATTCCACTTCATCGATAAAATTCAGGGGCACTTCACTTTCTACCATTTCACCTGGAGTCGCCTGATATAGTTCATATGTGTCGGCATATACAGGCATATTGAGCAGCATCATGCACATAAGGGCAGACAAAATACCAGCTATAACGCGAGTTAAATATTTTTGCTTTTTCATTGGATATACCTCCATCTAAAAAATAAAAGTTATTCGTCCTCTCTTACTCTGCATCGGAATCACCACTCCTCTTTTCTCTCTTTTCTGATGTCTTATCTCTTGTCCACAAGATAACATAGACCATCTATATTTGTCAATAAAAAGTATTGACAAATATAGATGGTCTGATATAGTAATATTGAACAAAACGCAAAGTGGGATTGTCTATGAAACCAGAAAAAAAGTCAAAAAACGATCCCGCCCAAGGTATGCGGGACGTTATGAAAAAAGCCACCACCGAGATGCTGGTTCTGTTCATGCTGCGTCAAAAGCCCATGTACACCTACCAAATGGCGCAGGAGGTGGATCGACTGACCCAGGGCGTACTAACCTATAACACAATGTATCTGGCGGTGTACCGCCTGCAGGAGGGCGGCTATATCCAAGAAACGGAAAAGCGCATTGAGGATGGTCGGGCGCGTATTTATCTGGGTATAACCGCCGCAGGGCAGGAGTATTATGAACGTTTGTACGCTGAATACAGAATTTTTGTTGAGGCGTTAGAAAAACTGATGGCGCAGGACGGTGCCTTGTACCCGGAGGAAACGAAAGATGTTTGAAAAAGAACTGCAAACCTATTTGAAAGCTGCCGCATCCGTCCTGCCCTGCGCCGAAGCACGGGCGGCTTTTGAGACGTATGTTCGCGGCGTGGCACAGGATGTTTGCAGTGCAGCTTCAGAGGAAAGTTTTACTGCTGTGGCGGCACAGCTGGGCACTGACCCGGAACAGGCTGCCCGTGATTTTACGGAAAGCCAATCTCCGGAAACGATAGCCAGGTGGAAGGCTGCTGCCTATCGGCATAAATTTCATTTGCGGCTGGCACTGGGTTTGTCCATAGGAGTACTGGCGGTATTAGTTACTTTTTTCGTGGTTACCAAAGGCGTGCTAATTATCAATACGGAAACGACCATCGTTAATTGGGGTGATACGGACATGTCGCAGAAAGAAATGTTAAAAAAGGCAATGGAACTTTCATAATCAAAGGAGTGAATCTCATGAAACGTAAACTCTGGAAAAATATTTTTTCTATTTTAATGTGCTTTCTATTGGCGACAGCAATAGCTGTTCCGTGCTTTGCGCAGGAAAACAATCAGGTAATCACGACTTATACCGAGGATTTGGGCAATGGCATCACCGTTGTCACTACCATCACCAAAGCAGTGACCCGCAGCACTACAAGTACCACAAAAACAAAAGATTATTATTCTGGTGGGCAACAAATCGGTCGAGCGGCATTGTATGGAAGTTTCTCCTATAATGGTTCCACTGCCCAAGCTACGAGTGCTGGCGGCACTGGAACAGGCACCAACGGCTGGAATTATGGTAGCCAGAGTACTTGGACCAGTGGAAACAGTGCGCATCTAAGTGCTACACTGACCAAGGGAGGTACCAGCGTTCCGGTCAGCATTTCCTTAAGCTGCGATGCTCATGGCAATGTTTCGTGAAACTTATCCCTTGCACAGATTTTAAATCTATCGAAATTGTTTGTCAGCTATAAATCAGATGCTACAGAAGATGTCGAGCCATTCACCAAATTCACCAACATGACGAATTACCCCAACATAAAGGATGAACTGCGACACCCGATAATGATGGTGAAAGCGGCTGCTGTAAAAGAAGTATAAAAATAATTGCCTCCGACTTGAATCCCATTGCGTAGATGTAAGTCGGAGGCGATTTTTCTTTTATCTTCTATATATTTTTACTTCATCCGGCACGCTAATTCTATGTGGCTTTTCAAAAAGGGCCTCTTTCATCTGCGTTCCTGTGATTTTCCCCTCGCTCCAAGCGTTCGAAAGCCCCATTGCATAAGTTGCGAACTGGTGCACCTTCAATTTTATTGACTGCATCTGCCGCACGCATTGCCTGTTTACGTTGTACTATTTTCTGTGGTGTCATAGGGTACCTCTCTAATGTGTTCGTTATAGTTATACTTTTTTGTTGTCACATTTACTTTGATGAATTATTCTACGCCATATTTACCATATAGTACTTATTCGTTTGCAAAAATATTGTTTCCATTCAGGCAAAGATAAGGTTGAATTGCAATTCATTGAATCCCTTTTCAGCATTATTGAAGCATCAACTCTGTACAAAAGCAAATATTAAAATGAAAAAGTAGTATCCTTTCTACCAAATAAAAACCTCCACCCTACGCGCAATATCGAGCAGGTTGAAGGCTTTCTCATATCAGATGATTGTCTCTCTTTGTGGGGGAGTTTTTCATTCTCAACCCCAGCCAACTTTCCAGCGTCTGCAAATCACTGAACAGAATATCGTAGACCTCATCACTTACCAGCGGCGTATGGGCTTCATACGCTGCGCGGCAGCGGTTCAGGCGGTCTGTCAGTTCCCGCAGCTTGTCGATGAACGCGGCTTTCTCCTGCCATTCCTCAGTTCTCATTGGCTTTTGGGAGTGCAGCGGCCGAAGTTCAGTTCATGGATTACCGACAAGATGGTTTCATCGTCATCCCAGTCGGCGGAAAACGCTGTCGGCGCATAAGTGCCGTCCTGCAAGACCATTACTCTCCCCTGCTCAATGCGCAGGGTCACATCCTTACGCCGGGCGCAGACGATGGCGAGATTCCCGATTTGCTTCATATGGGTAAGCACTTCCTTTCTTACGCAGCTTGTAAAGCCATAGGCAGCACCTTACGGCTCCACAGGTCAACAAACTTTTTCACTTCTTTCGTAGGGTCACTGTTGCGTTCGCCACGGATTTGTACAATTTTGCCGTTGCTGACTTCTACCGTTACAAACGGCTTTTCCGGTTCTTCTACACGGCGGACAAATACAATCAGGCATTTTTTCGCTGCCACTCGCTCAATATAGGTGCCGACACAGTGGTGCAAAGCCTGTCCTTCTGTGATGAGGTCATCGGTTTGCTTGGGGCAGACAATTTGCAGTTTCTTTGAAGTAAGATTGGCCTTTTCTGCCAAATTCTCATACACTTCACGAAACGCACGCTTTGTTTGCTCGTCCCTACACTTCTTAATGTATCGGCTCAACTCGTCATGGGCCTCATTGCAGTGTTTTGGGAACAGAACCTGGCTGCTTTTCATGTCATAATTCTGACCTTGACACATTTGCAGGTAGTCGCTGTAGGTCGAGATTGCCTCTTCCATCGGGGAACGATAGAGGAAAGCCCGCTTCAGCTGCATATAATCCGGCAACTGGCTGTCCATATAGCGCATGAATTTTCTTGCTGTCATATAGGCAAACCATTGCGTTGGAATCGTATGCACATGATTTTTGAGCTGCCACTGCAAAAGTTCCTGCCGGCCACGCAAATTAAGCTTTACATATTGCTGGTATGCTTTCAGTGTATCAACGCCAGCATTTAATTCACGCAGCATGGCCAAGTCTTCTTTGTTGACCCGTAAAATGCGGTGCGTGCGTTTTTGTGTGGCATCAATTTCTGCTCCCATACCGTGCCGATACACAATGTCTGAAACGATGCGCTCGAATCCAACTTTAACAAGATGCTCAATAAGTTTTGGATGGCGCCGATATACGCGCAGGTAAGTACTGACCTGCATAGCCTCCTTCGTAGGTTCATAGAACTGCCGGAGTGCGCAATACTGCCACGGTGTTCCCTGCAAGGCTCTTTTCAGTGATGGCAGGTAAACCGCCCCAGTATCATCAGCTTCATAACTGCTTGTATAGGGAGAAAATCTCGGTCGGTTTCCTCTACGCCAGTGCGTTGCGCTATCGTAACTGCTGTCATAATAGTACGCATCTGTGGCGGTGCCTTCTTGCCCTACGGCGCGGATGAACAGCCTTGCGTTCTCATAGATTTCTTTCACAGGTGTGTTGGTTTTTGACTTATACGCCCAGCGCGCTTTGAAGATCCGTATCAGCAATTCTTCATCGCTGATTTTTTGAATAACCTGGCAGGTTTCCCTGTCCTCATGGTAGGCGGCTCTTCTCCCCTGCGCTTTGGCGATTGTCTTTTGTTTGCATTGCGGGCAGACAAAGATTTTTCCGGTTTTCGGCTTTTTTATCACAGAAAACTTCTCGCAATAGGTACAAAAGACCTGCGTTTCCGGCTGGTTTCTGTCATACGAATAAAACAGATAGTGCGGCATGACATTTCGGTCAATCCAGCGTGCCAGATTTGACGGCGCAGCTGGGATCTTTTTCATTTTCTCGACTATGCCCATATCACGTTTGCAGCGGCGCTTTTTTGCCTGCTTGTTGCGAATACCATACTGATAGACCTGCAACGCCTCCAATATCGTGATGCCACTTGCACTTTGATGGATAAAGTCCGAAATCGTAACTCCATCCGTCCCTTTATAGAAAACGCAGGATTCCCTAAATTTATAGAAACTTTCATCCACAAGATTTTCCAGCATTGAATCCCGCCACTTGACGTTTCCCTCGGCATCACGCTCCAGCGTGACAAAGTCATCCTTGCCCTGAAACACGACCCATTTTGGCATGCGGTCATTTGCTTTCAGGCGTTCGCATTCATAGAAGTAAACCGCCAGCACCCTATGCCCGCCGAGCAGCTTGACGGCGGCGGTGACAAGGTATTTCACCCGATCCGTGTACAGCACCCCGGCATTCAGGCTGATGTTCAGCGGAGCATTGGCCGCGTGGCGGCAGGCTCGTTTGTCCAGTTTCATCCTGCCGCCTCCTCTGTGCCAAAGTCACCAAAGGTGAGTTGTTCTTCCTCTGCGGGTTTCGGGGCAGGCTTGGGCGCTGCCTTTTTGGGCTTATCTTTTTTTCCTTTACCCGCCTTGGAAACTTTCCCATTGTAGGTTTTAGGAACAAACTTTTCTTCCGGTTCAGCGTCCTCCTTGGCATCGGCATCACGGAAATACTCCCGCGCCCACTGGTAGCAGAGTTCGTCCGGCACATCACCGCCGAAACCGCCGCCCATAGGCTTCTCATCGTTGTCCTTCATTTCCTGTTCCAGATACTCCCGCGCCTTGCGGTTGATGTAGTGGAAGCAGTTCACCATCTTTTTCTTGGGGTTCATCACAAGACGGGCAAAGGCGGGGTCGGCCAGACACTCGGTCTGCACGTCCTCCATGACGCAGAGCTTCATGTTACGGCGGGTCAGGCGCTCGGTATCCTGCGAGACACGGTTCATGGATGCCTGCATCACATCGTCATCCGACATGGCGGCAAGGCGGTCCGATTCCTGCTGTTCCCGCAGTTTCTTCTGCGCCTGTTTTGCCTCCCACTCAGCTTTGCGCTTGGCTTCGGCGGCATCAAATTCAGCCTTTTTGCGGGCTTCTTCTGCGTCCTCCGCTTGCGGTTCCTGCTTCGGGGTTTCTACCGGCTCAAATTCTTCGCTGAAAGAATCTACGGTTTCACTATCCAAAGATACCTCAAAAGCATCATCCTCGGCGTCGCGGTTCATCATATCAATTTCAGAGAGTATACCCATTGTTCTGTCCTTTCTAAAAAAGGCAGAGAGCTACCCGATGGTAACTCTCTGCCATAACTTTGCGCGGCATCAGGCCGCTTTTTCTTTTGCTTCTTCCTGCCGCAAAGCAAGCTGCCAGTCGTCTATGCCCTTGTAGGCAGTATTCCAGACAAGGCTTGTGCTTTGCAGCCCGGCTACGCGGGCAATCTGCTGAACCTTTTCGGCGGCAGATGCCACATATTCATTTTCTAACTTGTCCATGTCATAGGCTTCCACGACCAGCTTGGTGCCGTTCTGTGCCATGCAGCGCAGTGCGGATTCCAAGCCGTTCAAGCTGTTCACCCCTGCCACAGCAACAAACGAGCGTCCTGTCAGGCAGTAGGCAATATCGGCTTTGAGCAGCCCTTCCGTCACATATACGGTCTTGGCAAACGGCTCGCCCACAAAATGCAGCGGGCTGCTGGAGGTCACGCCATGCGGCTTGCCGATAGAAGACAGCCATATATACTTCGCCCCGCTTTTGCCCGGTGGGTCATCCCTGCGGCGCAGCGGCGTGTCCAGCCGTATCTGCATACCGCAAATAAGACCATCCATACCGACAGCCGGGAGCAGGATGCCCGCCGTGCGGCTGCCGAAGTTGATCGTCCACCGCCCGGCATCGTCTTGATAGAAGCCCGGCACACCCTGCAAGGTGCAGCCATGCCGCCGCAGACGCTCGGCATAACTGCGGCACAGAAACGCAGGCGGGGTCGATTTGAACCCGAACCTTGCAATCTGTTCCTCGGTCAGCCCGCGCCGCGGCGACAGCAGATGCGCCTTGTGCGTGGGTGTCAGCGGCAGCATGGAGAGCAGCAGCGAGTAGGTCTGATGGATCTCCTGCGGGGTGGCACGGATGTTTTGTTCCGGCTTTACCCCGATGCAGTCATTTACCCTTGGCCGGGGCGTATACCGCCCCAGTGCTTCGCAAATCTCGCGGTAGGCATCGGCATTGCCGGTGCAGTTATAGCGGGCATACAGTGCCAGCATACCGCCCGCCGCGCCGCAGCGGTTGCAGCGCCAGACATTTTTGTCCGTGTTGACATTGAGCCGCCCGCGCAGATCCCCGCAAAAGGGGCAGTTCAGGTACAGGCTCGACGGCAGACGGCGGCGGACGGTAAGCCCCAGCAGTTCTACCACATCGGCAATGCCAAACGGGAACGTATCGGAAGATGAGGTCATACGAAACGGCCTCCTTCCCGGTTATCCCGCCTGTTTCTCCTGCAAGCTGTCCCATATAATGGCGGCCGCCGCGCGGAGAATGTTGTTTTCTCCCTGATAGCCTTTCACATACCAGCGCAGGCTGGCAGGGCGGCGGTCAGCCACCTGTGCCAACGTCCAGCCCTTGCAGGTGCCGCAGTCTACGATGACGTTTTGCGCCTGCTCGTAGGTCATCTGGCGGCGGATTTTCTCCACCGGACTGCTTTGGGTATATGCAGCGGCGGGCGGTTCCTGTTCCAGCACAATGACATTCTGCGTCGGTTCTATCGGGGTCTGCGCGGGCTGCACGGATTCCGGCACAACCGTCTTAGGTTTTTCTACGACTTCTGCCGTTACCTGTTCGGGAACAGGCATATCGTCCGCCATGATGGCATCCAACGGGTCCGCCTTGGCAGACTCCTGCGGGGTAGCTTTCACGGGCTCCGGCTGCTTCTGCACAGGCTCTGCGACTTCCGCTTTCGTCTGTACCAGCTTGGAAATCTCTGGTTTTGCGCCCACCGGCACCTCGCTGCCGTACTCCTCGGATTCACTGCCCACATCGGCAAACTGGATGCCAAAGCCCGCATTGGAGAGTGCCGTGTCCAGCGCTTCCTCCTGCGCAGCCTCCACATACAGCCCACCGGGCGTTGTGTCCAGCGTGCAGTTGGCAACATAGCTGCTCAACGGCTCGGCATCCTCGCGGTCACGGTAGACCTTGGCTTCAAAAATGGCCATTTTCTCGGTGATGCGCAGGGCGTTGAGCTTCAGTCGCCCCGTGGGGCAGGCCAGCCGGAACCACAGCTTTTTGTACCGTAAGTCAAGGCGCATCACGTCCTCCCCGGTCTTGCGGGAAGTTGTGCGACGCAGGAATTTCAGCGGGTCAAAGCCTGACACATGATTTAGCGCGGCCACAGTGGCGTTAGTGGTGTACAGCATAGATTCTTGATTCCCTTTCATGGGTGATTTCTCCCTTCAATTTTGTATTCAGCCGGCCTGTTGCAGCTCCGGCAGTGCGTTTCGTTCGGTGTGGTACGCCTTACAGTACAGGCGGATGCGCTCGCCCAACATGGTATTGCGCTTGCTGATATCCGCGCGGTGAACCGCCATAAACAGAATCGGCTTATGTCCCACAAGGATGACTTTTTTCTT
>ERZ856578.991-NODE-991-length-56615-cov-4.874739_pt1 | contig 56615 bp, 51 predicted proteins | sample MGYA00514384_ERZ856578 | MGnify/ENA primary metagenome ERZ856578 (study PRJEB29103, sample SAMN06111958) | human gut metagenome | biome: human gut; feature: ankylosing spondylitis patient; material: healthy_person | host: Homo sapiens | place: China:Hangzhou...
AATAGGAATGTTCCGTTCCGGGACTGGAACATAAGGGTTTCCCGGAACCATAACGGCCAGCTCCATATCTGCGCCGTAAAGCGTGGAGCAGGCCGTACAGCGGGCAGACCGGCTGATGTATCAGGCGAAGAAAAACAAAAACAGGGTCGTGACAGAAAACGATGCGCAAAACGAAGCGGATGCGCAAGCAGCTGCGCAGGGTGCAAAAAAGGAACAGCAGCAGATTCTCATCGTCGATGATTCCGAACTGAATCGGATGATGCTCAGAGAAATGCTGCAGGATGATTTTCGGATTTTGGAGGCGGCTGACGGTGCGGCATGTCTGGAGATGCTGGAGCAGTACGGTACCGGCATTTCGCTGGTACTGCTGGACATCCTCATGCCGGGCCTGACTGGTTTCGATGTGCTGATCGATATGAACAAAAATAACCGCATGGAGAACATTCCGGTCATTATGATCACCGCAGACGACTCCGATGCCAATATCCGGCGGGCGTTCAGTCTGGGCGCTTTGGACTATATCAGCAGACCGTTTGATTCGCAAATTGTATACCGGCGCGTCTCGAATACCATCATGCTGTATACCAAGCAGCGCAAGCTGATTTCCATGCTGACGCAGCAGTATCGCGAACGGGAAAAGTAGAGGAAAAAACATGACGATCAAAGAATTTTACGCACAAATCGGTGAAGATGATCAGGACGTTGTGAAACGTCTGGGCAGTGAGGCGCTGATCCGGCGACTGATATTAAAGTTTCCGCAGGATGAGACCTTTGCTGTGCTGCAGGAAGCGCTGGAGCAGCAAAATACGGAAACCGCCTTTCGTGCGGCGCATACACTCAAGGGTGTGGCTGTCAATCTGGGCTTTACGCGGCTTTACCATGCGGCGGCGGCATTGACGGAGGTGCTGCGGACGGCAAAGCTGGCAGAGGCGGCACCGCTGCTGGCGGAAACAGAAACAGCCTACCGCAAGATCATAAACGCGATCTCTGCATTGACTTCTGACTGAAAATATGATACAACATAAGAACGCACCCAAAGTTCTTATCAAAAACAGCATACAGCGGTGCGCAGGAGGAAACAGGCGAATATGGAAATCGAATTAAAGTATCTTTTGACAGAAGATATCGCCAGAGAACGTATCTTAGATGACAAGCATCTGCTGGAGATCAAGGACCCGGATTCTGACGAGACGATCCGTATGCGTGCGGTTTATTTCGACACTGCAGACGGCGATCTGCAGCGCAGGGAAATGGCGTTTCGTGTGCGCGAGGAGAATGACCGCAAGGTCGCGACGCTCAAATGGGGCGGCAGTGCGGAGAACGGTCTGCACGTCAGAGGGGAACTGAACGTTCCGGTAGACGAAGCATTTTGCAGCGCGCCGCATGTGGACATCTTCAAGGGCAGCGAGATTTATGAAGAAATCGCCGGGACCGTCGGAGAGAAAGCGCTGCTTCCGGTCATGCGCATGGCGTTTACCAGACAGCAGATGCGCGTGGATACCGGAAAGTCGATCAGCGTCATCTCTTTGGATGACGGTGTGATCCGTACGGCAAACGGCGAGGTGCCGATCGCAGAGCTGGAGATCGAGCTTTATTCGGGTGATCAGGAGGATATGGTCCGCCTGGGTGAGGAGCTCGCGGCGAAATACAACCTTGCTGCCGGAGACTGCAGCAAATTTCAGAAAGGGCTCGCACTTTTGCGGGGCTAATCCCCTAAAAAATCCAGATTTTTGTCCGTTTTTTTCTGAAAAAACGGATTTTTTTTGCTAAAATTGAAAAAAAGGTGATATTTTCTTTACTTTCTGGGTAAATAGAGTTATAATATAATGCAATTGTCCGAGATTTTTGCAGGAAACATGACTGCAGGAAGACTTTGAATCCGAAAGACAAAAAAGATTTGTATATGAACCGGGAGGGTACATTTTCATGAAAGCAACATTTATCTCAAGAGAAAACAATGATGTAAAGTTCACGATGGAATTTACAGCAGAAGAATTTGAAAACGCGCAGATCAAAGCTTATCAGGCAGCGAAGGATCAGTTCCAGATCGATGGCTTCCGCAAGGGCAAGGCACCGAGAAGCATCATCGAAAAGCACTACGGCGAAGGCGTTTTCTTTGAAGAAGCAATCGACCAGCTGTTCAGAGAAAGCTACGGCGAAGCCTTAAAGGAATTAGACCTCGAAGTGGTAGATGCTCCGGCTGCAGAGTTCAGCAAAATCGCGAAGGGCGAGGGCTTCACGATCACGATCACCGTACCTTGCTTCCCGATCATAGCGGTGAAGGACTATCAGGGTGTAGAGATCGAAAAAGTCTCACAGGAAGTCAAGGATGAGGATATCGACAACGAACTCAAGGCGCTGCAGAAGAGAAATGCGCGCATGATCTTAGTGGAAAGACCGGCACAGGACGGCGATACCGTACTGCTTGACTACTCCGGTTTTGTCGGCGATGAGCAGTTTGAAGGCGGTACTGCAGAGAGACAGGAGCTGACACTCGGCTCTGGTATGTTCATTCCGGGCTTCGAAGAGCAGCTTGTCGGCGCGACCCCGGGCGAAAAGAGAGATGTTACCGTCACTTTCCCGGCAGAATACCATGCGGAGGAGCTGGCAGGCAAGGAAGCTGTATTCCACTGCCTGGTACATGAGATCAAAGAAGAGCAGCTGCCGGAGCTGGACGATGAATTCGCCAAGGATGTCAGCGAACACGATACACTGGAGGAATTAAAACAGGCAACCAAGGAAAGACTAGAAACATATGCAAAATCCTCCGCTGAGAACCAGATGAAGGATGCTGCGATCCTGAAGGTCGTAGAGGCCAATGAAGTCGAGATCCCGCGCGCGATGGTCGACGATGAGATCGACCGTATGGCGAACGAGCTCGACCAGCAGCTCAGATATCAGGGCATGGGTCTGAACCAGTATCTGCAGTTTGTCGGCAAGGACGCGGCTGCGTTCAGAGAAGAGCTCAGACCGGAAGCCGAAAAGGCAGTCAAGACCCGCATCGTGCTGATGGGCATTGTGAACGCAGAGAACATCACTGTGACTGACGAAGAGAGAGAAGAAGAGCTCAAGCGCATGGCAGCACAGTATCAGATGGAGGTTGACAAGCTGAAGGAAATCATCGGTGAAGACAATCTCGGATTCCTGACCAAGGATCTGCAGGTGAAGAAAGCAATCGACTTCATCTATGATAACGCAAAGGTAAAATAAAAAAGCAAATGTACCGCCGCCGCCGCATATACGCGGCGGTCGGGCGGACCCATACAGGAAAGGGGTAAGAAGATGGCTTTAGTACCATATGTAGTTGAACAAACCGGGAGAGGGGAACGCTCCTATGATATTTATTCCAGACTGCTGAAAGACAGAATTATCTTTTTGGGAGAGCAGATCGATGAGCATGTAGCCGGTTTGGTCGTTGCACAGCTTTTGTTTTTGGAAGCAGAAGATCCGGAGAAGGATATCTGCATCTATATCAACAGCCCGGGCGGTTCTGTGACCGCAGGCATGGCGATTTATGACACCATGCAGTATATCAAGCCGGATGTGTCAACGATCTGCGTCGGTATGGCAGCCAGCATGGGTGCGTTCCTGCTTTCCTCCGGGACGAAGGGGAAACGTTACGCACTGCCGAACGCGGAGATTATGATTCATCAGCCGCTCGGCGGGGTCAACGGACAGGCAGAGGACATCAAGATTCACGCAGAATGGATTCTCAAGACCAGAGAAAAGCTGAACCGGATTCTGGCTGCCAACAGCGGACAGCCGCTGGAAAAAGTGGAAAAGGATACGGACAGAGATCATTTTATGAGCGCAGACGAAGCCTGCACTTACGGCTTGGTCGACAAGGTCATCACTTCCAAAGCATAGGGGGAGAAAAACGATATGAGCAAATATGACGAAAATAAACAGCTGAAATGCTCGTTCTGCGGTAAGCCGCAGAGCCAGGTCAACCGTCTGGTGGCGGGACCGGGCGTCTATATCTGCGACGAGTGTATTCAGGTCTGCCAGGAGATTTTAAAAGAGAATTATCCGGAGGAACAGACGACAAGTGCAGACGAAAAACCGATGCGTCTGCCGAAGCCAAAGGAGATCACCGCGATTCTCGATGATTATGTCATCGAACAGGACGACGCCAAAAAGGCATTGGCTGTTGCGGTATACAATCACTATAAGCGTATCACCAAGACCGCGATCGAGGATGACGGCGTAGAGCTGCAAAAGAGCAATATCGTGATGATCGGGCCGACCGGTTCCGGTAAGACCCTGATCGCACAGACACTGGCAAAAATTCTGGATGTGCCGTTTGCAATCGCAGATGCGACCGCGTTGACGGAGGCGGGCTATGTCGGCGAGGACGTGGAGAATATCCTGCTCAAGCTGCTGCAGGCTGCAGATTGGGATATTGAAAAGGCACAAAAGGGTATCATCTATGTCGATGAAATCGATAAGATCTCCCGCCGCTCTGAGAATCCGTCCATCACGCGCGATGTCAGCGGAGAGGGCGTGCAGCAGGCGCTGCTCAAGATTTTGGAGGGTACGGTCGCGAATGTACCGCCGCAGGGCGGGCGTAAGCATCCGCATCAGGAATTCATTCCGTTTGATACCACCAATGTGCTGTTCATCTGCGGCGGTGCGTTCGATGGATTGGATAAGATCATCCAGAGACGCATGGGCGAGCGTGTGATCGGCTTTAATTCCGATATGAAAACCGAAAAAGTCGAAGAGTCGAAACTCCTGTCGCTGGTGCGCCCGGAGGATCTGCTCAAATTCGGCTTGATCCCGGAATTCATCGGCAGACTGCCGGTGATCGTAACCTTGGATGAGCTTTCGGAGGATGCACTGGTCCGGATCATCACCGAGCCGAAGAACGCACTGCTCAAGCAGTATCAGAAGCTTTTCCGTCTGGACAATGTAGAGCTTGCGATCGAACCGGAGGCGATTCGTGCGGTCGCCAAAAAAGCGTTGGAACGCAAGACCGGCGCCAGAGGTCTGCGCAGTATCCTGGAAGGTGTGATGACCGATATCATGTACGAGATTCCTTCTCGCAGCGATGTCGCAAAGTGCATCATCACGCAGCAGACCATCGAGGAGGATACGCAGCCTGAGCTGATCCTCAAACAGCCGGGAATTGTGGAAAAGACGGGCGAATCCGCGTCCTGAGCACGATGTGTCCTGTGCCGGCATCAATCCGGTCGGGGGATCGGGAAAACCGGTACCGCTTGAAACAAAACCGAAAACAGACGGGCGACGATCGTCGCCTGTTTTCCATATCAGAGATTTCATGCAATACGCAAATACGATAAAACAACAGAAGAAAGGAGAAACTATGGCAGAAAGAATGGTCATGCCATGCGTGCCGCTGCGCGGATTATCTGTGTTTCCGCACACGATTCTGCATTTCGATATCGGCAGGGAAAAATCCGTCAAAGCGTTGGAAGCCGCGATGACAGCAGATAAACAGTTATTTCTGACTTCTCAAAAAGACGAAAATATTTTGATTCCGACACCTGAGGACTATTACGCGGTCGGAACAGTCGTGAAGATCAAGCAGATGCTTAAAATTCAGGGGGACGCGGTGCGCGTGCTGGTGGAAGGGCAGTATCGTGCAGTGATGAGCGGCATCGCGACCGAAGAACCATACATCATGGCAGAGATCACAGAGGCAGAAATCGTTCCGGCAGACCCGCAGGAAATAGAGGTGCAGGCATTGATGCGGTCTGTGCTCTATGCGTTCGACGACTACATGGAGTTGAATCCGGGGATCAAGGACGAGGTCTACGAACTGATCAGCGCGATCGAAGAGCCGGACATCTTTGCAGATACGGTGGCCATGCAGATGGACAGCAAGGTCACAGCCAAGCAGGAGGTGCTGGAGGCATTTGATGTCAAGCAGCGTCTGGAGATCGTTGATCGCCAGATCTTAGAGGAAAATCAGATTCTTGCCATGGAGCGCGACATCAGCGAGCGCGTGCAGGAGGCAGTCAAACAGAATCAGAAGGAATATATTCTGCGCGAGCAGATGAAAGTGATACAGGATGAACTCGGCTACGGGGAAGAGGCTGCGAGCGAAGCAGAACGCTGGAATGAGCAGCTTGAAAAACTGAAGCTGGACGTGAAGATCGAGGAAAAGGTGAAACGCGAGATCGCCAAATTTACCAAGATGGCTCCAAGCTCCGCGGAGAGCGGTGTCATCCGCAACTATGTGGAGACAATTTTGGAACTCCCATGGAACAAATCCTCCAGAACCAATGCCGACCTCAAAAAAGCGGAGCGCATCCTCAACGAGGATCACTACGGACTGGAAAAGGTCAAGGAGCGCATCCTGGAATATCTGGCGGTCATCCATCTGAACAAGGCAATCAAAGGTCCGATCATCTGTCTGGTGGGCCCGCCGGGCGTCGGCAAAACCTCGATTGCCCGATCCATCGCCAGAGCAACGGGCAGAGAGTTTGTTCGCATGTCGCTGGGCGGTGTGCGTGACGAGGCAGAGATCCGCGGACACAGAAGAACCTATATCGGCGCGATTCCGGGCCGCATCATCACGTCCATCAAGGATGCGGGCAAGGACAATCCTGTATTTTTGTTCGACGAAGTCGATAAGATCGGCGCGGACTTTAAGGGCGATCCGGCGTCGGCGCTGCTGGAAGTACTGGATCCAGAGCAGAACAAGGAATTTACCGATCACTTCCTCGACATTCCGTTTGACCTGTCCAAGGTCATGTTCATCACGACAGCCAATTCCACCGAGACCATTCCGCGTCCACTGCTGGACAGAATGGAAGTGATCTCGGTGCCGGGCTATACGGAGGAAGAAAAGGTCAAGATCGCGCAGCAGTATCTGATTCCGAAGCAGCTTCGCGCACATGGTCTGAAGCCGAAAAATTTCCTGATCAGCGAGAAAGCGATCCACGAGCTGATCAATGACTATACCAGAGAATCCGGCGTGCGGAATCTGGAGCGCGAGGTCGGCAGTCTGTGCCGCAAGGTCGCACGGAAGATCGTATCCAAAAAGGGAACGGCTTTCCGCATTACGCCGTCCAGTCTGGAGAGCTATCTGGGCAAGAAGAAATTCCGCTACGACGTTGTCGAGGGCGAAAGCGAGATTGGCGTCACGACCGGCATGGCGTGGACGCAGGTCGGCGGCGATACCCTGTTCATCGAGACCGCGGTCGTGCCGGGAACAGGCAAAATCCAGCTGACCGGACAGCTCGGCGATGTGATGCAGGAATCCGCGAAAGCGGCGATTACTTATATCCGTTCCATCGCGGGAGAATACGGTATCGACAAGGAATTTTACAAGAAGAACGATCTGCATGTGCATGTGCCGGAGGGTGCGGTGCCGAAAGACGGTCCGTCCGCAGGTGTGACCATGTTTACTTCGGTCATGTCCGCCCTGACAGGCAACCCAATCCGCAAGGACGTGGCGATGACCGGAGAGATCACGCTGCGCGGCAAGGTGCTTCCGGTCGGCGGCATCAAGGAAAAGGTACTGGCGGCGCACCGCGCAGGGATACGGACGATCCTCCTGCCGCGCGAAAACGAAGCGGACATCGACGATATCCCGCAGAGCGTACGCAGACAGCTCACCTTCCATCTGCTGGACCGGGCAAAGGAGGCACTGGACTGGGCGATGGTTAAAAAAGAAGACTGATACAAAGAGCAGATATCCATTGGAACGAATGAAAACCCGTCGGCATCCGGCGGGTTTTCGTTGACTTGCGGCGGCTTGATGTGCTATCATATTATATTATAGTATGCAAAGGGGAAGACGGAGAGATGGTCATTAAAAAGGCGGAACTGGAGGCTGTGGCGGTCAAAAAAAATCAATATCCGGAGGACAATACAGCGGAGATCGCGTTTGCAGGCAGATCAAATGTCGGCAAATCATCGCTTTTGAATCTTTTGACGAACCGCAGGAGTCTGGCGCGTGTGTCGGGCAATCCGGGCAAGACGCGGACGATCAATTTTTACCGCATCAACGATGCTTTTCGCATTGTAGATTTACCGGGTTACGGCTATGCCAAGCTCTCGAAGAGCGTGACCGAGAACTGGGGCGCGATGATGGAAGCGTATTTCCAGAACCGGCAGGGGCTCAAAAAAGTGGTGCAGCTGGTGGATATCCGCCATGCGCCGTCTGCGCAGGATCAGCAGATGTACGACTATCTGCGCCATTACGGACTGGACGGGATCGTGGTGGCAACCAAGGCGGATAAGGTGTCTCGCAATGAACTGCAAAAATGTATCAAGACAATCCGCCAGACGCTGAAGCTCGGTCCGGAGGATCTGGTGATCCCGGTGTCGGCACTCAAAAAAACAGGTTATGAGGAGCTTCTGGCAGAGATCGAAAAACTTTTGGAGGCATAAATGCAATTTTTAAGCTGGACGTTCATCAGGGGCAGGTTGCGTGCCATTGTCAGCATGATGAAGGACAAGACGGTGCCGAAACGCAAAAAGGCGCTGGTCATTTTCGGTCTGATCTATCTGGTTCTTCCGGTGGATCTGATCCCGCCGATTCTGGGTCCGGTCGGGTTCATCGATGACGCGATTCTCTGGATCTGGATCATCTGGCATTTGAAGGATACGCTGGATCAGTACTGGCTGGGCGAAAAGGAAGTGGACCTTTCCAAGGATTTTCACGATAAAAACATCATTGAAGACGTAGATTATACAGTAGAAGACCATCATACGGGACAGAATAGAAACGAAAACATAAAAGACGAAGAATAGGGAGAACAACATGGAAAACACGACGATCGGCAAGGTTTTATTTACAGAGGAGCAGATCAGACAAAGAGCGGCGGAGCTGGGCAGGCAGATTTCGGAGGACTATGCGGGCGAGGAAATTTATCTGGTCGGTACGCTCAAGGGTGCCGTCCTGTGGATGGGCGATCTGATGAAGCACATTACGAATGACACACAGATTGATTTTGTGGCCGCGTCCAGCTACGGCAGCGGTACGACCTCCTCCGGTGTTGTCAAGATCAAGAAGGATCTGGACGGCGATATTTACGGCAAGAACGTGATCATCATTGAGGACATCATAGATACCGGAACGACCTTGAAGTTTTTGAAGGCGCATCTTGCAGATCGGAATCCGAAGAGCATCAAGGTCTGCACGCTGCTCGACAAGCCTTCCAGACGACTGGTGGATCTCAAGGCTGATTATGTCGGCTTTGAGATTGAAAATCTGTTTGTCATCGGTTATGGTCTGGATTACGACCAAAAATACAGAAACCTGCCGTATGTATCCTATTTGGAGGGCTAAGCGCGTGCAAGGGGAATGGCCGCGCGATGCAGCAGGCAGAAAAGGGGGATCGGAGAGGATATGAAAGCTTTGCGTATGCTATGCTCGATACTGGTGGTGTTTACAACCGCAATCTGTATGATAACTGCAGCGCAGAATCTGACCCTGCGCGCTGCGGATGTCTATCTGTTTTACTTCAATGACTCCGGCGCGGTCGACCGCATCTATACCGGGTTGTCGAACAGCGAGATGGCAGACGGCATCGCGGATTTTATGAATAGCTGGCGTCCGCAGGAATTTCAGGTTTATGAGGATACCGGATACGATCTGCAGGGGATCTTTACCGAGGAAGAAAGCGACAGCATGATGCTGGTCAAAAAGTGGCTGGATATCAGTCTGGCACTTTGCATCGTCAGTCTCATCATCAGCGTGGCAATTGATATCTGGATGGTGCAGAGCGACCATCTGAAGCTGATGCGCAACCGAACCTATGTAACCATTGCATTCAGCTGTATTTTGAGCGTGGGGACTTTTGCCTTTGTTTCAACGCATAATGGACGTCTTTGGCTCGCAGAGAAAATCGGATTGGTGCTGCCGGAGGAAACCACAACGCTGAGCATTTTGCTGGGTGATGGTTTTATCTCCATGGCGAATACGTTTTTTATCATCTTCGCGATTTTACTATTGGTGCTGATTGGCTATATCTTGCTGCGACTGACGCGGCCACCGCGGATATTTTCTTGATAAAACAATGAAAAGGCTCATGGAAGTGAGCTGTAAGCAACAGGAGAGAACACGATTGGATTATAAAGTTGATTATCATATCCATTCCTATTATTCGGATGGAACGATGAGTCCGGTAGAGCTTGTCAAAAAATATAACGATGAGAACTATGATATCATCTCGATTACCGACCACGACAATATCAAGGCGTTTCAAGAAGCAAAGATTGCAGGGGAAGCGCTGAATATCACTGTGGTACCGGGCGTGGAGCTTTCGACGGAGCATACGCTGACCTTGGAGGCTGACGCGGATGCGCAGCATCCGGCAGGAAGCGAGGTATCGGTGGAACTGCATTTACTCGGCTATCAATTCGACCCGCAGAATGAAGCGCTGGTGCGCAGGCTTGCTGAACTGGAAGAAAATCGCAAAGCGCGTAACGAGCAGCTTGCCGCGGTACTTACCGCCATGGGTTATCCGGTGGATTTACAGGCATTGGCAGCCGCGAGCAAAGGCGGCTATGTCGGCAAACCGCATATCGCCAGAGCATGGGTCGCGCAGGGGCTGATTGCGCAGCTCAAAGACGCGTGGGAGCCGGGAAAACGATTGGAATCACCGGAAGTAAAAGCGATTCGCAAAAAAAAGATGGAAACGACCGAAGCCATCGCCCTGCTGCAGCAGGCGGGCGGTATGGCGGTGCTCGCGCATCCGGGCAAGATCCGCGGTCTGGGAGAACGGGGCTCAGAGGCGTATTGGACCAATCTTACCGTTCTGCTGCGGGAACTGAAAAAGGCGGGACTCAAGGGTCTGGAATGTTTCTATCCGGACCACAGCGAAGCGGAGGTATTCCGTTTCACAGAGCTTGCAGGCAAGCTGCATCTGCATATGACAGAGGGCTCGGATTTTCATGGAGGGGCATAAAAGCCCTCCGGTTCCAAGGCAGTTTACAGAGAAAATATTTGCCTCTGCGCGAGGCGAATGAGCGAGGTGTAGTGGTGCTACGGTGAGCGAAGACAACAAAGTGCAGAAGCAAATAGATCTTTGCAAATCGTGTGTACCTTTGTCAACGGAAGGTATTTCCGGAATCACGACAAAAGCACCTTGCGAAGCGGCGCTCATGGGTGTGCGCCATGTGCGCATAGAAATCTCAGATTTCGTGATGTGCACTTTAGTCCGAAGGTCTGACAGAAAGAAAACAGGAAAACACGACGCAGAGGAGATTGAGACGCGTAAAGCAAAGGCCATGTGCCTTTGTTTTGCGTGTTTTTTGCTGCCAAAAAGGTAAGATAAAAAGGGAAGCGAAAAGGAGAAGACAGATGAAGAATAAGAAAGATCAGATCGGAAAGGAATATGACATTGCCATCATTGGCGGCGGGGTCGTCGGCGGTATGATCGCCTATCACCTGGCGAAGTATCGCAGCCGCATCGTCCTATTGGAAAAGGAAAGCGATGCGGCGATGGGGCAGTCCAAAGCCAACAGCGGCATTGTGCACGCGGGCTATGACCCGCAGCCGGGCAGCTTGAAGGCGATTTTGAACGTCAAGGGCTCGGAGATGATGGCGGGGATCTGCCGCGATCTGGCGGTCAAATACCGCCGAAACGGCACGTTCGTGGTCGGTTACAGCGAGGAGGATAACGAGAATCTGGAAATCCTGCTGGAAAGAGGAAAACAGAATGGCGTGCGTGATCTCGCGCTGATCGACGGGGAGACGGTGCGTGCTGCCGAGCCGCATTTGTCGCAGCGTATCACCTGTGCCCTCAGCGCGCCGACCGGGGCAGTCGTCTGCCCTTACGAACTGACCTTACACGCGATTGGTCACGCGATGGACTATGGCGCGGATTTCCTTACAAATTTTGCGGTATCTGCGCTGCATTGCAGCGGCGAAGACGCAGGCGGCAAAGCCACTTCGACGGCGGCAGCGGCAGAGACGCAGGCGGTACAAGGCGGGTATCGCATCGAAGCTGCGGATGGCAGACAGGTATGGGCAAAAATCGTTCTCAACTGCGCAGGGCTATATTCTGACGAAATCGCGGCGATGATCGGGGATACTTCCTTTACGATCACGCCGCGCAGAGGAGAATATCAGCTGCTCGACAAGGAGGTCGGAGATTTGGTCGACCACACGATCTTCCGCACGCCGACGAAGATGGGGAAGGGCGTGCTCGCAGTCAAAACGGTTGACGGCAATATCCTGCTCGGACCGACCTCGGAGGACATCGAAGACAAGCAGAATACTGCGGTTACGGCGGCAGGGCTGGAGACGGTGGCGGTCAAGGAAACCGAATTTTTTGACCATGTACCGCTGCAGATGGCAATCACGCAGTTTACAGGACTGCGAGCACACGGCGACAAGGGTGACTTTATCATCAACAGTCCGAGAGAAAACTTTTTGAACTTTGCGGGGATCGAGTCTCCGGGACTGACGTCAGCGCCTGCGATCGGTCTGTTGGCAGAGGCACTGCTCTTTGGTGCAGAGGCTTGCCCGGCAGGCGCGGCGCTGGCAAATCGTGCGGGACTTGCGGTTCCGCTGCTTGCACCAGACACGCTGGACGGACAGGTGAAAGCGGATTGGAAACCACAGCGGACGGAAACCCTTTCGTTCCGCACACTTTCCCTAGAGGAAAAAAATCAGTGGATCCAGAAAGAGCCGGCGTACGGCAGAGTCATCTGCCGCTGCGAGGAGGTCACCGAAGGGGAGATCCTCGCAGAGATCCGCAGGAATCCGCCGGCGAAGGACATCGACGCAGTGAAGCGCAGAACGCGTGCAGGGATGGGGCGCTGTCAGGGCGGCTTCTGTCTGCCTGCGGTCTGTGAGATTTTAGCAAAAGAGTGGGGCGTGCCGCTGACCGTGGTGACAAAAAAGGGCGGCGGCTCGTATATCTTGACCGGGCGGACAAAGGGAACGGAAAAAAGCGAAGCAGAGCGCATACGCGCCGGGGCTGCCGCAGGAACCGAGCCGCCGCAGCACTTGTGCGCGGACGAGGCGGCGTTTATGTCTCGCGCGAAAAACGAGAACGGAGGTGCAGGCAAATGAAATATGCAGATGTAGCCATCATCGGGGGTGGTCCGGCAGGAATGGCTGCCGCGCTGGCAGCGCGGGAAGCAGGCGCAGGAAAGGTCGTTATCCTGGAGCGTGACGCGCGGCTGGGTGGTATTCTGGAGCAGTGCATTCACAACGGCTTCGGTCTGCATCGCTTCCACGAGGAGCTGACCGGACCGGAGTATGCCGAGCGCTATGAGCAGATGGTGCAGGCGCAGGGCATCACTTGCCTGTGCAATACCATGGTCGTCGATCTGACGCAGGATCGCCGCATAACGGCAGTCAATCAGGCGGACGGATATTTTCAGATAGAGGCAAAAGCGGTTGTGCTGGCGATGGGCTGCAGAGAAAAGCCGCGTGGTGCGCTCGCCACACCCGGAACCAGACCCGCAGGCGTGATGACAGCCGGAACCGCGCAAAAATTCGTCAATCTGCAGGGCTATCTGCCGGGCAGGGAGATCGTGATCCTCGGCTCCGGCGATATCGGACTGATCATGGCAAGACGTATGAGCCTCGAGGGCGCGAAGGTCAAGGCAGTCTGCGAGATCATGCAGGATTCCGGCGGACTGACGCGCAATATCGTCCAGTGTCTGCAGGACTATGACATTCCGCTGCTGCTTTCGCATACGGTGACAGAAATTCATGGAAAAGAGCGTGTGACAGGCGTCACAATCTCGGAGGTTGATGCAAAGCTGCAGCCGATCGCGGGGACTGCGCGATGCATCTCCTGCGATACGCTCATGCTTTCGGTGGGGCTGATACCGGAGAACGAAATTTCCAAAAAAGCGGGCATTGCCATCGATGCTAAGACCAAGGGACCGATCGTAGATGAGGCGCGGCAGACCTCTGTGCGCGGCATTTTTGCCTGCGGCAATGTGGTAAAGGTCCATGAATTGGTAGATTTTGTATCCGCGGAGGGCGCACGCGCGGGAGCTGCCGCGGCGGCATTCGCCTTAGGTGCTGCAGAGCAGAATCAGAATGCGTGCGGCACAGCTTCTGTGATAGACCACGAAAACCTGCCGTTCCGTCCGCAGGAGAACCAGACTGACGAGACGCCAAAAAGGGAGACAAAAAAGCCTTCTCCGGAACAGAAAAAGGGCGTGAAGCCGCTGCAGACGCAGCCGGAGGAGGGCAAGGTCGTCATCTGTACGGTATGTCCGATGGGCTGCCGCATTACGGTGGATGCGGACGGTATGACGCATGGCAATACCTGCAAACGCGGAGAGACCTATGCGCGGCAGGAGGTGACAGAGCCAAAGCGGACACTGACAAGCACGATAGCCACCACAGACGGCAGGTTCGTTCCAGTGCGGACAGATCGCGCGATCCCGCAGAGGCTGGTGCATGACTGCATAAAAGAGATAAATAATCAAAGCTTATTATTGCCAATTCGCCGCGGAGAGATTATAATAAAAGGTATAGGCGGAACGGATGCAAACCTGATAGCAGCGCGTACGATCGTCTAAAACCAAAGGACTGGAGAATGGAGAATGTCTTTATTTGATCAGAAGGCGGTGGCAGCCGCTGTAAGAACAGAGGAGGATTTCAGCGCGGCGCTGGAGTCCAAAGTAGATGTGATTTTTTTGCTGTATTCCAGCATTATGACGGTAGAGGCGCAGATCGAACGGGCACATAAGGCGGGTAAAAAGGCTTTGATCCATATGGATTTTGCAGAGGGCATCGGCAAGGATCGCGCAGGGCTGCATTTCATTAAATTGAAGGGTGCGGACGGTATCTTAACGACCAAAACCAATATGATCCGACCGGCCAAGGACATCGGACTGGTGACGGTGCAGCGGTTTTTCATCGTGGATTCCCACTCGGTGGATACGGCGGTGGAATCGATTCGCATCGCGAAGCCGGATGTGGTGGAAATCATGCCGGGCGTCGTCTGCAAGAAGATCCGCGAGTTTGCGGAAAAGGTGCGCAACACACCGATCCTGGCAGGTGGACTCATCGAGTTCAAGGAGGATGTGGACCATGCGATTGCATCCGGTGCGACAGCGGTATCGACGGCAGACAGAGAGCTTTGGAATTACAGATAACTTTAATAGGAGGATCAGAACATGAAAGTAAAATTTTGCGGCGCATCGATCGGAGTCACAGGCTCCTGCCATTTGATATCGACGGATAACCATCAGATATTACTGGACTGCGGACAGTTTCAGGGCGGCAAGGAAACGGAAAAAATGAATGAGGAACCTTTTCCTTTCGACCCGACTGCCGTAGAGTGCGTGGTACTCAGCCACGCGCATATCGACCATTGCGGCAGACTGCCGCTTTTGGTAAAGCGCGGATTTAAGGGGGCAATTTACTGTACCGATGCGACTGCAGACCTTTTGGATGTTATGCTCAAGGACAGTGCCTATATTCACGAAAAGGATGCGGAATGGCAGAGCCGGAAAAACGCAAGAACCGGCAAGCCTCCGGTAGAGCCGCTTTATACGATCCGCGACGCGGAGGCGGCGCTGCGCCTTGTCAAGCCAATTCTCTACGATCAGCTGATCGCGTTGAATGACGATATGAAGATCGTCTTTAACGATGCGGGACATATTCTCGGCTCGGCAGTCATCGAGCTGTGGACGACCGAGGGAGAAACGACTTCCAAGCTGGTATTTTCCGGAGATCTCGGTGTACCAAACCGTCCGATTCTCCGCGATCCGACCAAAATCAAAAAAGCTGACTATGTCATCATGGAGACGACCTACGGCAATCGACTGCACGAAAAAAACGCGACCAGTATCGACGAGCTGATTCAAATTGTGCTGCAGACGATCAAGCGCGGCGGCAATGTCATCATTCCGTCTTTTGCAGTCGGCAGAACGCAGGAGTTGATCTATCAGTTCAATATGTTCTACGAGCATCATCCGGAATATGCCAATGTCCTCGGCAATGTCAACGTCTACATCGACAGCCCGATGGCGACGACGGCGACCGAAGTATTCAAAAAGAATGCACAGGTCTTCGATGAAGAAACCAAAAGCTACATTCTGAGCGGTGACCATCCGCTGGATTTCCCGAATCTGAAGTTTACGAGAAATACCGCAGATTCGCAGATGCTCAACGTGGATAAGCACCCGAAGATCATCATTTCGGCAAGCGGCATGTGTGAAGCAGGGCGGATTCGTCACCATTTGAAGCACAACCTTTGGGATAGCAGAAACAGCATCATCTTTGTCGGTTATCAAGCTGAGGGCACACTCGGCAGACTGCTGGTGGAGGGCGCGAAGGAAGTGCGCCTGTTCAACGAGCCGATTCTCGTGCAGGCAGAGATACACAATCTCGAAGGGTTTTCCGGTCACGCGGATCAAGCAGGACTGCTCGACTGGCTGGGCGGTTTTCAAGTCAAGCCGAAGGAGATTTTCCTCGTACACGGCGAGCCACAGTCCAAGATCGACTTCGCAGCCAAGGTCAAGGAAGTCTATGGCTATGACCCGATCGTGGTGAACGGCAATACCGAGTATGAGCTGGAAACCGGTGAAATCTTGAGTCAGGAGGCGGTCATTCAGGACGCGCTGGACGATGAGGACATCGAAAAGCTCAAGGACAAGCTGGAAAACATTCAGGGCGAGCTGGATGATATTCTGGCAAGTACACGCGGCGTGATGGCGAAGAAGCTTTCACCGATCCGACTGCAGGAAATCAACAATATGGTACTGGAACTCGAAAAGGCTTCGGTCAACCTCGGCGCGACGATTACGGCGGAGGACAGAGATCAGAGACCGTTGACCGAGCAGACGGCACAATAAGTGAGTCATATAAGCATACAAATATCGCGCACAGCTGTAGGGCGGTGGCATATCGCAGCAGCGCAGCAGGATAACGGAGAAGCATTATGAAAGATGTCATTGTCATCGGGATTGCAGGCGGCACAGGCTCCGGCAAAAGCACCCTGATCCAGAAAATCAAAGAGGAATTCAGCGATGAAATCACCATGCTGAGCCACGATTTTTATTATAAGCAGCATAGCGACATTCCGTTTGAGGAACGAAAAAAGCTGAATTACGACCACCCGAACTCGTTTGATACGGATTTGATGATCGAGCATGTATGCCGTCTGGCGACGGGCGAGAGTATCGAACGACCGGTCTACGATTTTACGATACATAACCGGGTCGATGAGACGGTGCGGGTCGAGCCCGCCAAGGTCATCATCGTGGAGGGTATCCTGATCTTTGAGAACAAGGAGCTGCGCGACCTCTGCGACATCAAGGTTTTCATCGATACGGATGCCGATGTGCGCATCATCCGCCACATCATTCGCGACGTCAACGAGCGCGGCAGAACGCTGGAGTCCATCGTGACGCAGTATCTGACGACGGTCAAGCCGATGCACGAGCAGTTCGTGGAGCCGAGCAAGAAATTTGCCGACATCATCATTCCGGAGGGCGGCTATAATCAGGTCGCGCTGGATATGCTCAACGAGAAGATTCACGCGCTGCTCAAGGAGCGCATGTGAGACCCGCGCGCTTTGTACGCTTTGCGAAAACAGAGCGGCATGTGCGGCACGTACAGCTTGCGCGCTTTACGCTTGTGTAGGAAATATCACGCAGCGATATTTCCGGCATCACGACAAAAGCACCTTGCGAAGCGGCGCACATTCATGAGCGTCATGTGCGCATAGAAATCTCAGATTTCGTGATGCACACTTTTATCCGAAAACAAGCGATTTGCGCCGGAAAATGTCGAAATTTGACGAAATATGTAGAATTTTAGGGAAAAGAAAACACCTTTTTTGTCTGAATTTGTGATAAAAGTAAGACATAGGAGGTGTTTTTTTATGGAAAAAAATCTAAGAACAGGTAATGCATACGGAACGGCACCAAAAGGACTGAAATTGCCGGACACTGTTTACAGGCAGGCACTTTGGGCAGCGCGGGATTTGCCGCGTTTACATGAAAAACTGGCGGAAATGGAGGAGGAATGTGATGCACTGTATGCAGCGGACCCATCGCGGCAGCGTGTGATGCAAAGCGGCTGCATCCATGATGTGACCGGAAGAAAAGCAGCGGAGCTCGCCCAGCTTTCTCAGCGGGTACAAGCTATGGAGGAAGCATTTGGAACAACACCGGACAAATATCAACAGGGCATTCGGGATTATTTGTGTCTGGGCGTACCTTATCCGGAGACCTTTCATCGCAATACGTGGAAACGCTGGCAGAAGATCGTTGTCTACCAATTAGCGTTAAACTTAAAAATTTTATAAAAATTGTAAAAAAGTACTGGAATTTAATTTTTAATATGATATAATGATACTGTCAATTACTGTATTCATAGAAAGGATAGAACATGAAATGGAGTAAAAAACGTATCATTGGTATCATTTTGATTCTCTCGACCCTGACTGCGCTCGCCTTTTGGGAGCTCTGGGGCAGGAGTCATCTCGGATATCAAAAAATTCCAGTACTCAAAAAGGATGCAGAGCGGTATACGAAGATTACGGCGGATATGCTGACCTTCAAGCCGCTCGAGCATCCGAACAAGGGTACCTTGACCAAGGCAGATGTCAGTGCGCTGGAGGGTATGGCGGCAGGACAGTATATCCCCGCAGGGGAGCCGCTGTACGCCAACTATTTTACGGAGCCGACCTATATGACCGGAGAGGGAACCGGAACCTTTATTCTTGCCTTGCCGGAGCAATGGCTGACTGCTTATCCACAGACGCTGCGCAGAGGAGACCGCGTCTTTTTTTATTGCGGCGGCGAGGCGGTGACCGACGCGATCGCTGTCCATGTGAAGGACGGAAACAATCAGGAAATCTACTCCGCAGGAAATGAACGGCTGCAGGACTCCGGGCGCGTGCAGAGCATCGAGGTCGCGGTGAACGCGGCGCAGGCAGCGCAGCTAGAGCGGCTGGCAGCCAAGGGCAACCGTTTCCTGCTCGTATATCAGTAGGTGGGCGCGATGAAACAGACATTTGAAGAAGCCTGCGCACTGGTACAGGCAGTGATGGAGGGTCGCTGGCGCGCCGCCGATGATGAAGCAAAGGCGATGCTTTTGGAACGCGAGAAACGCGCGATCATGGGCTACGAAGAAGAGATCGAAAGCTATCAGGCGGATATTCGCGCGATTCTGGCAGAGGCAGATGTGACCGATGCAGGGATTCCACCTTGGTATCGCAGCGCTGAAGAGGGCGTGTTTGCAGAGCTTTACGGGCTTGCCGGACTGACGCCCTGGGTCTATGATGCAACACCGGCATATCAGGCATCTTCCTCGGCGAAGCTGATCGGAGACCGACTCTACTGTCTGATTGACGGCAAAACCGTTTTGCAGCCGCAGCGCATTTCGCGGGAACGCAGAGCCCAATTGCGCCGCGCACTTTTGCTTTCCACACCGCAGGAGAGAGTGGAAAAAGGCTTCCATGAGATTTATCTGCACAACGGTATCCGCGTGACGATCTACGCGGGGGATCGTACCAAACCGGAGCAGGAGATCATGGTGTTCCGTAAATATCTGCTCAAAGAGCTTTCCTTTGAAAATCTGGCAGAGCTGGGCACGATTCCGCGTGAAGCGATTCCGCTTTTTCGCGATATGATCCGCATCGGTTTCAATATCCTGATCGGTGGACCGGTGCGCAGCGGCAAGACGACCTTCCTGCAGATCTGGCAGCGCGAAGAGGATCCGTCTCTGGAGGGGCTTGCGATCTCGACAGACCCCGAGACCCCTTGGCATATTTTGATGCCGGATGCGCCGATCATGCAGATCGTCGCGGACGGAGTGGAGACGCTGGAAAGTCTGACGAAGTCTTTGCTGCGCGGCGATAATGATTATGTGCTGCTGGAAGAAATGCGCGATGCGGCGGCTTATCGTCTGGCACTGGAAATCACCGCCATCGGCACGCGCCGCTGTAAATGCACCATCCATACGCAGGATCCCGAGGGACTGCCCTACCGGATGGCGTCAAAGATTTGTGCGCGTTACGGCGGTCAGGAACAGAATCTGATGCAGCAGATCTGCAAGAATTTTCAGTATGTATTTGAGTTCGCGCAGGTGGAGGAGGATCGTTCCCGAAAGCTTCTGAAACGGATCGTGGAATATTGCTGTGAACCGGAGAGCGGACGTGTGGCAGTGCATACCATCTGCAAATACGACCCACATACACAGGCATGGAATTGGCACGCGCATTTTGGGGAAGATAAAAAGGAGATAGGACTTTTATATCCGAAGGAGGCAGAACAAATGCAGATAAAACTGAAATCGCTGGAAGAGCGTAATCCACTGATGGGGAAAACGACGATCTATCCGCGCTATTTTGAGGCAAACCGCAGCGCACACGCGCCGGAGAAAGGCAAGGTGCAGCGATGACAGAAGGCTGTTTGCTCTTATTGCTCGCTGCAGGAATTTTGACGTTGTTCTGGGAACAGAGCTGCGAAATGGCGCACGACCTGCACCTGGCCGCAAAGAACTGGTATGCGAGTCTGCAGCGCATCGAAATCATAGAACACAGGGAGACCGCTTACGGCGGTACCAAGGAGGACGCCCTGTCCCATCATCTCAAGACGCTGCTGCAGCTGACCTTGGGCATCGGCAGCGAAAGAGGACTGCGGGTGTTTCTGATCCTGTGCGGCACCTGCGGCGGACTTGTGATTCTGCTGCTGGGGCATCGCATTTCCCTCCTACTGACGCTGGACGCAGTGATGCTGGCGATGCTGCTGCCCTATGCCGGGCTGCGCCTGCTGCTGCAGCGCAAGCGGGCGGCAGCTTCCAGAGAGGGTGAGCTTCTGCTGGCGGAGCTTTTGGAAAACTATAAGATCTGCTATCTGAATATGCGCCGCGCCATCGAGGTGTCTGCGCAGACGATACAAGAAGCCCCACATGCCAAGCGGCTTCTTTTTTCTTTGTCCAAAGGACTGAACCGCGGCAGCAGCGATGCTGAAACAGAGACCCTGCTGGAAGAATTCCGCCTGTCTCTGCATACCTCCTGGGGCAATATTTTGTCAGCCAATCTGTGGTTTGCGCTGACACAGGGCACACAGGTGACAGCTGCACTGCAGGATCTGACGGAAACGATGATGCAGGCGCGCAGGGTCGATGAATACGCCGGGCGCGAAAACCATGAGGCATCGCTGATTTTGCGGTATCTGGCACCGATCTGCTATGTGCTGACGGTACTCGGCGGCATCTTCTATTTTCGGCTGACGCCGCAGATGTTTTTTCACTATCAGTTTCAGACGCAGATTGGACTGAGCTGGTTTGTGATTTCACTCATGCTGTACGCCGGAGGCCTTTTGGTGTATGGTTTTATCAGTCGCGGACGGCTGGATTTGTAAAGGAGGCATAGCATGAAACGAAAAGCAAGACGGAAGCGTTTCGGGCAAGAGCTACAGCGTCTGTGGCTCCTCCTGCAGAGCCGCTTGCGCGGCAGTCCGGAGGGAGAGCTTTATGATAGCTGCATCACCTTGAAAAATCTGGCGCTTGTAAAGCAGCAAAAAAGCTTGTCGGCAGATGCGATTTATGAAATGCTGATGCTGCACGCGATTCGCCTGCGTCCGGCGTATGCCGGTATGCTCTCGCTGTACCGCAGCGGTCGTGATGCGGAGGCATTTGTGTTTTTTGCGGAGGCGGTAGGCACAAAAGCAGGCAAAAACTTTGCTTCGATTCTGTCGAAACTCGATGAAATCAATCCCGCAGAAATGATAACGCAAATGCAGGTATTTCAAAACATGATGGCTGAGCGGCGTGTGACGCAGGCGATGAAGCGTGTGCAGAGAAACAGTCTGATGATCACACTTTGGTCGAGTGCGGCAATCTTTGCCATGCTGATCAATTTTACTGTCGTCGTTGTTTTCCTGCAAACCCTGGAAACCCTGCAAACGCTGTTTTAAGCGATACGAAAGAATACGAAGTAATACGAAGTAATACGAAGTAATACGAAGAAAAGGAGAAAACAGATGAAAAATTTGATTATTATTATCGGCACGATCCTGCTCGGTGCTTTCATTGTCAATTCGCTGGTGCTGGGGGACGATCATTCCCTCAAGAGCACTGCCAGCGATATCATGGAGGAAGGTACGACTGCCATCATGGACGCCATTAACTTCAGCGGCAGTCAAGGCGGCTCCGGCGGGATGTGAGGTGAAGCATCATGAAACAATTGGTAGTATTGATTGGTTGCATCCTTTTGGGGGCATTGATTTTTGAAATGATGGCAGGCGACAGTCCGGACAGTCTGAAATCGGTTTCCGGTCGCGCATTGCTAAAGACGATGGAGGCATACGGATGAAGGATATGATGACGACCATCGCGTCTATCCTGGTGCTGATGATATTTCTGCTGCAGTTTACGGTCAACCAGACAACCTATACCCGCGTGATGGGTGCGGAGTACGCAGTCAGAAGCTTCCGGCAGACCGCCGAAAGTACGCAGGAAATCGACGACAGTGCGGTGCAGGATTTGAAGCTGAAGCTTGCGGCAGCGCTGCGGTGCGGCGCACAGGAGGTGACAACAGAGGTGTCAGATGACGGAACGTATCGTGTCAGCGCACCTGTCCGGGGTGTGATCGGCGCTGCATCTGCACTGGGCATACGACCGGAAGAAAATTTTTTTATCTATCGCACAGAGGGGAGGATTGTATTGCGCAATGAAGAACCTGATGATCACCCTGGGACTGGTACTCCTGATGAGCATGCTCCTGCAATTCCAGACGGAACTGAACGTGAGGATTTGGAAGAACCTTAGCCTTGCGCAGACGGCGGGCGCTGCGGATTTTCCCAAGCAGGAAGCAGAGAACAGTGAGGCAGAACGCTAAGATTTCGCCTAAAAAGTAAAATAAAACGAAAATCGTACAAAAATAAGTTGACAAATGCGCACGCTGCGTGTAAAATATCTTGCATGTAAAAGGGAGTAACTGGCATCAGACGATGGGATATTTGCGTCATCTCGACTGCGCTTTGGCAGTTCGCGAATATCTGAAATAGTAAGACTTTTACCGTATAGAGGCTATGATAGAAGCTATATGGTAGGAGTTTTTTTGTTTGACTGCTTACCGGGAAAGGAAGAACGATGCAATACTATTTGAAGAATGTCAAGGATGTTTTGACTGCGGTCTGTTCCGAGGAAAAGGGACTCACGCAGGGCGAGGCGGAGAAAAGATTAGCGCAGAACGGCAAGAACAAGCTGGCAGAAGCAAAGAAGGATTCTCTGCTGAAACGATTTTTCGGACAGATGGCGGATCCGATGATCCTGGTGCTCATCGCGGCGGCGGCTGTCTCCGGCGTAACTTCGTTTTATGCAGGAGAAAGCTTTGCAGATGTGATCATCATTATGGCGGTGGTCATCATCAACGCGCTGCTCGGCATGTATCAGGAGAGCAAGGCGGAGAAAGCCATTGAAGCGTTGCAGGAAATGGCGGCGGCGACCAGCAAGGTGCTGCGTGACGGCAAGGTGCAGCAGGTGCGCAGTGAAGATTTAGTTGTCGGTGATGTGGTGCTGTTGGAGGCGGGAGATGCGGTTCCGGCGGACGGTCGCATCATCGAATGTGCGAGCATGAAGATTGAAGAGGCGGCACTGACCGGAGAGAGCGTTCCGGTAACCAAGACCGCGGATACGCTGTCTGTGGGAGAGGCGAAGGATGTGCCGCTCGGCGACCGCAAGAATATGGTTTACATGGGCAGTACGGTCGTATACGGCAGAGGTGCGGCAATCCTCTGCGCGACCGGCATGGATACGGAGATGGGCAAGATCGCGGATGCGCTGTCGCAGGCGCAGGAGGGCAAAACGCCGCTGCAGATCAAGCTGACACAGCTCAGTAAGATTTTAACGGTACTGGTGCTCGTCATCTGTGTGGTTATTTTTGCAGTCAGTCTGCTGCGTGCAGATACTGTCGATGGAAAGGTTCTGCTGGACACCTTTATGATTGCCGTCAGCTTAGCTGTCGCGGCGATACCGGAGGGTCTGGCAGCGGTCGTGACCATCGTGCTTTCGATTGGCGTGACCAATATGAGCAAGCAGAATGCGATCATTCGTAAGCTGACAGCGGTGGAAACGCTAGGCTGCGCGCAGATCATCTGCTCTGACAAGACCGGTACGCTGACACAGAACAAAATGACGGTTGTTGATGATTACGGCGAGGATCGGATGTTGCTGGCTTCGGCGATGGCGCTTTGCAGTGATGCGCGGATGGAGGAAGACAGTGATTCCGCGATTGGAGAGCCGACGGAGTGTGCGCTGGTCAATTATGCACATAAGCTCGGCATGGAAAAGCGCGGGCTGGAACTGGCGCTGCCGCGGGTCGGCGAGGTGCCGTTTGACAGCAGCCGCAAGATGATGTCGACCTTACATCAGGATAAAGACGAATTAAAGATTATTCAATATACCAAGGGTGCGCCGGATGAAGTACTCAAAAAGTGCACGATGATCTGGAAGAACGGCGCGGCAGTACCGATGACGGACAGCGACCGACAGGCGATCGCTGCAGCCAACAAGCAGATGGCAGACAGAGCCCTGCGTGTGCTGATGGCAGCGATGTGCACCTATGATGCAATGCCGTCTGCACTGACGCCGGAGGCGGTGGAGCATGATCTTTGCTTCATCGGTCTGGAGGGTATGATCGACCCGGTGAGACCGGAGGTCAAGGCCGCCATTGCAGAATGCAATGAGGCGGGTATCCGTCCGATCATGATCACCGGAGACCATATCGATACTGCATCTGCGATCGGCAGAGAGCTTGGTATTTTAGATGATACCCACCACGCCATCACCGGCGCGATGCTCAATGAGATGGACGACGCACAGTTTGAAAAAGAGATCGAACAGATCAGCGTCTACGCGCGCGTACAGCCGGAGCATAAAGTGCGCATCGTCAAGATGTGGAAACAAAAAGGCTATGTTACCGCAATGACCGGAGACGGCGTTAACGACGCACCTAGCATCAAGTCCGCGGATATCGGTGTCGGCATGGGCATCACCGGAACCGACGTGACCAAGAATGTTGCAGACATGGTATTGGCAGATGACAACTTCGCGACTATCGTCGGCGCGGTTGCCGAGGGTCGCCGTATCTACGACAATATCCGCAAGTCGATCCAGTTCCTGCTGGCATCGAACATGAGTGAGGTGCTGAGCATTTTCGCGGCGACAATGCTGGGCTTTGTCATCCTGCAGCCGGTACATCTTCTGTGGATTAATCTGATCACAGACTGCTTCCCGGCACTGGCGCTGGGCATGGAACGTCCGGAAGCGGATATCATGCAGAGAAAACCGCGTAAGACAACCGATGGCATTTTTGCCGGCGGTCTGGGCGTCGACATGCTCTATCAGGGAGTGATTCTGGCGGCGCTGACCTTAACCGCATATTTCATCGGACACTATATCGAGGCAGGCGTCTGGGAGATCACGACCAGTCCGGACGGCACGACCATGGCATTCCTGACCTTGTCGATGGCAGAGATTTTCCATAGCTTCAACATGCGCTCGCAAAGAGACAGTCTGCTGCATATGAAATACATGAATCCGGCGCTGATCTGGTCCTCGATCGCCAGCTTCGCGGCGACGACCTTGGTCATTTATGTGCCGTTCCTGGCAGATGCGTTCGAGTTTGAACATATCAGTCTGACGGAATACGCGATTGCGCTCGGTCTGGCGTTCTTAGTCATTCCGATCGTGGAGATCATCAAATTCTTCCAACGCAAGGCGGCAGCAGCAAACGCGAGATAACGCGCGATTGCCGTAAAAAACAGACAACGAGCAAGTTTCCAAAAAGAAAATCATACGAAATCCCGCTGCAGGCGGTCGGACAGAACACCGACCGTCAACGCGGGATTTGCTTTTTGCGCAGGTAGCAAACAACTGCAAAAATGATTTCACCGCTTGCGGGAATCGTGATATAATATCCTTACCAAGAAGGATTTCTCTTTGAGAGATAGATAGAAACGTCCTTTTTGGACACCTTTCTACTTGGAATATCAGAGAAAGGAAATCGGCATGTGAAGGGGAAAATGTTATGGAATTCGAAAAAGAAAAGAATATAAGTACGGAAGGGCTTTCTCAAATGCTGGACAGAGGGATCGATGATATGGAACGCAAAAGAGAACTGCCGTTGGATGATGCATTCCGTTTGATTGCCGAATTGGTTGAGAAAAGGAGAAGTGAAAGAGCGTAAAATATTTATTACTTTTGAGGCCATTTATGATATTGCAGACGCAGAGGAATACATACTTTATGCTTTTGGAGAAAAAAGGGCAGAGGAATATCATCATGCTATTTATGAAGAGCTTTATAAACTAAAATCGGATATAGTTTCTTATATGCCCTCCGGTTTTAAGTATCGCAAATATACCATTTAGGAGAAAAGTGTGCAAGACGGAATCATAGATTCCTTTACACACATGCCTGCCATGAATGGCAGGCGCTCCGCAAGGTACTTTTGCCGTTATTCCGGAAATATCGTACAGCGATATTTCCTACATAATAAAAAACCGTTTAAACCGGCAATTATTTTTTGGATTATTAAGGAAAATGAAGTACATGTACGCAGAGTTACAAGAGAAGCGTATCATTGGAAGCATTTTTTTGCGACGCACAAAAACTACGAATATCGGTATTCTGCGTTAGACTTAGAGAATGACAAAAGACATTTAGATGAAGAACACTTAAAACGTGAAGATCATACGAGATCCCGCTGCAGGTAGTCGGAGAGAATACCGACCGTCAACGCGGGATTTGCTTTTTGCGCAGATTTTAGTTGAATGATACGTGTTAAATGTGTCTAATAAAAGGGGGAATACTGGGATGAAAAAAACTGACAAGTAAGCGTATCAAAAAACAGATGCGCTTTTTCTTTGACCGTTTTCCTCATTCATAATATGAGATTTTACAAAATGTATTGCATTATGTATTGCAATTTAGTATACTGAAAGGGAAGAATATGATTCAATTTGAATGGGATGAAGAAAAAGAGCGCAAGAACATAAAAAAGCATGGAATTGACTTTCGAACAGCTGCGCTTGTTTTTGACGACAGCAATCGCTTGGAATGGTTTGATGCGATTCATTCTGCGGAGGAATTTCGCTATATTACGATTGGTCAGATAAGTCAAACACTGATCGTGGTAGTTGTTGTGTATACCGAACGAGAATGTTCCCTAAGAATTATTTCAGCGCGTCTCGCCACTAAATCAGAAATGGAGGGGTACTATGGGGATTGTAACCGTAGACATTGATGTTACGAAAGGACCAACCAAAGAGCAGATTGAAATGCTGGAAAAAGCCTCAAAGATGCCATCAACTGCAGATGATGAATTTCCGGAATTTACAAAGGAGCAGCTGCAGCAATTTAAAAGAATTTCAGCAGAACGCAAGGCAGAGAGACAAAAACAAACCGTTGCCATCAGAATTTCACAGGGAGCTTTGCATAAGGCAAAATCGCTCGGTGAAGGCTACACGACAGTATTGAGCCGCATTATCGAAGAAACGCTCAAAGACCCGGAAGCGGTCAAAAAATACCTTTAACTGGTGGGGCGTCATAAGGAAAGGGAGGAAAGAAAGAAGATGAAAAAGAATCGGATATGGCGCAGGCTGTTGGGTCTGGCGATCGGTGCCTGCATGACGGCGGGTGCTTGGGGTGCTGCTTTCGCGGCTGATGAAATCACTGTTTGTCCGGAGGAAAGTCTGTTAACGGTCGTTTCTGCCGATGATGGAGAAAACACCGCTTGGACGAGCAGTAAGCTGAAAGCGGCGAAGGTGGACTTTACGAAGGTAGCCTCCGCAAGCTATGATAAGCTGCGGCTTTCGTGGGAGCCGATGAGTGGCGTGGACGGCTATCAGATCTACCGGGCAACGTCGAAGTCCGGAAAGTATGCGAAGATTGCGACGGTGAAAGGCGCATCCAGCGCGACCTACACCGATACCGGCAGAACCTGCGGCACACGGTATTATTACAAACTACGCGCCTACAAAAAGATCGGCGGAAAGACGGTATACAGCGCATACAGCAGCGTCCTGTCCGCCTATGCAAAGCCTGCCAAGGTGAAAGTCACCGATGCCTACGCGCCGGATGGTGCGACTACATCCATTTCCGTCAGCTTCACAACGGTGCGCGGCGCGACCGACTATGAAGTACAGCTAAATCAAATCAAGAAAAACGGCAAGGAAACCGGATTCAGAAGCTACACATACAATGAGGAGGGAGTAAAACGTACCTTCACAACATATAAGCAATGGCTTGCCATGCTGAAAAAACAGCACCCATCCGGCTATGTTTCACTGTCGGTCAAGGAAAATGGGAAGTATGTTTCCAAGAAAGTTCCAGTAGCAGAATTTGCGGAAACTTCGCTGAAAAAAAATCAAGCAGGAATCGAACTGGTGCAGGACGACAGCATCTATGAGTTCCGCGTCCGCGCCTACCGAAAGGTAAACGGCAGGAAGGTCTACGGCAGCTGGTCCGAGCCATACACGCTGAAAGAAACGCTGAATCTCGATGAGATTTTCAAGGAGCTGCGGCAATATATGATCGACTATGCGGCAAAAAACGAACCCCGCTGGCACTACGATGACAGCCGCACCGAAGCGCCGTGGGAAGCAAACTACTATTCCGATGGCGAGTGGCCGGGCTTTTCCATCTACTCGAAGCAGGATGAAGTGATTGCCGGATATAAAAAGAGTATCGAAGTCTATCTTTCGCAGGTCGTGAAGCAGGGCGGCAGCGAGACAGGGTATCTCTATCTTTTCCGCGTCGCGCCGGGAGAACAGCAGGATGCGTTCACTAAGAGCGAGGGTCCGGAAACCTACTATAAGGGATTCTTCTTGTGGTAGGAAGTAGGCAAAATGCAGAGGGCAGTATCGAAAGGATGCTGCCTTTTTCATTGCTAGAAAAAATATCAGACTCACACATAGCTGCCGGGAAAACCTTTGGCAGCCAGAAACGGATGGGCATCGCCCGTCCCAACAACCCTTTTACGAAAGAAGCGTAAGACATCGTTCTTGCGCTTTTTTCTTTGAGATAAAAAACAGAAAAACAATAGGAGGAATTATGAAAACAAGAAGAAGACTGAAAGAGAAGCTGTTGGCTGTGCTGCTTGCGCTTGCGATGCTGCTGCCTGCGGTGCCAAATTTCGGCATGGTGGATACCGCAGAGGCGGCTTCCGCCTACACGCTGCACGAAGCAAACGCCAGCGGCGGCGATGGCGATGCCTACCGCTTCAAATCCGGTAAGTTCATGCAGATCTTTGTCGTGCGGTACAATTCCGGTATGGAGCCAAAAAGAGCATACCTCGAAGATAATGGCAGCGCGACCGAAGCCCATGAGCCGATCAAAATGTATACGGCAAGCGGCAAAGAAAACTATCTGCTCTACTGCCTCGAGCATGGGGTCATCCACAAGGAAAACACCCTGTACAAGCGTGACTACAAAAAATCCGCAGTCTACTATGCGTACAGCAATCGAGAGAATGACCCCAAGCCATACCCACTGGAAAACGTCTACAAGGTGCTGATGATGGCGCCGGTGAAGGAAAGCAGTATCAGCGAGCTAGTGAATGACCTTGGCTTTAAGAACTACCATGACTACGATCCGGGCAAAACCTACACCATCACCGACTGGTATGTGGCATCGCAGATGCTCGTCTGGGAATGCCAGCAGATGATGCGCGATAAGGACTTTGTGCGAAAAGCAAACGGCAACCGCTATGAAACCGGACACCGCACCGGGGTATATACCAGTAAGATTCCGGCAGAGCACTACTTAAATAACCTTGTAGGCACAAACGCCAAGGATATCTACAACTTCATGGCATCGACCATCAAAAAGCGTGAGAACTTTGATAGAAAGATTGCGGGAGGCCTCGCAAAGCCGACCAAGATTCCGCTCACCGAGGAGGAAAGCAAAAAGGATGTCATCACCAAGACCATCACCGCAGGCTCCTATCGAGGCGAATACAAGGTGGTGGATAGCAAGGGAAAAGAATTAAAAGGGGTCAAGATCGCCTATGATGAGGCAAACAAAAAATATACCATTACCATCACCGATAAAACGCTGCTTGGTCAGAAATTAGAGATCAAGCATGTGGACGCAGTTTCCGAACGTGCGGAAAGCTATCGGAAACAATATGGAAGTAAATATAACCGTTACGTCTGGGAACACGCAACCAAAAGCGGACATACCCAGGGCTTCATTTCGGGACTCAATGACCCGACCTCCGGCTGGCTGATGATTACGCCGGAAGATGGTCCGGAGCCGTATCTGGAAAACTGCATCCCGCCGGAAGTGGAATACTTTCCGACCCTTTCCATGCCGATTGAAAAAGTCGATGCAAATGACGGCTGGGATGGCAATAACCATACGCCAATGGGCGGCGCAGGGCTGGATGCAACATTTACCCTTGAGCGTCAGATTGGCGGCGGCGCATGGGAAACCATTGACGTAAGGACGCTGGATGATTTCGGCACAGCATATACCTTTAGTGACCAGCCGTTTAAGACTGCGGCAGACCTTGAGCCGTATCTGACAAAGACATATATTCCGGATCACTACGAGACAAGCGGCACTCCGCCAGTTACGACCTTGCACTGTAAGGGAAAAGAAAAATCAAGAACATGGGATGTGACGGTGAATTACCGCATCACCGAAACCAGACCGGACGGACGATATATCGACCCGGATCGGTACGCAGGTGTCAGAGAATATACCTTTTCCTACCATGCAGAATCAACCGATGCTTGTAGCTACGGACACGAAAGTGAGCCTTGGTCGCCTCTCCTGTATACGATCACGTATCAGACCACAAGGGGAGACAGCGGCACCAATGTGACGATTGGACCAACCGAAGACCCGCAGCCGGAAGATCTGGATTATGGCATGGAAACCTTCATCGACGATGTATTTCGAGGAGAGCTTCTGATCATCAAATCCAATGAACAGGAAAATCCGTTCAAGGATTCCGCACTCGGCGCGGATAAGAGTAATATCTCAAGAGCCTCCTACTGGACGATCAAACTGCTGGACGGCTTTGAGGGCGCACCGTATGTGCATCTTACAAGCGAGACCCCGGCGGTGTCACTGGAAGGCACCCATATCTTTACCGCATCGCGCGGGGTAGGCATAGCCAATAACACGCTAAACGGCGGGCTTGGCATGAAGGTCGGCACCAACGGACAGATTCTGCTGCGGGATCTTCCTTACGGCACCTATGAACTCACAGAAGTGAAAGCAGATGATCCAAAATTTGTACTGGAACGAACGATTGTGGTCGTGTCTGAGCATGATAACGGAGCCGCGAAACGAATCCCATACGGCACGCAAGGCTCTGTTCCGCTAAAAGGTGCTTACGGCGGCTACAATACAAACGGAACAAATGCCATCGGCGCAAGCGCAAACGGAACCGGAGACTTCTTTAATAACCGCTATCAGCTGAATATCCGCGATAGGATCAAAGAAAATGTGATTAAGATCGTGAAAGTAGACGCCGAAACCGGAAAACAGATTCCGCTGAAAGGCACCAAGATTTTCATCCGGTATAAAGGAAATCCGGATTTAACAGACGAGGAAAACGAAAAAGCCTTTGGACCGGGCGGCACTGTCTCCAAGGATATCTTGAATCGGTTCCTGCCAAACGCAGAGTCCATCAACTCTAAGAGTACCAACTATACCTTTGAACTCGATGAAAATGGGGAAACCACCATCCCGTATGAACTCCCTTACGGAAAATATGAAGTCTATGAATGGCTGCTGCCGGATGGATACTTTGTCGGAGAGTACGGCACAGACGGACAAGGAAAAAACCATAACTTCGGATATATCGAAGACGGCGTTCTGAAATTCGGCGATACCGGAAAGTATGGAAACCACTATACCGGAGACGGACATAAGTATGAAGATGTGGTTGCCATCTATGATGCAGACGGAAATAAAGTCGTCTACAAGGATAAAGACCAGTATAGCTTTGCAGAGCTTGATAAAATGGTCACAAACCGCTATACCTTTACCGTCACCGAACAGGATATGCACATAGACGGAAACTATTCGCAGCTCATTACCTCAAACGGTCATGCAGAAGACGCAGACCCTGCCTATGATAACAGTAACTTCCCATATAAGAAGTATTACCGTCTCATGGGCGTGTTAAATAACAGCGTCAAAGGAAAAATCGAAATCACCAAAGAGGGAGAGGCACTGGTCGGCTTCCGTAAAGAAGAAAAAGACGGGCATACCATTCTCACCCCGGTGTTTGAAAAAGTCGCAAAACTGAAAAACGCAGTCTTTGGCATCTTTGCAGCCGTCGATGAAAACTTAAACGACGGCGGCGAAGGACCGGATATCTATGATGCGAAAACAGATGAAAAAATCACCATTCCAAAGAAGCTCTCCACGCATTTATCCAATGCCGTCGAGACGGTCAAAGCCTTTGCCTGGAAGCTGCTAAACCCAAAGGAATATCCGAATAAGACAAACTATGAAACCGGCTCCTATTCGCATGATTCCGGCGCAGAGCTTTGGTATATGCTCGAGCGTGAAGCCTCCGAGGGCAACGTGAAACGAACCATCTATGTATCCCCGGAGCAAAAGGATACGACCTATACCTACGTCTATGAAACGCAGGATGAAGCATACCGCTATCGCTATGATGTGGAAGTCATCTTAAAAAACCAAGCGGGCGGAAGAAACGTCACAAAGGTAAATGTCATTAAGACCACAAATCCGCTTGACGGAAGCGTACCGGAAATCCCGATGACCTATATGCACGGTATGGTCGGTACGGAATCTGTGGATGATGCCAAGGGCGAAATCCAAAGCTATGAAAAAGATAAGATCGACGAGTTCGACTGGACCGTTGTATCCGAACTGGACGTGTATAAGAAGCTGTACGTCTTTGAAGCAGACGGTGAAAACGATGTCTTTATTGACGGCGTGGATACCGACCTTGCAAAGTATGCGGCAAGTCGCTACCTTGTCAAAGATTATCTTTACTACAAGCTGACGGCAGACGATCTGAAAACCGAAGAACGCGATGTAACAAAAACGGTCATCGACAAGCCGGGCGTTGACGCAAACGGTGACGGAAGCTATGACGGACCGGACGATACCCCGCCAACCTATAAAGACGAAACGGTGAAGGTCACAAAGACCAAGTTCGAGTGGGCAAGCGATGGCTGGGAGCTTTCCGGAAATCCGGCAGCAGGAGACCACGCAATCTTAAAACAAACGGAGGATGGCGAGACAAGATACAAAACCGCTGTCACCGGATACTATACCAAAGGCGAAAAGACAGACCTTCTGCTTGGAGGAGAAAGCTATACCTTCATCGAAACAGACGCTGCGGGAAAAGAACTCCCGCCGTATACGATTCCGACCGAAGAAGGCTGGTCGAAACTTCCTTTTACAGGCGATGCGAAAAACGATCCGCAGTATGTCATCATTTCCAAATTGGATGCAGAAAGCGGAAGCACCATTTACCGCGTCCTCTTAAACGATCTGGTCAGCTGGCAGGCGTGTACCGCAGATGGTAACTTTGAGCAGATGCGGGTACAGGTCTATGAAGCAACCTACAAGCAGGAAAAGGACGATCCGGACGGCGTGACCATAGACTTTGACGGTCTGCTTGTCGATGCGAAAGCAGATCCGGAGGCAGGCGTTGCAACCACCGTCATCACTAAGCAGGCTGTAGGCGTTGCGGAAACCGTTGATGTGGGAATCGGCTACGAACAGGAAAACGCACCGGGCGTCATTACGTTCCGCACCGTACCGATCAGCGCACCGGTATACTTTTCGTGGCAGGACGGCACAAAAGCCGATATGTACTATAAAGGCGGGGTGTGCTATGCGACGATCAAGATGCCAGCCTCCGCAGTCGATCATCTGCATCAGGATATCGTGCCGACCTTAAACTTCATGCACTACGACTCCGAGGGAAACAAAGTACCGCTGAAACTCGACTGGTACTCCACGCTTTCCCCGACCAAACCGCGTGTCGAGTTTACCAGTAGAGACGGACTTTCTGACGGCATTACGGTTGTCGCAAAACGCATCGAGTCCCTAGAGGCAGGCGGCGAGACGATGTATGCAATCGAGATCGTTACCAATCAAGGCGAAGATACCCCGTTAGAGCTGACCTTTGCGGACGGCTATACCATGGATATCTACTGTGCAGAAACTGCATCCGGCAGCGGCGTTGGCGTACTGGATCTGTCGAATGTCTATAAGACGACAAGATACACCCAGTCTCATCTGATTGAAACCATCACCACAGATGCAAACGGAAAAGCGACCTCAAAGCTCCTTCCGCTTGGAAAATACATCATCAGAGAGCTGGCAGCTGGCGACAAATACTTAAATGACAGCAAAGAGCAGCTCGTAGAGCTGAAATACAAGAATCAGTTCACACCGCTGGTGTGGAATCTGAACACCTTTGAGAACCAATACTTTACGGCGCAGCTTGATCTGTCGAAAATCCTCGAAACAGGATTCCAGTCGAGCGAGTATAAACCGCCGCAGCCGGGACAGGTCGTAAAATTCGGACTGTATGCGGCAGAGGAGATCAAAGCAGCGCATAGCGGCATCCTAAAGGTTTTCACAAAGAAAATCAAAAAGGATACGCTGCTTGACGTTTTCACCATCACCTACGAGGAAAATGGCAGCATTCTGGTAAATACCAAGCTGCCACAGGGACGTTACTACCTCAAGGAAATGAAAACCACAGAGGACCATATCCTAAGCGATCTGAAATATCACTTCGCGGTCAAGGAGGAAGCGGGGGACTATTCGGATGATACTGCCTTTGACTATGTAAACCATGACGGTATCTATGGACGCTTTGTCCTCGAAGAAAAGCATCATGTCAAAACCATCATCATGGTAGAGGCAAGACTTCCGATGCCCGCGATCAGTATTGACGGACTTTCCTATCCGCTGGATGCTGACTTTACCTCTAGCGATGAGAAGATCAAAATTACCGCAAATACCGACTATACCGAAATCACCGTAGATACGAAAAAAGGCGAAACGACCAATATCAACCTGCCAAACGGCAAGGTGCTGACGGTAAAACCGTCTGAAAGCGGAAACGGCTTTGACTATACGGCAGATGGTGTGACAAAGACCTTTACCCCAAGAGGCACCTATACCGGCTATCATGCAGCCTATGAGGAGCTTTGGACTCCGGTAGCAGGAGAAGACCTCAATACCTATACACCGGAGTTTACCTTAACAGGCGCGGGAAGTGACAAGGCAAATGTCGTGCTGAACGCAAAAATCACGCATGAACCGTCTGTGACCATTACCACTAGGGAAGAACTCATTGACCCTGCAAAGCCGGAGCTGGGCTTTACGACTGTCGATGTCAAGACCGGAAACCTTACGCCAAAGGGCAATCAGATCTTTAAGCATAGCGCCGTCATTTCTGTGACAAACGGCGTGGATAACGTGATCCAGCAGACCTTTACGCGCACAAGCGGCAAAAAGAGCGTAACCGAAACGCTTGACCCATCGGGTCTGATCACCTTAAACACCAAGGACAAGCTGACGCTTTCGCTCATCGGGACAGATGCACTCGTCACCGTTTCGATGGATAAGTACGGCGTGGTCAGCGCGAAAATCGAAAACGTGCTGCCGGGACTCTTCCTCGAAGATGCGCACCCGCAGATTACTTCGACAGGGGCGTTCGATACCGCAAAGACTTTCCGCTTCGCAAAGAATGTCACCCTCGGAAGACAGGACACCTCTGCGGATAAGCTGATGATCAAGTTCAACTCCGATAACAAGGATGGCTTTGCGATTGAGAACGAGCATAAGCCGGAGGTGGAATTTGTAAAGGTGGATAAGGATGATACAAACAAAAAGCTTTCCGGTGCAGTCTTTGAAATCTGGTCTGCAAAAGAGTCCGGAGAATGGACGGTAGAGCCGGATGTCAAACTCGGCACCTATACGACAGACGCAAACGGACATTTCATCGCAAATCTGGATTACGGCATCTACTTCTGGCGCGAAGTGCAGGCTCCGGCAGGCTATGCGCCGGAAAACTATGACTATCACAGCTTCCGCGTGATCAAGGGCATCCCGAAATATCAGTTTGTGATTGGAAACGTGAAGACGCCGGATACTCCGGGCGGTGGCGGCGGCAGCCCAAGCTATCAGATCGAACTCAAGAAGGTGGATAAGGAAACAAGAGAATCCCTTGCCGGAGCAGAGTTTGAGCTTTGGTCTGCAAAACTTGCAGACGACGGTATCACGCTCGTGCCGGATGCAAAGCTGGTGACAAAGAACATGGTTACAGGACAGTACGGCATCGCAAGAGTCACCGTTTCTCAGAAAGGCAAGTTCTTCTACCGCGAGGTCAAAGCCCCGACAGGCTACGAAGCGGAGGCAGGCTTCCATTTAATTGACACAAGCACAACCGTAGACCTCATTACGCAGGTAGAGGTTGAGAACGAAAAGACGACTGAGCCGGAGGAGCCGGAACGCCCGAAGAAACCATATCGTCCAACGAAGCCGCAGGAACCGAATCGTCCGAAGAAACCTTATGAGGTGCCGAAGACCGGAGATTCTTTGCCGCTGCGCAGGATGCTTGTGTTGCTCTTGGCGTCCGGACTTGGACTGCTTGCCGCGACAAGGAGGTCAAACAACAAGGAAGAGAAAAAATCTTAGCTGCGTTGGTGATTCTGCGATGCCACAAGAAAAAAATAGAAATTTGCTGTTTACTTTTTTGAGGTCGTGTGATACAATTAACAAAGTTTACTACTTATCGGAGAAAAGAGGACAACAAGAGATGGGAATCGTAGTAGGAATCGATATCGGCGGCAGCACGACAAAAATTGCAGGCTTTCAGGGAAAAGATATGCTGATACCGGTTCAGATCTCGGCGAGCAATGCCATTGCTTCATTGTTTGGCGCGTTCGGTAAATTTTTGTATGATAATAAACTGGCGCTGGAGGATATCCAGCAGGTCAATCTGACCGGTGTCGGCTGCAGCGCGGTCGACCAAGCCATTTACGGACTGCCGACCTACCGGGTTGATGAGTTTACAGCCAATGGCGTCGGCGGCGGTTATTTCGCGCAGGGTAAGAAGGAGTTTATGGTCGTCAGCATGGGAACCGGCACTTCCTTTGTCGGGGTCAAGGACGGCATTCCGACGCACTTGGGCGGCATCGGCATCGGCGGCGGCACGATCATCGGGCTTTCCAAGCTGATGCTGAATACATCGGACATCGACAAGATTCAGGAGCTTGCGTTGGGCGGACAGGTCGGACACATCGATCTGCGCGTCGGCGATATCTCCGAGAAACCACTGCCGGGGCTGAATCTGGAGGTCACAGCTTCCAATTTCGGCAAGGCATCCTCCAGAGCAAGCTGCGAAGATAAGGCGGCAGGAATCGTGCATATGGTCATTGAATCGATTTGTCAGACAGCGGCATTGATCTCGCAGGGCACGAATATGAAGGATTTCATTCTCATCGGTGCGCTGACGAATTTCCCGGAGTGTGAAGCAGTCTGCGGCATGATTAAGACGCTTTTCCCGGATCTGCATTTCTATGTACCAAAGGACGGAGAATACGGAACCGCGATCGGTACTGCGCTGGCAGCCAAATGCTGTCTGAAGCACATCGCAGGATAGAGCAGAGAAGAAGAAAATTCTCGAATTTTTACGCCAAAACCCAGATGAAATATACGGGTTTTGGCGTATTTTTTGTTGAATGAACAAAGAAAAATATAAAATACATGGAAAAAACACAAACTTAAATTGACAAACGCGACGGATGGTGCTATAACCAAAATATCTTTGCAGAAGGTTTTTAGGGAGGCAGGACAAATGGAACAGATTGAAAAGACAACACAACTTTACGAAGGCAAAGCGAAAAAAGTATACAGCACCAACGATCCGAATTATGTGATCGTATCCTACAAGGATGACGCGACCGCACTGGACGGATTGAAAAAAGGCACGATCATCGGCAAGGGCGTCATCAACAACAAAATGTCAAATCATCTTTGCCGTATCTTGGAGGAAAAAGGGATTCCGACACATTTCGTTGAAGAACGCAACGATCGCGAAACACTGGTCAAGAAGGTATCCATCGTACCGCTGGAGGTCATTATCCGTAATATTTCCGCGGGTTCCTTCGCGAAACGCTACGGTGTGGAGGAAGGCATCGTCTTTGACGCACCGACGATCGAATTTTCCTATAAAAACGATGAACTGCATGATCCTCTGCTGAACGCTTATCATGCGCGTGCGCTGGGTCTGGCAACGGAAGAAGAGATTGAGACCATCAAACGTTATGCATTCCGCGTCAACGAGATCCTCAAGGCATACTTCCTGGAACGCAAGGTCAAACTGGTGGATTTTAAGATGGAATACGGCAGACTGGCGGACGGCACGATTGTGCTGGCAGACGAGATTTCACCGGACACCTGCAGATTCTGGGACAGCGAGACCAACGAAAAGCTGGATAAGGACCGTTTCCGCCGCGATATGGGCGGCGTCGAGGACGCATATCACGAAATGATGCACCGCGTGTTCGGCGCGTAGCGCAGGAGGATGATATGAGTAGTTTGAGAGAAGAATGCGGCGTATTCGGCGTGTTTTCACCGCAGACCGCGGATGTAGCAAGCACTGCCTATTACGGACTGTTCGCGCTGCAGCATCGCGGGCAGGAGTCCTGTGGGATTGTGGTCAACGATGACGGCATCTTTCAGTCCTATAAAGATACCGGACTGGTCAACGATGTGTTTACCCCGCAGATTCTGGCAGAGCTTGGCGAGGGCAATATGGCGGTCGGGCATGTGCGCTACGGCACAACAGGCGGCAATGACCGCAGCAACGCGCAGCCGATCGTCGTCAATCATATCAAGGGCCGCATGGCGCTGGCACACAACGGCAATATCGTCAACTGCGAGCAGCTCCGGCGTGAACTGGAGCTGGAAGGTTCGATTTTTTCGACCACGAGCGATACCGAGGTCATTTCCTATATCATCACCAAGGAAAGACTCAAGGCGCCGTCCATCGAACAGGCGGTTAATCAGGCGATGCGGCGTGTCAAAGGCGCCTACTCTCTGGTTATCATGTCGCCATCTAAACTCATCGCGGTACGCGATGCACACGGTTTTCGTCCGCTTTGCTACGGCAAGACCGCGGATGGTCGTTATGTTGTCGCCTCCGAAAGCTGCGCCCTGGACGCGGTCAGTGCGCAGTTTGTTCGCGACATCCGGCCGGGTGAGATCCTCGTCTTCGATCAGGACGGCGTGCGTTCGATCACCGATCACTGCGGCAAGACGGACGGCTCGCTGTGCGTATTTGAATATATCTACTTCGCACGTCCGGATTCTGTCATCGACGGCTGTAGCGTGCACAATGCGCGGATGCGTGCGGGCGCGTTTCTGGCGCTCGAACACCCGGTGCAGGCAGATGTCGTTATCGGCGTGCCGGATTCCGGTCTGGACGCGGCGGTAGGCTATGCGAAACAGGCGGGGATACCGTATGAGATTGGCTTTATCAAGAATAAATATATTGGCAGAACCTTCATCCAGCCGGGGCAGAAGAGCCGCGAGGACAAGGTCAAGATCAAGCTGAACCCCATCGCGGACGTCGTGCGGGGCAAACGGGTCGTGATGATCGATGATTCCATCGTACGCGGCACGACCAGCGCGCGGATTGTCAAGCTGCTGCGGGAGGAAGGCGCGAAGGAGATCCACATGCGTGTCTCGGCACCGCCGTTTTTGAACCCTTGCTATTACGGTACGGACATCGATTCCCGCGAAAATCTGATCGCGGCGAAGCATACGGTCGATGAGATCGCACAGATCATCGGTGTCGATTCGCTCGGCTATCTCAGTGTGGAAAATGTAAAACAGATCGCCAAGGGTCTGCATGGCGCAGGCTACTGCACAGCGTGCTTTAACGGCGACTATCCGACAGAGATCCCGGAAACGACCTCTAAAAATCGCTTCGAGTCGAAGATTTCGGCGCAGACGGCAAGAGAAGAGCGATAGAGAGTGGGGAAAGTGTGCATAACGAAGTCTGAGATTTTTATGCGCACATGGCGCACACGCATGCGCACCGCTTCGCAAGGTGCTTTTGTTGAGATTCCGGAAACATCGCACAGCGATATTTCCGGGGTAATAAAAACCGCTGAGAGAGGACTCAGCGGTTGCTGATGGCATAAATGATATGACCGATCTCAGCGATGTAGATGCGCTTTTTGGCGAGGTCTCTCAGCGAGAGCATCCCGACCAGACGCTCGTTTTCGATGACCGGCAGGCGGTGTACCGCATATGTGGAAAATTTCATGGCGGCTGTGTGCAGCTCTTCCTTAGGCGCAGTCGTGACAAGTTTCGTCGTCATGATCTCACCTGCAGTTTTGTCGAAACCATCGCGCATGAGTATGTCGCGGTCTGTGATGACACCGAGCAGATGGCTCTGCGTGTCGCAGACGGGGACCATGCCGACGTTTTCGCTGCGCATACAGGCGATAGCGGCGGTGACGGGGTCCTCCGGCTTCACAGAAGTAATATAGGACGACATCAGGTCTTTGACAAGCATAGGGGGAAACCTCCTTTTGGAATGTACGATTGCTGCGCGCGCTATGCGGCAGTGCGTTTCGCATATGAGCCAATCGGCATACGAAGTACTGATACGGAAACAAAAAGACGCTTTGCAGCGTCTTTTTATTTGCATCTGTTTCATTTGCTTTTGTTTGCCCTGCTGATGGGAATAGCTTTGCCGTTTCCCGCGCTTTTTATACATGAATCGGCTGTGTACATGTATCAGATATGCGGCTGTGCGGCTGCATGTATCGGTGTCGCAGAATGCTTACGCCTTGCGGCTAGAGCGTTTTGACACGATCCAGACGCCAGAAGCTTCTGGAGAACAGCAGTAAAATCGCATAGATCTCCAGTCTGCCTGCAATCATCAGGAAGGTCAGAAAAAGCTGCGAAAAACCGTTGAACATGCCAAAATAGCCGCTGCAGCCCGGTGTGCCGAGCGCCATGCCGGTGTTGGTGAAGATAGCAAGCGCGGTCGTGATCGTCGTTTCCAGATCAAAATTGTTCCAGGACAGAACCAGACAGGAAAAGAAAAAGACACCGAAAAACAGCATGATATGTGTGGTGATCGCGGAAACCTTATCCGCAGAGATCGCCTTGCCGTCGACGACAACCGCTTTGACCGCATTCGGGTGAATCTGTCTAAAGATACCGCGATTGACGAGTTTGACCAGCACGATGATACGAATGACCTTGAGTGAACCGGAGGTGGACATACAACAACCCCCGATGAACAGGAGACTGAACAGGACCACGATGGCAAAGGTCGGCCATTCCGTATAATCGCAGACATAATAGCCGGAGGTGGAGATGAAAGAGACCACCTGACAGAGTCCGTCCTTGATCGCCTGCCAGAGGCTGGCATACGTTCCGCTGCCCCAAAGCGAAAGGGCAATCAAAAGTGTCGCAGCAGCGATGATGACGCCGAAAATGCGCACCTCGATATTCTTGAGCAGTGCTTGCGGATTGCCGCAGAGCATGAAGTAGTACAATGTGTAATTCAAGGACGAGAGAATGGTAAACAGCATGACCACCGCGCGGATATAGGTGGAGGTAAATGCAGCAGCATTGCTCGAAGTGATGACCAGACCGGCGGTACTGATACTGCTAAAGGTATTCACCAGCGCATCAAAGGGCGAGAGCGGACCAAGTGAAAGCAGGATGAATTCCGATACCGAAAAGGTGATGTAGGTCAGATAAAGGACTTTTCCAGTGTCTGAAAAGTGGCTTCCGATTTTTTCCAGGGTCGGTCCGGTTGCCTCCGCAGAAGCAATCGATTGTCCGCTAATCCCCAGTACCGGAAAGATGGATACCAAAAGCACCAGGATTCCGATGCCGCCGAGCCAGTTGGAGACAGCCTTCCAGAGCAGCAGGCAGCGCGGCAGATCATCCAGTTCAAAGACGGTGCAGCCGGTCGTGGTAAACCCTGCGACTGACTCAAAATAGCAGCTGACAAAGGAGTAGCCCTGTCCGCAGTAATAAAAAGGGAAAGCCCCGATAAAAGAGCAGAAAATCCAGCTCAGGCAGGCAATCAGATAGCCTTCGTGAAAATGCAGCTTGATCTTGTCAAAATGCATCTGTGTCAGAATAACAAAACCGACGCAAATACAAAAAAGGCTGACAATAAAGAGCGGAGAAGCTGCCTGCCATTCCCGGAAATGCAGTCCCAAAGCAGCACAAGGCAGCATAAAAAGTCCCTCGATCAGGGTCAGAACTCCCAGTATTTTGATGAGTACACGAACATTGATATGCATGACAAAACCCCTTTATTTTGTTTTGTTCGGATTCCAGTAAAACTTTGAAAACAAAGCAAAAACTGTAATCAGCTCTAATCGACCGATCAGCATCAGAAATGCGCATACAACGGTCGAAAAATCTGACAAAACCGAAAAATTGCAGGTTGGTCCAACGAAATGAAATCCCGGACCGATATTGCCGACACAAGTAGCGACCGCGGAGAAACTGGATATGAAGTCCAGATTATCGACAGAGACCAACAGCGTGCCGATAAAAATAACTGCAATATAGGTCAGAACGAAATTCGTGATCTTGATGACTACCTCAGTCGGCAGCTCCGCATCATTGAGCGTGATCGGTACGATACGGTTTGGATGCAGGCGCAGCGAAAAGCTTCTGCGGATCAGCTTCAGACAGACCAGAATCCGCACGCATTTGACGCCGCCGGAGGTGGATGAGGAGCAGCCGCCGAAGAACAGCAGGCATAGAATGACCATCCTTGAAAACGTCGGCCAGATATCGTAGTCTGCCGTTATGTAGCCTGTCGTTGTCATAACGGAAACGACTTGAAAGGCACTGTCCAAAAGCGATTGCAGCGGTCGGTGAAACTGCGAAAAAATCTGATTTGCCGCAAACACCAACAGGGAAGCAGCTCCCATGATCGTCAGATAGAATCTGATTTCTTCATCGCGGAGGAGGGCAGCCAGCCCGCGCTTGCGGGTCAAGGTTAGATATAGCAGATTGAAATTCATTCCTGCCAGAACCATGAACAGCAGAATGACAATCTGTATATACGGGCTGTCAAAATGCGCGACGCTGTTGTTGTAATTGGAAAATCCGCCGGTTCCAATCGTACCGAAGCTGTGAATGAACGCATCGTAAAAGCTCATACCGCCGAACTTGAGCAGCAGCACCTCTGCAAGCGTAAAGCCCAGATAGAGCAGATAAAGGTTGCGTGCGGTATCGGAAAAGTGTGCGGTCAGCTTGTCCTTGGTCGGACCCGGCGTCTCTGCATTCGCAGCGATCTGCCCGCTGATGCCGAGCACCGGGAGCAGTGCCATGACGAAAACGACGATACCCATACCGCCAAGCCAGTGTGTAAAGGAACGCCAGAACAGAAGCGATCTCGGCATGGCTTCGATATCAGTCAGGATCGAAGCGCCCGTCGTGCTGAAACCAGAGCAGGATTCAAAAAAAGCGTCCGCTGCTGAAGGGATCGCGCCGGACAGCCAGAAGGGCAGCGCACCGATGACGGAGCAGAGCAGCCAGCTGACGGACACCACAAGAAAGCCGTCCCGGACTTTCATTTTTGCCTGAGAAGGCTTGCAAAACTGTCTGATAAGAAGGCCAACGAAAAGGCAACCTGCCAGCACAGTGGCAAACGCCTTGCCGCTGCTGTTTTCACGGGTGTATAACGCGATTAGCAGCGGAATCAGCATCGAGACAGCCAATACCAGCAGCATGGCGCCTTGTATGCGGAGGGTATGATGAAACTTTGCACCCATACGTATCCTTTCTTGTGTCGTTTCTGTTTATCTTAAAAGACCGCGTTTGATGGTCATCAGCTTTTCGAGTTCGCCGATGTCCGAAAGCAGACAAAAGATGGTGACTTTATCATCTTCATGAATCATCGTCTGTCCGTTTGGAATGATGACGTGGTTGCCGCGGTGAATGGCAGCAATCAGCACGCCATCCGGCAGTTGAATCTGCGCAAGCGGTACATTGGCAAGCTTCATATCGTTGGTGGCGATGATTTCCATGATTTCCGCCTGCCCTTGAATCAGCAGAGAGGAAATGATGCGCTTAGAGCCTTGAATGTAGCGCAGAATTGTACTGGCGATGATATCCAACGGGTTGAGCACCATGTCAATGCCCATCTGCTCGATGAGATCCTTGTAGCTTTCGCGGCTGACCTTGGAAATGACGTCCTCGACCTTGACTTGCTTGGCAATCAGTGCGAGCAGGAGATTTTCCTCATCCAGACCGGTCGCAGCGATGAAAGCGTCCATTTCTTCGAGATTTTCCTCCTCCAGCAGAGATTGATCGGTCGCGTCGCCATGCAGCACCATGACATCATCCAGATGCGTGGAGAGATAGTAACAGCGATCCTTGTCCTTTTCGATGATCTTGACGGCAATGCCGAATTCTGAGAGTCGCTTGGCAAGGTAAAAGCCGGTTTTGCCGCCGCCGGCGATCATGACCTTTTGCAGATTGGTATATTTGCCGCGCTCGTAAACGCGGTTATGCAGCTCGGTGATCTCGTTTTTTTCACCGATCAGATAGACGGTATCGTGATCCTCAACGATGGTGTCGCCATGCGGGATGATGATCTTACCGTTTCTGGAGATTGCAACGATCAGCATGTTCGGCAAAAGATGCGGCACCTGACGCATGGTAAGATTGATCAGACGGCTCATGCGTTTGACGTTGAACTGCACCATGGAGACTTTGCCGCTGGTAAAGATGCCGTTGGTCAGTGTATATTTTTCGACCAGGTACTTGTAGATCTCCAGTGTGATGGAAAGGTCCGGGTTGACGATGTGATCAATGTTGAGCGTTTCCTTGATAAAGTCAATCTGATTCATATGCTCCGGATCGCGTACGCGGGCGATGACCTTAGCGCAACCTATTTTTTTGGCAAAGGACGCGATGATCATGTTCTTTTCATCGCTGTCTGTGCAGGCAATCAGAAAATCGAAGGTGCCAATGGCGCTTCGTCTGAGCAGGCTGACCTGTTTGGCGTTGCCGACGACCGTCATGACATCGTACTGTTGGGAAATGCGATTGATGATCGCTTCGTTTTGATCTATGATGGTAATGGAATGATCGCCTCCGGTCAGCGCATTGGTCACTTTGAGACCAAGCTTGCCGGCACCGACAATGGCTATTTTCATGAAAACCTCCTATATTGCTTCATTGGTATATTATCAAAACACGTTTTCGATTATTTTGCAAGCAAAAAAAATGTTAAGAAACTGCAAGCGGCAGCAAGTGTAAACGTTACGAATCTATTCTAACATAATATTTATAATTTGCAAGTCATTGTCGTTTCATGTACAATAGAAAGTACGAAATATCACAGGAGGCATTTATGAAAATCAAACGACTGGTCGGCGGGAGCTTAGAAAGCAACGGTTATATCATCAGCCGCATGCGCGGCGGGAGCTGTTATGTCATTGATCCGGGCTATGAGCCGAAAAGGTTTATCGCATATATTGCAGAACAGGGACTTGCGATGCAGGGGGTGATCCTGACACATCATCATTATGACCATGTGGGTGGCGCGGAGAAGCTGCGCGATTATTTTGAATGTCCGGTCATGATGCACGAGCAGGATGCGTTTGTCTATCGGCAGCCGGTGGACAGACTGCTCGCGGACGGTGACGAGATCGATCTGGACGGGGAGACGCTGCGCGTTTATCACACGCCGGGGCATACGCGGGGCTCGATCTGCATGTTGTCGGAAAAGAGCAAGGTGGTGTTCACCGGAGATACGATCTTTGATACCGATCTGGGACGGACGGATTTGGCGGACGGCAGTCCGCAGGATATGATAAGGTCCTGCAAAGCGGTGATCGACAAATGGTCAAACGACTACACGATTTATCCGGGGCATGACGGCGCTGCGACGATGAAGCAGGTGCGGCAGTATAATCAGGAATTTTTGGATTGTCTGGAGAAATGAGGCGGTATATGAAAAAAGATGATAAGACGAGAGCCGCGGCCGCGAGTTCCGCTCCGGTTTACGGCGGTGACTTTGATTTTGATACGATCCGCATGATCGCGCTGGATCTGGACGGGACGACGCTGACGCGGAACGGTCTGACGCGCAGAACGAAGGAAACACTGGAGGAAGCGATCCGGCGCGGTATCCATGTGGTCATTGCAACAGGGCGCGTTTATGCCTCGCTGCCGGAAGCGGTGAAAAACATACAGGGCTTGCAGTATATCATTACCTCCAATGGTGCGCATATTTCGGATGCGGCGACCGGGGAGATTCTTTACTCCGACTGCATGGATCCGGAGGCGGTAGATCTCGTTTTGGAAATTTTGCCGCAGGAGCCATATCCGGTGGAGGTGTTTACCGGGGGAAAAGCCTATATTGCGCGGAATATTTACGAGGATCTCGCACAGAATGGGTCGGATTTTATGAGCGCGAAGTATGTCCTGCGGACACGTACGCCTGTGGATGATATTTACGCGCTGATGCGGGAGCATCGGGAGGCTATCGAAAATATCAATGTTCACTTTGCGGCGCAGGAAGCACGTATGGCAATGTGGGAACGCTTTGCGAAGCTGCCGCATATGACGGTGACGTCCTCCACGCACCACAATATCGAAATCGGCGGCGTGACGACCAGCAAAGCCGCAGCACTGGCAGAGGTCTGCGGCAGACTGGGGCTGGAATTGCCACACGTGATGGCGTTCGGCGACAGCCCCAACGATTTGACGATGCTGCGGGAATGCGGGTTCAGTGTGGCGATGGGCAACGCGACACCGGACATCAAAGCTGCCGCGGATTATGTGACGATCACCAATGAAGAGGAGGGCGTGGTCTATGCGATTCGCACCCTGCTGTTTCGCGAAAAGGACGGTGTGCCGCCGCGCGCATCACTGCGCAGGCGGCTGGCGGCGTGGATGCGAGGCAGGCGATAGAGAGCAGGACGTATGGTCGCGCGAATGGAAAGTACTTGTTTTCCATGTATGAAACGATGCATGGAAACAGGGCTTTCTTTTTTTGTGCGCCTTTTGTGCGCCGCGGGAGAGGCACAAAGGAATATCATGATTCATGGGAAAATATGTATTGACAATAAATAAGATTTATAGTAATATTTATCTATATAAATGGAACAAAAAGGATATAATGGAATGAACGACAAAAACAGCAAAAATAAGGATGTTGGGCGCGCAGGGGAGGAGCTGGCGGCGCTGCTGCTTTTACAGCGCGGCTATCGCATCCTGGCGCGGAACTTTGCCTGTCGATGGGGTGAGATCGATATTATCGCTGAAAAAGAGGGCGTTCTGCATTTCGTAGAGGTCAAGACACGGCTTAGCGATACCTACGGTGCGGGTAGACTGGCGGTCAACCGACAAAAACAGCGGCATATGCGCGATGCGGCACAGATATATCTGCAGAGATATACGAGGGATTGCCGCGAAATCTCCTTTGATTTAATTGAAATTCAGGCAGAGCAGCTACGAGGCTTATCGGTCTAGCGCATCGGTTGTTTTGTGAATTTTCGTCACCGCTGTCACGTGGTATATGCGCAGGCATTGCGCAAATATTGCAGGAAAACAGCTTACGGCAGGAGAGAAACGAGCGCGGCGGCGCCGCAGTATGAAGCGTTGTACGAAAGAATGAAAAGAAAAAGTATCGCAGAAAAAAAGAAAAGGAAGGAAGGCAAACGATGTTAGCAGTTACAAAGACAGCCGGATTGTCCGGCATCCGCGGCATGGAGGTGACTGTCGAGGTCTCAGCAGAGCGCGGTCTGCCCGCCTATCATGTCATCGGGCTGGGAGATACCGCGGTCAAGGAGTCCGCAGAGCGCGTGCGCGGGGCGATTATGAACAGCGGCTTTGACTATCCAAAAGGCAGGATCACAGTGAATTTATCTCCGGCATGGGTGCGCAAGAGCGGCAGTCACTATGATTTGGCGATTGCGGCGGCGCTGCTGGCGGCACAGGGGCTGATCCCAAGTGAGGTGCTGGAGGGCAAAGCCTTTCTTGGAGAATTAAATTTGAACGGTGAGGTACAGGGCGTGCGTGGCGTGCTGCCGATGATGACCGGGCTGTGCGGCAGAACAGAGACGGTCTATCTGGCCGCGGCGAATCGCAGAGAGGGAGCGCTGGCTGCCAAAGAAAGCGGTACGCATGTCGCAGCGGTCTCCAATCTCAGGCAGCTGGTCGCGAGCCTGCGCGGGGAGGAAGAAACGGTTTTTTGTGAAGCTGAGGCAGAGGAGGGGCTTGCGCAGAGCAGCGATGCGGCTGCCTGTGCGGAGCTGGACTTTGCGGATGTCAAGGGACAGCAGACCGCAAAGGAGGCGATCACGATCGCAGTCGCGGGTGGACATGGCATTTTGCTGCTCGGTTCGCCGGGCACAGGAAAAACGATGCTGGCCAGGCGCATTCCAACCATTCTGCCTGCGATGACGCAGGCAGAGCAGTTAGAGACCTCGATGATCTATTCGGTTGCCGGTAAACTGAACGACAGCATGCCAATCATGCGGCAAAGACCATTTCGCGAGCTGAACAGCACGACGACACCGGCGGGGATTCTCGGCGGCGGCTTCGATCCGCAGCCCGGTGAGGTTTCCCTCGCGCACAACGGCATTTTGTTTATTGATGAGTTCCTGGAATTCGGGCGTCAAAGGACAGAGCTGCTGCGGCAGCCGATGGAGGAGGGCGAGATTCGCTTGATTCGCCGCGGGCAGCAATTTGTGTTTCCGGCAGCCTTTTCACTGGCAGCCGCCTCCAACCCCTGCCCCTGCGGCTATTTGGGCGACGAGAACCACCCTTGCACCTGTACGCGCACACAGATTGATAAATACCGCGCACACCTTTCCGGTCCGCTCTGCGAACGCATCGATATGTGCGTGGAGATCCGGCGCGTCAGCTATGATTCTCTGACTGCGCCGCTGACCGGCTCCTCTGCGGAAATGCGCGAACAGGTACTCCGCGCGCGGGAATTGCAGCGCGCGCGCTTTCGCGGGACCAATATCAAGTGCAACGCGAGGATGCAGGCGCGTGAGCTGCAGGAATTCTGCTTCCCGGATGCGGAGGGACAGCGCTTCCTGCAGCTCGCGTATGAGCGATATCACCTAAGTCCGCGCCGCTATCACAAAATCTTGAAGCTGGCGCGGACGATCGCCGATGTGCAGGGGGAGGCACAGCTACGGCAGCAGCATCTTGCCGGCGCACTGCAGTATACGCGCTTTTTTGAGGAAGAAAGTTAAGGACGCGACGGGAACAGCGGGAAAAAATAAGTGGAAGTAAGAAAAAGAAATAAAAGCGAAAGTGAGGCAGCAGCATGAGCGAAATCAGCACACAGAAACCAATCAGAGAAACGGCAAGCCGCACGATCCGAACGCTGCGCCCGGCGGATACGGACTATCCACCGATGCTGCGTGATATTCCCGATCCGCCGCCCTGTTTGTATGCCATCGGCGATACCAGCCTGCTACGGCAAAGGGCGCTGGCGGTGGTCGGCTCTCGCAAGTGCAGTGAGTACGGCAAGCGTATCGCCATGCAGATCGGGAAAACAGCGGCGCAGAATCAGGTCGTGCTGGTCAGCGGCATGGCGAAGGGCATTGACAGCTTTGCGCATCTGGGTGCGCTGCGCGCGGGCGGCAAAACCATTGCGGTGCTCGGCAGCGGGGTCGATATCTGCTATCCGCGAGAGAACGCGAAGCTCTATGCGGAGATTGCCGCGAAAGGACTTTTGCTTTCTCAGTTTTCACCGGGTCTGCAGCCCAGACCGCAGACGTTCCCGCAGCGTAACCGCATCATCGCAGGGCTTGCGGAGGCAGTGACCGTCGTGGAGGCAGGAACCAACAGCGGCGCTTTGATCACCGCAGAATATGCCGCGGCGCTCAGCAGAGAGATCTTTGCGGTGCCGGGCAATATCACCAGCGCTTACAGTCTGGGCTGCAACAAGCTGCTCATGGACGGCGCATCCCCGATTGCTGTGATCGACGATATTTTCCTGGGTATGGGGCTGACGCCTGCCGCTGATCCGGAGGAGACTGCGGCGCTCGGCAAGGACGAACAACTCGTGTACCGCCTGATACAAAAGCAAGGGGAGACAAGCATTGATGATCTCTGTCAAAAACTGCAAAAAGATTCGGTCTATGTGACGGGGATTATCAGTGTTTTGGAGATCAAAGGACTGGTTGCGTACCATTTCGGAAAAATTTTTATTGCAAAATGTTAAGTTTCGTACTATTATATGTGTTATTATATACAGTGAATGGATACCCATGGCAGTCAAAGACAGCGTCATACTGTATAACTTGCCTGTAAAAAAGGAAAATAACAAGAAGGAAAATATCATTTTGTGGAGGAAAAATGGCAGCGCAAACAGCGAAAAAAACAGAAGCAAAAGCAAAAGCGGATACCAAATCCGCAGCGAAATCGACGGCGGCGAAAAAGACAAGCGCGAAAAAGACAGGAAGCAAATCCGCGGCGGCGAAAAAAACACTGGTCATCGTGGAATCTCCGTCCAAGGCAAAAACCATCGGCAAATATCTGGGCTCGTCCTATAAGGTCATTGCTTCGGTCGGACATGTCAGAGACCTGCCGAAGAGCAAACTGGGCATCGACGTGGAACACGATTTTGAGCCACAGTATATTCCGATCCGCGGGAAGGGCGATCTGATCAAGGAGCTCAAAAAAGAGGCGAAGGCTGCCGGAAAAGTCTATCTGGCAACCGACCCGGACCGCGAGGGAGAGGCAATCTCCTGGCATCTGGCTTTCCTCTTGGGACTGGACCCGGATCAGCCATGCCGCATCGTGTTCAACGAAATTACAAAGGATGCGATCAAAAAGGCGGTCAAATCGCCGCGTGCCATCGATATCGGACTGGTGGACGCACAGCAGGCGAGACGCGCGCTGGACAGACTGGTAGGTTATCAGATCAGCCCGCTTCTGTGGCGCAAGATTCGCAGGGGCTTGAGCGCAGGGCGCGTGCAGTCCGCGGCGCTCAAGATCATCTGTGACCGCGAAAACGAGATCAGCAATTTCAAACCGCAGGAATACTGGAATATTCAGGTCAAATTCAAGAAGGGCAAGGTCTTTACTGCGAAGGTTGCCGAATATCAGAAGAAAAAAATCAGCATCGCGAGCAAGGCTGAGGCTGACAGGGTTCTTACCGACCTTGCAGGCGGCAGCTATCAGGTGGCAGCTATCGTGCGCAGAGAACGGCAGCGTAAGCCGTTTGCGCCGTTTACGACCAGCAGTCTGCAGCAGGACGCAGCAAATAAGCTGAATTTCACGACCAAAAAGACGATGATGGTCTCCCAGCAGCTCTATGAGGGTGTGGAGGTCAAGGGCGCAGGCACCGTCGGTCTGGTCACCTATATCCGAACCGACTCGGTGCGTATCTCGGAAGAGGCGAAAGCTATGGCGCACGCGTATATCGAAGAGAACTTCGGCAAAAATTATATCGCGAACAATATCTATACGAATAAGAAAAAGGACATTCAGGACGCGCATGAGGCGATTCGTCCCAGCAATATCACACTGGACCCGGAATCCATCAAGGAATCCCTGACCAAGGACCAGTACAATCTGTATAAGCTGATCTGGACGCGCTTCCTCGCCAGTCAGATGGCGCCGGCGGTGTTTGACAGTATGCAGGTCAGCATCGAAAACGGTGCTTACGGGCTGAAAGCATCCGGCTCTAAACTGATCTTTGACGGCTATCAGAAGATATATGCGCCGAATTTCGATGAGGATAAGGACAAATTGCTGCCGGACCTTGCCGAGGGAGAAACACTCAAGGCAGAAGAAGTGCTGCCGGAGCAGAAGTTTACCGAGCCGCCGGCAAGATTTACCGAGGCAAGTCTGGTCAAGGAGCTGGAGGAGAAAAATATCGGTCGTCCAAGTACCTATGCGCCGATCATTGCAACGATTTTAGAAAGAAAATATATCGGCCGCGAAAAGAAGGTACTGGTGCCGACTGATCTCGGATTTTTGGTCACGCAGCTGATGGAGGAATATTTCAAGGAGATCGTCGATACCGGATTTACCGCCGAGATGGAGGATAAGCTGGACGACGTTGAAACCAAGACCTTGGATTGGAAACAGGTGGTGCGGGACTTTTACGGACCGTTTGAAAAGGAACTGGAGATCGCGGATCAGGCGATTGAGAAGGTTGAACTTCCGGTGCAGATTACCGATGAGGTTTGCGAACTCTGCGGCAAGCCGATGGCAATCAAATCCGGGCGGTTCGGAGAATTCCTGGCCTGTACCGGTTATCCGGAATGCAAGAACACCAAGCCGATTGTGAAGTCGACCGGAGTCAAGTGTCCGGACTGCGGCGGCGATATTGTCGCCAAACGCGGGCGCTCCGGCAAAATCTTTTACGGCTGCAGCAATTATCCGACCTGCACCCGCGCGTACTGGTACAAACCGACCGACCGCAAATGTCCGCAGTGCGGAGAACTTTTACTGGAAAAACACACAAAAACCACGAAATATGCATGTTCCAATGATAAATGTGGATATAAGGAATAAAACAAGAGGAGTGTAACAAGATGGTACAATTTCATGCAACCACGATCTGCGCGGTCAGACGCGGTCCGGAGGACGTCTGCATCGGCGGCGACGGACAGGTAACGATGGGCGAACACACCATTATGAAAAACGGTGCGAAAAAAGTCAGAAAGATTTATAAGAATACCGTTGTGACCGGCTTTGCAGGCTCGGTAGCCGATGCGTTCGCACTGACGGAGAAATTCGAAAAAAAACTGGAGGAGCACGCCGGCAATCTTAAAAAAGCGGCGGTGGATCTGGCACAGATCTGGCGTTCCGACAAGGGCATGCGCAGCCTAGAGGCACTGATGATCGTTGCAGACAAGGATTCGATGCTGGTCATCTCCGGCAACGGCGAGGTCATCGAACCGGATCAGGACTTTGTAGCCATCGGTTCGGGCGGCAATTTTGCCTACTCTGCAGCCAATGCGCTGTTCAACAATACCGAGATGGACGCAGAGACCATCGTGCGTGAATCCCTGCGCATCGCAAGCTCGATCTGTGTCTACACGAACAGCAATATTTCTGTGGAAAAATTATAAGGAGGTTCCCACATGGCAGTGAAGAGTAAATTATACAGTATGACGCCGAAGGAAATCGTAGCGGAACTGGATAAATATATCATCGGACAGGAGGAGGCGAAAAAATCCGTAGCCATCGCGCTCAGAAACCGCTACCGGAGAAGTCTGCTTTCCGAGGAAATGAGAGAAGAAATCACACCGAAGAACATTCTCATGATGGGACCGACCGGCTGTGGTAAGACCGAGATTGCGCGCCGCCTCGCCAAGCTGATGGACGCGCCGTTTGTCAAGGTCGAGGCGACGAAGTTTACCGAAGTCGGTTATGTCGGCAGAGATGTCGATTCCATGGTACGTGACCTCGTGGAGGCATCCATGCGCGTGACCAAGCAGAGTAAGCTGGAAGAAAAATACAGCATTGCTGAGGATATCGCCGAGGAAAAGATCGTCGAAGCGATCATTCCGGGAAAGAATAAGAAAAAAGAAGGACAGAGCAGGAATCCGTTCGACTTCATCATGAACAGCGGCGGCTATACCAGCCAGAAGCAGCAATATCTGGACAGCCAATCCGCAAAGGGTGAATCCGCGCCGGAGGAAAACAGCGTGGAAATGGCAAGAGAGCAGGTCAGACAGCAGCTGCGGCAGGGGCTTTTGGAAGAGCAATATATTGAGATTGAAGTGACGGATACGCCGAAGGGCAATCAGCTTGACATGAGCAACGAGGGCATGAGCATTGCCATCGGCAACATCTTCGGCGATATGATACCGCCGAAGACCAAGAAGAAAAACTGCAGGGTCAAGGACGCGCGCAGAATCCTGCGCGAACAGGAGGCGCAGAAGCTGATCGATATGGATCAGGTGACCGATGAGGCGATCGAAAATGCGGAGCAGAATGGCATCATCTTCATTGACGAGATCGATAAGATCGCTTCCGGCTCCCGCATGACCTCCGGCGCAGATGTGTCCAGAGAGGGCGTGCAGCGTGATATACTGCCGATTGTTGAGGGCAGCGTGATCAATACGAAATACGGTCCGGTGCGCACCGACCACATTCTGTTTATCGGCGCGGGTGCATTTCATATCGCAAAGCCGACCGATTTGATTCCGGAGCTGCAGGGACGTTTCCCGATCCGTGTGACGCTCGACAGCTTGAGCAAGGCGGATTTCGTGGAAATCCTGACTAAGCCGGAGAACGCACTGATCAAGCAGCATAAGGCGCTTTTGGAAACCGAGGGTATCGAAGTGGAATTCACCGAGGGTGCCATCGACCAGATCGCAACGATCTCCTTTATGATGAACGACCAGACCGAAAACATCGGCGCCAGACGACTGCACACGATTCTCGAAAAGCTGCTGGAGGACATTTCTTTCAATATTCCGGAGATGGAGGAGGATAAGCTGACCATCGACGAGGATTATGTCAAGGAGAGATTCCAGGAAACCATCCATGCGGAGGATCTGGACCGTTATATCTTATAGTTCAAATCAAAACCGATCAGACGTGCGGAACGGGCGGCAAGTCCGACCTCCGCGCGTTGTTGTATGGAAAATGGACGGAAACATGGGAAGAGAATTTTTAGAGAAGATCAGAAAAATGAACTGGGTGCTCAGCGAGAGCACGACAGGCAAACTATCCTATACGGATCTGAGCCGCATTTTGAGCGAGCTGATACGCGCCAACGCGTATATCATCGATGCACAGGGACGGGTGCTGGGTGTCGGCTACACGAATGCGGAGGACACCTCCACCTATACGGATGAGCTGGGCTTTGAAAAGATCCCAGAGGCGAACAACCGCAATCTGCTGAAGCTGACGGAGACGCAGGTCAATCTGCTCGGTGAGGAGCTGAAGGCTATTTTGGGTGAAGACTATCCGCTCACAGACAAATATCACATGTTCATTCCGTCGGTCTGCGGCGGCAAGCGTCTGGGCACAATCCTGCTTGCCAAATATGGCGAGGCGTTTACAGACGAGGCAGTCGCGCTCGGTGAATACGGGGCGACGGTCGTCGGACTGGAGATCCAGCGCAACGATCAGCTGGCAATGATCCACGAACGCAATCTGCGGATGGCGGTGGATATGGCGATCTGCAGTCTTTCTTACTCGGAGCATGATGCACTGCAGAAGATCCTCGCACAGATGGAGGAGGACGAGGACGTCATCGTAGCCAGCAAGATCGCAGCCAAATACAAGCTGACGAATTCCGTCATTGTCAGTGCGCTCAAAAAAATGGAGAGTGCGGGCATTCTGGAGACCAAATCGCTCGGCATGAAGGGCACTTATATCAAGGTCGTAAACCCTTATCTCAAAAAAACACTGACCGCCTGACGACATCGGCGCGGCAGTACAGCAATACAAAGTCGGAACCAACCCCCTCGGCATCGCATAAACTGTCTGAGGGGGCTTTTGTATGATGCGCAGAGCGGGAGTGATCATTTTGGGGATTCTGATGGTGATAGGCGGGAGCCTGTGGCTGTTCAAGGATGCTTATGGGAAAAATATTGCGGGCGCGGCAGAGGACATCGCTGTCAACATGGTCGCGGTCAAGATCAATCAGAGCTTAAAAAAAGGCTTCTGCAGTGAGGCATTTGCGGGACAGCTTTTGCGCGTGGAGCGCGATGACAGCGGCAATATCCAATATATAGAGCCGGATACAAGGCTCATAAACCGGCTCGTCATGGATTTTGCGGGCGGCGTGAAGGAAACTTATGACCCGGACGAGATCGAATGCTGTGAGGTGAATCTGGGCGTGATGACAGGCAGCCGTTTCTTGTCGCAGCTGCCGTTTCGGGCAACAGTCAAGGTCCAGCCGCTGAGTCTGACGAAGATCACCTGCAGCACAGGCTTTGAGACGCAGGGCATCAACCAGACGCGCTACTATGTGCAGTGCAATGTGGAGAGCCAGGTGCGCGTGCTCGCGCCGTTCACCAACAAGACCGCGGAGATTAACCGAAGCTATCAGATCGCTGAAGCCGTCATCGTCGGACGTGTGCCGGACAGCTACGTTGTCGTGCCGCAGGAAAGCATTCTCGATGCGGCAGAATTTTGAGGAAAGCACAGGGGGCTGTCGCCTTGGCGATCATCTCCCCCCCTTTTTGCCGTTCAACGAAACAATCACCACACAGTACAGCGCTATCACACACCACCTAGACTGTACGCATGGCATACCACTTCGCACACACTGCCAGCACAGCCACTGAGACACGATGCCCCTAATGCCGCATACAGCCCACGCCCCCCGGTGCTTTTGCCATCCAAAGAAACAATCACCGTGAGACTTCTCAATAGCCTTGCTGTAACATAAAAGTCACCCGTAGAAGGTGGCAATGTCAGTTCATGATTCAGCGTCAAATCATACGCACTATAGCTTTTCCATTTCCTCCGGTGTCAGCCCGGTAGCTTGCCGAATCTGCGCAAAATCTAAGCCAAGCTGCATGAGGTTTCGCGCGATCTCTTGTTGTTTCTGCGCCGCGCCTTTCGCAAGTCCCGCAGTTTCGCCTTTGGTGAAGCCAATTTTTTCTCCGTATTTTTCGCCGTCCTCGTAGGCTTCGCGAGCGCGGATCTCCGCAAATTCTTCTACTGTAATTTCGTTGAAAAGCATGCCTGTCACCTCCCGGCTGTGTTTTCGCAGAAAGTC
>ERZ856578.992-NODE-992-length-56607-cov-5.707713_pt1 | contig 56607 bp, 44 predicted proteins | sample MGYA00514384_ERZ856578 | MGnify/ENA primary metagenome ERZ856578 (study PRJEB29103, sample SAMN06111958) | human gut metagenome | biome: human gut; feature: ankylosing spondylitis patient; material: healthy_person | host: Homo sapiens | place: China:Hangzhou...
TGGCGGTCGGCCAGCGCTTTATCAACGGCTTTGGCGACGATGGCGTCGATCTGTTCCTGAGTAAATTCTTGCGCCATTACAGAGGTAAGCGGAAAAAACGCGGCGATAACCGCCATGGTTAATGGAAGCTTTTTTATCATTGTCATGAGTTTCTCAATATAGGTTAATTTTATTCAGACAATAACCAGCCTATTCTGAGCTGACAGAATATGTCGCTATCATCAGAACAAGTTATTTTTTATTTTGTACGGTCACAGAGGCATTACACAATTATCGTTACCCTTCCTCCTTCGCTGATATTAAACAAATGGTCTTTCGCGACTAACAAAAAAAAAAACACAGCACGAACCAATAAACGCTATTTCCCAGCAGCGGATAGACGGAGCAATACATGCCCCCGCGGGAGCATGTCAGCCAAATTTAACCAAAGATATAGGTATTGACGAGATTTTCGAGTAATTCCTGACGCCCGCTCTGAGGCTGCGGATTCAGATTATGCTGCTCAGCGTACCGGGCAATATTATCCAGCGACATGCGGCCGGCCATAATTTGTTGCCCCAGCTCGCCCTGCCAGCCGGCATAGCGTTTTGCCAGAGCCCGATCGAGCTTGCCATCCTCAATCATGCGCGCGGCCAGCTTGAGGGACAGCGCCATCACGTCCATGGCGCCAATATGGCCATAGAACATGTCGTATTTGTCGGTGCTCTGCCGGCGAACTTTGGCGTCAAAGTTCAGGCCGCCGGTGGTGAATCCCCCGGCTTTGAGGATCTCATACATCACCAGGGTATTTTCTTCCACGCTGTTCGGGAACTGATCGGTATCCCAGCCGAGCTGCGCATCGCCGCGGTTGGCATCAACGGAGCCGAAAATGCCCAGCGCGATGGCGCTGGCGATTTCATGATGGAAAGAGTGCCCCGCCAGGGTGGCGTGGTTGGCTTCAATGTTCACCTTGATCTCATTTTCCAGACCAAACTGCTTCAGGAAACCATACACCGTCGCGACATCGTAATCGTACTGATGCTTGGTGGGCTCCTGCGGTTTCGGCTCGATAAGCAGCGTGCCGCCAAAGCCAATCTTATGCTTATGCTCCACCACCATCTGCAGGAAGCGGCCAATCTGCTCACGCTCCTGGCGCAGATCGGTATTCAGCAGGGACTCGTAACCTTCGCGGCCGCCCCACAGAACATAGTTTTCGCCGCCGAGCTGGTGGGTAGCGTTCATGGCGGTCACCACCTGCGTGGCCGCCCAGGCAAACACCTCCGGGTCGGGGTTGGTCGCCGCCCCGGCGCCGTAGCGCGGATGGGTAAAGCAGTTGGCGGTGCCCCACAGCAGTTTCACGCCGGTTTGCTGCTGTTTCTCCGCCAGCACCTCGGTCATGATGGCGAAATTATGCAAATACTCTTTCAGCGACGCGCCTTCTGGCGAGACGTCGACATCGTGGAAGCAGTAATACGGCACGTTGAGCTTGTAGAAAAATTCAAACGCCACGTCCGCTTTGCGTTTGGCCATTTCCAGCGCATCGCCCGCGGCCTGCCAGGGACGCTCAAACGAGCCGGCGCCAAACATATCCGCGCCATTCCAGCAGAAATTATGCCAGTAACAGGCGGCAAAACGCAGATGATCTGCCATGCGTTTTCCCAGCACGATTTCATCCGGATTATAGTGGCGAAACGCCAGCGGATTATCGGTTTTGGGTCCGGCAAAGCGAACGCGATCAACCTGGTCGAAATAGGTTTGCATGATGAACTCCGAAATTGAGAAACAGGAAAATTAACAACTGTGACACATCGTGTATTCTCATCGTCGGTTGCTCAATTACGTTATTTCACTCGGCGATTGAGAAAATGCTCAAATGTGAGCCATCTCGCAAATAAAACTATTTTAAATATCTCGCTTCGCGCGCGTATAGAGTACACTTCCTGGGGAATTCAGGTATCCATACCAAATTAAAATGCCGGTTTTGTCACAATGCCTGTCTGCCCGAAAATTAGCGGCAGATAACGGTTCAACGCAGGCGATACAGGCCTTTGCTTCGAGGATCACAGAAGTAAAAAAACATAATTACGTAATTTAAAAACGTAATAGATTCTTCCAGGTCAACTGTGTCAGAAAGTGTTTCACCTACACAAAACAAACCGGAGTCTGCTTAGAATGAGTAAAAACATAATGCACAGTCGGCATGATGAATATCATAAATTAACCCGTGGAGAACGAATTGGTTATGGCATGGGCGACTTTGCGCAAAACCTGGTTTTCGGCACAATTGGGGGTTTTCTGGCTTTGCATATGCTGACGGTAAATACCATCAGCACGGCAACGGCAGGCTTTATTTTTCTTTTTGTCCGTATCATTAATGTGTTTTGGGATCCGATGGTCGGAACCTATGTGGATAAGCGAACCTCGAAAGCAGGGAAATATCGCCCCTGGCTGTTACGAGCCGGCGTGCCGCTGGTGATCCTGTCGGCATTACTGTTCGCGCCAATTCCTGGGGTGAAAGGTTCGGTGGCTTTCGCCTTTATTATTTATCTGGCGCTGGACCTGGTTTATTCCTTAGTCAATATTCCCTATGGCTCGCTGAATGCCTCGCTGACCCGCGACCCGGAATCGATCGATAAGCTGACCAGTACCCGCATGATGCTGGCCAACAGCGCCAACCTGCTGGTCTATACCCTGTTCCCGATGTTTGTGCAGATGGCGGCGCCGAAAGATCGCAGCCTGAAAGACACCGGCTTTTTTGGCCTTGAGCTGAATCTCGGCAACTATACCGATCCGTCGGCGAACTACGCCTGGTTCGGCGTGTACGCCATCTATATGATCATCGGCGCGGTGGCCCTGTTTATCTGCTACAAATGCACCAAAGAACGCGTTGTCGCGACCGCCGAGCAGACCGCCAACGTCAAAACTACCGACCTTTTCCACGAGCTCAGACATAACCGTCCGCTGGTTATTCTCGGCATGTTCTTTATGCTGGCCTTTACCTTCATGTTCTTCATGAACACCGTTAACGGCTTCTTCAACCAGTTCGTCGTCGGCCACTCAGAATGGATGGGCGCCGTGGGTCTCGTCGCGTCTATTCCCGGCATCGCCTTCCCGGTGTTCTGGCCGAAACTGAAAAAAATCTTTGGTAAAAAAGGCTTCTTCCATCTGTTCCTCGCCATGTTCATCGTCGGCGAACTGCTGACCTACGTCTGGTCCCGCGAAGGGATGCACGACGCCCTGTGGCTGGCCTACATCGCCACCTTTATTAAACAGTGGGGCTTAACCTCCGCCACCGGCTTTATGTGGGCGCTGGTACCGGAAGTTATCGCGTACGGCGAATTAAAATCGGGCAAACGCAATGCCGCCATTATCAATGCCATTATGGGACTCTTCTTCAAGATCGGCTTCACCATCGGCGGCGCTATCCCGCTGTGGCTGCTGGCGGTGTATGGATTTAATGAAAGCGGCGCCGTGCAGAGCGCCAGCGCCATCGATGGGATCATTATGACCGCGGTGTGGATCCCAATCGCGCTGGCCGCTATTTCGATGGTGATCATGCAGGTTTATCCGATCTCCGATAAACATGTTACCGACATCAACCGTCAGCTGGATGAGATCCGCGTGTAGTTAAAAAAAATTATAAATCAGACCGATCCTTAACTTTCCATTTTAAAAGGTGTAATGAAATGTCACTTATTCAAAACCCGATATTACGCGGCTTTAATGCCGACCCCAGTATTATTCGCGTCGAGGATACGTACTATATTGCCAACTCGACGTTTGAGTGGTTCCCGGGCGTGCGTTTACATGAGTCGAAAGACCTGAAAAACTGGAACCTGCTGCCTTCGCCGCTCTCCACTACCACCCTGCTGGACATGAAGGGCAACCCCTCCTCCGGCGGCATTTGGGCGCCGGCGCTCTCCTGGGCCGATGGGCAATTCTGGTTGGTGTATACCGATGTGAAGGTCACCGAAGGCGCCTTTAAAGACATGACCAACTACCTGACCACGGCGAAGGATATTCGGGGCCCGTGGAGCGACCCGATCAAGCTGAACGGCGTCGGGTTTGACGCCTCGCTGTTCCATGACGACGATGGCCGGAAATATATCGTCCAGCAAACCTGGGATCACCGGGAGTACCATCACCCCTTCGATGGCATTACCTTAACGGAGCTGGATACCAACACGCTGAAGTTAATGCCGGAAACCGCGCGCACCATCTACCGCGGCACCGCCGTGGCGCTGGTCGAGGGGCCGCACCTCTATAAACTGAACGGCTACTACTATCTGTTTGCCGCCCAGGGCGGCACCGTGTTTACCCACCAGGAGGTGGTGGCGCGGTCGAAAACCCTCGAGGCCGACAGCTTCGAAACCGAGCCGGGTGACGTGTTCTTAACCAACGTCGACACGCCGGACAGCTACATCCAGAAACAGGGCCATGGCGCGCTGGTCTCCACCCCGGAAGGCGAATGGTATTACGCCTCGCTCTGCGCCCGGCCATGGAATCGCCCGGGGGAATCCATCTACGACCCGCGCGGCTGGTCAACCCTCGGCCGGGAAACCTCGATCCAGAAAGTATACTGGGACGACGAAGGCTGGCCGCGTATTGAAGGCGGTCACGGCGGAAAGACCTTCGTCGAAGGGCCGAAAGACGCCATCTTCACCGAAAGCGCCAGCGATAATAGCCAGCAGGATGACTTTACCTCGCCAGCGCTCGACCCGAACTGGAATACCCTGCGAGTGCCGTTTACGGCCAAAATGGGCACCACCGGCGACGGCAAATTAACCTTAATCGGCCAGGGTTCGTTAGCCAATACGCATGACCTGTCGCTGATTGCCCGCCGCTGGCAGGCCTTCTATTTTGACGCCGCGGTGAAGGTGAAATTCGAGCCCTTCAGCTATCAGCAGATGGCCGGGTTAACGAATTACTATAACGACCGCCACTGGAGCTTTGTCTTCCTGACCTGGAATGAAATTAACGGCAAGGTCATCGAAGTCGGCGAAAATAACCGCGGGAAATACACGTCGTACCTGAAAGATAACGCCATCAAGGTGCCGGACGGCGTGGAATACATCTGGTTCCGGACCAAGGTCCGCAAGCAGACCTACAGCTATGAATACAGCTTCGATGGCGTGACCTTCACCGAGATCCCGGTTCAGCTGGATGCCGCGGTACTGTCCGATGACTATGTATTGCAGAGCTACGGCGGGTTCTTTACCGGGGCGTTCGTCGGCCTGGCGGCGGTAGACTACGCCGGGTACGGCACCCAGGCTGAGTTTTATCAGTTCGAGTATCAGGAGCTGGGCGATAGGTTAGCGGCCGATGGCGGTTACAGCTGGGGGGCTGGCGAGACGCGGGATAAGTAAGAGAGAGCGGGCCCACGCTACCGGTGAGGTAGCGTGGGTTTTGTGGAATGCGGGAACGCAACGGTTATGCGCTTCCGATTTTTTTCAGGCTTGCGTCGCAGGCGGCGGACGCGGTCTCCACTCCCACAGCAAGATCCGTTGTGATATTTAAAAAGCGATCCATCTGGAATCGCCGCATCTGGTGGGTTGATCGGCAAGGATTTTGCGAGCATCATCGCATTTATTTAGCTGCCGATTTCACGCTATGCCCTCCAGCACGACCCTGCAACACGCGATCGAGAACATCACCATCTGGCGCAAAGGCGAACAGCGTGCGCCGCATAAGCCACTGTTGCTGCTGTATGTCCTCTCTCAGTATCAGCGCGGCCATGCGCGGATGTTCGACTACACCTCAGAGATACGCGATGAGCTGCATAGCCTGCTGGAACGCTTTGGCCCGCAGCGCCGCCAGTACCGGCCGGACATGCCCTTTTGGCGCCTGAAAGGCGACGGCTTCTGGGAGCTGCACAACAGCGAACAGTGTTCAACCCAGGGCAGCCGACAGCCGCCCGGCAAAGAGCTGGAGCTCTGTCAGGTCGCCGGCGGCTTCGATGAGCCGCATTTTGCACTACTCAACAGAAATAAGAAGCTGATCAATACCCTCGCCCATCAGATCCTCGAAGCGCATTTCCCGGAAAGTATTCAGGAAGAACTGGCAGAAGAGATGGGGTTTGATCTGCTGCTGATCCGTAAAGAGCGCGACCCGCATTTTCGCCAGCAGGTGCTGCGCGCCTATAACTATGAGTGCGCGATCTGCGGCTTCAATATGCGCCATGATAATACCTCCGTTGCCCTGGAAGCGGCCCATATTAAATGGAAGCAACACGGCGGCCCCTGCGAAATCCCTAACGGCCTGGCGCTCTGCGCGATTCACCATAAGGCTTTTGATAAAGGATCCATTGGTCTGGATGAGGATATGCGCATCCAGGTTTCGCCGGCGGTGAACGGCGGAGGCATCGTTGGCAGGCTGTTCTGGGATTTTGATGGTAAGCCGATTACCTTGCCGCAGGGGAAAGAATGTTATCCCCAGGAAGGGTTTGTGGCATGGCACCGGCGGGAGGTGTTCAGGGGGTGAGGGTAAGGTGTGTGGGAGATTAATGGGAAGCGTGGGGTTTATGGATTGTGAATGTGTTTCGGAGAGGATTTCGTGGTTGATCAATGATTGGTCGTTGTTAGATTAAAGGAATTATTTATTGGTTGTTTTGATATTGATGTTTGGGAGTTGGTGCGAAGGCCGGACTCGCCTTTTCATTTAATTTATTGAAAATTAATGGGTTGTGAGAATTTATTTTGGGGATTTGCCCCCAGAATGGGCACTTAATGTCATTACTTGGAAGAAAATCACAGAATTAGCAATTAAGCGTATCAGGCCCCATTACCTTTTTTCATAGCACGATTAAATTCATCCTGAACCTGCTGAAGACATTCAATGATTTTATCAAACCCGTCAGGCTCCTTAAAAAACATTCCACCCTCAATAGCAATTCGATGATCTTCAGCGATAGCAGCAAGGCGCCCCGAATCTTCCGTGATCAGACGTAGCTCACCTTTTGCAACCAACGTATAATCAACACCAGCAAAGGGCCAGCGCTGCTGCTTCATTTCAATCACGTTATGCATTGCTTCTTTTGTATCATAAAGATCGGCAAACTGATGCTGTAACAGACAATCAACATCATACCAATGGCGGGATAGACGTTCTGCATGTAGCTCTTTTTGCTAGGTACAAAACTGATGCAGTGCAGTAATTTTTTCCCAAAGAATATAACCAGGGTTATATACCTGGACAGTTGCTGATGGCAATTCCAATTCACCCAGCCCTTTTATTCCGGATAAATAACTGCTTACCGTTATTGTATCCATCGGTTTTCCCCGATTACGACCACCGAACCCCAATAAGATATGATCTCGCTGGTAAGCCGCAGCATCAGCGTGAACACGAGAAAAAAATCGACCTTTTCTCCCCTACTTTCCACCTCTAAACGAGCCTCCAGGCCGGAAATACCATAAGACTGGAAACGCTGATTAAGTTTTTCCACTAACTCCGCGGTCCATTCCTCGAGTCTTGTTTGCTGGTGTTCACGAAAGCGTTGATTCTGACTTCTACTACGAGTACTTGCTTTCCAGGTCTCTTGTTCCTTTTCTTCTGAATGACCAGCAAGTTCCGCCCAGTGAATTGATAAATCGATATCTTCAGAAAAGCGCTCAATCACATTCCAGCACTTGCTTAATGAGGTTCCACCTTTAAAAGCGACTGAGTATGGACGAAGAAACCCTTCATCAAACAAAAGATGTAGGCTCTCTGTAACCCAGAGATCCTTTTCCAGAAAACTCGCCCCAGACTCAATGGGTGCTTCTGTGCAGCATAAGTGAATATTTCACGAAGCTGGCCCTGACTTTCTTCAGTTTATGGAGTTCAAAAATGCTGCTCATAAGATAGCCTTCTGGAAAAAGTTCAAGCTGAAAAGGGGTATATGCAGATAAGTATAGCTTTCTCACTAGGCGAGTCGTCACTTTAACTGCATCGAATATTTTATTTGGCATCAACAAATATATTAACGCTACAGGAAATTATGATATTTCATTTAAACTCAATGAGATACAAAATCAACTACTTAAAACTTTTGTAAACTCAAGCATAAATTTTACTCTTTTAAGCACTGGATTTTTAACCAGTAAAATGCTATGATTCTCGTTAACAATTTATTTTTATTTGGATGTCGTGATTAATGAAAGATATTTTTGAAATAACTAGAATACCAGAATCACCATTATATAATGGTATTTATATCTTTAATAAAATCCCAAAAAATGATCTTATTGGGAACAGTCATGGACACCACAAATACCCAGCAAAATTCATACCTCAATTCCCTAAATGGGCATTAGGTAGGAAACAGCAAATCCATAATCTTACTGTTCTTGATCCTTTCTGCGGTTCAGGTACAACATTAATTGAGTCAGGCATGGTAGGAGCAACCTCAATTGGTTTAGACATTAGTGATGTAGCGATCACTATATCAAAAGCCAAAACTACCATATTGCAAGAGAATAATGTCAATGGATACATTGATCGTGTGAATGATATTATTTCTTTAGCTGATAAGAAATACTTAAACATTAAAAATGATTTTGACAACTCATTTTTTAAAGAATGCCATAATATGGATAAAACCTGGAGCACATGGTTTAATTCTGAGTCTATATCAAAAATCGTGGCTATTCGATATGCAATCCAAGAGTCAAATGATGTTGAACTTTACTATATTTATCTCTCAGTATTATCATCTATCGTAAAAAAATGTTCCTATTTAGATGAAAATCAAGTAAAAGTTAAGAAAATTTATGAAAAGGATATTCCTGAAGTTTATAAAACATACACTGACAACTTTGAAACTTTTATAAGGGAACATTTACTAACCTCTCACAAGTTTAATGAAAATCAGTCAAAATTTAGTATATATAAAGCAAGCGCAACTGATACTAAATTAGAAAAAAATACTGTTGATTTAATTGTAACATCACCGCCGTATATCAATGCTATTGATTATACAATGGCACATAAATATTCTATGTTCGCATTGGGCTTAATTAAGCCATGTGAATTTAAAGACCACTGCCGAGAATATATCGGTGTTACAGAAAGAGCTGTAAGAGTTTCAGACTACAATAAAGATATTGAGTTTCCTGAAAACTCTAGCATAGACAGTTTCATAAAGATGTTAAGAGAACAGAGAAATACAACTGCATTAAATAGAAGTTATATAGTATGGCAGTATTTCACATTAATGAGTGATTTTTTTGTAGAAATGGAAAGAGTTATGAAGCATGATGCTGAAATGGTCTTTGTCGTGGGAGAAAGTAATAATATCTGCGGTATTGAAATTCCAACTGCTGATTTGCTTGAATCACTAGCAATTAACTCAGGGTTGCATGTAAAGAATAAATTCTACCATGTAATAAATAACAGAAGTGGTATGAGACTTAACAGAAATAGTTCAGGCGGGAGTATAAAGAGTGAAATCGTCTTTTGTTTTGGGAAAAAAAAGCATGTTTAATATCATACCTAAAAGACATATTTCAAGCTCATTACCTATCCATCCTTATTTTGGCAAGGTCGATCCGGCGCTAGCTTCAACTTTAATTCTTACATTATCCAACGAAAAAGATGTTATCTTAGATCCATTTTCTGGTAGTGGAACTGTTTTACATGAAGCAATTTTGAGCAATCGTTCTGCTGAAGGTTGGGATAGTAGCCCACTTGCATGTTTAATTGCTGAATGTAAGTTACTTGGCATTACTGATAATGAAATAAAAGAAATAAAAGAATTTTTAGAAAAATTGAATAGAGACTTTTCAATTATAACAGATTTTTCTCGATATGATTATCTGATTCCGGAGATGAGAAGAGTTCATGATATATCTAAGTGGTTTACTGAAATTTCATTAAATGAACTATCATTTATCAAATATCATTTGATAAAATACAATCAAAAGAATTTAGAAAATCATCCCGTATGGTCTTTTCTTAGAATTGCCTTTAGTAGCATAATTATCAAAGCTTCAAACCAAAAAGGAGAATCTCATTATTCTTCAGTTAAGAAAAATGATTTCAGAGGAAGAGTTGTTTCTCTCTTTAATGATAGTGTAACCTCGGTTATAAAATGTGCCAAAAGTTTCACTTCAGAGTTAGGTGAAGACAATTTACGAAAAAGAATAGAATGCCAGGATAATAAAAAGACAATTGAATTTAGCAATGGTAGAACAATAACACTGGTTAATACAGATTCACGAAAAAACCATAATCCCTTACCATCCATTTCAGCAGATTTGGTCGTATCTTCACCACCCTATTTGATGTCATGGGACTATGGCCTATATCATAAATTTAGATTCTATTGGCTAGACTTTAATCTTGACGAATATGAAGATACCGAAATTGGAAGACATCTTCGTAGACAAAATGATGATATCGAAAGATATAAACTAGATATGACAGATATATTTTCCAGACTATCAAAATCCGTTAAAAATAGTGGACGAATTGCATTGATAAATGCACCTTCCATAGTACATGGTCAACTTGTTGATACAAATGAGATTCTTTCCGAATGCGCCAATGAAGTCGGTTGGAAAATGGATGAATGTGTTGAGTCAATAGATATACCCGGCCCTCATCACGGTATGTATGGAAGCCTAGAAAAAAGAAATGTTATGGCACCGGGTAAAGCCGGAAAAAAAGAGCATGTGTTAATATTCTCGAAGAGAATATAAATGATAGATACAGATGGTTTATAATCATCTGTATCTATTTTATTGATCTTAACAAACATATTTTATACTTCTTGGAGCATCAAAATATATATAATCAAAACCATGCTCCATTACTTGCAGGTAAGAACGCCTCGACAAGTCTGTCACCCCAGTTTTACAAAAAGCCACCTTCATTTTACTTATAAATGGACATTTTATCATTTCATTCACATAATTTAATATCAACATATTATTATTAATATAAATACCAAGGCTAGATATAGCTTTAGATGTCAATGAATCTATCTCAACTAAATATAGAGTTCCATCCAATATGGCTACAACATCAGGAATTGGAAGCCCCTTTGACTCAAAAAGATGCAGTAATTTCCTCTGAGTACCTTTTCCACCACGGGTTACTCGACCTGCATCTCTAAATAAAATAATACCTCCCTGATTTTCAAACCAAAGACATAAGTGATAATTACAGTGCGATTGATCTACAATGATTTCAGCCACAAAAAACAACCTTATCAGCTATTTCGAAAGCAAGTCTTTTGTACAATGATGTACTTGATTCCCAGTCTGTAAAATAAAAGAAACCATCAGGAAGAAAAGTAAACTCAACAACTAAATCTCTAGTTTTATTTCCCGCGTGGTCAAAGCAATAAGCATATTTAGCAGCAGCAATCATTCCAATATATGGATCCATTTGTCCACTACCTTTACTCCTCCAGCTTGCACGCTCGGGTCTTGCGCCAATTTTAACAACTACTTCTTTATCTGAAACCCTAATAGAATTAATTGGTGGAGCTATATTACCATTAAATCCATGTAAAACAATATCATCTAAATTTTTGCCAATAGATAATTTCTTATCTGAGATTAAATTGGGAGCATAAAATATAGTTGCTAATAAATTTGCAACTTCCATTTCCGCTCTACACTGATCTTCATCATTTGGCAAGTATAAAACAGGTGCTATTAGTGTAGGATATATTTTGTTTGCCTTTTGATATGGCAACATATATCGATAAATAGCCCAGTTATCACCTCGCTTATTAAGATCTAAACCTTGTGTACCTTGTAAAATTATGGCGTGCACACCTAGTTGAGCAGCTTTAATTATTCTTGGTACTCGTTGAAAGACATTCATTCGTACAATATGAGTAGTATCCTCAATGACACACACTGGATGGTCGCCGACCGAAATCATTATATCACAGGTACACCACTGTACTAATTCAACTATGGCCTGAGGTGCTTGAATCAATTCATTAGTTACATCAACATGCTCATCATTTGTTGCTATATAATAGCTACCTGCAACATAATTATTACCACGCGATGATGGATTTTTTTTGGCAACCCGGATACCTGAGATGATTGGTAAATTTACCTTAGAATATATATTACGTATAAAATTTCTCGCTTCCTCAGGAGATTCAGCCCATATTGTTAACATTAACAGCCTCATTAATTTTCATATAAATAGCTTAAAGCAGTTATGCAATAACGAAATATCCATTCAGCTATAAAAACTCTGTAGAACAAAACAATTCGCTTGCATCCCGAAAAATCAGTAAAACGGCATATAGGGAATAAACAAAAGTATGGCCTCTCTAGCGAATTGGTTCATTCTGGTGCCCGCAGCTGCTTCATCCCTACCTATAAGAACACGTAACCTTTGCAACGAATAGCCAGCACAATGATCAACTTGCTTCAAACAGTATGACAACATGATTGACCTACACTCAGTGTAACTATCGATAATTTAGATATTTAGCAATAATAAATACACTAAATAATACTTAGTATTGGGGGGGGGGAGAGGGGTAAAATGTATGTTTTTGCTAAACATCAATAAAATGAGCATATCTGTGACGAAATAAAATAAACTAAGAATTAATGAAGCATTATAACCCCATTTATATTATCAATATTTGACGCTCCCTTCAGGTACTAGAATGTTATTCTTGCCGGTCTTGATTCCATTAAGCGTCAAATGCATAAATAAAATAGTTCCAGCACTGATTTTTATATTTTTATCATAGCGTGTTTATCTTGTAGGGAATGGTTTTATTTATATATTTATTGGAAAACAACTATGCTCCATATTAATGAACTAAGCCCAGAAATAAAAACCCATACATATTACTTCACAAACTAATGATAATTTATTTTTATTGTTCTTAACATTACGAACATCATTAAAAGTATAATATCAAACAGCCCACTCGGAATAACATGAAGTATCATTAGTCACAATTAAAAATTACCGCAATGCATATAGTCACTAAAATAACATCCCTAGCAAATAACTGGTATGTTATCAGCTAAAGAGCTTAAATTATTTTCATATCAATAACCCAATTTAGAATAACTATAGCTAAACTCATCAGGTTAGTTGTTTTAGCGAAACATCTCACACAAACTCTCATAAACAATAAGAACTATGCAAAATAAAAAAAGGAAACTACTATGCCCCCACACAAAATCCGCCAGGAGTGGCTGACGCTGGACGAGGCCGCAGAAGTCATCCGGCAGCACAACATCACGTTGCTGCCTGCCGACCTGATCCGTCATGCCCTGCACGGTGATCTGCCACTCTCGGTCTACTTCCCTTCTCCCGTACTTCTGAGACCACTCAATCCTCCTTGCCGCTTTGCCTGCCGATTCAGCAAGCCTCCCTTTCCGCCTTCGCAGTGCAACAAACCCGGCAACCGCAAAGTGATGGCGAACTCTCCGCCATGTAGACGCGACCCGACTCTGCAACTGACCACCAGCCATCTGTGGAATTTGCCGTTAATCGGCCTTGAACGCCTGCTGCTCCACCAGCAACTGGCGAAATCGTTGAATCACCCTTGCCCCAATGATACCCACTGCTGCAACCAGATTGGCATCGTGGTCTGCGATGAGAACGACAGCTATTACCAACTCTGTTGCCGCAAATCGTTGCGGGAGCTTTTACTGGAACTGCTCGCCACGCAAAACAACCTCCAGGAAGAGCTTCATCTGCTGATTGGCCAGCTATATGGCAATGGCCGAAATGACCTGAAATCCCGGCTCAGTCTGTCAGTCTGCTACCTGCAGGACACGCTACCTCCTGACGCACTGTTCGTCATCCGCCGCACTCATCTCGAAGCCTTCCTGACCCGTCATCAGCCAGAATCAAAGGAGCGGATCACCTCCGCGCTTTCGCGTTTGCTGTGGCTGGCCTGCAAGCACAACCCGCAATTGGACGATGAAATGCTGGAGCATCCCTACAAACTGCTGAACATTTTCGAATGCTGGGCGCGTGAGGAAGGTACCCGGTTCAACTTTGTGCAGCATATCGCCGGACTGCTGCCGGTGTACGGACGGGAAACCGGCACCGGGCATCCGGGGATTTGTTACTTCAATCGCGGCGGCACGCCGCTATGCTTCGATCCGCTGAACAAGCTTGACCGTGCGCAGAATGGGCACCTGCTGCTGCTCGGCCCGACCGGAGCGGGCAAATCCGCCACGCTGAACGCGAAAATCGCGCAACTAATGGCGCTGCATCGCCCGCGCCTGTTTATCATTGAGGCCGGGAACTCGTTCGGCCTGATGGCCGACTACGCCGCCGCCCACGGCCTGACGGTGAATAAAATCAGCCTGCGTCCCGGCTCCGGCGTTACCCTGCCCCTATTCGCCGATGCCTCGCGACTGGTGGAACAGGCGGTTACCGACGCCGAACCGCCGGAGGACGAAGAGAGCGAGGGCGACGACCAGCGAGACGTGCTCGGCGAAATGGAGATCACCGCCCGGCTGATGATCACCGGCGGCGAAGCAAAGGAGGATGCGCGCCTCACCCGGCCGGATCGGGCGATGATCCGCCAGGCGATTATCGCTGCCGCGCATACCTGCCATCAGGAAAAACGACAGACGCTGACGCAAGATATCCGTGACGCACTATTCACTCTTTCCCGCGACAGCAGCCTGCCGGAAGTCCGCCGCCAGCGGGCGTATGAAATGGCGGAGTCCATCAACCTGTTCTGCGCCGGGTTTGAAGGCGAACTGTTTAACCGCGAAGGACAGATGTGGCCGGAAGCCGATATCACCCTGGTGGATCTCGCCACCTTTGCCCGCGAAGGCTACGAAGCCCAGCTTGCCATCAGCTATATCTCACTGATTAACCATATCAATAACCTCGGCGAGCGCGACCAGCATCTGGCGCGGCCAATCGTTAATATTACCGACGAGGCGCATATCATTACCGTTAATCCGCTGCTGGCGCGGTTCCTCACGAAGGGCTCGAAGATGTGGCGCAAGCTCGGGATCTGGCTATGGCTGGCGACGCAGAACCTGGCGGATTTTCCCGACGAGGCGAAGAAACTGCTAAATATGATTGAGTGGTGGGAACTGCTGGTAATGCCGTCGGAGGAGATTGAACAGGTGTGCCGGTTTAAGGCGCTGACCGAGGAACAGCGGCAACTGCTGCGCTCAGCGGTGAAATCGCCGGGGCAGTATACCGAAGGTGTCGTGCTGTCGCCGCGCGTGGAAGCGCTGTTCCGGGTGGTGCCGCCAGCGCTGTATCTTGCGCTGGCGATGACCGAGAAGCATGAGAAGGCGGAAAGGATGCGGATTATGAAGGAGACCGGATGCAGTGAAGTGGAAGCAGCTATGATTACAAGTACTAAATCAATTTTAACTGGTAATGCTCTTTCGAAACACCATCACACTTCATCATAAATATCCATATCTTTGATTGTATTGGAATAAAAGTTCAAATAGATTAGATAACTATCTTCACAGAGAAAATTCTGTGAAGCAAATCATAGTAAGGGAATAGCATGACTGATCTATATACCAACAGAAATTCACGGCAGGATTTTGTTAAACATGCATTTACACATCACATTCAGAATAATATGGATATATTTATTGCTTCTGCTTTTTTTACTGAATTTAATGTAATTGACAGTTTGCTAGAAAAAGGATGCCATATTAGAATCATTGTAAGATTGGGATTCCCTACATCGCCATTTGCTTTAGAGAAATTACTTTCACATAAAAATGTTGAAGCAAGGTTCTTTACCAACAATTCATTCCATCCCAAACTTTATATTTTTGGAGATAGCTCATTATTAGTTGGCTCTGCCAATTTAACTAATGCCGCTCTCCTGACAAATCAAGAAGTAATGGTTAGTTTGAATTCAGAGGACCACAGATTCGAAGAATTAACCAGTCTATTTTCTAACTATTGGGAGTCTGCAAATGTACTAAGCAAAGAAGCAATAAAAGATTACAAAAATATTTACAATAAATATTCAAAACTATCATCTCAAATAATAAGCCTTGACAACGAAGTTTTGGATAAAATAGGAGATATAAATTACTCAAATATAAATAGAGGGAAAAAACACATCTCACAGAGCTCTATATTTTTGGAGTCTTATCGAAAATCATATCAAACATCAGTCTATGCTTTTGAATGTATTGAAGAGATATACTCATCTTTTCAAAGAAAAGTTCCTGAAGAACAGATTCCGTTACGCCTTGAAATTGATTCATTTTTCAGTTTTGTACGTGATTGCTATGCAACTCAAGAAACTTGGTTAGCCCAACCACTCGGATGGACTGATATGCAAAAATCTCATCTGCGTACACTAGTAAATGAATGGTTATCAACACCATGGGAGCATTTTGAAGAAAGAATTGTCCCTATAAATTACCCTCTCATTTACAATGTATTTAAATCACCAGACTCAATTGAGCAAAGCAATGCCGGAGAAATAGTTGATGCATTATGTGTTCTTCACTCTTTTCATGATCGCTTAAGATTTTACAAAGGAGGACTGGACACATTAATAGAAGAATTCTCAACAAGCAATGACATCAGTCAAATAAAAAAGACCATCACTTATTTATTATATGGGAAAGGAGATATTATCAAAAGAATGTCTGATTGTATCTATAACGATGAATTTAAACTTAATGCCTTTGGACAATCAAATGTTCAAGAGCTGATTGGATGGATAAATAAAGAAAATCTACCCGTTATTAACGGCCGAACAACCAAGGTGCTTCGATATTTTGGCTTTGATGTGCGACAATTATAATTACCTAACAAACATGCCTGCCCTTGTAACATTATAAAATGAGGGCAGTCTCTTCAATATTTATTAATATACTAAATATTACGCCTTCACATCTAAAAAATACACCTTACCAAATAAAATCATCATCTAACGTTTATCTGAATAGACTGAGAATAATGTTAGCTCGTTACTTTGTAATGTTGTTTTTAGCATAAGCAATCACATCTGTACGCTTTTGTTCTGATGTTGACCACAAGATTAACATCAATTCAGCCAAATCATCTTCAACCGTATAGAAATAGCAAGCCGGTACGTTCAATACCTCAGCAAACTTGCAAGCCAAGGAGAAATCAGGCGCATGCGTCCCCCGCTCATACTGATTCATCCTTGGACTGGCAGTAGCTTCGTCAATTCCTGCAAGTATACCTAAACGTTCCTGCGATAAACCCGCCCTAATACGCGCTTCTTTTAGACGATGCGTCAACATGAGATCCCCCTTCCATTTCCAGTAAACAGGGGAATTCTCAGTCTTGCTTTGACAAATATTACTAAGTTATCCTTAGTATTGATGTTTTAGATCACCTTTTAAAAACACATTACATCAAACCTAAGGTTATCAATTTTTTTATATAAATAACAATTAGTTGAGGTAACCAAAATGGCTAAAAAAGACTGGCATCCGGCCGACATCGTTGCCGCCTTACACAAGCGCGGTACCAGTCTGTCGAAACTGTCGCGGGAAGCTGGACTGGCCTCGTCAACGCTGTCGAATACCCTGACGCGCCCGTGGCCAAAAGGCGAGTGGCTGATTGCCATCGCGCTCGACGTGCATCCATCAGCGATCTGGCCCGGCCGTTACCTCAATTCCAGTAACAAACGCGAACCCCGAAAACCGCTTCAACCCATGACAACAACCGACAACTCCGGGACATAACGACCCGCGCAGTGAGTGGCAGGACGCATTAACCAACGATACCTGACAGGAGAGTTGTTTATGCACACCAAACCACAACCATGCAACATCGCACCACTCGCAGGAGGCCGCCATGTTTCTGGTCTCCCTGGCTGAAGGCTTTATTCACCTGTTCCAGGCCGCAGGCAAAATCTTCCTCGACATGATGACCGGGCTTATCCCGATGCTCATCTGCCTGTTGCTGGCCATTAACTTCCTGATGAAGCTGGTCGGCACCGTCAGAATGGAGAAAGTCGCCGCCCTGCTCGGCCGCTCGCGCATCCTCACCTACGGCGTGCTGCCGGTGCTCGGCTGGTTCTTTATGAGCAGCCCCGGCGCACTCACTTTAGGTAAGCTCCTGCCTGAGAAGAGCAAGCCCGGCTATGAAGATGCGCTCGGCACCACCGCTCATCCCCTCACCAGCCTGTTTCCACACGTGGTGCCGTCGGAGCTGTTTGTCTGGCTCGGCGTCGCCGCCGGGATTAAGGCGCTCGGCCTGCCCGTTACCTCGCTGGCCCTGCGTTATATCGCCGCCGCCATGCTGATTGGCCTGATACGCGGAATTATCACCGAGTACCTGTTCCTGCGGCTCAGCAAGCGGGGGAATGCCCCATGATGATTTACTGCGCACTTATTACTGCCATCGGGCTGTTTGTCGCCGATGGCCTGAGCGACAAGATGCTCATCACCTTCGACAGCAACGGCCCGAAGGACTGTCTCGATTACTCCCTGTCGCTGGAGTCGTCGTTCCGGGAAGAGAGCCTGATGATACTCCCCGGCGACCGCCTGCTGCTGGCGGGCCATGATTATCTGGTGACCAGTGTTGGCAAAGGTGCACAGCAGGCGCTGTTTGAACTCGGCCACCTGACGCTGGTGTTCAATGGTGACCTGAATCCCTGCCACGTCGGGGCGGTTCACCTCTCCGGCCCGGTGCCGAACCTCCGTGACCTCCACGGCAATCTGGTGATTGAGGAGGGACGCCCATGAACACGGTGCTTATTCCACCCGGTCCCGGCGGATACGGTAAAGGGCTGTGGCTGCCTGTCGCCAGTGGCAAAAAAGTGCTGTCGCTGACCGGGCGGGAAATCCATCCGGTTGCGATAGAAATCGGCGCGCTCACCGAATCGGAAATCGTTAACGGCTTCTCTGACATTCCGCCGGATAACGACATCCTGTGCGTGGTGATTACCCTGTTTGATAGCTGGATCCTCACGGCGATTCATCGCTTCGCCGCGTTGGTACAACTGCTGCCCGCCTCACAAAGTCATCACCATTCCATTCCCGGTGGGCTACTGGATCATTCACTGGAGGTTACCTGCAACGCCGTCCGACTGCGCCAGGGTTATCTGCTGCCACCGGAAGCAGGAGCAGAAGAACAGGCCCGGCAGGCCAGCGCATGGACGGTCGCAGTGGTCTGCGCGGCATTACTGCACGATACGGGAAAAATCGCCGTGGATATGGAGATCCATCAACTGGATAGCACCCGCTGGCATCCGTGGCAAGGGAATCTGGTGCAGCCTTATCGCTGGCAGTACCAGAGCCACGGTCGCGACTATCATCTGCATCCGGCGGCTGGCGCAATGTTGATTAATCAGTTGCTACCCTCGCCATTACTGGACTGGCTGGCCGGATACCCGGCGGCTTTTGCGTCCCTGATTTATCAGCTCACCGGACACTACGAACGGGCTGGCGCGCTGGCTGAACTGGTACAGCAGGCCGATAAAGCCTCTGTCGCTCGATACCTCGGTGGCAATATCAAAACCGCGCTGGCGCAAAAGCCCTCGTCCTTCCCCCAGCAGCTTCTTACAGCCTTACGGTCGCTGGTACAGAACGAGTACCGGCTCAATAATCCCGAATGCGGATCCGATGGCTGGCTGACGGAGGATGCGCTGTGGCTTATCAGCAAAACCACCGCCGACCGGGTCCGCGCCTGGCTGCTCCAGCATGGCGTAGCCAGCGTACCGGAAAACAATAACCGCCTGTTTGACGAACTGCTGACGCATCAACTTATTGTTGCCAACGAAGATAAAGCGATTTGGCGCTGCATTATCCGATCGGATAGAGGCTGGTCGCCCGTTGAACCGCTGACGCTACTGCGCCTGACGCCGTCTGTAATCTGGGGGCAGGATGATCAACGTCCGGCCTGTTTCGATGGTGATGTGACGCCGATAATTGAAGCCGAACCCGCCCCTGAACTTAGCGCACCGACTCAACCGTTACCGGAGATAGCAGACGACCCGAGGCTTGGTGACAATAACAATTTCCTGCAGTGGCTGAAGAACCACACTAGTCCTTCAACCACGGTGAATACCCGGAACGGCAAGGTACATGTGGTGGAAAACCATCTTTTCTTGATTTCGCCGGGGATCTTTAAGATATACGCATCAGAAACCACTGGAGACACCGGCGACGGCTGGAAGCTGGCACAGCGAATGTTTCAGGAGTCAGGGCTGGCCCTGCGCTGTAATGATGACAGTTTTATCTGGACCTGCGAGGTTTGCGCACCACAAAAGAAAAGTAGTCAGTTGAAAGGGTTTCTGATGGAGGATCCTGGGCGGGTGCTTGGAGAGATAATACCGGTGAATAACCCGTGGCTGAAGCTGGTTCCCGCAATGGAAAAACCATGATGCCCTCATAGGGTCTTCGCTGCCCCTTGCAAAACTGTATGCACAACGGCCAAAAGCGCAATAACACCAGAGCGAGCGTAATAATTATTTCGTATTATTTAACTTACGAGGATTAAATTAGGTTAGCAGTACGAATAAACACTAAAAGCACCATTAACTAATCCAATGATATTAATAGAAAAATCTGCCCCCGACACGCCAGAGTCTTTGTATCTTATCGAAATGCTATCCGCGACGCTGGCTGAGATAACTGGCGATAGCGGAAAGACCAACTTTAACATCGATACCATGAAATCTGATCGAGCGCTGTGGGTAGTGGCAAAAGATGAAAATGGCGAGGCAATCGGTTGTGGGGCGATCCGGCCAATATCTGAAAATATTGCTGAATTGAAAAGAATGTTTTCCGTCAATAAAGCATCCGGAACAGGTACAGCATTGCTCCGGTATCTTGAAGGTGAAGCAAAGTCGCTTGGATATAACGAAATCAGGCTAGAAACCCGTAAAGTTAATTCCCGCGCAGTTGCTTTTTATGTAAAGCATAACTATCAACGCATCGCTAACTATGGCCCGTATGTGGGTAAAGATGAGGCTGTTTGCTTCTCAAAGCACTTATCTCTCAAGGAGATTTGAAAGCATCAGTGCAGCGGCAGCGTAACGTAGCGGCAGAGAAATCGCGCCTCATTCTGGTTGTCCAGACGTACCTGAAAGATATCGTGTGTATCCTGCACGGATGCATCCTCACGCCACGCCAGCAGACCCCGTTGGTTCATGCGGATAATAATCTGATCGGGCGTTTCGCCCTGATTCAATGCTTCGACTACCTGTTGCAGGGGAAGCGGTAGCGTCTGAGCAGGCCACATCACTTCAACGCTCACGAGCTGGCGGTGTGTCCGGGGTAACATCGGTAGTTTCCTCCATGGCTAGAATTTCGCGGTTAATTAGCCATGAAATAGGGGCATTTTTTACTGTTTCAACTACTGCCGAGATGGCTACGGAATACGCGCTGACTGATGCAAAAATAGCTTCTCTTATGTGCTCTGGAAATCCAGATGGTACGCCAGTGAAAATGGTGGTTCCGTCCCGATAGTGCCATGGCCATTTTGTTCATCTTTCCATAGATCACCACTCCTGGTCCCAGCCATCAGAAGAATTGTTTTTACCCCTCCGGCTTACGACCTGAAGCTTAGGGTCCAGAGCGGCAAGCAGCTTAAAGAGCGTATCCAGGCGAGTCCCCTCAGGATGGTTCTCAAACTCTGAAACCGTTGACTGTTTCATGCCCATACTTGCTGCAGTTTCACGCTGGGTCAGGTTACGTTGCTTGCGTGCATCCCTGATTGCCTGAGCCAGCATTTTGGGTGAGGTTACGTTCATTTTATCCCCCAGGATAGATATTTTTAGTATATCCCCTATAGGGGATAAAAATTCATATTCTCAGCGGAGAAAAGATTAATAACTAAATGAATTAAAATTACTTTTCATGGAATTAAGGGGGTACGATATTCCTCGAGCCAGTAAATATGAACATTGCCAGATGGCAGAATGCGCCATTTTACAGGCATTTTCCGTAACAGATATAAGACTGATTGAGCGGTTGGATTAAGCATGACGATATGTTTAAAAAAAACAGTTTTATCGACATAACGCCCAAACATGTTTACAGCATCGACATATCAACACCATATGTACATTTTTTGGCATTTTTTAAACATATCATCAGCAGACTTTATTTTTAGCTATCGAAATCTACAGTCCCTCGTTTCAATACAAAAATTCCAGCGTGTCAGCTACCTTTTCTGGGTTTCTTTATTGGTTTTAGCAGTGCAGCAAGAGATGCCGATGTCACGACTCCCGTTTTTACTTCAGAATCGATTGATTTTTCTTGTGATATCGAGAATTGCTTGTCGAAGACATCGTTTTTTATCACGTTTCCGGTATACCTGTTTGTGTGAGATATGGCAGCAGGACGAGAAACACGCGTTTTATTTATTAGCCGGGAATCCTGAAGCTGGCGTCCCTGTTCATCCTCAGCGGCAAGTTTATTCAGATCCTTTTCAAGACCCAAAATCTGCATAACTGACAAATAAGCGCCGATTGTCACGCCCGTCCCGCCTGATTCAAGAGAACGCAAGGTTATTGGCGACATCCCGGCTCGCTCAGCAACCCGCTTTGCTGTGAGCTTACGTCGCAGTCGCGCCAGCTTAAGCCGTTCGCCAAACTCAGCAAGCAACTGATTAGTACCGGGAAGTAAGGGAGCCGTTTTTTTAGCCATAGTGATAATATTTTATCTTTTCAATACCTATATAGCCATAATATTAGCGCATCATGCCGAAGGTGCGGTGCGCCATGGAAGGTGGAACATCAAGTTTACCTGCGTTCTCCACTATCTTTGATGGGAACCAGCAGGCCTTTGACCTTCAGTTTGATGATGTCGCGACTGACTCTGGACTGGCATTATTGATAACATAAGCGCATCTTAATCGGGCAGTTGGCGTTACGCCCTGCCATTGTTCACAATAATACCGTTCATGATTCATGATCAAAACTCTGTTGTGAACATTTCATCTAAAACTACATCCTCAACCATCACTTGCCATACCATCCCAGCAATCACTGATGATCTGCTCAATCCCGGCGATATCACCCACGCCATGTTGTCGTACTATCGCATCTATCAGGCGTTCTTTATCAAGATGCCGTAAATCCTGCAAGGATGAATGCTCACTAATTGTCGCGATATCGCTTCCCAACAGAAAAGCACCCATACGTATGGGATCCCAGTCCAGGCGTTCCCCTTCTACGGGCGACTCATAGATGCGTTCATCCTCAATAGCACCATATTCACGGATAATCTTAAAGAGATCGGTCGCGTCTTTGGTGCTTCCATGCCCACGGTCGCGCCAGGCAAAAAGTTTTAACAGCGCCAGTCCTGGTAAGGAACAAAACGGAAGATTTTCACCATTATCTAGTCGTACGGTTACAGTATGAGAAGATACCTCGGCAAATCCGTCCACAGCCATGATGATCTCGCGCTCTGGCGGCCAGGCAATTTGATTCCCTTCAGCAACACCACCAAAAGGAATAATATCCAGTTCGATCCCTTCGACAATCATACGATGGGCGTTATCACGGACAGCCTCTGCGCCTTCAGCAAAGAAAGCATTTTTAAGTGCATCAAATCTCGGCCAGCTATCCACAAAAACGGCAATATCAATATCACGGGTTCGGCGACCAATACTTCTGCCGTGTACATGATGGAGCAGAATTTCACGAGCCGTTGCACCTGCAATAAAAAACGGGATCCCCTGCGCGATGCAAATACGGTTGATCTGGCTCAGTAACTTTTCAGTAGCTGAAGAGATCGGATTCATTAAGGTGAAGATATTTGTCATTGATTATCCTTGCCGTTTCCCAGTTTCTGTCATCGCCGCTTGCCAGCAATTCAGCCACGCACAGCATCGCCTCGGCTCTGCGGTTCAGGACAAAGCTCCCCCAAAAACCGGCGATCAGCTGTAGTTTCCCCCCCGGAACAGGTTTTAGTCCCAGTTCCTTTCGCCTTTGTAACAACGGATGGGATGTAAAAATCACGCCATTTTCTGGTATCAGGTATCCTCCGCTCAGCTCTGCCGCCGCAATCTCACCGCTCCAGTATTCCCCGGACGCAAGCGTCAACTCATCCCATGAAACAGGCGCGGATAAAGAAAGCGAATCCAGCTTAGGGCGCAGAGCGGTAGCATAATCTTTCAGCCACAAAACCTCTAACTCGCCTTCATTGATTAAGCGACGCCCCTTCTGCGATTTGCGGAAATAGCGTTGCGCTTCGAGATAATCAAAAGCCTTACTGACCATTCCCAGAGAAATACCCGCCTTCCCGGCCAAACTGCGATAAGTCTCGTTCAGGGTCTCTGGGCTAGACAGCAAAACAAAAAGAAGCTTCATCACCCCTTCAGCAAAACGACTGCTGGCGGAAACGGGTTTCTTTTCATAGCGGCCTTCGATCCGCACATACAACCCCGGAACCTGGATACGGGCATTCCCTGCCGTATCGATAAAGTTGATCTGGCTGTCGGCGCAATATTCCGCCAGTGCAGACGTCAGGCGGTTACACACCAGCAGAACAGGAAAATCCGCAGGAAAGCGAACCATTTGTTCGCGAACAGCCATCAGTGACTCTTTACGGTGGATAAATTTTACTTCCAGAGCAAATGTCACTGACTCACCATCCGGCCCTGTTAGCTTACCCAAGGCATCGTGCTTACCATGTCTACCGCTATGTTCATACTGCAAATGGAATCCTTTTGGCAGATTCTCTATCGCATCAGACAAAAGCTGTTCTTCTTTCATTTGTTCACACCTCATAACCGTTCATGAATCATGAACAAAACAATGTTATGAACAAATAAAGAAAGAAGCAACGTAAATGATCAAAAAAAGACCGCCAGAAATGCGATGCCTTATTCAACCTTCCAAACGTCATTTTCCATTAAAGAAAGAAGGATAAAGAGCGATTTGACGCATTCTTTCAGGGTTGAGTAACTATCCCTCGCATAGAAAAATGTTTCCACGATATTCCAGCATTCCCCTACTCCCCCGATTCCACCTCATCCTGCGCCGCCATCAGAACCAACTCTGACTTCGAAGTCAGCAAATCTTTCGGCCTTCCACCTCGCAACCTGCGGTTTGCCGAACCGAACCAGATAGCCAGCCCCCACGGTGTTTTACGCTCCTTAAACAGTGAGAGAATCAAACGGACAACCTTAAGAGGCCGCATTTTCTCATCCAGAACATAATCCGGGTATAAATCCTCACCATCGACCTTCAGCGAGAATATCTTCCCGGCGGCTTTCCAGCCTTTCGGGCCTGCCTCAGGATCGGCAGAACGGAAACCCGCTTTTGCCGATAACTCAGACGCCGTCAGCCATTCCGAGTCGGCCAGTATCCGGGCTTTCAGCTCCTCCATTTGTCGGTCATTGCGCTCCTGGAAGCTCATATGGTCGAGTGCGCCTCCCGGCGATTTTTTGAAGCCATACGGCACCACATGCCTGAACCGGTTTGCATCCAGATAATCCGCCCACCACTGCATCATCTCCCGGCGCTCTTCCAGGTGCTGCGCCTTATGGATATACGCCGCCCGCACGCGCTTGCGCTCCTGATGGCTCATCTGGCGCTCTACCGCGTCGCTTGACCACAGGCCCGACTCCACCAGCGCGCTACAGGCCATAGTGCGAAAACCGTGACCGCAGACATCTTTCTGGGTGTCGTAGCCCATCACCCGCAGCGCTTTGTTGATGGTGTTTTCGCTCATCGGTTTGCGGTAGTTATGATCGCCGGGGAATACCAGTTCAGTTCCCGGTCGGCAATGCTGCCGCACCTCGTGCAGCAGTTCGATGGCCTGACGTGACAATGGGACCAAGTGTGGGGAGTGCATCTTCGCCCCACGCGCTGAATATTTAACGCCGGGGATCGGCTCACGCTCGGCGGGGATTGTCCACATGGCGTTACGCAGATCAATCTCATCCCAGCGGGCAAAGCGCAGTTCGCTGGAGCGGATAAACAGCAGCAGCGCCAGCTTTACCGCCAGTTGAGTCAGTTGACGGCCGTTGTAATCGTCGATTCTATCCAGGAAATCAGGGATAAGATTCAAATCTAATGCAGGGTGGTGACGTACTTTGGGCGTGGAAACCGCGCCGGTTAAATCTGATGCAGGGTTATGATCGATAATGCCGTTCTGGACGGCGTAGCGCATCACGCAGGCAGTGCGCTGCTGAAGCCGGGAAGCAACATCCAGTTTACCCGCTTTCTCCACCTCCTTGATGGGTACCAGCAGGTCTTTAACCTTCATTTTGGTGATGTCGCAACTGCCGTTCGTGGGGAATACGTAAAGCTCGAAATAACGCAGCACCCGCTTCTTATGTTCCGCCGACCAGTTCACGTTGCTGGAGACCCATTCGCGTGCTACGGACTCAAACGTATGTTCCGGCGTTACAGAAGGCGTTCAGCCTTTCGGTGTGCGCTCGGATCGATGCCGGAAATCAGCAGTAATTGGGCCTCTTCACGCATGCGTCTTGCCTGTGCAAGCGTCAAAAGCGGATAAGGGCCTAAAGCGAGCTTTTTCTCTTTGTTTACAAAGCGGTACTTGATGTACCAGCGTTTTGAACCGTTAGGGTTAACCAGCAGGTAAAGTCCATGCGAGTCACTGAGCTTATACGGCTTGCCACAAGGCTTGGCGTGGACTATAGCGCGATCTGTTAGTGCCATTTGGGGGCCTCACTATTATCGAACTACGTCTAAGCCCCCAATTTGGCCCCCAAATCGCGTGGATGTCAATGGATGAAAAATGACCAGTACGGAAAGACCACAAAACAAACATGGTTATTATCGAAAAATAAATTATCTTTGAATTACAGACGGATATGGACGAATTTGGACGAAAATGGACACAAAAAAAGCCACCCTTAGGTAGCTAATTATTGCATCACTTGGTGCCGAAGGCCGGACTCGAACCGGCACGTATTTCTACGGTTGATTTTGAATCAACTGCGTCTACCGATTTCGCCACTTCGGCACTGAAGGGGATGCGGAAACGTTCTGGATTATACCTGTCGGCGGCGGTCATGCAAGCGACAGCGTGTCGTCATTGCGCTAAGTGTTGAAAAAAACAGCGCTATCCTGCGCGGCGTCACCTTTTACCGCCATTCCATAGCGCGACGGCCACCAGCGCCCCTCCTCTCACAACCCCCACAACCCCAGCTCCCCCTGCCAGCCACTCCCCTTTCCCCCTTGATCCCCCCAAATCCCACTCAAACTTATCTCAAATTTTTCTCACTCCCTTCTCACCCACATCCCCAGCACAACCCATCTTTCCCCAGATAAATTCCCCTCACCAATCGCCAAATATCTCACCAACCCTACCCACCCGCATTCCCATATATTCCAGAAAGTTTTAGCCAATGCCTTTTTGTTATTCACCCGCTCCGCAGCCAAATATTAATTTCATCAATATTTTTATAACTTTACATTAATGAAAAGTTTTCTTTTTGCCGTTTATTCCAGGATTTTCCTCAGGCGTGAAGGGTTCCGGTAAACACTATTTTTACTAGTCGCTGTACGAGTCTTGATGGACATATTCACTCGATGAATTAACTCAGGAGAATACTTGTGACGACGTTAAAACCTTTGCTGGCCCGCAACCGCAGCTGGGCGCTGCAGAAGTGTCAGCATGATCCGGACTATTTCGAAAAATGGATCGACGGGCAGCGCCCCCACTCGCTGTGGATCGGCTGCTCCGACAGCCGCGTGCCCGCCGAGGTGCTCACCGGCAGCCAGCCCGGCGAGCTCTTTGTCCACCGCAATATCGCCAACATGCTCGACCCCGCCGACGACAACGTCATGAGCGTCCTGCAGTATGCCCTCCACTACCTTGAGGTGGAGCGGGTGGTGCTCTGCGGCCACTACGGCTGCGGCGGCGTGCAGGCGGCGCTCTCTCTGCCCACCCTGCCGCTGGCGCAGGAGTCCTCGGCGCTGGCTCGCCGCATCGGCCAGCTGCGCCACACCCTGCATCACGAAATTGCGCAGATCGCCGATGGGTGTGGTGTTGAGGCCTCCCCCGGCGCCAGTGCCAGCGCCAGCACCGACGCGGAGTGCTCTCGCCGTGCCCTTGATGCCCTGGTGGAAGCCAACGTTCGCGCCCAGTTCGCCCGTCTGCTGGAGAGTGAACCGGTGCAGACGGTGCTCGCCAGCGGGCGGCCGCTCAGCCTGCACGGCTGCGTCTACGATCTGGCTTCCGGCCATTTAACCACCCTCGTCGAACACCTCTCACCGCAGGAGCACGCCCCATGAACACGCTTCGTCAGGACTCTCTCGCCGGCATCGTCGTCTTCCTTGTCGCCCTGCCGCTGTGCCTCGGCATCGCCCAGGCCAGCGGCTTACCGCCCTTCGTCGGCCTGCTGACCGGCATCATCGGCGGCCTGGTCGTCACCGCCCTCAGCCCCTCCCGCTTCGCCGTCAGCGGCCCCGCCGCCGGACTGGTCACCATCGTCGTCGCCGCCATCGAATCCCTGGGTTCCTTCTCCGTCTTCCTGATGGCGCTGGTGCTGGCCGGCGTGCTGCAGCTGCTGTTCGGCATCCTGCGGGCCGGGCGCTTTATCTCGCTGGTTCCCGCCAGCGTCATCAAAGGCATGCTGGCGGCGATCGGCATCCTGCTGATTATGCAGCAGATCCCCGTCGCGCTCGGCACGGCGGAAGAGACCGGACTTGCCGATGTGGTTCAGGGCAATGCCGCTTTCTCCGTCACTGCGATTGCCGTCGCCGCGGGCGGCCTGCTCGTGCTCTGGCTGTGGGGCTCGCCGCTTATCCGCCGGGTGAAGAGCCTGCGCTGGATCCCCGGGCCGCTGATCGCCGTCCTGCTCGGCTGCGTGACCACCCTGCTGCTGACCCATTTTGCGCCGCAGCAGCTGGCCGCTCTGCCGCGTATTACCCTGCCGGCGTTCGGCAGCCTCGGCGACCTGCTGGGCGAGCTGGAATCTCCGGCGTGGAGCGCGTGGCGCAATCCGTCGGTGTGGGTGGTGGCGGTAACCCTGGCGTTGGTCGCCAGCCTCGAAACCTTGCTCAGCCAGGAGGCGCTGAAAAAACTGCGCCCGCAAAACCCGCCCCCTTCGCCGAACCGCGAAATGGTCGCCCAGGGCGTCGGCAATCTGCTCTCCGGCGTGCTGGGGGCGATGCCGATCACCGCGGTGATCGTCCGCAGCTCGGTGAACGTCAGCAACGGCGCGCAGAGCAAACTGTCGATCTTTATCCACGGCGTCCTGCTGTTGATCTGCGGCCTGTGGTTTAGCGGCCTGCTAACCTTAATCCCGCTCGCCAGCCTCGCCGCCGTGCTGCTGTATACCGGCTATAAGCTGGCGACCCCGCGGCTGTTCATCGAGCAGTTCCGCCAGGGGGCGGCGCAGTACGTCCCGTTCCTCGCCACCATCGGCGGGATTATCGCCTTCGGCATGCTGGCGGGGATCGGGATTGGCCTTGCCACCCAGATGGCGTTCAGCCTCTGGCGCAGCCATCGCCACTCGCTGCAGCTGGCGCGCTACGATGACCACTACGTGCTGCGCATCCAGCAAAATCTGACCTTTATGCACAATCCGCATCTGCTGGCCCTGCTGGCGAAAATTCCGGAAAAGAGCGTGGTGATCGTCGAGCACGACAGCGTCGGCTATCTCGACCCGGACGTGCAGGCGGTGCTGGATGATTTTGCCGAGAGCGCGCCGCAGCGCGGTATCCGCCTCAATCAGTGGCCGCTGGCCAGCCGCTGACCTTAACGGGCGGCTGGTCCGCCCGCTTCGCGACCCCTCCGATTGCCAAGCGCCGGGGAATGCCATGCTCTACACTTTCTGGGTTATTACGCCAACCCCAAGGAAATAAACATGAGCATCATTAAAAGCTACGCCGCCAAAGAAGCGGGCGCCGATCTGTCGCTGTGGGAATACGATGCCGGCGAGTTGCAGCCGGAAGATGTCGAAGTTGAGGTGGAATACTGCGGGATCTGCCATTCGGACCTGTCGATGATCGACAACGAATGGGGGATGTCGAGCTACCCGCTAGTGGCCGGTCACGAGGTGATTGGCCGGGTGGCGGCGCTGGGCAGCGCGGCGCAGGATAAAGGGCTGAAGATTGGCCAGAAGGTCGGCATCGGCTGGACGGCGCGCAGCTGCGGCCATTGCGACGCCTGCATCAGCGGCAATCAGATCAACTGCCTGGAAGGCTCGGTGCCGACCATTCTCAACCGCGGCGGCTTCGCCAATAAGCTGCGCGCCGACTGGCAGTGGGTGATCCCCCTGCCGGAGAGCATCGATCTGGCGTCCGCCGGCCCGATGCTGTGCGGCGGCATCACCGTCTTTAAACCGCTGCTGACCCACCACGTCACCGCCACCAGCCGCGTCGGGGTGATCGGCATCGGCGGCCTCGGCCATATCGCCATTAAGCTGCTGCGGGCGATGGGCGCGGAAGTGACCGCCTTCAGCTCCAACCCGGCCAAAGAGCAGGAAGTGCTGGCGATGGGCGCCGATCGCGTGGTCAACAGCCGCGATCCTGAAGCCTTAAAAGCGCTGGCCGGTCAGTTTGACCTGATCATCAACACCGTGGCGGTGGACCTCGACTGGCAGCCGTACTTCGAAGCCCTGGCCTACGGCGGCAACTTCCATACCGTCGGCGCGGTGATGAAGCCGTTCCCGGTGCCGGCCTTTACCCTTATCGGCGGCGACCGCAGCATCTCCGGCTCGGCGACGGGTAACCCGTCCGAACTGCGCACGCTGATGAAGTTTGCCGGGCGCAGCAAAGTGGCTCCGACCACCGAGCTGTTCCCGATGTCGCAAATTAACGAAGCGCTGAAGCACGTTCGCGAAGGCAAAGCCCGCTACCGCGCGGTGCTGAAAGCCGACTTCTGATGGTTCTCTCCCGCCGGGCGGCCCGCTCGCCCGGCGTTTTCCCCGTCGCTTCATCAAACCGTCATCTCCCCGCCATGCCTCTGTAGTCATTGCTTCCCACAATCCGGGCTTCGATAAATGGCTGAACGAGATGCGCGTCACCATGAGAAAGACCTGGCTTCCCTGGCTGATCCTGTCGCCTTCCCTGCTGTTTTTACTGCTGTTTACCTGGTTCCCGCTGGGGCGTTCGGTGTATGACAGCCTGTTTGATACCCGCATGGCCAGCGACGGCGCGCAGTACGTCGGGCTGGATAACTTCGCCCGCCTGTTTGCCGATAACGTCTTCTGGCAGTCGCTGGGCAATAACCTGCTCTATATCCTGCTGACGGTAGTGCCCGGGGTGACCCTCGCCCTGCTGCTGGCGGTCGCCCTGAGCGAGAACCATCGCGTCAACCGCTGGCTGCGCACCGCCTTCTTCTTCCCGATGATTATCCCGATGGTCAGCGCCGCCGCGCTGTGGCTGTTTATCTTTATGCCCGGCCTCGGCCTGCTCGACCACTATCTGGCAAAGCTGTTCGGGCCGATGAACAACAACTGGCTGGGGCGCAGCAACAGCGCGCTGCTGGCCCTGGCGCTGATCGGCGTGTGGAAGTTCGCCGGCTACTACATGCTGTTTTTCCTCGCCGGGCTGCAGAGCATTCCGGCCTCGACGCGGGAAGCGGCGCTGATGGAGGGGGCTACCCGCACGCAGGTCTTTTTTAAGGTCACGCTACCGCTGCTGCGCCCGACCCTGAGCTTTGTGATCACCACCGCGCTGATCTACTCCATCACCCAGATAGACCACGTGGCGGTGATGACCCGCGGCGGGCCGGACAACGCCACCACCGTGCTGCTCTATTACATCCAGAATCTCACCTGGGATACCCACGACCTCGGTAAAGCCTCCGCCGCCACCTTCCTCACCCTGGCCGGGCTGTTCGCCTTCTCGCTGATTAACCTGAAACTGCTGGAGAAAGGAGCCCACTATGAGCGCTGAAATCTCGCCGCTGCTGGTCCGCACGCCCGCCGCCGCCCGTCCGCTGTGGCTGCGCCTGCGCCGCTCGACGCCCTTTACGCTCACAGTATTAATGTGCTGCCTGGCGCTGCTGTGGGTCAGCCCGTTTATCTGGATGCTGGCGACCTCGTTCAGCGCCACCACCTTCGGCGACGATATGGCGTCGCTTCTGCCCCGCCTGCCGCTGACCCTCGATAACTTCCGCGACGCCTGGAACAGCGCCGACTGGCTGAGCCTGTACGCCAACACCCTTATCTTCACCTTCGGCACCTTCTTCGTGCAGCTGTTGACCATCACCACCGCCGGCTACGTCTTCGCCTGCCACGAGTTTCGCGGCAAGCAGACGCTGTTTCTCCTGTTCCTCGTCCAGCTGATGATCATGCCGGTGGTGATGATGGTGCCGAACATGCTGACCCTGAAAACCTTCGGCCTGCTCAACACCCTCACCGGGGTGATGATGCCCTACTTCACCTCGGCGTTCGGCGTGTTCCTGATGCGTCAGGCGTTCCTCGCCATTCCGAAAGAGCTGGAAGAGGCGGCGCTGATGGAGGGCTGCCGCTGGTGGCAGGTGCTGTTCCGCGTGCTGCTGCCGATGTCCTGGCCGTCGGTGCTGGCCTTCGCCACCGTCAGCATTACCTACCACTGGAACGAGTACCTGTGGCCGCTGATGATGCTCAACGATCCCGATAAGCAGGTGCTGACCGTCGGGCTGGTCTCCTTCGCCATGGGCGCCGAATCCGGCGGCCAGTGGGGCACCATCGGCGCCGGGACGCTGATGGTCTGCCTGCCGCTGATGCTGGCGTTCATCCTTTTTCAGAAACAGTTCCTGCGGAGCTTCGGCTTCTCCGGGATCAAATAAGGAGTGATTCATGCTGTTAGCGCACATTTCCGATACCCATTTCCGCAGCCGCGGCGAGAAGCTGTACGGCTTTATCGACGTCAATGCCGCCAACGCCGACGTGGTCTCCCAGCTTAACGCGCTGCGCGAGCGCCCGGACGCGGTGGTGGTGAGCGGAGATATCGTCAACTGCGGCCGCCCGGAGGAGTATCAGGTGGCCCGCCAGATCCTCGGCAGCCTGAACTATCCGCTGTATCTGATCCCCGGCAACCACGACGACAAAGCCCATTTTCTCGAGCATCTTCACCCGCTGTGCCCGCAGCTGGGCAACGATCCGCAAAATATGCGCTATGTGGTGGATGACTTCGCCACCCGCCTGCTGTTTATCGACTCCAGTCATGCCGGCACGTCAAAAGGCTGGCTGACCGACGAGACCATCAGCTGGCTGGAGGCCCAGCTGTTCGAGGGCGGAGACAAACCGGCAACGATCTTTATGCACCACCCGCCGCTGCCGCTGGGCAATGCGCAGATGGACCCGATCGCCTGCGAAAACGGCCACCGTCTGCTGGCGCTGGTGGAGCGTTTCCCGTCGCTGACGCGCATCTTCTGCGGCCATAACCACAGCCTGACCATGACCCAGTATCGCCAGGCGCTGATCTCCACTATCCCTGGCACCGTCCATCAGGTGCCGTACTGCCACGAAGACACCCGGCCCTATTACGACCTCTCCCCGGCCTCGTGCCTGATGCACCGTCAGGTCGGTGAGCAGTGGGTGAGCTACCAGCACTCGCTGGCCCACTACGCCGGGCCGTGGCTGTACGACGATAACATCAGTTGCCCAACGGAAGAGCGCTAACCGCTATGCTCAGTCTGCAAAACATCAGTAAACGTTTCGACGGCAAACCGGCGCTCAGCGCCCTGTCGCTGGATATTCACGAAGGTGAATTCGTGGTGCTGGTCGGCCCGTCGGGCTGCGGGAAAAGCACCCTGCTGCGCCTGCTCGCCGGCCTGGAACCGGTCAGCGAAGGCCAAATCTGGCTGCATAATGAGAACATCACCGCCGCCACGCCGCGCGAGCGCAACTTCGCGATGATCTTCCAGAACTATGCCCTGTTTCCGCATCTGTCGGTGCGCGACAACATCACCTTCGGCATGAAGGTGCGCAAGGAAGAGAAAAGCAGCTGGCAGCCGCGGGTGGACAAAGTGGCGCAGATGCTGCAGCTGGAGGCGCTGCTCGATCGCAAACCGGCGAAACTCTCCGGCGGCCAGCGCCAGCGGGTGGCGATGGCCCGGGCGATCGTGCGCAATCCGCGGCTGTTCCTGATGGACGAGCCGCTCTCCAACCTCGACGCCCGCCTGCGCAGCGAAGTGCGCGACAGCATTATGGCCCTCCACCAGCAGCTGAAAACCAGCACCATCTATGTGACCCACGACCAGACCGAGGCGATGTCGATGGCCGACCGCATCGTAGTGATGAACGGCGGCCACGTACAGCAGGTCGGGCGCCCGGAGTATCTGTATGCCAATCCGGCCAACCTGTTCGTCGCCGGGTTTATCGGTTCGCCGGCGATGAACCTCCTGTCGCTGCCCTGCGTTGACGGCAACGTTCAGCTTGGCGAACAACGCCATCCGCTGCCGCCGCGCCACCGGGATCAGACCCGCGTCTGGCTGGGCGTTCGCCCGGAACATATTACCGACCGCGTGGAAGAGGGCCATCTGCGCCTGCCGGCCACCGTTCTGCAACGAGAACTGATGGGGGCCGATTACCTGCTCCACGTCAGCACCCCGATCGGCACCCTGCGCTTTAGCCGCCGCCACCGCGGCACGGTGCCGGAGAAAGGCGAGTCGCTACTGGTCGGCTTCTCACCTGCCGATGTGCATCTTTTTCATGCTGAGACCCAGCATAATTTGTTGATGGAGTGTAATCATGTTTAAACCTTTTACGCTAGTCGCGGTTGGCCTCAGCCTTGCCCTGAGCGGCGCGGCGCTGGCAAAAGAGAAAATAGACTTCATGTTCCCGGCGCCGGTGGACGGCAAGCTGACCATGGAGATGACCCGCGTCATTAAGCAATTCAACGACTCGCAGCAGGATGTCGAAGTGCGCGGCATCTTCACCGGCAACTACGACACCACCAAGATCAAAGCCGAATCGGCGCAGAAGGCCGGCCAGCCGCCGGCGCTGGTGATCATGTCCGCTAACTTCACCACCGATCTGGCGCTGAAGGATGAGATCCTGCCGATGGACGAGCTGTTTAAATATGGCGATCAAAAGGCTGGCGATTTTCTGCACAAGGAATTCTGGCCCGCGATGCATAAGAACGCCCAGGTGATGGGCACCACCTATGCGATCCCGTTCCATAACTCGACGCCGATCCTCTACTACAACAAGACGATGTTCGATCGGGCCGGGATCAAACAGCCGCCGCAGACCTGGGCCGAGCTGCTGGCCGATGCCAAAAAGCTGACCGACGAGAGCAAAGGCCAGTGGGGGATCATGCTGCCGTCGACCAACGACGACTACGGCGGCTGGATCTTCTCGGCGCTGGTGCGCGCCAACGGCGGGAAATACTTTAACGAAGACTATCCGGGCGAGGTCTATTACAACTCGCCGACCGCCATCGGCGCCCTGCGCTTCTGGCAGGATCTGATCTACAAGGACAAGGTGATGCCGTCCGGGGTGCTGAACTCGAAGCAGATCAGCGCCGCGTTCTTCTCCGGCAAGCTCGGGATGGCGATGCTCAGCACCGGCGCGCTGGGCTTTATGCGCGAGAACAGCAAAGACTTTGAGCTTGGGGTGGCGATGCTGCCGGCCAAAGAGCAGCGCGCGGTGCCGATCGGCGGCGCCAGCCTGGTGAGCTTTAAAGGCATCAACGACGCGCAGAAGAAAGCGGCGTATCAGTTCCTGACCTATCTGGTGAGCCCCGAGGTGAACGGCGCGTGGAGCCGCTTCACCGGCTACTTCTCGCCGCGCAAGGCGTCATACGATACGCCGGAGATGAAGGCCTATCTGCAGCAGGATCCGCGGGCGGCGATCGCCCTTGAGCAGCTGAAGTACGCCCATCCATGGTACTCCACCTGGGAGACCGTGGCGGTGCGTAAGGCGATGGAGAACCAGCTGGCGGCGGTGGTCAATGATGCCAAAGTGACGCCGGAGGCGGCGGTGCAGGCGGCGCAGAAGGAAGCCGACGCGCTGATGAAACCGTATGTGGATAAGACCGCGCTGGCGGAAGTGAAGTGACGCTTTACCCGTCATCGTCATCCTCACCCCGGCCCTCTCCCTGAGGGAGAGGGAACTGTCCGGCGCTGTGGTTAAGCCCTGGGTCCGGTTGAGAAAGGAAAAAAGCAGGCCATACCCGGTATGGCCTGAAAATGTCACAACGATTAGATCCCTGCCGTTTCGCGAATATATTTGCGCGCTTTGACGGCGTATTCGAAAGGATTGGCCAGAGCAGGATCCTGCTCGGCTTCCACTACCATCCAGCCTTTATAGCCAAAGTCGTCCAGCAGCTTGAACACCGGACGGAAATCGATCACCCCGTCGCCCGGGACGGTGAAGGTGCCTTTTTTCACGCCGTCGAGGAACGACAGGCCGTCGCGGCGCACCTGGTCGATCACCGGCGGACGGACGTCTTTCAGGTGAACGTGGTTGATGCGCGGCAGATACTTTTTGAGGATCGCCAGCATCGGCGCTTCGCCGCCTTCGGAATACCAGGCGTGGCCGGTGTCGAACAGCAGGAAGACGCGCTCGTCCACCAGCGACATAAATTTGTTGATTTCCGCGGTGGTCTGAATGCCGGTGCCCATGTGGTGATGCAGACAGACCTGCATCCCCTTCTCCGCCGCCAGGCGGCCGAGGGTGTTGTAGCCTTCTGCCACCCGCTGCCACTCTTCGTCGCTGAAGCACGGCTTCGCATCGCCGAGGATCGGTTTATCCAGCCCCTGGATGCTGCCGCTCTGCTCGGAGCAGCCAATCACTTTCGCGCCCATCGCATGAAGGAAGTTCATGTGATTGACGAATTCATCAATGGTTTTTTCCCGCTGGCCGTTGGCGAAAAAGGTACTGAACCAGGCGTTGCAGATCTGAATGCCGCGGATGTCCAGCATCGGCTTGAGAACCGCCGGGTCGCGCGGATATTTGCTGCCGACTTCGCTGCCGGTAAAGCCGGCCAGCGCCATTTCGCTGACGATCTGCTGGAAAGTGTTTTCGCTGCCGAGCTCCGGCATATCATCGTTAGTCCAGCCGATCGGGGCGATAGCCAGTTTGACGTTATCTTTGTTCATAGTAGGGCTCCTGCCGCTGCGCCTTAGCGGCGCAGCAATTCACGTTCAATAAGTTCACGGGTTTCCACTGCCTGGTATTTCATTTTTTCCGGGTAGCCAAACAGCGAGGTGGCGACAATCGGCTCCCCGCCGACCTTGAAGGTCTGCTCGGCGAATTTCATTTCGCGCAGGGTGCGGAATAGCGCGTCGAAATCCACATCCCCTTCCCCGACGCCTACGTGCTGGTGCACCACGGCATCCACGCCCGGCGGGTTAACGATATAGCGGCAATGTTTCGTATGGTTGCGGGTGTCCGCAATCAGGACATGGGAGAGATCGCTCCCGGCATAGCGCAGCATGCTCGCCACGTCGCCGACGCCTTTGTCGTAGAAAAAGGTGTGCGGCACGCTGTAGACGTACTTCACGTTATCGCTGCGGAACGACTTCACGATATCGACGGTTTCATTGTTCTCTTCGCAGAAATCCCAGGGATGTGCCTGGATCTCCACGCGGATGCCTTCCCGCTCAAAAATCGGCAACAGCTCTTCCATTGAGCGATAGAACATTTCATCGCAGATCTCAGGCTGATTCGGATCGCCGGAGAACTCGGTGTTGATCACCTGAACGCCCATCTCCACCGCAATTTCCACCAGCCGTTTCCAGTTTTTCACCGCCGCCTGACGGCGCAGTTCGTCCGGGCCGGACCAGCGGTAGACGCAGATAAACGACGACAGCTCAAGGCCGGTATCGCGCAGCGCCTGCTTGTACTCCGCCATGATCTCCCGGCTGGCGCGCGGGTGCTTGTAGAACGGGTTAATCTGCGGGTGCGGCGACTGTTCAATGTACTTGTAGCCCCACTCCGCTACCTGATGGACCATGCGGGTGATCCCGAGGTCCTTAATGACATCCACATCAAAGGCAATTTTCATCGTCGTTACCTGTGCAAAGAAGTTCCGTCAGCAAAACGCGCTTAACGTTTGTAGAATGCCGGGCACTCAGGCAGCGTCACCTCAACCGGCTCGCTGGTTCCCTGCGCTTTAATGCAGGCGTCCGCCGCCACCGACGCCGCGTAGCCGTCCCAGGCCGACGGGCCGTGCAGCTGGCCGGCTTTGACGTCGTTGATAAAGGCCTGCAGCTCGACGTCGTAGGCTTTGATAAAGCGGTCTTTCCAGTCGGTGAGAATGGCGGTCGACAGGCTGGCGGACTTGCGCATCTGGACGGCCGACGGCTCCGGCAGACGGGCAATCCCGGTCTCGCCGACCACTTCGCACTGGATGTCATACCCGTACTGGCAGTTCACGAACACCTCGACGTCGATCAGAGTGCCTTTTTTGGTTTCAAAGGAGACGATCTGCGGATCTTTCAGGCGCGCATGGGTGTGCGAGGTGGAGCGCGGGAAGCGCACCTGCACGGAACGGTAGTCATCGTTCAGCAGCCAGCGCAGCACGTCCAGCTCGTGGATCAGGGTGTTGGTGATCGCCATATCGGTGGTGTAGTTCTCGCCGACTGACTGGTTGCGGTGGGCGCAGCGCAGCATCAGCGGCGCGCCGATATCGCCATCGTCGATCACTTTTTTCAGCGCCAGATAGCCTTCGTCGTACGGGCGCATAAAGCCAACCTGCACCAGACGACGGCCGGCCTTCATTTCGGCATCGACGATGCGGCGGCAGCCTTCCGCAGACATCGCCAGCGGTTTTTCGCAGAACACCGGCTTACCAGCGGCGATGGCGGCCAGGGTGTACTCTTCGTGGGTCGGGTCCCAGGAGGTGACCAGGATGGCATCGACATCGCTGGCGTTAATCACGTCGTGGCCGTCGGCGTAGACTTCCGCCTGCACGCCCGGCAGCGCGACCGCCGCACGGGCGTTGTCGGCATTGATATCAGACACCGCCACGACGGTGGCGCCCTGCAGAACCTGGGTGCAGCGACGGATGTGTTCTTTACCGATAGCGCCAGCGCCGATGACACCTAATTTGAGCGACATAATGGTTTTCTCCGTAAGTCTGTAGGATTCAGAGTGGATGTTCGTTTTAGTAATCACGCGCCTGGGCGCGCTTTTCATTAATCATTTGCGCCACCTTGCGGATCCGCTCAGAGAGCGCCGTCTGGGCGACCCCAACGTTCCACCAGCTGCCGTATTTGTGCACCATGGTCTTCGGTAGCACTTTAATATCAATCAGGGTGCTGACCGTTTCGCGACGGGCGGCGTCCAGCGCATGGCGCAGTTCGTCCAGGGTAGTGACGCGCCAGGTTTTGCAGCCGTAGCCGGCGGCGATGGTGGCGAAGTCCACCGGCACCAGGCCGCCCTGCAGCTGGCCGGTTTCCGGCTGACGGTAGCGGAACTCGGTGCCGAAGCTGTCCATCCCGTGCTCCATCTGCAGGTTGTTGATGCAGCCGTTGGCCATGTTGTCGAACAGCACGACGTTGATCTTCGCCCGCTCCTGCAGGGAGGTGACCAGCTCAGAGTGCAGCATCATGAACGAGCCATCGCCGACCAGGGAGTAGACTTCGCTCTGCGGCTGCGCCAGCTTCACGCCCAGCGCGGCGTTGACTTCATATCCCATGCAGGAGTAGCCGTACTCCACGTGGTAGGTGTTTTCCGCGCGGTTGCGCCAGACGCGCTGCAGATCGCCGGGCAGGCTGCCCGCCGCCGCGACGATCACCGCCTCGGCCGGCAGCGTTTCATTCAGTACCCCAAGGACGCTGCTCTGGGTCAGGGTGGAGTCGGTGATCTGGCGGAACTCGCGATACACCGATTCACGATCGAGATGATCGTCGATCTCCGGGACAAAGGATTTCTCCTGCCACACCGCCTGGTAGACGCGCTGGGTCTCTTTTAACTGACGGCTCTGCACGCTCTCGATCTGCGCGCCCCAGCCGGCCTGCCAGCCGCTGTCCGCCAGCGCCGCGTTGAGAGCGGTCATCGCTTCCCGGGCGTCCGCCAGCATGGCAATGCCGTCCAGCTTCCAGGCGTCGAAGTTGCTGACGTTAATATTCAGGAAACGCACCTCCGGGTGCTGGAAAATCCATTTCGAGGCGGTGGTAAAATCGCTGAAGCGGGTGCCGACGCCGATCACCAGGTCGGCCTCTTTCGCCAGCAGGTTCGCCGCCAGGCAGCCCGTCTCGCCGACGCCGCCGACGTTCAGGGGGTGAGACGAGACCACCGTCCCCTTCCCGGCCTGGGTTTCGGCGAAGGGCACCCCGTAGCGCTCGGCGAAACGGGACAGCGCTTCGCCCGCGCCGGAGTATTTCACCCCGCCGCCGCAGACGATCAGCGGTTTACGGCTGGCTTTGATGGCCGCCACGGCGTCCGCCAGCTGCGCGGCGCTGGCCGGGCGGCGGTCGAGACGGTGCACGCGGCGCGCAAAGAAGGATTCCGGGTAATCCCAGGCTTCGCCCTGCACGTCCTGCGGCAGGCACAGCGTTACCGCGCCGGTTTCCGCCGGGTCGGTCAGGACGCGCATGGCGTTGATGCAGGCGCTCATCAGCTGTTCCGGGCGGGTAATGCGGTCCCAGTATTTGCTGACTGCGCGGAAGGCGTCATTGGTGCTGATGCTGAGATCGTAGCTCTGTTCAATCTGCTGGAGCACCGGATCCGGCTGGCGGGTGGCGAAGACATCGCCCGGCAGCAGCAGCAGCGGGATGCGGTTGGCGCTGGCGGTGCCGGCGGCGGTGATCATGTTGGCCGCTCCCGGACCGATGGAGGAGGTGCAGGCGATAATCTGCCGGCGCAGGGCCTGGCGGGCAAAACCGGTGGCAGCGTGGGCCATCCCCTGCTCGTTGCGCCCCTGATAGACGCGCATATCGCCGCTGTCCTGCTCCAGCGCCTGCCCCAGCCCCAGGACGTTGCCATGGCCGAAAATCGCGAAAATGCCTTTCACGAACTTCAGCTCTACGCCATCCACTTCCAGGTACTGGTTATCGAGGAACTTCACCAGCGCCTGCGCCGTTGTCAGTCTCAGTTTGCCCATGATGCACAATCCTTATTGTTCAGTATTTGTGTGTGGCGTCGCGCCGATGCCGCCGGGGCCGTCGTTCACGTCACTGGAATACCTGTGGATTATAGGCAAACATTTTTTTCATTAAATACAAATACAGAAGAAATATTTCATTTTGCGAGAAGGATCAAACTCTCTACCCATTTCATACGTTTCACTTACATTCCAGACACGTTTTCGGGCCCTTTTTTGCCGCGCCAGACGGCAATATCCCCTTAAAAATCATAGGTAAATGGATGACATTTGGCGTTTCATTTTCCCCCGGGTCGACAGAGGGGGCGATCCGCGCTCGCGCGAGGCTCAGTGCGGCAGAGTGGTAGATCCCTCACACTTTTGGTTTTTTAATTTCGAACGAGTTTGCAAATGAAATATTTATTTCTCAAACTAAGGGTAACCAATAACCCTCAGGCTGTTCACGGAGTCGACGTCGGGATCCCGACCCTTCCAGGCAGCAGACACCAAAAAGGAAATCCTAGCTATGAATGCAGCAGTAAAGCGGCTCGACGTCATCTGTATAGGTCGGGTGGCCGTCGACCTCTATGCCCAGCAGATTGGTTCGCGGCTAGAAGACGTTGCCAGTTTCGCGAAATATCTGGGCGGCTCCTCCGGCAACGTGGCCTTTGGCACCGCGATTCAGGGGCTGAAATCGGCCATGCTGGCGCGCGTTGGCGATGAACACAACGGCCGTTTCCTGCGTGAAACGCTCAACCGCGCCGGGGTGGATACCGAGTATCTGATTACCGACAAATCTCGCCTGACCGCGCTGGTGATGCTGGGGATTAAGGATCAGGAGACCTTCCCCCTGATTTTCTACCGCGATAACTGCGCCGATATGGCCTTAACGCCTGACGACATTAGCGAGGAGTATATTGCCTCCTCCCGGGCGCTGGCGGTGACTGGCACCCACCTGTCGCACGCCAACACCCGCGCCGCGGTGCTGAAGGCGCTGGAGTACGCCCGCCGTCACGGCCTGCGCACCGCGCTGGATATCGATTACCGTCCGGTGCTGTGGGGGCTCACCTCGCTCGGCGATGGCGAAACCCGTTTCATTGAGTCCGGACCGGTCACCAGCCAGCTGCAGGAAGTGCTGCATCTGTTCGATTTGGTGGTGGGAACCGAAGAAGAGTTTCATATTGCCGGGGGCAGCACCGATACCCTGACCGCGCTGAAAAATGTGCGCAATGCCACCAAAGCCACCCTCGTCTGCAAGCGCGGACCGATGGGCTGCGTGGTGCTGGAAGGCGACATCCCGGACAGCTGGGACCAGGTGCCGCTGCAGCAGGGCGTGCGCGTGGAGGTTCTCAACGTGCTGGGCGCCGGAGATGCCTTTATGTCGGGTCTGCTGCGCGGCTGGCTCAACGACGAAGGCTGGGAGCAGGCTTGCCGTTACGCCAACGCCTGCGGGGCGCTGGTGGTCTCCCGCCACGGCTGCGCGCCGGCGATGCCGACCAAAGTCGAACTCGATGACTACCTGCAGCGCGCCGAATCGGTGCCGCGCCCGGACGTCGACGAGCGCCTCAACCACCTACACCGGGTCACCAGCCGCCGTCAGCAGTGGCCGGAGCTGTGCATTTTCGCCTTTGACCATCGTAAACAGCTGGCCGACCTGGCGCGGGAGACCGGGCGCGACGAAGCCTGCATTCCGCAGCTCAAACTGCTGTTGTTGACCGCGGCCGAAGCGGCGGCGCAGGAGGCAGGTCTCGATCAGCGCAGCGGCATTCTGGCCGACGGCACCTACGGCCAGCGTGCGCTCAACGCCATTACCGGCAAGGGCTGGTGGATCGGCCGCCCTATCGAACTGCCCAGCTCGCGACCACTGCGTCTGGAGCATGGCAACATCGGCTCGCAGCTGATCGACTGGCCGCTGGAGCATGTCGTCAAATGCCTGGTCTTCTATCACCCGGACGACCCGGCGGCGCTGCGTGCAGAGCAGGACGCCCTGCTGCTCGAGGTCTGGCAGGCCTGTAACAAGTCAGGCCATGAACTGCTGCTGGAGGTGATCCTGCCGGAAAATGGCCCGGACAAAGACGAGCGCCATTACCACACCATGCTGGAACACTTTTATCAGCTGGGGATCAAACCGGACTGGTGGAAGCTGCCGCCGCTCTCCAGCGCCAGCTGGCAGCAGATCACCGCGCTTATCGAGCGTGAAGATCCGTGGAGCCGCGGGATCCTGATCCTCGGGCTTGACGCGCCTTCCGACAAACTGCGCGCCGGTTTCGCCGAGGCGGCCGCACACCCGATGATCAAAGGTTTCGCCGTCGGGCGCACCATCTTTGGCCAGCCGTCGCGGCGCTGGATGCAGGGTGAGCTCAGCGATGAGGCCCTGATAGAGGAAGTGAAACGCAACTACCTGACGCTTATTGGCTACTGGCGCGAAGCCCGCCGCTGATCCCCCGACGCCCGTCTCCGTCACCTTGCGGAGCGGGCGTTTTTCTGTTTCTTCGTGAAATGAATCGCGTATTTCGTCGCAATAAATGAAAAATTCGCTTCATTTGGTACACTGGAAGCCATATTCCTTCCATTTTCTCAGAGCGCACTCTATGGCCAATAACCCAACACAGCTGACCATCCTGCAGGATGAAATCAGGCGTCGCTACGATACGTTAAGCAAACGCCTGAAACAGGTCGCCCGCTATATCCTTGATAACAGCAATAGCGTGGCTTTCGATACCGTGGCCTCCATTGCGCAACAGGCGGATGTTCCCCCTTCCACGTTGATTCGTTTTGCCAACGCCTTCGGCTTCAGCGGCTTTAACGAAATGAAACAGATGTTCAAGCAACATTTGATGGAAGAGACCGCCAACTATACCGAGCGCGCCCGTCTGTTCCGCCAGACCACCAGCGATGAGTCCAGCCCGCCGGAAACGCCGACGGAAATCCTCAATATGTTCACGATGGTGAACAACCAGGCGTTGCAGCAGCTGGCGATGCAGACCTCCAGCGATGATCTGGAGCGCGCGGTGGCCCTGCTGGGCGAGGCGGAAAATATTTACGTCATTGGTCTGCGCCGGTCGTTTAGCGTCGCCTCTTATCTGACCTATGCGCTGCGTCACCTCGATCGCAAAGCCTTTCTGATCGACGGCCTCGGCGGCATGTTCACCGAGCAGCTGAGCCTGGTCGGTCCGAAAGACGTGGTAGTGGCGGTGAGCTTCTCGCCGTACGCCCGGGAAGTGGTCGAACTGGTGGAGCTGGGCGCGCAGCGCAAAGCGCGGCAGATCGCCATTACCGACAGCCAGGTCAGCCCGCTGGCGGCTTTCAGCGATGTCTGCTTTGTGGTGCGTGAAGCGCAGGTGGATGGCTTCCGCTCGCAGGTTGCTTCCCTGTGTCTGGCCCAGACGCTGGCGGTTTCGCTGGCGCTGAACAGCAGCCAGGAGTCCGAGGCCAAGCAGAAGGCGTGAGATAGGCTGCCTGGCGTTTGTTACTCGGCGGCGCAGTATAGGCCTGCGGGAGGATCCCGTAGGCCGGATAAGGCATTTGTGCCGCCATCCGGCACAAAAATGGCTACGGTATCTGCGGTGTCCTGCCCGGCGGCGCTGTGCTTGCCGGGCCTGGTGTATAGGGACTTACGGGAGGATCCCGTAGGCCGGATAAGGCGAAGCCGCCATCCGGCACAAAGGCGGGTATGGCGCCGGAGGTGTCCTGCCCGGCGGCGCTACGCTTGCCGGGCCTGGGGTATATGGGCTTACGGGAGGCTCCCGTAGGCCGGATAAGCGTAGCGCCATCCGGCATAAAAGCAGGTATGGCGCCGGAGGTTCCTGCCCGGCGGCGCTGCGCTTGCCGGGCCTGGGGTATATGTGCCTGCGGGGTGCCGGAGATAATGTTATTGGTATGCAACTCTATTAATCCGGGTAAAGCGTTTGTCGCATGTGATTTCAACGCACATTGCGCTCCCGGTTAATCGTCTGCGTTATGTCTGGCATGGCGCAGGGAGCGCACAGGGGGCGGCCAGTCGCCGCCGCCCCCTGTACCCCCGGGCTCCGGCCAGCAAAATCGCCGCTGCGCGGTCCCTTCGACTTATCCCTGCAGGCTTCGGGTCGGGCCGAGGCAGCGTCCGTGCAAAACACGGCCCTCAGCCCGCATCCATGCGGGCTGCCCCGGCCTTCCGGGAACGTCTCAGCGATTTTGAGGCCGTCAGCACCGGCAGTTTCAGCAAGAATGGTGAATAAATTAACGGCAGGTCGCACGAACCGTAGGCCGGATAAGCGTAGCGCCATCCGGCACGAGACGGGTACAGTGCCGAAGGTGTCCTCCCCGGCGGCGCTGCGCTTGCCGGGTCGGGGAGTGAGATTCCGCGGAGCGTTTCGCTAACAAACACCCGCCGCCCTCAAACAAGAAGGCCGGTTAGCATCGCTAACCGGCCTTTTTTATCCGCTTCTGCAAAGCGCGTCAGTCGTGGCGCGGGTACTCCGGCGTGTTGATCCAGGCGTGGTCATCTTCCCAGGTGAACAACCATTTCCGGTCCGGCCCGGCCATCACGTTCAGATAGTAGCTGTCGTAACCGGCAATCGCCGCCACCGGATGGTAACCGCGCGGCACCATCACCACATCGTGGTTGTAGGGCGCCATACAGGCGTCCAGGCTGCGGTCGTCGGTGTAGACCCGCTGGAAGGCAAAGCCCTGCGGCGGATCGAAGCGGTGATAGTAGGTTTCTTCCAGCTGCGTCTCTTTGCCCGGCTGGGCGGTATCATGCTTATGCGACGGCCACGAGCTGGTGGCCCCCTCGTCGGTGTAGACTTCCACCACCAACAGGCAGTCCGCCTCGGCGCTGTCCGGCAGAATATTATGCACCCGGCGCTGATTGCGCCCTTTCCCACGGTGCTCTACCCCGACGTCTTCCGGCCGAATGAGGCGTGCCGGGAAGCTGCCTTTGCCCGGCGCGCTGCATACCGCCAGCTCCAGATCGGAATCGGCAGTCACCTCGACTTTATCCTGCGGCGGGACGTAGACCGACCACGGCGGGGTGCGTTCAAACGGCGACATCCGTTTACCGAGATTCGGGAAATCGGCATGCTGCGTTTTCACCGACGCCAGCCCGGCGACCAGCACCAGGCACAGCTCGCGATCGCCGCTCTCCAGCGTCACGGTCTGCCCTTTTTTCAACATCCAGACATCAAAGCCGATATAGCGCCAACCGGCGCTTTGCGGCGTAATATGCTGGATCTGTCCCTCTTTTCGCGATTTAGCCAGTAACGACATGGCGCTCTCCTTCGCCGATTAACCTAACGTCGGCATGCTGAATTCAGATACGGTCTGCTGCCCTGCCGGCCAGCGTACGGTGGCGGTCTTCATACGCGTGTAGAAGCGCACGCCGTCCGGCCCGTGGACGTTCAACGCGCCAAACACCGAGCGCTTCCAGCCGCCGAAGCTGTGGAACGCCATCGGCACCGGGACCGGCACGTTCACCCCGACCATCCCCGCCTGCACGTCGTGGACGAATTCACGCGCGGTGTGGCCGTTGCTGGTGAAAACGGCGCTGCCGTTGCCAAACTCGTGGCTGTTGACCAGCTCAAGGGCGCTGTCATAGTCCGCCGCGCGCACAATCCCCAGCACCGGGCCAAAGATCTCTTCGCGCCAGATGGACATCTCCGGGGTGACGTGATCGAACAGGGTGCCGCCGACATAGTAGCCCGCGTCGTAGCCCGGCACGCGCAGTTTGCGGCCATCGACCACCAGTTTTGCCCCTTCGCTTTCGCCTTTATCAATATAGCCGAGCACTTTTTTCTGGTGGGTATCAGACACCACCGGTCCCATCTCGTTCTCTTCCTGACCACGCATGCAGCCTGGGCCTACTTTCAGCGCTTCCACCAGCGGCTTCAGGCGGGCGATCAGTTTGTCGGCGGTTTCATCTCCCACCGCCACCACCACCGGCAGCGCCATGCAGCGCTCGCCTGCGGAGCCAAAAGCGCCGCCCATAATGGCGTTAACGGTGGCGTCGAGATCGGCATCCGGCATCACAATCGCGTGGTTTTTTGCGGCGCCAAAGGCCTGCACGCGCTTGCCGTGGGCGCTGGCGGTCTTGTAGATATACTCCGCCACGCCGGAGGAGCCGACGAAGCTCACCGCCGCAATACGCGGGTCAGTGTACAGCTGCTCGGCATCTTCATTGCTGCAGTGCACGACGTTAAACACGCCGTCCGGCAGACCGGCCTCTTTCAGCAGTTCTGCCAGACGCACAGCGGCCGTCGGCGCCAGCGCGGGCGGCTTGAGGACGAAACTGTTGCCGCAGGCCAGCGCCAGCGGGAACATCCACATCGGCACCATCGCCGGGAAGTTAAACGGGGTGATCCCTGCCACCACGCCCAGGGGCTGCATCAGCGAGTAGCTGTCGACGCCGGTGCCGACGTCAGAGGAGTATTCGCCTTTAATCAGGTGCGGGATCCCGCAGGCGAATTCGACCACTTCCATACCGCGGGTCAGCTCGCCCAGCGCATCCGACCACACCTTACCGTGCTCGCTGACGATGATCCCCGCCAGCTCTTCCACGTGCTGCTCCAGCAACATTTTAAAGTTGAACAGCACGCGGGCGCGGCGCAGCGGCGTGGTACGGGACCAGCTGTCAAACGCATCGCGAGCAACCTGAATCGCCTCGGAGACTTCCTGCGCGGTTGACACCGTGACTTCGCGCACCGCTTTGCCCGTCGCCGGGTCGTACACCGGCATCGTTTCGTTGCTGCTGCTAATAACGGTTTTCCCGCCAATAAAGTTTCCTGTGATCGTCATGTTCTCGCCTCATAGTGAAGGGGGCCAGCGCACACCGGCCCGTCGCTGATTCTGCTGTGCTATAACCGTAGTAAAATGAAATTTATATTTCAACATTGTTGTGAAATGAAATTTCATTTTGGTGATAACAGTCGCATTTTGCGCTAACCGGTCGCCTGTGCGCTTCCCGCATCGCGCCTCGTTGCCCTCGACGCCAGGCTTCCCGCCGCTGTCGCGCCGGTAGTCGGTGCCGGTGATATTTTGCGAGACAGCTCAAACATTCATCATTTCCATTCTTGCTAATTTTGGAATAAACGTTTTGACTGTTAGCCAATTGAACGAACCTACCCCCTCTTCCGTCAGGAGTGTCCTATGGCCATCGCAATGCAACGTTTTTGTATTAACCGCAAAATCGCGCCAGCGCTCAGCATTGAAGCGTTTTTCCGTCTGGTGAACCGTCTGGGCCTGAATAAGGTCGAGCTGCGCAACGATTTACCCAGTGGAAAAGTGACCGACGATCTGAGCCATCAGCAGGTGCGCGAGCTGGCGGCGCGCTACCACATCGAGATCCTGACGATTAACGCGGTCTACCCCTTTAACCGTCGTAGCGAAGAGGTGCGGCAGTTGACCGAATCGCTGCTGAAAGAGGCCCAGGCCATCGGCGCCAAATCGCTGGTGCTCTGTCCGCTCAACGACGGCAGCGAGGTGCCGGCCAGCGAAACCCTGGGCGCCCTGCGCGACCTGGCGCCGCTGTTCGCCTTCTATGGCATCCACGGCCTGGTGGAGCCGCTGGGCTTCCCGCAAAGCTCGCTGCGTTCTGCGCACCAGGCGCAGACGCTGATCCACGACGCCCGCGTGCCGTTTAAGCTGCTGATCGATACCTTCCATCACCATCTTTACCCGCAGGCGGCGGACGAGTTCAGCCAGGTAGAGGTGGCGGATATCGGGCTGGTGCACCTTTCAGGAGTGGACGATAGCCGTCCGCGCGAGCAGCTCACCGATGCCGAGCGCATCATGCTAACCCCGCAGGATCGTCTCGGCACCTGCGAGCAGGTTAAAGCGCTGGAAGCCCGCGGCTATCAGGGGGTGTACGCTTTTGAGCCCTTCGCCCCCGAGCTGGCGCAATGGAGCGAAGCGGATATCGAGCGCGAAATTGAGCAGAGCATCGCGCTCATCCAGCGCCACTGCGCCTGAGGCCCTCACGGTACAGCGTGCGCGGCGCGTGACGATTTTCCCAACGCCGGACGACGAGGTTGCCTATAATCGTCGCAGGATAAATGGAGGAATCGACCATGAGCTCACCCCTGTTGATTGCGCGCACGCTGGATAACGCGCTCTATTTACTGCCCGCGATGGCCAACCGCCATGGGCTTATCACCGGTGCGACCGGCACCGGTAAAACCGTCACCCTGCAGAAGCTGGCTGAGTCGTTCTCGGAGATTGGCGTGCCGGTATTTATGGCCGACGTCAAGGGCGACCTGACCGGCATTGCCGCCGCGGGGCAGAGCTCAGAGAAACTGCAGGCGCGGCTGGAGAAGATCGGCGTCAGCGACTGGGAGCCGCACGCCAACCCGGTGGTGCTCTGGGATATCTTTGGCGAAAAGGGCCACCCGGTGCGGGCGACGGTCTCCGATCTCGGCCCCCTGCTGCTGGCGCGCCTGCTCAATCTCAACGAGGTGCAGAGCGGCGTACTGAACATTATTTTCCGCATCGCGGACGACCGCGGCCTGCTGCTGCTCGACTTCAAAGACCTCCGCGCCATCACCCAGTTTATCGGCGATAACGCCAAGTCTTTCCAGAACCAGTACGGCAATATTAACAGCGCCTCGATCGGCGCCATCCAGCGCGGGCTGTTGACCCTGGAGCAACAGGGCGCCGAGCACTTCTTCGGCGAGCCGATGCTGGATATTGCCGACTGGATGCGCGTCGATGCCAGCGGTAAAGGGATGATCAATATCCTTAGCGCCGAAAAGCTCTACCAGATGCCGAAGCTGTACGCCGCCAGCCTGCTGTGGATGCTCTCCGAGCTCTACGAGCGCCTGCCGGAAGCCGGCGACCTCGATAAACCGAAGCTGGTGTTCTTCTTCGATGAGGCGCATCTGCTGTTCAACGACGCGCCGCAGGTGCTGCTGGATAAAATTGAACAGGTGATTCGCCTTATCCGCTCCAAGGGCGTCGGCGTCTACTTTGTCTCGCAGAACCCGGCGGATATTCCCGACGCCGTGCTCGGCCAGCTGGGCAACCGCGTGCAGCATGCCCTGCGCGCTTTTACGCCGAAGGACCAGAAGGCGGTGAAAACCGCCGCCCAGACCATGCGCGCCAACCCGGCCTTCAGTACCGAGCAGGCGATCCAGGAGCTGGGCACCGGCGAGGCGCTGATCTCCTTCCTCGATGAGAAAGGCAGCCCGTCGGTGGTCGAGCGGGCGATGGTTATCGCCCCCTGCTCGCGAATGGGGCCGGTCAGCGATGACGAGCGCAATGGTCTGCTGAACCACTCGCCGCTGTACGGTAAGTATGAGGAGGAGGTGGACCGCGAGTCGGCTTTCGAAATGCTGCAGCAAGGGGTGCAGGTCGCCACCGGGCAGCAGTCGGCTCCGCCGGCGAAGGGCCAGCAGAGCGGCGATGACGATGGGCTACTTGGCGGCCTGAAAGATATCCTGTTCGGCAGCACCGGCCCGCGCGGCGGTAAACGCGACGGTATCGTGCAGACCGCAGCGAAAAGCGCGGTTCGCCAGGTCACCAATCAGATCGTCCGCGGCATGCTGGGCAGCCTGCTGGGCGGACGCAAGCGCTAAAAAAAGCCCCCTCATCGCTGAGGGGGCTTACGTTTCAGGCTTACCCGCTAGGCCTTGCGCATCATCAGCCAGAGGCTTATCAGGAAGAAGCTGGCGCTCGGCAACAGCGCGCCGATGATCGGCGGTATGCCGTAGACCAGGGTCAGCGGGCCGAAAATCTGGTCGAGGACATAGAAGATAAAGCCGAAGCTAATCCCCGTCACTACCCGGACGCCCATCGGCACGCTACGCAGCGGGCCAAAGATAAACGACAGCGCCATCAGCATCATCACCGCCACCGACAGCGGCTGGAAGATTTTGCTCCACATATTGAGCTGGTAGCGTCCCGGATCCTGGCCGCTGGACTTCAGGTATTTCACATAGTTGTGCAGCCCGCTGATCGACAGCGCATCCGGATCCAGGGCAACCACGCCCAGTTTGTCCGGCGTCAGGTTGGTTTTCCAGGTGCCGCTCACCATCTGCGACCCGGTCACCTGCTTTGGATCGGTCAGGTCGGATTCATCCACCTGCGACAGACGCCACACTTTATTTTCGCTATCGAATTTTGCCGAAGCGGCATAGCGCACCGACTGTAAACGACGCTCCGGGTTGAAGGCATAGATGCTGACGCCCCCCAGCTCATCGTTGCCTTTCACCCGTTCGATATAGACAAAGTTGTGGCCATCTTTCGCCCACAGCCCCTGCTGGGTTGAGAGCAGCGAGCCGCCGTACATCTGCTGGGCACGGTAGTTGCGCGCCATCTGTTCGCCCTGCGGCGCCACCCACTCGCCGATGGCCATGGTCAGCAGCACCAGCGGGATCGCGGTTTTCATTACCGCCAGCGCTACCTGCAGCCGGGTGAAACCGGATGCCTGCATCACCACCAGTTCGCTGCGCTGGGCCAACATCCCCAGCCCCAGCAGCGCGCCAAGCAGCGCCGCCATCGGGAAGAAGATCTGGATGTCCTTCGGCACGCTGAGGATGGTGTAGAGACCAGCGCCCAGCGCATCGTAGCTGCCCTGCCCGGACTTTTTCAGCTGATCGACAAACTTGATAATGCCGGAGAGCGACACCAGCATGAACAGCGTCATCATGATGGTGTTGAAAATCGTCTTACCGATATAACGGTCAAGTACGCCAAACGCCTGCATCAGGCCGCTCCTTTATTAAAACGGGCGCGGAAGCGGCGCATCGGCACCGTGTCCCACAGGTTTAACAGCACCGCCAGCGCAAAATAGAGCAGGTTGATCGCCCACATCCAGATAGCCGGGTCCATTTTGCCTTTGCCGCCGTTCGACTTAATCGAGGTCTGCAGCAGGAAGAACACCAGGTAGAGCAGCATCGCCGGCAGCATCGACAGCACGCGGCCCTGCCGCGGGTTCACCACGCTGAGGGGCACCACCATCAGCGCCATAATGAAGACCGTCGCCACCAGCGTGAAGCGCCAGTGCAGTTCGGCGCGCGCGCGGTCGGTGTGGGTCTGCCACAGAGTGCGCATATCCATCTGTTCGGTGTCGTCCGGATCGGAGGTCACCGCCTGGTGGCCGATAATGGCCTGATAGTTATTGAAGTCAGTAATGCGGAAATCGCGCAGCATCGCGGTGCCTTCAAAGCGGGTGCCCTTGTTGAGGGTCACCACCTGCGAACCGTCTTTCTGCTGCGACAGCTCGCCGGAATCCGCCACCACCACCGAGGGGCGCGCATTGCCTTTCGGACGCAGCTGGGCAAGGAAGACGTCATGGAAGCGGTTGCCGTTGACGCTTTCGATAAACATCACCGCGTTACCATCGCTGGCCTGCTGGAACTGGCCCTGGGCCAGCGCCGCCATACCGGGGTTAGCTTTAGCTTCGGCCAGCACCTCGTCCTGATGGCGCGACGACCACGGCCCCGCCCACATAACGTTGACCGCCGCCACCGCGCCAGTGAACAGCGCAAGGATCATCGCCGCCTTGATCAGCACGGCTTTGCTCAGGCCGCAGGCGTGCATCACCGTAATTTCACTTTCGGTGTACAGCTTGCCGAGGGTCATCAGCAGGCCAAGGAACAGACTTAACGGCAGGATAAGCTGCGCCATCTCCGGGATGCCGAGCCCCAACAGCGAGAGCACCAGATTGGTTGGGATATCGCCATCCACCGCGGCGCCGAGGATCCTGACTAATTTCTGACAAAAGAAAATCAGTAACAGGATGAATAGGATCGCCAACTGGCTTTTCAGCGTCTCACGAACCAGATATCTTATGATTATCACTTTAAATACGCCCGTAAAAACCCGTTTTAGTGCAGGAAAATTGCTTGTTTCATGGCTTAAACGTCATTTATTCTCTTTGGTCGTCGAAAACGTCGCTAAGATTAAATGACTCATCGGTTCTGCATGTCAGGATCTTTTCTGACGAACCCAGGCCTTAATAACGTTAAGATTAACACGAAGTCACCGCAACAGCGGATATGAGTTACGAAAGCTTGCAATTATATACTCAATGGATTTCGAGTTGTAAGAAGGCAGCAGGGCTGTGGCCCCTGGCGCGCACAATGTGCCACGTCAGGGTAAGCAGGCGCAGCCGGCGCATCTGCAACTTGAAAGGCGACGAGTATAGCCGTAGCCACCACTGTTGTCTTTAAGATTCAGGAGCATAGTGCATGGAGTTCAGTGTAAAAAGCGGTAGCCCGGAGAAGCAGCGGAGCGCCTGTATCGTGGTCGGCGTCTTTGAACCACGTCGCCTCTCCCCCATCGCCGAACAACTCGATAAAATCAGCGACGGCTACATCAGCGCCCTGCTGCGTCGCGGCGAGCTGGAAGGCAAACCTGGCCAGACGTTATTGCTGCACCATGTGCCAAACATTCTGTCTGAGCGCATTCTGCTGATTGGCTGCGGCAAAGAGCGCGAGCTGGATGAGCGTCAGTATAAGCAGGTCATCCAGAAAACCATCAATACCCTGAATGATACCGGCTCAATGGAAGCCGTCTGCTTCCTGACCGAGCTGCACGTCAAAGGCCGTAACAACTACTGGAAAGTTCGCCAGGCGGTTGAAACCGCCAAAGAGACGCTGTACAGCTTCGACCAGCTGAAGACCAACAAAAGCGAGCCGCGTCGCCCGCTGCGTAAAATGGTCTTTAACGTGCCGACCCGTCGCGAGCTGACCAGCGGCGAACGCGCCATTCAGCATGGCCTGGCGATTGCCGCCGGCATCAAAGCGGCGAAAGATCTTGGCAATATGCCGCCGAACATCTGTAACGCCGCCTATCTGGCTTCCCAGGCGCGTCAGCTGGCCGATACCTACAGCAAAAACGTCATCACCCGGGTGATCGGCGAACAGCAGATGCGCGAGCTGGGGATGAACGCCTACCTCGCCGTCGGCAATGGGTCGCAGAACGAGTCACTGATGTCGGTCATCGAATATAAAGGCAACCCGGCTGAGGACGCGCGCCCTATCGTGCTGGTCGGTAAAGGCCTGACCTTCGACTCCGGCGGTATCTCCATCAAGCCTGCCGAAGGCATGGACGAGATGAAGTACGACATGTGCGGCGCGGCGGCGGTGTACGGCGTGATGCGGATGGTTGCCGAACTGCAGCTGCCGCTGAACGTCATCGGCGTGCTGGCGGGCTGTGAAAACATGCCTGGCGGCCGCGCCTATCGTCCGGGTGACGTCCTGACCACTATGTCCGGCCAGACGGTGGAAGTGCTGAACACCGATGCCGAAGGCCGCCTGGTGCTGTGCGACGTCCTGACCTACGTTGAGCGCTTCGAGCCGGAAGCGGTTATCGACGTGGCGACGCTGACCGGGGCCTGCGTGATTGCCCTCGGCCATCACATCACCGGCCTGATGTCGAACCATAACCCGCTGGCCCATGAGCTGATCGGCGCCTCCGAACTGGCGGGCGACCGCGCATGGCGTTTGCCGCTGGCCGACGAGTTCCAGGATCAGCTGGAGTCCAATTTTGCCGATATGGCGAACATTGGCGGCCGTCCTGGCGGCGCGATCACCGCCGGCTGTTTCCTGTCGCGCTTCACCCGCAAGTACAACTGGGCGCACCTCGACATCGCCGGTACTGCCTGGCGTTCCGGTAAGGCCAAAGGCGCGACCGGTCGTCCGGTGGCGCTGCTGTCGCAGTTCCTGCTCAATCGTGCGGGTTTTAACGGCGAAGAGTGATGTGATATGCCGGGTGGCGGCGATGCCTTACCCGGCCTACAAACGGCAGCACACTGTAGGCCGGGTAAGCGTAGCGCCGCCCGGCTTTGCATTTAAATCCACAACAAGAAGCCCCATATATGAAAAACGCAACGTTCTATCTTCTGGACAATGACGCCACCGTCGACGGCCTGAGCGCCGTCGAGCAGCTGGTGTGTGACATTGCCGCAGAACGTTGGCGCAACGGCAAGCGCGTCCTGATCGCCTGCGAAGATGAACAGCAGGCGATTCGTCTCGACGAGGCGCTGTGGTCGCGGCCGCCGGAGAGCTTTGTGCCGCATAATCTGGCGGGCGAAGGCCCGAGAGGCGGCGCGCCGGTAGAGATTGCCTGGCCGCAAAAGCGCAACAGCAGCCCGCGGGATATTCTTATCAGCCTGCGGCTAAACTTTGCAGATTTTGCCACCGCTTTCACAGAAGTGATAGACTTTGTCCCTTACGAAGACAATCTGAAACAACTGGCGCGCGAACGCTATAAGGCGTACCGCATGGCTGGTTTCAACCTGAACACGGCAACCTGGAAATAATGGAAAAGACATACAACCCACAAGATATCGAACAGCCGCTTTACGAGCACTGGGAAAAGCAGGGCTATTTCAAACCGAATGGTGATGAAAGCCAGGAGAGCTTCTGCATCATGATCCCGCCGCCGAACGTCACCGGCAGTTTGCATATGGGTCATGCCTTCCAGCAAACCATCATGGATACCATGATTCGCTACCAGCGCATGCAGGGCAAAAACACCCTGTGGCAGGCCGGTACCGACCACGCAGGTATCGCTACCCAGATGGTGGTTGAGCGTAAGATTGCCGCTGAAGAAGGGAAAACCCGCCACGACTACGGCCGCGACGCCTTCATCGACAAAATCTGGCAGTGGAAAGCGGAATCCGGCGGCACCATTACCCGTCAGATGCGCCGTCTCGGCAACTCCGTGGACTGGGAGCGCGAGCGCTTCACCATGGACGAGGGGCTTTCCAATGCCGTGAAAGAAGTCTTTGTTCGCCTGTACAAAGAAGACCTGATCTACCGCGGCAAACGCCTGGTTAACTGGGACCCGAAACTGCGCACCGCCATTTCCGACCTCGAAGTGGAAAACCGCGAATCGAAAGGTTCCATGTGGCACATCCGCTACCCGCTGGCCGATGGCGCGAAAACCGCTGACGGTAAAGATTACCTGGTGGTCGCCACCACCCGTCCGGAAACCCTGCTGGGCGATACCGGCGTGGCCGTTAACCCGGAAGATCCGCGCTACAAAGATCTGATTGGCAAATTCGTGGTGCTGCCGCTGGTTAACCGCCGCATCCCGATCGTGGGCGACGAACACGCCGACATGGAAAAAGGCACCGGCTGCGTGAAGATCACCCCGGCGCACGACTTTAACGACTACGAAGTGGGTCGTCGTCACCAGCTGCCGATGATCAACATCCTCACCTTTGACGGCGACATCCGCGAAAGCGCGGAAGTCTACGACACCAAAGGCAATGAATCCGACGTCTACTCCAGCGAGATCCCGGCGGAGTTCCAGAAACTGGAACGCTTCGCGGCGCGTAAAGCCGTTGTTGCGGCGGTTGACGCCCTCGGCCTGCTGGAAGAGATCAAACCGCACGACCTGACCGTCCCTTACGGCGATCGCGGCGGCGTGGTGATCGAGCCGATGCTGACCGACCAGTGGTACGTGCGCGCGGACGTGCTGGCCAAGCCAGCAGTCGAAGCCGTTGAAAACGGCGACATTCAGTTCGTGCCGAAGCAGTACGAAAACATGTACTTCTCCTGGATGCGCGATATTCAGGACTGGTGTATCTCCCGTCAGCTGTGGTGGGGTCACCGCATCCCGGCATGGTATGACAACGACGGCAACGTCTACGTAGGCCGTAGCGAAGACGAAGTGCGTCAGGAAAACAACCTGAGCGCCGACGTTGCCCTGCGTCAGGATGAAGACGTTCTCGATACCTGGTTCTCCTCCGCGCTGTGGACCTTCTCCACCCTCGGCTGGCCGGAAAACACCGACGCCCTGCGTCAGTTCCACCCTACCAGCGTGATGGTGTCCGGCTTCGACATTATCTTCTTCTGGATCGCCCGCATGATCATGATGACCATGCACTTCAT